>Ga0137407_10000597_pt1 | contig 23963 bp, 19 predicted proteins | sample CZOMad2_2_16fung_FD_108410 | JGI IMG/M metagenome (GOLD analysis project Ga0137407, IMG submission 108410) | Vadose zone soil fungal communities from Angelo Coast Range Reserve, California, USA - CZOMad2_2_16fungal (Illumina Assembly) | ecosystem: Environmental > Terrestrial > Soil > Vadose... | reverse complement strand
GGGCCGGTGGCCTCGCACGTTGATTCCTTCGCCGAATACCAGGACCGGGAAGCCTGGACCTGGGAGCATATGGCGCTGACCCGCGCCCGGGTGATTTCCGCCTCACCGGATTTTCGCAAGGTGATCGAAGAAATCATCCGTCAGGTCCTGACGCGGCCGCGCGACGCCGTAAGCGTTGCCAAGAATGTAGCGGATATGCGCCGCGCCATCGCGCTGGAAAAAGGCGAGGAGGATATCTGGGACCTGAAATATGCCGCCGGCGGCATGGTCGATATCGATTTCATCGCCCAATATCTGCAGCTCGTTCATGCCGCCGACAAGCCCGACATCCTCGACGTCAGCACCTTGCACGTGCTCGACAAGGCCGCGCGGCTCGGCGTGTTGCCGCAATCATCAGCCGAAGTTTTGCGTTCGGCCGCGCATCTCTATCATGATCTGACCCAAATTCTGCGACTTTGCGTCAGCGAGAAATTCAATCCTGAAATGTCGGGGGAAGATCTGCTGCGGATCATGGCCCGGGCGGGCGACGCGCCCGACTTTTCCTCCCTCGAGGCGCGGGTGAAGGAGACCCAAGCCGAGGTGCGCCGGGTGTTTTCTGCGCTGGTGGGGAACGGCTAGACTAGCTCCTGCTAATTCAATTTCGACCCAAGACCGTCACGGCAAGCCCAGGGGTCGCTGTATGCGCGCCCGATGAAGGCCTCCGAAGCAGTCGAGCGCACCCCTTCCAATATGCGCCCTTGACACGATACGATGCCGCGCGAACTCAGGCAGGAGGAGCCTTATGCAACATAGGTCGATCGTTCGATGGCTAGCCGTAGCTGGTGCGGCCGCCCTGTTGTTGCTGAGGGCTGCATCTGCCGCCGATGTGCAGGTGATGATCTCGTCCGGCTTTCATGGAGTCTATTCCGAGCTCGCTCCCGCTTTCGAGCGCGCGAGCGGTCACCACTTGGTCACGATCCGCGGTCCATCGATGGGTGACTCTCCAGAGGCAATCCCCGCTCGCCTCGCCCGAGGCGAGGCCGCCGATGTCGTGATCCTGGATGGCGGGGCGGCCGACGAGCTGGGCAAGCAAGGAATGGTGCGCAGCGACAGCAAGGTCGACCTCGCCCGCTCGCTGATCGGCATGGTCGTGCGCGGCGGCGCCGCAAAGCCGGACATCGGCAGCGTGGAGACATTCCGGAGCACGCTCCTGGCGGCAAAGTCGATCGCGTACTCGGACAGCGGCAGCGGTACCTATCTGTCGACGACGCTTTTCCCCAAGCTCGGCGTCGCAGAGCAGATCGCGGGGAAGAGCCGGAAAGTGCGCGGACCTCCGTCCGGCGAGCCGGTGGCCGCGGTTGTCGCGCGCGGCGAGGCGGAGATCGGCTTCCAGCAGGTCAGCGAGCTGATCCATGTTCCCGGAATTACCTTCGTCGGTACGATTCCGGCCGAGGTCCAGCCTGCAATCTTTTTCGCAGGCGCTCTGACCAGGACGGTCCGGCAGCCCGAGGCAGCGACCGCGCTGATCCGCTTCCTGGCTTCGCCCGAGGCGGCGCCGGTGATCTCAAAGGCCGGGCTGGTGCCGCTCTCAGGGCGGTAGCTTGCGCCACCGGTTGGAAACACAGATCGACGCGGTTCTCTGGCGATATTCAGGCCAGGAATTTTACGCCGTAGGTTTTGCCGCGACGCCAAACCACTTCGCATTGCTCGCGCTTGGGATGATCCGGAATAAGCGCCAATTCGAAATTGTCCCTGATATCCATCGCATCATCTGTGGCGATCCTGGCGCCGCCCGGCGAGACGTCCAGCACGAAGCATTCGCGCTTGGTCATCCCGTTGTCGACCGTAATCCAGGCCGGCTGCTTGCGCAGTTGCCGTCGCGGCTCGCGCGGTACCTTTGTCCTTGACACGATAACGGTCATAATAACCATCCGTACGCGACGAAAATCGGCTTGCCGATCGTCTTCAGCAGGCGCCAGATTGCCGGTGATTTCGTAAAGTTCCCTTAGCGCATTGCCTTGAAGTTTAACGGTTTACTTATCCGATACAACAAAGCCGCGTCTGCTGATTGGCATTCCGTTGCGGCTGTTGATCGGAGCTCGAACGCGGACTCTCGCAATCGCACGAGTGACGGAGACGGAAACGCAATCAATAGGGATATGATATCGAACGATACGAAATTAAAATTGGGCGGTAAGCACCGCAAACGCCAAGCTGGCCCAGACTTTTCGCTGCTTCGCACGGCGGGACCGTGGTACTCGTTACCTGAAATCGGGGGGCCTTCTTGATCGACAAGCTTGAACTTCTGCTCGCGCTCGCCAAGGAACGTCACTTCGGGCGCGCCGCGGAGGCCTGTGGCGTCACACAGCCGACGATGTCGACCAGTCTCAAGCAGCTCGAGGAAATCCTCGGCGTGATGCTGGTGCAGCGCGGCTCGCGCTTCCAGGGCTTTACGCCGGAAGGGGAGCGCACACTTGACTGGGCGCGGCGTATCGTCGGCGACGCCCGCGCGATGCGCCAGGAAATCAACGGGCTCAAGGACAAGCTTTCCGGAGAAATCCGGATCGCGGCGATTCCCACCGTGCTCGGCATGGTTGCTTCGCTGACCACGCCGTTCCGCGCGCGCTATCCCGACGTGCGCTTTCGCGTCGTATCCTGCACATCGGCCGACGTGCTGGGTCTTTTGGAAAATCTGGAGGTCGACGCCGGCCTGACCTACATCGAGAACGAGCCGATCGGCAAGGTTCGCACGATTCCGCTCTACAGCGAGAGCTATCGCCTGCTGACTTCGCCGGATGCCATGTACGGCGACCGCCAGCAAGTCACCTGGACGGAGGTTGGCCAAGTCCCCCTGTGCTTGCTGACGCCGGACATGCAGAACCGGCGCATCATCGATCGCGCCCTTCGTTCGGTAGGAGCGGAGGCGACACCGACGCTGACCTCCAACTCGCTGCTGGTTCTCTATACCCACGTCAGGACCGGCCGCTGGGCGAGCGTGATGCCGGCAAAGCTCGCGGAAACGCTCGGGCTTGCCGATGCCGTTCGCAGCATTCCGATTATCGATCCCGTCGTAAACTACAGTATTGGGATGGTTATTCCGCAGCGCGATCCGATGACGCCGCTGATTGCCGCGCTGGTTCAAATCGCGCGCGAGGTGGCCCCGACGCTGGAGTCCTGAAAGGGGTTCTGGGCATGGTTTGGCGCGCAACAAGAGCCAACCAGCCTAGGCTGCCGCGGATATCTTTTCCCTGGGCCTGCCCGCATCGCGCGGAAGCGACACGCGGACCACCGTGCCGGTGCCGAGCTTGGAGCGTAACCGCATCGATCCGCCATGCAGGTTGGTCAGTGATCTTGCGATGGCCAATCCCAGCCCCGAGCCGTGATAGGTCTTGGTCAGCTGGCTTTCAACCTGCTCGAACGGCCTGCCCAGTCGCTGCAGCGATTGTGGCGCGATACCGATGCCGGTGTCAGCAATCATCAGCACGATGGAGTTCTCGAGCAACTGGCTGCGCACAACCACCTTGCCGCCATCGGGTGTGAATTTGACGGCATTGGACAGCAGATTGACGATGATCTGCTTGATCGCCCGGCGGTCCGCCACCACCGAAATGGGGCCATCGATGTCGGCGTCGAGCACCAGGTTCTTGCCCTCGGCGCGCCCCGAGACCACGCGCAAGGATTCCGCGAGCGTCTTGGACAGATCAAGTTCCTCCATGTCGAGCTTCATCCTGCCGGCTTCGATCTTCGACATATCCAGGATGTCGTTGATCACCTCGAGCAGATAGTGCCCGCTGGTGAGAATGTCGTGGCAATATTCCTGATACTTCTCCGAACCCAGCGTCCCGAACATGCCGCTTTCCATGATCTCGGAAAATCCAATGATGGCATTGAGCGGCGTGCGCAGCTCGTGGCTCATATTGGCGAGGAACTTGGACTTGGTCTGATTGGCTTCCTCGGCGCGGTTTTTTTCCCTGGAATATTTCTCGGCAAGATCGGCGAGTTCGATGGCCTGGCGTTCGAGCGCGGTTTGCGAACGCTTCAGATCGATCACCGTAGCGCGCAGCCGAAGGTCGTTCTCGACCAGCTTCTGTTCGTGCTCCTTGATGCGGGTAATGTCGGTACCTACCGAGACGTAGCCGCCGTCCTTGGTCCGGCGCTCGCTGATATGCAACCAGCTTCCGTCGTCGAGCTGGGCCTCGAAGGTTCGCGCGCCCGGCGCCCGGTTGGCGACCTCATGCAGCCGGGTGCGAACCTCCGGCATTCTGCCGACTTCGATCACGGTTTCATACGACGTACCCGGCGTCACCGCTGAATCCGGCAGCTTGTGCAGCCGCTGGAAATGCGAGTTGCAGAGTACCAGCCGGTCTCCCGCATCCCATAATACGAAGGCCTCCGGAATTGTCTCGATCGCATCGCGCAGCCGAAGGTCGGCTTCTACCGTTTTCTCCGCCAGGCTCTTTTGCTCGGTGATATCGACGGCGATGCCGATCAGGTGCAGGCCGGCATCGGCGGCGCCCCGGCTGAGTTCGCAGCGCACCCGCAGCCAAATCCAGTGACCGTCGGTGTGCTGCATGCGGAAGGTCTGGTCGATGTGATTTATTTTCGAGGAGATCAGCTGATCGGCGATCGCGAACAGGTCGATGTCGTCGGATTTTACCAGCGCGTTGACCTCGCCGAAGGTCAAGAGGTCGCTGCGGTTCTCGAGGCCGAGCATCGTGAACATCGATTGCGACCAGAAGATTCTGCCGCGGGAGAGGTCCCAGTCCCATAACCCGCAGCGCCCGCGGTTGAGCGCGGTATCGATGCGCCCGCGCACGGCGTCATTGATCAGATCACCTTCACGCGCGCGCGTCGATTGCCAGTGGAAGGCAAAGCCCAGGATCAGCACGACAAAGCCGGTGGTGGCGGAAAGGGTCACCGACAGGGCCGCGTCCGAGCGCCAGATCGACTCGATTTTTTCCTGAATGATAATGACCTGGCCGGGCAGTGATTTAACGACATGCCGGACCGCCAGCGCCTCGTCGCCGTTCGGCAGGATAATGTCGGTCACGGCCGCTTGCTGCCCGGGCGCGCTCAGCGGCAGCACCGAGCTGATGATGTCGAGGATGCGGCTGGTGTCGCCAATCGCCGATTCAATCGGCAAACGGGCAAGAATGCGCTGGTCCGCCCCGGTGATGATGACGTGCCTGCCGGCGGCGATGGCCCAGGACGGAATGAGGCCGGGCAGCAGCAGCTGCAGGCGTTCAAATGATGCCGCGCGATCCTGTCGGACCGAAGCGATGCGATCGAGACGCTCGGCGAGCAGGTCGGCGACCGCCGCCAAGTCGCGCTTGATCGACGCCCGCTTTTGGCGGTTCTGATCGATCACCTGCACGAATGCGCCAAGGCAAATCGTGATAAGGAACGCGATGATCAGGGTGGGCACAGCTCGGCGGAGCGCGGGCTCCGCAGTCAGCAGCCTGAGATAGGCCGGTTTTGCGATCGATTGGGCCAATCCCTTGATCGAATCGGATTGGACGCACGCGTTCGCCGCGTGAGCACGCGCCATGCCTTTGGCCCCCTCGGAAAAACTTTTCTGCACCCCGTTCGGAGGAACCCCAGTGCCCCCGAATCAGAGTTATTTGAATCCAGTTTTTGCGAGCTGTCGAGAGTCAACGATTCGTTAATGCAAATAAATCTTGTCCACGGAGAATCAGGCCCTCGATATCTCCGCAAGAATACCCGGTGGAGTGAGTCCGAAAGGAGAACACGCCGCACTTGCGATGTTCGTTACGCGTCGGGCGGCTCGGCGTGGCTGATCACGCGCTTGACGGTCGGGAAGGCGCGTCGCAACGCGCGCTCGATCTCGTCGACATTCTCGTGAACCTTGATCACGCTCATCGACGGCGCGGCACGGCAATGAAAGTTCACGATTTCGCCGGCATCCGTATCGCGCACCCGTACGCTGTGGATGTCATGGATCGCGCCATCGGTGGCAAATCGCGACAGCGCGGCCCTGATAGTCTCGACCCGGGCGGGCGCGGCATCGGTGCCGTGCGGCAGTTCCGGCTCAAGTGGCTCGATATGGGTATCTACTTCGACATCCTCGCCGAATTCGTCGCGAATGCTTCGCTCCAGCCCCTGGGCGATATCGTGGGCCGCCGTCAGCGCCATATCGCCGTCGACTTCGAGGTCGATGCTGACCGTGAGCTTGCCGCCGAGATCGTGTACGGTGACATGGTGCACGGCGAGCCCGGAATTGCGGGCGATCACCATGATACGCTCGCGGACGCTCTCATTGTCGCGCGCGACTGGTACGGCCGTGAAAGTCAGGTCGGCATCTTCGAGGATTTTGGCGACCGCAGCCTGCGCCTTGCGCTTGATCTCTTCGACGCGGTCGATGGGGTAGGTGCGCGGCACTTGGACGATGGCGTCAATGAAATGCGTCGACCCCACCATCCGTACCCGCAGCCGCTCGACTCCGACAACGCCTGGCACCGCTCGGATCGCGGCGGTGGCCTTCTCCGAGGCACCTTCGGGCGCCCGGTCGACCAGGGTCTCGACGGTGGAGCGGGCCAGCCGCAGGCCCAGCATCGCGATCACGATGGCCACGCCGACCGCGGCGGCGGCATCGCCCCAGGCGTAACCGAGGCCGGAAAGCGCAAGTCCGATAATGACAGCGACCGATCCGAGCACGTCCGATCCGAAATGCAGCGCGTCGGCGGCCAGTGCCTGGCTCCTGGTCTCGTGCGCGGCGCGTTGCAGCGCGCGGGCACGCCAGAAATTCACGGCGATGTCGAGGAGCAGCACGATGAAGGGGATTGCCGACAGCGTGGGCGGTGGGGCGCCTTCGTGCAGGCGGCTATAGGATTCGACCAGAATTCCACCCGCCAGCACGTAGAGCATCGCGATAACGCCGAGCGCCGACAAGCTTTCGAGCTTGCCGTGGCCGTAGTGATGCTCCTTATCCGCGGGCAGGTCGGAAACCCGCACCACCATCCAGGTGACGACGGTCGCGATCACGTCGACGGAGGAGTGCAGCGCTTCCGAGATCAACGCCAGACTGCCGATGGTGATGCCGACGACGAATTTCGCCGTGGCCATGCCGGCGCTGGCGAAAATCGAAATCGCCGCGACGCGGGATTTGGTGGCGTGAACGGGATGGCGCATGGGCGCGGGTTTAGCAGCCACTCACGTAACATTAAAGCGGATGATCAACGGTCATAGTTGCCAATCGATGGCTGCGGACGTTGTTGCGAATTGTTCCGATCTCGAGCCAACGACCCCCTGCAAGCTATTTGCGCTAATGCTCAGGGGTTACCGGCGCCAGGAACTTCTACCTCGACTGCGTCGATGCGGGCAGATGATCTGCCCTGCCTTAGCTCTTCATTTGACGTCGCGGCGCTAAGGCAAAATAGGGTCCGCCGCTCTGCGCCGCCGAGAACGCAGGCAATGGCGCGGCGGCCGGGTATTTCTATGCGCTGCAACTCCCGACCGTCCTGGTCAAGGCGAATGAACGCATCCTCGTCGAAGGATGCGACCCACACGGCCTCCGCGCTATCGAGGCAAATTCCGTCTGGAGCCTTCATCTTTCCGAATCGGCGACGAAAGCTCAAATTTCCGTTCGCCTCTATTTCATACTCGGCCAGGCATTCGCCATCCATCTCGGCCACGACAAGCCGGCTATTGTCCGCCGAGATCGCAATGCCATTTGGGAATCGCAGCCCATCGGCCACGACGCGTAACGCACCGTCGGGCGTCACCAGAATGATGCGGCCGACAGCGCCTCGATCGGGTGGTGGCGGCAAATCAAAGCCGAGATCTCCGACATAAGCTCGCCCCAGCCCGTCGACGATCATGTCGTCGATCGTACCCTTGGCCATCCCGGACAGGTCGGCGTAGAGCGAGAGCCGGCCGTCCGCGTAGCTCATCAGACGCTTGCGGAACATCGTCAACACAATCACCCTGCCGTCCGGCAAGACGCCGAGCCCGCAGGGGGTATCGTCCTCGAACCTCGCGTGCCGTTCGCACTCGCCGGAGTGGCTAAGGCTCAACAGGGTTCTAGCCATGCAATCGACAAACCAGAGCCGGCCGGAATGCCAGCGCGGACCCTCGAAATAACGTCCACCGTCGAAGACTCCAGTCAGCGTCGTCATGGCAGTCGCTTACAATGTCACGACGATCTTGCCGAGATGCCTGTTGGCCTCCATGTGCGCGAACGCCTTGCCGATGTCGTCGAAGGCAAACACCTTGTCGATCGGCAATTGCAGCTTGCGCGATTCGACCGCCGGCCAAATATCCTTGCGGACCTCGTCGAAAATCTCGTGGATCTCTTCGATGGTACGTGAGCGGAAGGTGACGCCGATATAGTTGATGCGGCGCGCGGCGTGCAGGTCGAAGTTGAAATCGGCGTGGGTGCCGCCGAGCCGGCCGACATTGACGATCCGGCCCTTGACCTTGGTGGCCTTCAGATTCTGGCTCGCGACCTTGCCCGAGATCTGGTCGACGATCAGGTCGACGCCTTCGCCTGATGTCGCCTGCAGCACCTGATCGACCCAGCCGGGATCGCTGGAATCCACCGCCAGATCGGCGCCGAATTCCTTCAGCCGCCCGCGGCGTGCGGCATCGGTTGAAGAGCCGATCACCAGGCCAGCGCCCTTGAGCTTTGCGATCTGCATCGCCATCAGACCGACGCCGGAACTGGCGCCTTGAATCAAGACCGCCTGGCCAGCCTGCAATGCACCGACGGTCACGACCGCGTTGTGCATGGTGGTAAGCGCAATGGGCAGGGTGGTGGCTTCCTCGAAGTTCATGTTTGACGGTGTGCGGAACAGCCGGCCGTGGTCGGCCAGCGTATATTCCGCGAAGGCGGCGCCGCCCGAACCCATGACCCTGTCGCCGATTTTGACACCGCTGGCGTCGGGACCGACTTCGGCGATCTCGCCCGCCCATTCCATCCCCAACACTGTGCCGGCGCCGCCGGCGCTGCCATGCGCGTGACCCTTGGTCATGCCGAGATCGGCGCGATTGAGGCCGCATGCGCGCACGCGAACCAAAACCTGGGCGCTCTTCGCAGACGGCTTGGCGACTTCGGTGATTTCAGCGCCGTTGGCGCTGTAGACATAGGCCTTCATACGATCATTCCTGGTTGTGTTGACGCGGAGCCGCCTATTCGGCGGCTTGGCGGCGGTTGCCGGACATCATACCTTCGAGCCGGCCCTGGATGATAGCTTCCGCCTCGCGCATGATGCGCGACACCAGCTCCGCGCAGCTCGGGATATCGTGGATCAGTCCCTGCACTTGGCCGGCGGACCAAATGCCTTCGTCAGCGTCGCCATTCGCGTAAACCATTTTGCCGCGCGCGCCGGCGACGAGATCGCGAACCTGCTCGAAGGTTGCGCCTTCCTTTTCCATCGCGACCACTTTCGTGCTGACCGCGTTTCTGGCGACGCGCGAGGTGTTACGCATGGTACGAAAAATCAGCTCGGTCTCGCGCTCATCATTGGCGACGATTTTTTCCTTGATCCGTTGATGGATCGGGCTCTCTTTGGTGCACATGAAGCGGGTGCCCATGTTGATGCCTTCAGCGCCCAGCGCAAGTGCTGCGACCAGGCCGCGGCCATCGCCAAAGCCCCCGGACGCGATCATCGGAATCTTCACCTTGTCGGCCGCCACCGGAATGAGGATGAGCCCGGGGGTGTCGTCCTCGCCGGGATGGCCCGCGCACTCAAAACCGTCGATCGAAATCGCATCGACCCCCATGCGCTCCGCCGACAGCGCGTGGCGGACGCTGGTGCATTTGTGAACGACCACGATGCCGTGTTTCTTGAATTCCGTGACGTGCTCCTGCGGCTTGTTGCCGGCAGTCTCGACGATCTTGATGCCGCTCTCGATGATGGCCTGGCGGTATTCTGCGTAAGGCGGCGGCTTGATCGAGGGAAGAATGGTCAGGTTGACGCCAAACGGCTTGTCGGTCAGGCCGCGGCAGCGCGCGATTTCTTTGGTCAGATCCTCCGGCGAGGGTTGGGTCAGCGCGGTGATGAAGCCGAGCGCGCCGGCATTGGCGACGGCTGCGACCAGTTCGGCGCGGCCAACCCATTGCATGCCACCCTGGACGATCGGATGTTCGACGCCGACGAGCTCGGTAAATCGTGTTTTGATCATCGTCTGCCCTTGAAACGTTTCCTTCGGCCGCGAAACGCGCGCGCCTTGATCTCGGCTGGTTCTCTGGAAGTGCAGGATGCCGCCGCGCCCGGCAAAAGTCTACCGCGTGTGCGCCGCCGGTCAGGACGGCACGATCATGCGAAAGCCGGTGAGGGGCGCCTCGATAGGCCGGTCTACGCCGCGAGCCCTGCCGTCTTTGCGCGCTGGATGACGAGGGCCAGCACCGCGTCGAGCGCCGGCGTCGGGGTTTGCGTCAGACGGCCCATTTCCTGGACCACCGAGACCAACGGGTCGATCTCCATCGGGCGTCCGCGTTCCAGATCCTGCAGCATCGAGGTCTTGTGCGCGCCGACCTTGCGCGCGCCCTCGATCCGCCGCTCGACGTCGACACGGAACTTGACGCCGAATTTCTCGGCAATGGCCTGGCTCTCCAGCATGATCGCCTTCGACAGAGCGCGCGTTGCCGGATCCGAGCAAATCACGTCGAGCGTCGCATGCGTCAGCGCGCTGATCGGATTGAGGCATACGTTGCCCCAGAGCTTGAGCCAGATCTCGTCGTGGATGCGATCGAGCACCGGTGCCTGCATTCCGGCAGCTGTGAACAGCGCGGAAAGCCGCGTGACATCCTCGGTGATTTCTCCCGAAGGCTCTCCGATAGGAAAGCGATCGCCATACACATGCTGGATCACTCCCGGGGCCACGATCTCGGTCGCGGGATAGACGATGCATCCAATCGCGCGCTCAGGTCGCAGTTCGCGCCATTGCCGCCCGCCGGGGTCGATGCTTTCCAGCGTGGAGCCCTGATAGGGGCCGCCATGCTTGTAGAAATACCAGTAGGGAATTCCATTGACCGCCGTGATGATGCGCGTGCGCGGTCCCAGCAACGGCTGCATCGCCTCGATCACGCCGGTGATTGAATGCGCCTTCAGGCAGATGATCACAAAATCCTGATGCCCAAGCTCGGCGGGATTGTCGGTGCAGCGCGGCCGTACCACGCGCTCTTCACCGCCGATCCGCAATTTGAGCCCATCGGCGCGCATTGCGGAAAGATGTGCGCCCCGCGCGACCAGGCTGACATCGGCGCCCGCGCGCGCAAACTGCACACCAATATATCCGCCGATCGCGCCGGCGCCGTAGATACAGATTTTCATGAAGCTACTCCGGGACCGCTGGTGAAATGTCGGCACGAGTTACCTGCTGGCTCGGAAGAAAATTTCAGAGCCATGGCGATCTTCTGAAAAGAAAAGCGCTCGTTAGGCAGGAATGGCCCGCGCCGCGGCCATCGCCTCGTCGTCGAATGCGGTTGAAATATCCCGGATGCTGATCACGCCGCACAGACTGTAGTCGTCGATGACCGGCAGGTGGCGGATGTGGTGCTTGTTCATGAGATGACGAACGTCTTCGAGCGTATCGTTCGAACTGCAGGAGACCAATTGCTGAACTGAAATCAATTGCGAGATTTTCATCGTGATGGCGGCCGCGCCGTGGTCGGCGATGGCGCGGACGACGTCACGCTCCGTGAACATGCCGACAGCGGTATTGCCTTCGGTGCGGACAACGTCCTTGACGACAAGCGCGCTCACATGGCTCGCGCGCATCAATTGGGCCGCAATGGCCACCGTTTCGTTCATTCGAACTGTTGCAACACGCGCGGTCTTCTTGCGCAGGATGTCTCCGACGTTCATTGCAGCCTCCTCCTGTTCGGACGCGTACACGTTAAGTTTTGCAAGTTTGGTATACATTATGCCAACAGTCAATTCCAAAGTTTGTTCCCGGGCAACATAGAAGTGGCAGTAATATTGACATTTATCGCCTTCAGCAGGCCATCGCAGTTCGAGAAAAGCTATCGGCCAGGGCAAACCCGAGGCGCGTGGTATACCAGAAATTTCAGGGTGCCGCGGCGCAAAAAAAGCGCCCATCCGTTGGGATGGGCGCTGGTCGTCTGATCCGGGGCAGGGTGGGTCAGGCTACTTGGGACGCCGCGACCACGGTCCTGCGCCATGGCTTGAGAACAAACAGCGCGAGCAGGGAAGCCACGATGTTGGCGCCTGCTGCGATCAGGAATACGCGATCCCATGAGCCGGAAGTTTGCTGCATGTAGTTCGCGACCGGCACGAGCAGGGCTGCGGTGCCCTTCGCCGTATAAAGCAAACCGGCATTGGTGGTCGCGAATTTCGAGCCGAAGGTATCGGTGCAGGTCGAGGGGAAAAGGGAATAGATCTCACCCCAGGCGAAGAACACCATGCCGGAGAGCACCACGAACCAGACCGGATTTTGGCCAAGCATGTAAAGCGCCCAGATACCGAGCCCCTCGATGCCGAAAGCGATGAACATGGTGTTCTCGCGGCCGATCATGTCGGAGATCCAGCCGAAGAAAGGTCGGGTCAGCCCGTTGAGGACACGATCGATCGTTGCGGCGAACGTCACCGCGGTCATTGTCATCGCCATCAGTGTGACCGGGACGTCGTCGATCTTCCAGTCAACCGCAATCGGCTTGAGGTTGGCCGTGACCATCAGTCCGCCAGCGCCGACCAGCACGAACATGAAATACATCAGCCAGAAGATCGGATGACGCATCACCTCCGTCGGCAGGTAATTACGGCGCGTCTGCATGATGTTGGCGCTCTGAATGGGGGCAGGGACCTGGCCCGATTTCGGCGCGAAAAGGAAAAATGCAAAAAGCACGATGAGCACGCCTTGCCCGAGCCCGAAGTACAGGAACGTGTTTTGAAAGCCGGAATCCTTGATCATCGCCTGGATCGGCGCGACCGTCAGCGCTGAACCGGCGCCAAACCCGGCAGCGGTGATGCCTGCGGCAAGGCCGCGCTTGTCCGGAAACCATTTCAGCGCGTTGCCGACGCAAGTGCCATAGACGCCACCTGCGCCGATGCCCGCCACGATCATTCCCAGATAATAACCGTTGAGGCTGGTCGCTTCCGCGTTGATCACCCAGCCAAGGGCGCAAAGGATGCCGCCAGCGAGAACAACGAGGCGCGGGCCGTATTTATCGACAAACCAGCCCTCGATCGGCACCAGCCAGGTTTCGAACAGCACGAACAGCGTGAAGGCCCACTGGATCGATGCGCGATCCCATCCGAATTTTTTCTGGATATCGGGGACGAAGAAAGTCCAGCCATATTGATAATTGGCGATCATCACCATCGCGCCGACGCCGATAGCCAATTGCGTCCAGCGATAAGCATCACTTACGCGCGCGGTCGCCGGTACTGTTCCCTGGACTGTATCCGTCATGGCTCCTCCCGAGGCACGCTTCTATCCAAGCAGGTGAGCGTAGCCCGTGGAGCATTTTGGTATGTGATATGCCAGAGCGCAAGCGATAATCTTCGCCGGCCTGATATCAGCAAAGACCTGAGCGGCATGCGTTGGCGTTTTCGGCACGCAGCTAACAAAAATGGCCCCGAATCTGGGGCCACTCGTCGAAAGTATTAATCCCGCCTGCGCGCCCCTCAGGGTTGCGGCAGTGCCAGGATATTGCGGGCTTCAAAGGCCGAAGTAGGGCAGATCGCCATTGCGGACCGCAACGTTGGCACTGATGAGCAACAGGCGGTCGACGGACGCCAAGAAGCGGCTGAAGAGGCCATTGGTCGGGGCGAGTTGAATTGAAGCGGTATTGGGCATTTTGACCTCATTTCTGGTAGGCGGCGGTTGCCGTATCGTGGTCTGAGGCCAATCTAGGCATACCAGATGCCAGCGCAATCCATTTGTTTGCATAGCAGCATTTTATCTTTTGCAACGCAACATAGGACGATAGGTTTTCCAAATCAAAAAAGGGCCGCCGGAAGCCGGCTGCCCTTGTAAGTCTTTGAAAAAAAGAACCTTTGTTATTCGGCGGCCACCTTCCGCGGCGGGTCGAGCGCGCCGGAATCGTGGATCTCGGCCACCTGATGGTCGGAAAAGCCGAGAACCTGACGCAGGATCTCGTCGGTATGTTCGCCGAGCAGGGGCGAGCGCGTTACCTCGCTTGGGCTGTCCGACATCTTGATGGGATTGCCGACCGAGAAGTATTTGCCGCGCTCGGGATGATCCACCTCGACGATGGTGCCGGTGGCGCGCAGCGATTGATCCTCGATCAGCTCCTTCATTGACAGGATCGGACCGCAGGGAATGTCGTCCTTGTTGAGAATCTCCATCGCCTCGAACTTGGTCTTGGTCATGGTCCATTGCTCGATGCGCGCGAAGATTTCATTGAGACGCGACAGCCGGGCAGGGGGCTTGGCGTAATTGGGATGGGTCTTCCAGCCGGGCTCGCCGATCACGTCGCAGATCTTCTCCCAAACCGGCGCTTGGGTGATGAAGTAGATGTAGGCGTTGGGATCGGTCTCCCAGCCCTTGCACTTCAGGATGCGGCCGGGCTGACCGCCGCCGGAATCGTTGCCGGCGCGCGGCACCGCGTCACCGAACGGAATCCCTTCGCCGTACTGGCTGTATTCCTTGAGCGGGCCATGGGCCAGACGCTGCTGATCGCGCAGTTTGACGCGCGCGAGGTTCAGCACGCCGTCCTGCATCGCGGCGGTGACGCGCTGCCCCTTGCCGGTCATGGTCCGCTGGTAAAGCGCGGTGACAATGCCGAGCGCCAGGTGCAGGCCGGTGCCGCTGTCGCCGATCTGCGCACCGGTGACGAGCGGCAGTCCGTCGCGAAACCCAGTGGTCGATGCCGAGCCGCCGGTGCATTGCGCGACGTTCTCGTACACCTTGCAATCTTCATAGGGACCGGGGCCGAATCCCTTGATCGATGCCACGATCATTTTCGGGTTGATGCTGTTGATCTTTTCCCAGGGAAATCCCATCCGGTCGAGCACGCCGGGGCCGAAATTCTCCACCAGCACGTCGCAATTCTTGATCAGCGCGGTGAGGACTTCCTTGCCCTTCGGGTTTTTGGTGTCGAGCGTGATCGAGCGCTTGTTGTGGTTGAGCATGGTGAAATACAGGCTGTCGACGTTCGGTATGTCCTGCAATTGGCCACGCGTGATATCACCGACGCCGGGACGCTCGACCTTGATCACGTCAGCGCCGAACCAAGCCAGCAATTGCGTGCAGGTCGGTCCCGACTGGACGTGGGTGAAATCGAGAATACGAACGCCCTTGAGCGCCTTTGTCATCGTCTTGCTCCGTATCGTCTCTGTTTCCTGCATGGCAGGAAGGAATGGGGACGGGGATATGACGCCAACCCCCGTCCGGATGTGGCGAATTACTTCTTCCGAATCTTGCTCTGCGGATTGAGGTTGCCGATGCGGCCGCTCTCGCTGCCGGCCGCCGGATCGATGACCGCGTTGATGACGGTCGGCTTGCCGGAGTCCATCGCGGCATTGACGGCGCGCTTCAACTCATCGGGCGATGTCACATTGACGCCGACGCCGCCGAATGCCTCCATCATCTTGTCGTAGCGGGCTCCCGCCACGAAGACGGTTGGCGCAGGATCCGAGCCGACTTTGTTGACGTCGGTGCCGCGATAGATGCCGTTATTGTTGAAGATGACAACGCAGATTGGCAGGTTGTAGCGGCAGATGGTCTCGACTTCCATGCCGGAGAATCCAAAGGCGCTGTCGCCTTCGACCGCGAGCACGGGCTTTCCGGTCTCGATTGCGGCGGCGATAGCCTGGCCCATGCCGATGCCCATGACGCCCCAGGTGCCGACATCCAGTCGCTTGCGCGGCTGATACATGTCGATGACGCCGCGCGCGAGATCGAGCGTATTGGCGCCCTCGTTGACCAGAATAGCGTCCGGCCGCTCCTTGATGATGGTGCGCAGCACGCCGAGCGCGCCGTGATAGTCCATCGGCGAGTTGTTGTTCATTAGCCGCGGCGCCATCTTGGCGACGTTCTCTTCGCGCTTCGTCTTGACGGCATTCGTCCAATCGGCCGGTGCGGCGGGCCACGCGTTGCCCATGGCTTCAAGAAGCGCGGATACGCAGGAGCCGATATCACCGACAACGGGCGCGACGATCTCAACGTTGGAGTCCATCTCCTTCGGCTCGATGTCGATCTGGATGAATTTCTTGGGCGCATCGCCCCAGGTCTTGCCCTTGCCGTGCGACAACAGCCAGTTGAGGCGGGCGCCGATCAGCATCACGACGTCGGCATCCTTGAGCACCGTCGAGCGCGCCGCACCGGCGCATTGCGGATGGGTGTCAGGCAACAAGCCCTTGGCCATACTCATCGGCAGGAAGGGGACGCCGCTCTTCTCAACCAGGTTGCGGATCGCGTCGTCGGCCTGCGCGTAGGCTGCACCTTTGCCGAGGATGATCAGCGGACGCTTGGCGCTTTTGAGCACATCGAGCGCGCGCTTGACCGCGGCGGGCGCGGGGATCTGCGCCGGTGCAGCGTCGATGACTTTGACCAGCGATTTCTCACCTGCCTTGGCGTCCATCACTTGCGAGAAAAGCTTGGCCGGCAAATCGAGATAAACGCCGCCCGGACGGCCCGAAACCGCCGCGCGGATCGCGCGGGCGAGACCGATGCCGATGTCGGCCGCATGCAGCACGCGGAATGCCGCCTTGCAGAGCGGCTTGGCGATGGCGAGCTGGTCCATCTCTTCATAGTCGCCTTGCTGCAGGTCGACGATCTCACGTTCGGACGAACCGGAAATCAGGATCATCGGGAAGCAATTGGTGGTGGCGTGGGCGAGGGCGGTGAGGCCGTTGAGGAAGCCCGGCGCCGACACGGTAAGACAGACACCCGGCTTCTTGGTCAGGTAGCCGGCGATGGCGGCCGCATAGCCGGCGTTCTGCTCGTGGCGGAATGAGAGAACGCGGATGCCTTCGGCCTGTGCCATGCGGCCAAAATCCGTGATCGGAATGCCCGGTACGCCATAGATCGTGGTGAGGCCGTTAAGCTTGAGCGCATCGATGACGAGATGAAAGCCATCCGTGAGTTCCTGCTCCGCGTCCGGCGTTTTGGCGTCGATGCTTTGTACTACTGCGGACATTCCGCTTTCTCCCTGTCGTTTCTCGGTGCGGTCGAATTCGTCGTTTCTCGAATTCGTCCAGATGAAAGGCTGGCTTCGCTAGAAGAGCTCTTGGCCGTGCGCTTCGACATAAGCGGCAAGGCCGAGCGTGTGATCGCGGGCGCGCTTCTCCGCAAGGTCCGTGTCGCGCATTTCCAGCGCTTCTATGATAGCCAAATGCTCCGGCAGAGATGTTGCGGTGCGGTCGGTACGCCCGATCGTCAACTGCCGGTAGCCGCGAACGTGCAGCAGGATATCGTTGGTCATATCGACCAGCACAGGCGACTCGCTGAGCGAGATCAAAGCCTGATGGAAGGCGATATTGGCCTTGGAATATTCCTCAACGTGATCCTGCGGCAGCCGGTCCTTGCCAAAATCCTTGAAAAAGTCGCGCAGCGCGGAAATGTCCTTTTTGCGCGCCGTGGTTGTAATCAACCGCGCGGCCATGCTCTCGAGCGCCGCCCAGGCCCTGATCATGTCGACGATCTCGTTCTTGGTGCGGCGTACCACCACAATGCCCCGGCGCGGCACGGTCTTGACGAAACCGTCCTGTTCCAGCATGGCGATCGCTTCGCGGATCGGGGTGCGGCTGACTCCCAGGCGTTCCGACAGCGCACGCTCGTCGAGCATGACCTGCTCGGGCGTCGCGTAGATATCCATTTTAAGGATAGCTTCCTTCAAGGCCTCATAGGCCTTGTTCTTGAAACTCGTTTCCGGCACGATCCGGACAATCGAGATATCTGCCTCGGCCATGGTGGGCGACGCCTTGGTTGGTTTACGCGTGGGCACGACCGCTCTCCCGCACGGGGAGACGTCATCCACTCAAGAATTACATTATTTTTGGCATGCCAAATGCCAGAATGTCAAGTTACCCATGATTTCAGCACTTCGGCGTCTTGACAAGTTCGTTTCTGGCATACCAAATGCCATACGAACCACTTCTCAGCGGCCGGAACCCAGCCTCAGCGCACGCGGAACCTGCATCTGCCATCACCAAGACTGAGCCTGCGCAGGCAAAGCTGGGATGCTGATGCCCGCCTACGCTGCCTGCGAGCCAAGAATACACCTCAAGGAGTAAGCTAATGTCGAATTCCAAAGATGCCGTCCGCAAAATACTCGATGCAGTCAAGGCGGATAAGCGCACAAGCCTGACGGCGCCCGAAGGCAAGCTGGTTTGCGACGCATACGGCATCCCGGTTCCGAAGGAGGGAGTCGCCAAGTCCGCAGGCGAGGCCGCCAAGATCGCGTCCGATATGGGCTTCCCGGTGGTGATGAAAATTGTCTCGCCGGACATCCTGCACAAGACCGAGGCCGGCGGCGTGATGGTGGGCGTCAAGACCGCTGCCGACGTCGAAAAGAATTACGCGACCATTCTGGCGAACGCCAAGAAATACAAGGCCGATGCCAAGATCGAGGGCATTCAGGTTCAGCAAATGCTGGCAGGCGGCACCGAGGTCATCGTCGGCTCCATCACCGATGGATCGTTCGGCAAGCTTGTGGCCTTCGGCCTCGGCGGCGTGCTGGTGGAGGTGCTCAAGGACATCACCTTCCGTCTCGCTCCCGCGACCAAGGAAGATGCATTGTCGATGCTGGACGGCATCCAGGCCCACGACATGCTCAAGGGCGTGCGCGGCGGCGACCCGGTCAGCCGCGAGGCGCTGGCTGACGTGATCGTCAAGGTGTCCAAGCTCGTCACCGACTTTCCGGAAATCGTCGAACTCGATCTCAATCCGGTGTTTGCCACCAAGAAAGACGCGATCGCCGCCGACGTGCGCATCGTCGTCGACTTCGATTACAAGCCGCGCCCGGCACCGCGCCCGACCGAGGAAATCGTCACAGCGATGAACCGCATCATGCAGCCCAAGGCGGTTGCCGTGATCGGCGCCTCGGCTGAGGATGGCAAGATCGGCAACTCGGTGATGAAAAATCTGATCAACGGCGGCTACAGGGGCGACATCTATCCGATTCATCCCAAGGCCGCCGAGATCCTGGGTTACAAGGCCTACAAGAGCGTCAAGGACGTGCCGGGCGTGATTGACACTGCGGTGTTCGCGATCCCGGCGAAGTTCGTCGCAGGCGCATTGATCGAATGCGGCGAGAAGAAAATTCCCGGCGCCGTTCTTATTCCGTCCGGCTTTGCCGAAGCTGGCGCGCCCGAATTGCAGGCCGAAATCGTCGAAATCGGCAAGAAGTACAACGTCCGCCTGATGGGGCCGAATATTTACGGCTTCTACTATACCCCGGCCAATCTCTGCGCCACGTTCTGCACCGCCTATGACGTCAAGGGTCACGCGGCGTTGTCGTCGCAGTCCGGCGGCATCGGCATGGCGATCATCGGCTTCTCGCGCTCCGCCAAGATGGGCGTCTCCGCGATCGTCGGCCTCGGCAACAAGTCGGATATCGACGAGGACGATCTGCTCGCCTTCTTCGAACAGGACCCAAACACCAACCTCATCGCCCAGCACTGCGAGGACCTGAAGGACGGCCGCGCCTTTGCTGAAGCCGCCAAACGCGTTTCCAAGAAGAAGCCGGTTATCGTGCTCAAGGCTGGCCGTACCTCGGCCGGCGCCAAGGCTGCGTCCTCGCACACTGGCGCGCTCGCCGGTAATGACAAGATCTACGAGGATGTGTTCAAGCAGTCCGGCGTGATCCGCGCCCGCTCGCTTCGGCAATTGCTGGAGTTCGCGCGTGGCGTGCCGGTGCTGCCGACGCCGAAGGGCGAGAACATCCTGATCATCACCGGTGCCGGCGGCTCGGGCGTCCTGTTGTCGGACTCGGTTGTCGACAACGGTCTGTCATTGATGGCGATGCCGCCAGATCTCGACGCTGCGTTCCGCAAGTTCATCCCGCCATTCGGCGCCGCCGGCAATCCGGTCGACATCACCGGTGGCGAGCCGCCGATCACCTACGTCAACACCGTCAAGCTCGGCCTGTCCGACGATCGCATTCATTCGCTGATCCTCGGTTACTGGCACACCATCGTCACCCCGCCGATGGTGTTCGCCCGCAACATGGTGGAAGTGAAGAAGGAGATGGAGGCCAAGGGCTTCGTCAAGCCGATGGTTGCCTCACTCGCCGGCGACGTCGAAGTGGAGGAAGCCGCCGAGTATCTCTACCAGAACGGCATCCCGGCCTATGCCTATTCGACGGAATTGCCGGTCGAGGTGTTGGGCGCCAAATACAAGTGGGCGCGCGGCGCGGGCCTGCTGTAACAAATCCGAAATGCCGCCCCGGGATGTCCGGGGCGGTCTTTACATCCTCATTTTCAAACGAATGGAATTCGAAAAGCAGAGCAGCGAACAGTTTTCCCACTTACGGATGAATGCAGATCGCGATGAAGAGAAACGTGATCCGGCGCAGGCTCATCGAGCCGAAATCCAACGCGGACGGCGATCCCGATCCCCGGGATGGTGGCGTACAGTCCGTGGACCGCGCGCTCTCGATTATCGAAACGCTCGCCGAAGACGATGAGGGATACCGGCTGAGCGATCTTGCGGTCCGCACCGGCTTGTCGACCTCGACGGTCCATCGCCTGCTGGCGACGCTGGAAAAGCGCCGCTTCGTCCAATTTGATCGTTATGAATCGAAGTGGCATGTCGGCGCCCGGAGTTTCTCGGTGGGGGCCACGTTCGCCCGCCGCCGCAACTTCACGGCGCAGGCCATGCCTTATCTGCGCAAGTTACGCGACCAGACACGGGAAACGGCCAATCTTGCAGTCGTCGACGATCAATCCATCATCATCCTGACCCGCATCGAAAGCCGCGAGATCATGCGTTCGCTCACCAAGGTCGGCGGGCGTGTCGCAATGGTGGCGTCCGGGGTCGGCAAGGCGGTGCTTGCCACGTATCCGGACGAAGACGTCAATGCCGTCATCTGCCGCCAGGGTATGCCGCGCCTCACGGAAAAGTCGATCGTGCGGCCGAGCGAACTGTTCAGGGAACTTCAGGTGATCCGGCGGCAAGGTTATGCGGTCGATGATGAGGAAGCACGCATGGGGCTGCGCTGCGTCGCAGCCGTGGTCTATAACGATTGCAGCGAACCTCTTGCGGCGATTTCCGTGTCGGGCATGACCAGCCGAATGACCGACGACCGGCTACCCACCATCGGCAGGATTGTGCGTGAGGTTGCAGCCGAACTGACTGTTGCGCTCGGGGGCGTCATGCCGCCTAGAGACAATGAAACCGGGTGAAGCACGGTTTTGCCGGCACCTCGATTCCATTTTTTCTTCCCGCTAATCACTTGAGCGAACGTGGAGAATCCCGCGGGATGCCGTACCGCGGGAAATAAAGCCAAGCCAGTTGAGATTGCTCGTCGTTCCACCTGATGATCGCCCGGCTGGAATAATTTGAGCAGGGTGTGAAATGGCAAAGATGCGAGCAATCGATGCGGCCGTGCGTGTTCTGGAAAAAGAAGGTGTTGTTTGCGCCTTCGGTGTTCCCGGTGCTGCGATCAATCCTCTGTATTCGGCGTTGAAGAAGCGCGGCTCGATCACCCATATTCTCGCGCGCCACGTCGAAGGCGCCTCGCATATGGCGGAGGGCTATACCCGCGCCAAAGCGGGCAATATCGGCGTCTGTATCGGCACATCGGGCCCGGCCGGAACCGACATGATAACCGGTCTTTATTCGGCTATCGCGGATTCGATTCCGATCCTTTGCATCACTGGCCAAGCGCCGCGTGCGCGCCTCTACAAGGAGGATTTTCAGGCGGTCGATATCGAATCGATTGCGAGGCCCGTGACGAAGTGGGCCGTGACCGTGCGCGAGCCGGCGCTAGTGCCTCGCGTGTTCAGCCAGGCCTTCCATATCATGCGCTCGGGACGTCCAGGTCCGGTGCTGATCGATCTGCCGCTCGACGTGCAACTTGCGGAAATCGAATTCGACGCCGAAATCTATGAGCCGCTGCCGGTCTACAAGCCGGCCGCCACGCGCAAACAGATCGAGAAGGCGCTCGAGATGCTCAATGCCGCGGAGCGTCCGTTGATCGTGGCAGGCGGCGGCGTCATCAATGCCGATGCGTCCGATCTCCTGGTGCGGTTCGCCGAAATCGTCAATGTTCCGGTGGTGCCGACGCTGATGGGCTGGGGCGCCATCCCCGATGACCACGTTCTGATGGCAGGGATGGTCGGACTGCAGACCAGTCATCGCTACGGCAACGCGACGATGCTGGAATCCGATTTCGTGCTTGGCATAGGCAACCGTTGGGCCAACAGGCACACCGGGTCGATCGAGACCTACACCAAGGGCCGGACCTTTGTGCATGTCGATATCGAGCCGACCCAGATCGGACGTGTCTTCAATCCCGATCTCGGCATCGTATCCGATGCCAGGGCCGCGCTCGAACTGTTCGTTGCGGTCGCCAAGGATTGGCGGAAATCCGGCAAGCTGAAGGAGCGTCAGGCCTGGCCGGCGGCTTGCCGGGATCGAAAGCGCTCGATGCTGCGCAAGAGCCACTTCGACGATGTACCGATCAAGCCGCAGCGCGTCTATGAGGAAATGAGCAAGGCGTTCGGGCGCGATACCTGCTATGTCAGCGTCATTGGTCTTTCGCAGATTGCCGGCGCGCAATTTCTCAATGTCTATCGTCCGCGCAACTGGATCAATGCCGGACAGGCGGGCCCTTTGGGCTGGACGTTGCCCGCGGCGCTGGGCGTGCGCGCTGCCGATCCGACCCGCGAAATCGTCGCGCTCTCGGGCGATTACGATTTTCAATTCCTGATCGAGGAACTCGCGGTCGGAGCGCAATTCAAATTGCCTTATATCCATGTCGTCGTGAATAACTCGTATCTGGGGTTGATCCGCCAGGCTCAGCGCGGGTTCGATATGGATTATCAGGTGCAGTTGTCGTTCGAGAACATCAACGCGCCCGAACTTGGGGTCTATGGCGTCGACCACGTTGCGGTCGCCACGGGCCTGGGCTGCAAGGCGATCCGCGTGACCGACCCAAACGATGCGCAAACGGCTTTCGCGACCGCGCGTGAGCTGATGGCAAAATACCGCGTGCCGGTGGTTGTCGAATTTATACTCGAACGGGTCACCAACATCGCGATGGGGACCGAGATCGACAACATCGTCGAATTCGAAGAGGTGCTCGATCTACCGCTCGATGAGACGCCTGCGAGCGCGGTTGCAATGCCAAGAGGCAAGCTTCTGCCGGTTTAAGCCGGCAATCCGGACCCGCGCATCGGCCGAAAGATCAGCAAGCCATCAAAGCGCGTCACGCACGCCGAGGCCCAGCATGAAGCGCTCCCTGATCTGCACGGGATCACGGCGCGTGGTCCCGGTCCCCGGCTTGTCGTCGATGCGGACACCGATCAGCGTCGGCTCGGAAGCCGACAGCGATTGATCGACCAGGCGCTCGAAATCCTCCTCGCCCGCCGCCCATGCGCTGTTGGTGAGACCGCAGCCGATGGCAACCGCGATGAGATCGGATACGGCCGCGGCCGGAGTTGGTTGTGCGCCGGTGATCTGATAGATGCCGTTGTCCATCACGATCATGCTGAGGTTTTTCGGCTTGAGTGTCGCAATCGTCGAAAGACATCCCAATTGCATCAGCAGCGAGCCGTCGCCCTCCAGCGCGAACACGCGACGCTTGGGTTGCGCCAGTGCTACGCCGAGCGCGATCGGGAAGGCGAGGCCCATGCTGCCCAGCATGTAGAAATTTTGCGGGCGATGGCCGGCCGCCCACAGGTCGAAATTGGTATTGCCGATCCCGCCGATAACGGCTTCCTCGTTCTTCAGCTTCGCGACCAGCCGCGAGGTGAGATCGAACCGGTTCATCACCTTGGTGTTGCGGGCAGGGTTGCTTTCTTGCTTGCTCATGCGATCGCTCACTTGTCGAACACTTTGCCGCCGGTCAACAGCGGCGACAGGATCAG
>Ga0137407_10000594_pt1 | contig 24030 bp, 50 predicted proteins | sample CZOMad2_2_16fung_FD_108410 | JGI IMG/M metagenome (GOLD analysis project Ga0137407, IMG submission 108410) | Vadose zone soil fungal communities from Angelo Coast Range Reserve, California, USA - CZOMad2_2_16fungal (Illumina Assembly) | ecosystem: Environmental > Terrestrial > Soil > Vadose... | reverse complement strand
TATCTAAGGTTCGAGGACGGCACTTGACATAAGCACAGGTGCGGGGACTGTGACGGCTGTCAATACACCTGTAATGCGGGATGGGATACGATACGCTCCAGTTGTGTAAGGGAGTAAGCAGTCATGCCGGAATTTGCGCTGACCAGTTACGAGATGATCCTGTCGCTGTTGCGTACGGACATCTCGGTTGGGATTCGGGAGCGGTTGGTGGCTGAGTTGAAGTCGCGCGACCGCGCGATGCACAATCAGTGGGTCGCGGTGTGCGGTGGAGAGTTCAAATGAATCGCTACAACATCTATGTGACCGGCGACTGGAAATCAGAAAAACCGTTTGCGTCCATCATGGCGGAGTCTACCGAAGTAGCAAAGAAGGCGGTCGCCAAGGCTTCGGGATTGAATGTGTTGACCTTGCAGGCGTTCGAATCTGGGGGATTGCCGCTGTGTCCGGGGTGCCATAGGGCTTACGACGGGTTCTGCCTGCATTGCGAACGAAACGCACGAGCAGCGGCCATCGCGCAATCGCCAGACGAAGCCTATCGGGCACGTTCGGATTACCTCTCGCGCGTGCCGCCGTCCTGCTAACAACCAAAACGGGAGACAGTCATGAAGTTTGAGAAAGGCGTCCGGGTCGAAAGCATTGGCAAGATGTTCGGTACCGTCGTGCGGCACGTTGATGGACAGGACGGCGGGAGTTACCGGGTCGATTGGGACAACGGATGCTCGGGACTCATCGCGCCTTGCAATATTCAGGCGGTTGACCCTGACGAAGACGATCACGTGGACGAAGCGGCCGAAGCGCATCACTTTCTGCATCCGGATCGTTAACCGTCCCAACTAAACGAGCAACAGTCATGACCGACCTGACACCGGAACGGATCCAGGCCGAAGCGCAGCTCAGAATGAAGCGGGCACTGGATCTGATTCAGCAAGCGCAACATGATCTCGTGACCGCGTGCGGCGAGCTATCGGCTCTGCAAGGTGCCATCCCGATCTGGAGGTCATCTCACAAGATGACCGATCAAGTGCGGGCACTCTGGTACCGGGTCGATGCTGTGCGTAAGCGGGGGAAATTCAAATTGGACGAGACGAACATCGAATATCTGCGCCGTCGGCTGACCGCGACGGGCAATACAACCGTGTTGACGCAGGGCAAAACAACGGAGTAGTATCACTCCCGACCTCATATTTTCTTCGTTCTCTCGCGGCCCGCCAGTTCCAAATCTGGGCGGGCCGCTTCCATTTGGGGGCCGAAAAACGCTGCAATCGCGTGTTGACATTAAAATAAGTTAAGCGGTACTGTCCTGTCCGCGCTGTTTGGAACCGGCGCCTTCGAAGAAAATTTAGGGGTCATCCAATGGCTTCTGACGGCGCCCGGCTGTCCGCTGAAACCCTCGCCTTTGCAGGCCGCGTCTGGAAACGCGCGCTGGCACATCAGGCCGATGCGCTCATGCTGCTGGGCGCCCATTACCGGCTGGCCGAGAATTTCCGGCTCATTCCCTGGGACGAGCTCGGTTCCGAGCTCCAGAACGATATCGCCCGGGAGCTCGCCGCCTTCCTCGAGCTGTGCGCCAAGGCGGGCCGTGCATGAGGCGCTCGCAGGCGCAATGGGAAGCGTACTGCACTGATCGGTTGCCGCCCGACATCGCCAAGGCCGTTCTGGCTGATGCACGGGCGCTGCACGGCGTTCCCGACCCCGCCAGCTCATCACCGTGGTACACGCAGAATCAGCGCCTTGCCGGCCACCGTAGGGGCTTTCGCGCGTCCCGGATCAGCCAAGCTTATGACGAACGGGCCATCCGTGACTTTGCCGAAAATTACGCCACCGCCGCCCGCCGCATCGAACCGGCCAGTGAGCACCTGGCCGATCAGCTGCGGTGCCTCGAGCGCCGGCAGCTATACGCGCAGGCGCTGGGTGTCGAACCCCCCGCAGATCTGAACTACACCATCCACGGGCGCCTGAAGCGCCTGGAAAATCCGCTGTGGTGGCGGCGGTGCCTGCGCCGCACCTGGACTCGCGGGGCAGAAACCCGATGCCGCGGCATCGGGCTCATCCGCCGGGGCGTGCAGCCCTACGTCACCGATACCGCCGTACGCCATCGCGAAAATCAGTACATCACCGGTCTGCAGTTCCTGCGGACGCGGGTGCTCGTGAACGAGCTGAACGAGCAGATCCCGTTGTTCGATGTCGTCGAGGGCTCCATCGCCAACCCAGAAATCCGTCGCGGCGAGCTCATGACGCGCGCGCGGGGGTTCGAGGAAGTGGCAACGTGCATCGGTCACGAGTGCCTGTTCGTGACCCTGACCTGTCCGTCCGCCTTCCATCCGCAACTCGCTGCCGGCGGTGCCAATCCTCGTTACCAGAATTTCACCATCCAGGAGGGTCAACAGTGGCTCTCCCGGCAATGGGCACGCGCGCGCGCCTGGCTCAAACGAAAAGGAGTCAAGGTCTATGGATTCCGAGTGGCCGAACCGCATCACGATGGAACCCCCCATTGGCACGTACTGTTATATGGCCAGTCCGCAGCTCTGGCCCGGGTGGAACATTGCCTCGCTCACTTCTGGTTGGGCGAGTTCGCCGACGAACCCGGCGCACGCGAGCACCGAGTTGAATTCAAACGGATCGATCCTGCGCAGGGATCCGGCGTCGGTTACATCGCCAAGTACATCAGCAAAAACATCGATGCGCGGGGCCAGATCGCGAACGCGAACGACACCGAGACGGGCACAGATATACCTGGCAACGTTGCTCGGGTCCGTGCCTGGGCATCGGTCCATGGCATACGACAATTTCAACAGATCGGGGGCCCTCCAGTCGGTATCTGGCGGGAAGCCCGAAAACTACGCGAGGGCGCGGACGATCCTGACATCTCCGCTGTTGTCGAGGCTGCCGACAGAGGTGATTGGTGCCGATTTGTGTTCAATGTGGGAGGAATACATGTTGGACGCAGAACCAACATCCGTCTGAGGAAAGAGGAAACCGGCAGCGCCAATCAGTATGGCGAGTTGAATCCACCGCAGGTCGTCGGCCTGCAGTACGCCAGCGCCATCGTCATTACTCGTCCGCACCGTTGGAGGATCGAAAAATGTCCCTCATTGCTGTCATTGGACTCATCGCCGCCCTTTCAGCCGCAGCGGGATTTCGAAGCGGCTACCGCCTTGGCATGCAGCGCGGATTCGAAGTTTGGGCCAACTATCACAACTCTGATGCAGCTACAACAGTGCTTGAGCATCAGCAGTGCAACAAACAGGAGATTATCTGACTCTGATTCCGGGTCCGGATCTTACCTTGGACCCGTGGCAATAACTGTACGCGACGGACGCTTTGCCGTACCCGAATACGACGAGTCCGGGCTGCTCGTGTGGCGCTGGTACCGCCGAAATGACCCCGTAGAGGAGGATTCCTCGTGATAATCGAATGCACGCGGCGCGATACGGTTGCATTGACGCCTGAAGATCAGGCAATCTGGGGTCACCTGAGCCGTCGCCATGCGGCCTTGTTATCCAGGTCGCGTCAGGCGGATGCCCGGGACGCGGCCTGGATCTTTTGTTGGGTAGACGATGTCGTCGCCGGGGTGCACCTTGAAAATCACACTGAGAATCCCGCTTACCGATGAGGTGCGCCGCTATATTGGCGCCCAGTTTTCGCCCCAGCACCGCACCAACAAAACCGGTATGGCCTACCGTAAGGCCTGTCGCACCTGGCTTGAGATGAAAGTCACAGACGCGCTCCCGGCGCTCGAAAAACTGGCGCCGCCGCCGGAACCGCCCGCGCTCACCGATGACGAGAAAAAAGCGCTGGTCAAAGTAATCGACTACCTGCGGGCGCAAGGTCATTCGGATCAACACATTGAAGCCTGGGTGCTGCTGCAGCGCGCCCGCAACCTCTCAACGTTCAGGAGTACCCGTGACCGACACCCCAGCCACCCGTAACTGCGCCAATTGCGCCTGCAGTTACCTCATCACCCCTGCCGCCGTCGAGGCCGCGGGGCGTTCTACACCCGTCAATGCAAAGCCACAGCGCGTCTGCCGGTGGTTGCCGCCCGTCACGGTCACGTTTGAACAGGTCGATGTGATTCCGGGCCGCAATGGCCGCCCGAATCAGACGGTGACGCGACCCGTGCAAGGCCTAGTTCAGCAAGCCACCACCGACGACACGGTGTGTTGGCAGTGGAAGCCGGAAGGGACTCCGCCGGGCGGCGAATACCCCGGGTACCCGAAACAGCCAGTTGCGCACCATACTTCACTCTAAATCCGCAAAGTGTTTCGCGTGGAACATTCCCGGGCAATGAATTAGGCTGTTCGCCGGGGTTTGAGGTAGGTTTTTTTATGGGTCGGAAGAAGAAAACGGCACCCCCCGCGGGTACCACACTTCACATTGTCGGCAACTCGGGCGCCACCGTGGACGATGACGATCAGGAGGAAATCGACGAAATAGACCGTCTGGAGGACGGCGAGCTCTCCCGAGCCATGGAGGAAGTGGCCAAGGTCACGGGCGCCGTGGTGGAGGTCGTCAAGCTCGAGGATGATCGCCAGAAGTGGTGCCGCAATTACCCCGTAGCGCGCTTCAGCAACGAACAGATCGCATCAGACTTTGGTGCCGGCACCTATCGAATCCGCTTCAAGGGGCCCAATAAATCCTATCTGAAGGGCGGTTCGACGATCGATATCGCAGCCCCCCTGGGCGGCGGGGTCGCGTCCGCGCCGCCCCCAAGCGGCATCAGCGATGTGCTCGCGATCATCAAAGCGGAGAAGGACAAGCAATCGGCGCAATGGATGGAATGGGCCAAGTTGCTGGCGCCGCTGGCTTTGCCTAAGCTGATCGAAGTGTTCGGCGGCGGCCAGAAGGGCCCGAGCCTCACTGAGCTGATGCAGCTGATCGTCAGCGCCAAGGATTTCCACAAGGCACCCGCCGTGCCGACGATGGAACAGCAGCTCGAGCAGTTCTCGCGGCTGCTCGAGGTGGCGAAGTCGATCGGCGGTAACGACTCCAACGGTGCAACATGGCCCGACCTGATCAAAGAAAGTATCCAGCAGCTACCCGCCGTCATCAGCGGAATCCGCAACGGGGGAATTCCTATGACTGGACCGATCTTGCCAGCGCCGGCACTCTCCCCTCCGGGCTCCGTGCCTGTCCCCGCGCTGCCGCTATCTGCAACTGCTTCGATCCCACCCAGTGCATCGTCCGCCGTGGGGAGCGGTGACATGGATCTGCGTACACTGCCGTGGCTGAAGGCAACACTGGAATCCTTGTTGGTCCAGGCCGCGAACGATCGCGATCCGGATATGTACGCGCAGGTCACGCTCGACAACCTGCCCAACTACGTCACACCGGAGTGGCTGTTGAAAACTTTGGGCCGCCCAGACTGGTGGGAAATGCTGACCGCCGCAGATGCGCGCGTCGCGGTCTATGTCGGGTGGTTTCGGGCGTACCACGAAATGCTGTTGCATCTGTTGCACGAGTCCGCGGTAGGTGCGCCCCCCGCACCAACGGATCCGTCGCCCCCGGCAGCCGAACCGGAATTTCACTGATGTACACCGAGTTGTTGATGGGCTGCGGCCATAAACGCGACAAGCGCATCTGGATTCCGGGCACGCCTACGGCGTGGCAAAAGCTCACCACGTTGGATCACGACCGATACTGCAAGCCGGACCTGCTGTGCGATCTACACCAGATCCCGTGGGCCGTACTCTCGGGATCAGGTGATCCGTTTGAGGCACATGTTCCGGAACAAATACAGGATGAGTCCTTCAATGAGGTGCACGCCTACGAGGTCCTCGAGCATCTGGGCCGGCAGGGACATGTTGAATCCTTCTTTGCGACCTTCAACGAGATTGGACGCATTCTCAAGGTGGGTGGATACCTGGCGGCCACCGTACCCTCACGCTATTCGCCATGGCTCTGGGGCGATCCCGGGCACGCGCGGGTGATCCTGCCGCAATCGCTCGTATTCCTGTCCCGCGCCAACTATGACGCGCAGATCGGCAACACCTCCATGTCGGATTACAGAGACCTGTTGCTCACCGACTGGGAGCCGATCCGCAGCGAAGATGACAAAACCCTGCACCGATTTATCCTCAAGAAAAAATCATGACAGACTCAGTCGATACAATACTGCTGGCGATGCCAACGTTGGATTTCAAGATCGATGTGCAGGTGTTGGGCGGTCTGCTGCAGGTCATGAGTACGTTCGGGCCTGCGCTGCGTCCGTACTTCCTGTCAGGTGATTCCAACATCCGACATTGCCGCAACGCCATCGCGCACTACTTCATGATGCACACCGACTGTGATGCACTGGTGTGCATCGATTCGGACATCGTCTTCGGTCTGCAGGATTTTTCCTGCCTGGCCGAACAGATCGGCGAGGAAAACGCCGCAGTCGCGCCCTACGCACGCAAGAAGGTCGGCGCCGCGCCGGTAGACTTTGGCATGGGATTTGCGCGCATCAACCGCAGCGCCTTCCAGAAACTGTCCGACTGGCGAACCGACGACGGCGCCGAAATGCTGCACCGCTACTTCCTCGACGGGGAGCTCGCGGTGGATTATTTCTTTGATGGCGCGACCCCGGATTCACGCTGGCTGTCCGAAGACACTGGGTTTTGGCACTGGTGTCACCTGGCCGGGGTGCAGCTGCGCAAGGAGCCGCGCACCAAGCTCGGGCACGTCGGGCGCTTCGTGTACGGCTATCCGGATCAGACCCCGGGGCTGATTCCGATCGAGAGCGGGGCTCAATAACCGGTATATTCCGGTATATCGGCCAGACTCGTAGGATATAGACATCATATCGGCCAGATATCGGCCACCTTGACCCGGGACGATCGTTTCACATAACGTACACCGCGAAGCTACACGGTACCCGGCGGACGGCTATGTGAATCTGTTCGGCAACGCTAACGGTCCTCTGACCGGGAATTTGATGTCCCTCGCAAGCGGGCAGGATGCGACCAAGCAAACCCTGGCCGTGATGGTAGGGCTCGTGCGTCAGTACAAGACAGATCTCAATGTGCGCACGCTGGCCATCCAGCTGACACACGGTTGCGCACCGAAAGATCGGCGATGCGAACTGACCGCACTGCAGCATTTCGTACGCGATCAGGTGCGGTATATCGGCGATGTCGAGGGCATCGAGACAGTACAGACCCCGGTCGCGACGCTGCGGCTGATGGCCGGCGACTGTGACGACAAGGCGGTGCTGCTGAATGCCCTGGCGAGCTCCATCGGCTTTGCGACCCGCTTCTGTGCCATTGGCGTTCGGGATAGTGACGAATTCAGTCACGTGATGGCCCAGGCACGATTGGGTCAGGGCTTCATCAACATGGAAACCATCCTGCCCGATGTCGAGTTAGGTTGGTTTCCGCCCGATGCATCCTGCTATATGGTGGCGCATGTCTAGAGCGTATATCTATCGACCCGAGCATCCCTCTTTTGCGGGTTATTCGCCGATGGGCGCGCTGGGCATCACGGCTCAGCAAGGCGGCCAAGCAGTTGGGGCCACCGTCGGATCCGTGTTCCCTGTCGTGGGAACGGTGATTGGAAGCGTGATCGGCGGGTTAGTCGGCGGTCTGTTTGGTCACGAGGACCACGCTAAGGTCAACGCGGACGTCAATGCGCGACAGAATCTGTTCGGGCAGTGGGCGAGCATGGGAGGTCAGGTCCCGGGCCGTCAGATCGGTCTCACCTCCATGCGGGAAATCTGGAAAGGCGCAGCGCACGAAGGGCATTTCCCCAAGTGGCAGGGCCAGGAACAGCGCATCGATTACGCCATTGACGGCTGCAACAAGTGCGATCCAAACACCTTCACCGTGCTGTGGCCGAAGGCCCAACAAGCCGGCGTGCGCGACGCCAAGACGTTCATAGACCAGTATTTCATACCGGCGAATGCGTCCATGGGCGATCACTGGGCCGTGCCCACGGATCCGATTGGCTATCAAGTGTTGTATGACACGGCAGATGCGTATCTGTCACAGAAAGCACCCGGGAGTCCTGCCTATGTGGCCTCTCCATCCAGCCCGACCCCGGCACCAGTGCAACAACAGCCCGCAACGACCATGCCGGTCACGACACCCACAGGTCAGCCCTTGCCGGTGGCAGGTCAGGGGGTTACGTCACAGTCACTGGCAGCCGCGGGGTACCTGATCGCGGGCCGCGATGCCGCCGGCACCACGGTGTACCAGCAGCCCGGCGGCCCCTTGTTGATGCTCGTGAACGGTCAGCTGAGGCCGTACGTACAATCGCCGGTCAGCTACACGAGCTCACCGTTGCCGGTGGTCATTCCGACGCCGCAGAACACCGTGCTGCCCTCCGGACAGGTCGTGCCCGCATCCACAGTGGATCCGAACACACAGGCGCTCATCAATCAGTTAATGAGCCAAGGGGCCACGCAGCAACAGGCCTTTACAGCGGCCATGCAAGCGCTCCAGCAGCAAGGAATTCAACCGACTGCCGCAGTACAGCAACAGGTCGCCAATGCGATGCCGCAGCCCATCACATCGGGGCTATCGGGTAACTGGACGGTCTACGCTTTAGGCGCACTCGCACTGCTCTCGGTGATGTTCGCAACCGCGCGCCCGGTGAAGTCATGAATCCCGCGGCAGGGCGTTCGCTCGCGGTCTGGCTCGCGGGTCAACATCCGGAGCTCTTTCGAGCCGTAGCGCAGAAGGCCTCCCGCACCCGCCGGTTCACCCACATGGGCGCCCTCGCGGATGACTTGACCGAGTTCGTTCCGACCGTGGAGCCAATGCCGGTCTCCTTTGATTTCCAGCCACCGATCCAGGAAATCAGTTTCGACAGTTCCTCGCTCGCGGTACCGGATTTCAGCTACCAAAGCGAGGCCACGCCGTTGGATATGGGCAGCAGTGGCGGGGGATTTTTTTCGTCTGTGGGGTCTGCGCTCAGCAGTGCGGTATCCGGTGTCGGTAATTTCCTGACGAGTCAACAGGGGCTCTCGAGCCTCACCAACCTGGCCAGCACCTATTTCAAGGCGCAGGCACAGACGCAGACCGCACAGACCCAAATGGCGGTCTTGCAGGCACAGACCGCGCGGGTCGCGAACGGCCAGACTGCAGCGCCGATCACGTACACGCGCAATCCCTACACCGGACAACTACAACCGGTGATTCAGACCGCGAATGGCTATCAGCCGGTCTCGGTCTCGAGCATGGGTGTCGGATCGGTGATGTCACAGTATGGCCTCTGGGTCGCAGGGGGGCTAGCAGTGTTGGTGGTGTTGTGGTCGATGTCACATCGAGGGTAGATCATGGATATTGTCCCGTCCGCGCGTCCTGAAATCACCGACACGGGCCTGAAAGGGTTCCTCAAGTGGCTGCAGCGCGAGCAGCCCGGAATCTACAAGGCGGTCGCGCCGCAGATTGCCAAGGCAGTCCCGCGGGGATTCTCGGACTACACCAGTTCCCGCGTCACGGCCATCCGCAGGCGAGCCGGTGCAAACTCGTTGATGCGATTCGGCAGCCTGGGGGATGACTCGGGCCTGGTAGACATCAGTTTCGATGCTGACACGCTGTCCACACCGAATTTCGCGATCGACACCAGTGATGCGGCCAACGCGGGTCCCAGTAGCAGCGGGATCATGGGGTCCGTGTCGAACATCCTGAACGGGGTGCTGCAGGCCGGGCTGACCCTGAATTCCCTGAGTACCGCAAAACAGGTCACGCAATTGCAGTTGCAGCGGGCCCAGGCCGGTCTACCGCCACTCAACATCGATATGTCGCGGATGGGTGTCCCGGCGGTCAATGTCGGTCTGTCGGCGAGCACGAGTCAATTATTCATGTACGGCGGCCTGGCGCTGCTGGGAGTCTTGTTGCTGGGCGGCCTGAGCGGACGGAGGGCGCGCGCGTGAAAACTGAGGACGTGGTGACGATTGCGGTGTTGGGCTTCGCACTATATGCAATGTTCGGCAAGGCGCTGTCCAAAACGCCGCCACCGCCGGGATCGCAGACGCAGGCGCAGCCCCCTGTGAATTTCATTGACCCGGATTTCGGCATCAGTAACCCAACGGGCAACTGGGAGTAGATCGGCAGTGAAGGCCGATGAATTTCTCAAATGGGGAGCGATCTTAGGCGGGGTATACCTCGCCTATGAAATCGTTCAGAAGTTGGGAAGCATCGGCCACACCGCGTCCGAAGTGGGATCGCAAGTGGCCGAATTGGGGGATCGCATGGCAGATCCAACCAACGCAACTTGGGTGTCATGGTATGACCCGACCACCCGGACGGTGTTTTTCTACGTGCTGACGTTCCCCGATGGTTCGCAGCACTGGATTTGGGGCAGTAGTGTCAACGCGGATGGAACGTTCGTGTGGGGCGACAACTACACGTATCGGATTGGCACGGATCGCGCCGGTGGATTGCGCGCATACCCGTATCAGGTGACATGATGGCCAAAAAGAAACGAAAACGAAAAATGCCGCCCGCGCTGGCCGCCTACTGGGCGAAGCGCCGCGGGAAGGGCAAAGCCAGGCGAGGCCGCGCGAAGTCGAAAACAACCGTCACGCTGACCCGACAGGTGAAGCGCGTCAGTAATCCGGCGCTGTGCGCGTTATACGCGGTGAAGGGCGCTGATCGGTTGAAGTATCTGGGCGGGATCAAGTTCGGCAAAAGCGGTCGCGCGCGGCTCTTTCGCTCGAGCGCCGCCGCCGCGGAACTCGGGCGCACATTGAAACAGGCGTTTCCGCAAGCCCTGAAGGGCTTCCGGCTGGTTGCGAGTCGTGCACGGTGAAACGGGCCAGTCCCGACACGCGCGCGGCGGCCCGGCTCTACCGGCAGTTCCGCGAAGCCCCGGCGCGCCGCGCGAAGCGGGTCCGCATCGATGTCCCCGATGCCGTCGCGGTCATGGGCCAGGTGTTGTTGATCGCCTACGAAACGACACACGACGGCCAGGTGCAGTTGTACGCGCACGAATTCGCGCCGGGCTCAAGACCGTTGTTCTGTGCCGGCGCGCGCCGCAATCAGGCGTTTCTGATCGGCGGGCGCTACCGCGTGACCGAGCGCGGGATTGTCGATTACGGGCCCGGCGGTCGGGAAGTGAAGCATCGAGGCCACTACAAGGTTGTACGTAAGCGTTGAGCTGACATACAGTACCGTCCGTCAGGACCACCCGCGCTGCGCACATTTGAGCGGGAATTTTTGAACTCTCCGCAGTGAGTTCCGCACTAGAGGAGTCATCTAGGTGGAACAGCTACTGTTGGTCAATCCGCGGCGCAAGTCGCGCCGCAAAAGCCGGCGCCGCCGCTCGGGCCGCATGCCGGCGGCACTCAAGCGTTATTGGGCCACGCACCGCCGGGGCCGCCGCCGCGTCAGTCTGACGCGCCGCCGCCGCCGTCGTCATGCCGTGGCCGCGGTGAATCCACGTCGTCATCGCCGGCACATCGCGCGCCGTCATCATTCGCGCCGCCGAATTCGGCGCAATCCGAGCATGCGGGGCATCATGGGTGGCGGTCGCGGACTGCTGAAATCCACGGTCGTTCCGGGTGTGATCGGCGCAGGCGGCGCGATTGCACTGGACATCGTCATGGGTTACGCGCAGCCGTACCTGCCCACATCTCTGCAAACCGGCTGGTTCAACATCGCGGTGAAGATCGCGGGCGCAGTCGGTGTCGGGATGGTGGTCGGTAAGGTGTTGGGTCGCGAGAAGGGTCGCATCGCAACCATCGGCGGTGTGACGGTCGTTGCGTACTCCACACTGCGGGGCATGCTGAAGACGGCGTTGCCATCCGTGCCAGGCCTGGGGGCCTACATGGATTACACCCCGTACCGGATGGGGGCGTACATGCCGGGCCCTACCGGAACCCCAGGGATTCGGGGGTTGGGTTACGTCAGTCCCGCGGCCACGATCGGCTCCCAGACCATGATGTCCCCGCGGATGTCGGGCTTGGGTGCGTACATGCCTCGCGGCCCAATGAATGTGGCTCCTGCCATGGGTGACTACGGCGACGGGATGTAACACACCGGGTTTTCAATTCTTCAACACATCAGGACCGGCGCACGTAGCAACGATAAAACGTTGCGCCGGTTCGGAAAGGTCAAGACCATGAAATCGCAAAAGATCATCACCAAAGGCATTATCGACTGGGCCACTCTCAGGGTGGAGAGTGTCGTCGCGTTTGAGTACGCAGGCCCAGTCGCGCACTGCGGCATGGGACGTCCGATCCTGACACCGGACTACATCGCCTCCCACACGGTCGGCGTGCCAGGTCAGAAGGATGTCATCTGGTCACCATTGTATGACGCGGCGGCGTATCCATCGGCAGGTCAGGCTGCGTTCTCCTTCTTCACGCTACCCAAGGGTCAGGGCGTGAGCTCAGCTCCGGGTGTGGGAGCCGTGGCCAAGACGATCCTGGACACCAACATGGTGACCAACAACCAGTTGTCACTGGGCAACGAGTTCTACGCCATCGGCAGCGAAACGCTCTTTTTCCCGGGTGTCAACAACAACACCTCAACGACAGCCAGTTTCGGTGTTGAGCCGGGTATTTCAAACTCGGCCATCGGCGCCTTCATCAACGACATCTACAATGTCGGCAACGGCGGAATAAAGGTGCTGACGGTCGGTACGGATCGCAAGTACATCGAGGACGGCCCGCTGAATCTGTTCCCGCCGGCCACGCGGTTGGCGGGTTTTGCCGCCATCGCCACGGGTGCCACGGCCACGGCCACACCGCAGACGCAATATGCGGTCTGGTCGGGCGAGCCGTACACGCTGGTTCCGATCTACATCCAGTCCACGCAGCAGTTTCAGCTGACCGTCACATTCGGTGCTGCGATCCCGACCCCGTCCACCACAATTGCAAGGATGATCGAACGGCTGCGGGGCTACCTGATCCGTCAGGCCACCTAAGTAATGACAAGTGAGGTGCGGCGGGGCTGACCCGCCGCACCATCTCCACGGTTTGAAGGAATCGCACTCATGACCCCAATGCAGCAACCTCCCAACATGATCGGGGCATCGTCTGCCGCGTCCCCGCGCTCGAGCATGTTGCCGCCGAACGTGTTTGATCCGAGAACGGATGGGTCGGATTATTACTGGTATGTGACGAATATCCCCGCGGCGCTCGCCTTCGGCACCACCAGTAACTCGCAGATCCAAATTGATGCCGGCACGGATTTCTACTGGATCGCGACCACCTATCAAGCCGACCTGGCCGGCGCCGCGCTCACCGAATCCGGTAACATCATTCCGTTGGTCACGGTGGTCATCAATGACACCGGTACCTCCCGCAACCTCTCCAATGCGGAAGTGCCCTTGCCGGCCCTGGCCGGTGACGGCAAAAGGCCCTACCGGCTGGTCAGGCCCCGTCTCTTTCGGGCGAACAGCGTGATCAACTTCACGTATCGAAACTACTCTGCGGCCACCAACTACGCCAACCTGTACGTGACGTTCCATGGCTATCGGCGGTTGGTGCAGCCCCCGGGTCTGGTCGGGTAAGCGGCCATGTCTGCGGTCATGGTAGAGCCGTTGCTGGGGCCTGTGGCATCGATGTTGATGCCGCAGGCCTACGATGCGTCCTGGACGGCATTAAATGACGGGGTGTTCAATGACTACCCGCCGCCGCCCTCTGCGGCACAGTTGGCGGCACAACTGACGAACGGTAGCGCCGGTCAAGTGCCCGTGCCCAACGGCACGGTACCCTGGACAAATCCGACCGATGCGGCAAGTACGCCGATCACTACAGCCACTCCAAGCGGGGTCGCGGTTCTGCAGGGCAATGCAAAACGCAACCTGCTGATCATCCAAAACAACTCCATCGCCACCACCGCAGGGGACACGACACCGGATTTCTGGATCGAATTCGGTCGCGCGGCGCTGGTGAATTTCTCTATCCGCATAAAGCCAGGCGAAGGACTGGTGTTGGATACAATCTGTCCTCGCAGTCAGCTGTATGTGACGATCGGGCCATTCAGCAACGTGGGCCTGAGCACGATCGTCGCAGGGGTCATCACGCAGGGCTGCCATTCACCCGATGTCGATTTGCAGCAACGGGCGAGCGGCATCGCGGGTTCACTCGGAGTAATGAGCCATTACAGTGGTTTCACGAGGAACGCAGACCAGACAGGCTCATGAGATGGGCCAGCTGTTACGAGGGCCCAGGGCGCTAGGCATCGGCAGTAAAAAACTTCTCGGTGTGAGGCCGCCTGTCGTAGTGTCCGGCACGCCGCTCGTGATTACGGCAGGCCAGGAGGGCAATCCCTGTTGCCCCTGCTGTCCGACGATCACGCTCGGGTGTCGCACCACTGCGGGAGGCTTCGCGGCCTTAGGGTCCACCACCACGCCAACCCTGTTTGGAGATGCACTGGCCGCGTTCGTCTGGGGTAGCGGCTCCGGTCAATTGAATCTGCTGCTCGTGGGATTGTTGCCGCAAAACCTCTTTACGCTGCTCACGGTGACCGACAGTATCTTGGGATCCATCAGTTTCACCTCAGCGTCCGCAACCTACAGCCAGATTCCAGGCGCGCCCAGTCTCACCGTGTGGGCCTGGGTCAGCGCAAAACCATTCAACAATGGGGCAACGTATCATTCGGTGCTGACATGATCAGCCTGGATCGACACTATTGGATCATCTGCGACATCCAGCGATTGAGTGATCCCGCGTACTTCGCCGCCATCGCGGCCCGCTACTCCACCGGCAGCGCAAGCCAACCACACAGTCATGTCTGTCAGTGGTGCAAGCGCACCATTACTCACTCCAGGTTGGAAGCGCTACGCGACGGTGAGGTTGAATCGCACCTGTGCTGCGGTCAGGACGTACGCGCACCGCAACTTAAAGAGGTGGGATAGGATGGGCGGGTTTTTCGGCTGCTGCAACACGGCATCGTCCTCGAGCAGCAGCGGCGCGACTCTGGGCACACGCCTGGCCTTCGCATCGCCCGCCGGTGGCGCGGTGGCGGCAGCCCCCGCGGGATTTTCGACCGCTACGGGGATTCTGTCCGTGACCTTGGCCGCGGGTAATGCAACGTGGGCGTCACTCACGGCGGGCGCCGCGGGGCAGTTGTTGGAAATCAGAAATGACGATGCAGTCAACACGCTGACGCTGCCGGCCAGTGCCTGGGGCGGCCCGGGGGATCTGGCGCTGGGTCCAGGCGGCAAAGTACTCACCTATATGGACGGCACGCTCGCAACCTGGCAAACGGTCTCACCATGAAATATAAATTCCCACGGACCTTGGGGCATTTGCGGGGCATGTTCACCGGCATCGCGATTGCGCTCGCCATTCCGGCACTGACTGCCACGCTGTACAACTACTTTTCACCTGGGGGCGCGCTGTCCTGTACATCCCCCTGCACCACGCAAAGCGTAGATCTAACTCAGTCCGGGTTCGTGTCAGGTCCATTGCGGGCGGGTGCCGGCGGTACGGGGGTCAACACGCTCACCGGTCTTGCCGTAGGCAACGGCACCGGCGCATTTTCAGCCTATCCAGGCACGAGTTGTACCAATCAGTTCCCGCGTAGCTTGAGTCTCAGTGGTGCGGCAACCTGTGCCACCGTGGCCAATACAGACCTGGCTAACTCAACATTCACATTGAACGGCGCCGCTGTCGCTCTCGGAGGAACGCGCACGCTCACATTGCCGAGTGCCGATTTTGCGAATCAAGGCACGACCACCACAGTCCTTCACGGAAACGCCGCCGGCAACCCCGCGTTCGGTTCAGTGGTGTCAGCCGATATATCGGGTAGCGTCGGCGCCACCAAAGGAGGTACAGGGCAAACCAACTACGCCACAGGTGACACGCTCTACGCGCCATCACTCAACACACTCGCAAAACTGACATTCGTCGCCACCGCCACCCGTTATATGGCCAATACAGGGGGGGCAGCCACCATCCCCGCCTGGGATCAGGTGAATTTGGCCAATGGCGTCACCGGTACGTTGCCCGTGGGCAACGGCGGAACCGGGCAGACCGCGCTCTCTGCGCTCACCGCCAATCCCACCGCAAGCCTGGGGCTTACTGCGATCAACGGCAGTGCTTCTACGTTCATGCGTTCCGATGCCGCTCCCGCACTCGACCAGACCATCGCCCCCAGCATGTCGGGACTGTGGACATTCACGGGGGGCAAAATATTCATTCCGACGTTCTACAGCGTCGGCACCTGTGCTGCTGCAGCCAACGGCACCATCATTATTGGCTGTGACACGGTTCCACTGACGAACTCAACAGTCGCGGGAAAATACGCCATCAAGTCCTTCGTGGATGCCACCGGGGTCTCCGGCGGCGCCAATATCGGGGCCTTTTTCTTCAATCGCTCAGCATCCACCAACGCGCAGGAATGGATCGAATTCGGCAACGACGTCAACGTAGACGCCGAAGTCATGGGGCTCACCTCTTCCACCTTCTCGGGCGCCCTCTATACCGGCGGCCCGTCAGGGAAGCAAGCCTTCATCAATCCGGCATCAGGCTATCCGTTCTGTGTCGCCAACGGCAGCACCGCCAACCTCTGTGTCGGCAACGGCAGCTCGAGCATCACCGGTTTCGGTCCCACTGCGAACGCGCAGGTCGATGCCACTCCCGATACCGGGACATTCACGCTGACGTATACGGGCATGACGGCTACTGTGACGTGCACCGCAACGTGGTCGAGGATGGGGAAAATCGTCATTTTGAGTCTGTGTGTGGCCACGGGCACGAGTAATGCAGTCACTTTCACGGCAACCGGGGTACCGGCGGCCATTCGACCGCCTGCACTGACTCAGTTTCCAGGCATCGCGTGCCCAACCATAACAAACAACAGTATAGGGCTTGCAACAACCTGCGCTCTGAGTATCGCCCCGAGTGGGACGATCACGTTTTTTAACGGCGGTGACCCGAACGGCTGGACAGCGGTCGGTACCAAGGGGGTCAATTCAAACATGACAATCCCGTACCAACTCAATTGACAATGAACCGGAATCAAACACTGGGATGGTTGCTGGGCGGCGCCGTTCTCGCCTACCTGGTCTACAATCGCGATCCACTGGCGCAGTTCGCCGAATCAGGAGTGGACAGCATGACGGCAGCACTCACCGGGTGGAAGAATGTGCAGCAAGGTCCGGTGTGGGTGCCGGTGATCAACACCACGGAAAACCAGTTCGGGATTCCCGCCGATCTGCTCGCCCGTATGGCGTATCAAGAGAGCAGTTTCAAGCCGGAAGTGATCAGTGGTCTGAAGGTATCCCGTGCGGGCGCCGCCGGAATCCTGCAGATGCTGCCGCAATATTTTGCATCGGTGAACGTGCCGACTCCTTACACGGCAGCGGACACCGTCGCGCAGATTTCAGAGGCCGCACAGTACCTGCAATCGCTCTATGCGCAGTTTGGTGACTGGGGCATGGCGCTCGCCGCCTATAACTGGGGGCCCACGAGGATGAGACAGTACATTGCGGGCACGGCGCAAATGCCGGAAGAAACCGCCAACTATGTTACGAGGATCCTGGCCGACGTCCCGTTGCCCAGTAGCCTGCTGGCATGAAAAGGACGCTCTATGTGCTCATGTGGTGGGCCGCGTGGCTGGCCTCGCTATCGCTGCTCCTGGTGATCGTGTGGGTGCTGTGCCGCCCGACTCAACTTGACAGAACCACTCACGGCGAAGACGATGCCTCAGTCCTATACGGGGGAGCCACGTATGAACAGCCCCGACCCAGTCAAACCGCCTGATCCGACGACCCCGGGGAGTCGCCCGGCACCGTCTGCGCTCGGCCAGGCCGCAGCGACGGCGGTCACCGGCGTGCCGGTCGCCACCTTGACGGTGTGGTTACTGGAGACTTTTGGCAGCGCGCACGGACAGCCGCTGAAGCTCGACGCCGTCACGGCCACGGCCATCGGCGCCGCTGGCGCGGCCATCGCAGGCTATGCGTATCAGCTCGCCATGTCCTTGTTGCAAATCCTCGCGGAAAAGGTTCATTCGCCATGAAATTGCGTACAGTGATCGGGTCGCTGTTGGTGCTGGCCGTGCTGAGCGCGTGCACCTCTCTCGGGCTCGCGCCGGCCAAGTCGTTTGATGAAAAACTCGCCTACGCCTATGGCGTGCATACGGCGCTCGAGAGCAGTGCGGCCACCGCCGTCAGGGCCCACGAGCTCACTCAGGCTGAAGGGGCCAACGTGCTCAAAATTGCAGACAATGCCCGCGAGGTGCTCGATTCGGCCAAGGCGATCGAAGCCACGGACGCGGCAGGGGCGGCCACCAAGTTGGCCCTGGCTACCTCCATCCTCAACCAATTGCAGGCGTATCTCGCCAAACGGGGTTCCTCGTGACCGTATCCGTCAACACCGGCATCTCCGTGGTGCTGGGTCTGATCGACGCTGCCAACCAGATTTCCACGCTCGTGAGGGCGGCTCAAGCTTCGGGTCGCGAAACGCTCTCCCAGGAAGAATGGGGCGCCATCCGCCGGATGGACGATGCCGCGCGCGCCGATCTGCTGGCCGCCCTGGGTGGCGTGCTCACACCTTCGCAGGCCGGCACGGGGGGCGATTCCGGGCGGACAGGTCCGGAAGCATCGGGAGAATCCGGCGCCGCTCCTGGAGCGTCACAGGATCCCGTCGCCGCTCTCCCGCCCCCGTGACCGCCAGCGCCAATATCTGCAACGGGTTCAAGATCCGCGGCCTCAATGCCGATGCGGATAAGTTGGCCGTGCAGAGCACCCATGAAACCACCTGGCTGCTGGGTCGTCGCAAGTGGGCCCGGATTGCGCCCGCCTGGCGTGAAGTCGGGTTGGCGCAGAACGAGTTGAAGGTCCTACGGCCCTATGGCGGGGCCCCTGTGATCGAGCTGCAGAGCCTGGGCGGGCCGTACGGTGTGCTGATCGTCGAGCGCGCCCGGGGGGGTACCACGGTCCTGCGTAATGGCCGCAAATTGCGTCTCGAGCTCGGGCATGAGGAATCCGTCGTCCTCAAAACCGAGCACTGGCGCTCGCCACGCACCGAAGGCGTGCACACGGCATCGGTCTAGGTCAATGCCGGCACGGCAATTGGAATTGATCTTGACAGCCGCCGGGGGCGCGGAACTGGTCGATATCGACGCGCAGCAGACGCTCTGGTCTTCGGATAGCGATCCGGAATTCAGGGAGGAATTTCCGGATCTACTCGATGAAAATGATGCGGAAGCCGTCTTTGAGTGGCTCCTCGAGGACGATCAGCTCACTGAGGACGAGTACGACGATGCGGAGTTGTCCATGGAAACGCTCGAGCCGGTAGCGGGCCCGCCGCAGCCGATCGAGGGTGAGTTGCTCGACCCCGATGATGATGACGGCGACTTTGAGGATGACGATGGAGGATGACGCGCTCAGCTGGCAGCAGGTTCGTCAAGGCAACGCCGAAGGCCTGGCGCCCATCGAAGTCGATCCCGTGACCGGTCTGCCCGTGCCGACCGTCAGTGTCAACACCGCCCAACCTCATCTGTGGCCGTGGCTCGTGGGCTTCGTCGCGGTCCTCTGGGTGCTCTCCCGCCGCTGATTCCGCGACGATCCCTTAGGACGTCGCCATCCATTGCAATACAAACGAAGATACAGTACAACTACGTCCGTAATGCGCAATGGTTCCCTGAAAACAAAACTCGAGCGGCCCAATGCCTTGAACACTGCGCTGGAGTTGCAGGCACCTCGTAAGGTTCAGATCTGTATGCGCATGGATGAGGATGTGCTCACATGGCTCAAATCCTACGGCCCGGGATGGACTACGCGCTTGAATCGCATTGCGCGCATCGCGTACGGGCGAACCCGCCGAAAAAGCGCGCGCCCTCCGCACCGGCCACCCGACTAGATGGCATTCTGTGGGTGTGGCTGATCACCGGGATCGGTGGCCGCCGGGGCCGTGTTCTGCGCCTGATGTCCTATCGGCAGGATAAAGAGGACGCTTTTCGCATGTATCAACGCGAACGATTCAAGGCGAGCTACTTCGAAAGCTGGGCCCTGAATCGACGCGAATGGTTCCCATCCGACTGGGGGACGGTACCAGTTCAAACAATCAAATCCATGCTACGGGGAGAATCGAAATGAAGATCGGTTGGAAGGTATCGGCACTGTGTACGTTGTTGTTGGCGTTGTGCGTGACCGTCTTTGCGGCAGCGCCAGACGCTACAGTCACCTGGACGGCGCCGGTGGCCTACGCGGATGGCAGTGACCTGGCGGTCGGAACGATTGACCATTACACCATCACCTGGTCGCGCGCGGCGGGCGGTGCGGTTCTGGGGAGTCTGGATGTGAAGGCGCCTGCGGTCACGGCCAGTGTCCCGGTGGCCTGCGGAACGATGTATTTTTCAGCCACGGTCACGACAGGCGCATCAGCAACCTATCCCGCGGCCACGAGTGACCCGGCGGGCCCGGTGCCGTTCGTCAGCACGGTGAGTTGCAAGCCGAACCCTCCCGGCGGCCTGGCTGCGCACTGATCAGGTAGTTGCAGGCCGTGACGTCTTGTGTCGATCCAGTGCCGCTCACCGATGAGGATTGCAAGATTTGGTGGCATGTCAGGGCGCGGTTCGGGGTGTATCCGCATGCCCACATCGAGCTGGATGCGAGCTACGCAGACCGCCGCGACGCCGCACGGATGTTGCAGCGGCAGCGAACGTGCACGCTCAAGTATCGCGACGGGGAATGGACCAGTGGAAGCGGGCAAACACCGCGATCGTGGTGGTGTTTGCCGTTATGAAATCACTCATGCCAGTAGCGCCGCCTGTACCGGAAGAGGATGATGTTGACTGGCATCGTGAGCATTGCTACTGGGGCTTTCGGTCGGCAGATTTCGGTGCGCATCTGGAGTTCTGTATGGACTCCGATAGCCGGGACGCCTACGTGATGTTGTTTCTGGAAGGCGCTAAGGCCAATGGATGCCATAACACACTGACGCGCGCCGGTCAGCTGTATGGATTCATCGGCTCGTTTGTGCGTCTGCCTGCAATACCGCCGCGGGATGAGGACTACGCATGAAGCCCCGTCTGGAGCCGGTCCCGTACACTCCGGAGGATGAAGATATCTGGATCTGTGTAGGGCTGACTCAGGAATTCGCGTTGAATGACAAGTTGGAGTTGGCATCGGCGATTGGAGACAGCCGCGATGCCGATCTGATGTTGCACCTCACGCGATACAGTATACCCGGCCATCCACCGACCGCGCATCTAGTGTTACGGGTGGATATCGATTACGCGGAGCACTGGCGGCACCAGTTGGTACAACACGGATGAAATCCTTCATCCAGGTAGCACCGTTCACTCCGGAAGACGAAGCTATTTGGGGTCGGCATCTGCACCGCAAAGGCTACCTGCAAGCCTTTTGCCTGGCGAAGATCTCAGGCAACACCGACCGTCGCGACGCGGAGTTGATGTTGCATGCACAGCGAAATCGGGGTCAATGGTGCCTGGGTGTGTCCTGTCGATACCCGGAAGATTTGATTATCTTCCGTCGTGTATCGCCGGGGCTGTTTCAGCCGTGGTTTTCATGAAACCCATCCCGTCAGCGCCGCTCACAGCAGAAGATTGCGAGATATGGGATGGCGTGTTGCTGTGGATAGAAACGGCATATACGCAATGTCATGACGCCGACCGCCGCGACGCCGCGCTGATGTTGCAAGCTCACGAAATGCGCGCCGTGTTCCGCAAGTTCAATCCATTGGTGGCTGGTTTTGATGATACCGACAGAATCAACTGCGGTGGCTCATTACGGGATCTATGGTGTAGTTACCCGCATCTGGTGCCGCCGTGAAACCCCTCCGACGCGCGCCGCTCACCGATGAAGACTGGGCAGTGTGGCTCCGGTTCGAGGATCGGCCGGGATGGTACGGCTATAGCGGCTATGTTGACTCAGACCGCCGCGACGCCGATCTGATGTATCAACGCGAATTCGAGAAGCAACGGGCGCAACCGTTTGAGCGTTGGGAGGATCATCGCCGGCAATGGTGGCCGGTCTCCTGGGGGCTGCAGTGAAACCCCTCCATTCGGTGCTGTGGACTCAGGAAGATTCGGCCATCGAATGGCGAAATACTCTGCGGCATGGGCGGCAAGCTCAGTTTGGTTTCCAGGGTACATATCCGTCTGACCGCCGCGACGCCGATCTGATGTTATTCGCAATGCGGGTGCCGGCATGGATATCGGGCAGGCCAGACTACAGTGTGGCAGAGCGATCCACGCGGGCATGGTGGGGTTGGACGGTGAACCCGCTGGCTGAGCCGCATAACATAACTCCTGCGCATAAAGGGGAATGAGTCAATGGACATAAAGCAGCGGTTGCAGCAAGCGATTGAAGATCATGGCGTTTTCAGGCATCGCGAGATGGAAGCAACCGAGTTATGTCGTGACGCGCTGGCGGAAATAGAGCGGTTGGAGAAGGCGCTGTTGAAAGTGGAAGACGATTCGCGCGACCGTTCCGCGCAATTGCATGCGCTACGGTCTGAGGTGGATAAATTGAAAAAGAGCTGGCCCACGGAGCCGGGGATGCCAGGGCACGGGGGTTATCGGTAATGGACATAAAGCAGCGGTTGAGGGAAATGATTGATGCTACAGCCAATGGAACGGAATTCAGTTTTGGTGCAGGAGTTGGTCTGTTATGTCGTGACGCGCTGGCGGAAATCGAACGGTTGGAATTCAACATAAGCGCGATCAAGGGTGCGGCGCAATCGGCGCTACGTCAAGGCAACATGCCAGCTGGGCACTACACGACGGTGCTGCAGGACATCGTTGCGGCAAATATTCGAGACATCAAGTAATTGCGTCCAGGCGCAGCCTGGGGGGTTGGGGATGGACACGAAGCAACAACTGTTACGCATCAGGGAGTGCAATGTAGAGTATGACCATAGGGAGGATGGCGTGAACTACAACAGATTGTGTCTGGCTGCGCTGGCGCAAATCGAGCGATTGGAGAAGATCGATTTTCCAGTCCAGGGCTCCAGGGCAGAAGTGCCGCGTTACATGGTGATCCCGTATGTGTCAGTGACCAACCTGGCGCGCTGCCTGCGATGGCACCCGCAAGGACTCGATTCGTGGAGTCTGTCGGATTGGGCGGTTGCGCTCTCGGGCGAAGTAGGGGAACTGTGCAACGTCATCAAAAAACTGAACCGGGTACGGGATGGCCTGCCTGGAAATAAAGAAAGCCCCGACGAGTTACGCGCCAATCTGGGTCCTGAAATCGCGGATGTATATTTGTATCTGGATCTATTGGCGCAGCGTGCTGGGCTCGTGTTGGAAGAATGCATACGGGATAAATTTAACGCTACATCGCAGCGCGTAGGATTTCCGGAACGTCTCTGAAATTGCGTCCAGGCGCAGCCTGGGGAGGGGTTGGTATGGTGATCAAGGTGACGCTGACGGATGAGGAAGCGGGCTTCCTCTACGGGATGTTGTACCGCAGTACGCAGGAATCGGCATACCGGCGGCGCTCGCACAAAGCCAGTGAAGCGGAAACGCTCGCGCGCAAGATGGCGCTATCGATCCGATCGAAGGTGCGCAAGGTGCTGCCAAAAGGGGCGGCGCGTGCGATTGAGGTGATCAACGCGGGGCTGATGTGACATGGCAGCGGCAACGGAAGTGATCGTGTTCCAACGGTGGCTGTCCGATCTGGGCGGCGTCCGCGGATCGATGCAGCGGTTTATGCCGGAACAGATGCCGGCCTATCGCCGTATGCGGTTTGAGGCAGCCTATCTGAAGCTGTGCGAGGCGTACGAGCAGTTGGTGCTGGGTTCTGTGGATCCGGGACCGTCATCCGGGTGATTAGAAATACGTCATGCAACAGTATGTGCTGACGGTGTGGCTGATCTACGCGCAGCCGGGGCTACAGCCGGAAGCCTGGACGTTACCGGATCTGCATAGTTGTCTCGAGGCGGATAAGCGCTGGCACGCGAACGTAACCGCCTGGCGCGATCGGATGAGGGCGTACGGTGTGGAGCTCGGTGGGATGTCGGTCTCCACCTGTGAACCGCTGGTCCCGGACAAGCCGGGCAACATCTATCTAAGGTTCGAGGACGGCACTTGACATAAGCACAGGTGCGGGGACTGTGACGGCTGTCAATACACCTGTAATGCGGGATGGGATACGATACGCTCCAGTTGTGTAAGGGAGTAAGCAGTC
>Ga0137407_10000593_pt1 | contig 24070 bp, 20 predicted proteins | sample CZOMad2_2_16fung_FD_108410 | JGI IMG/M metagenome (GOLD analysis project Ga0137407, IMG submission 108410) | Vadose zone soil fungal communities from Angelo Coast Range Reserve, California, USA - CZOMad2_2_16fungal (Illumina Assembly) | ecosystem: Environmental > Terrestrial > Soil > Vadose... | reverse complement strand
TGCCCGGCCGGCAGGAAATCGCGCAGCAGTTGTACCACCACCTCATACATTACCGGGGAATGGAACACTCGCCGGATCAAAGTCATGAGCAGCAGTACGAAGGGAAAAAACGAGAGCAGGGCATTGGCCGCCACGGAGAATGCAAACGTATGTACCTCGGTGCGTAACAAATATTTCACCGTGGAACTGACCACGCCGGAATATGAGCCTTCTGCGCGCTTGGGGGCGGCGGAATGGGCTACCGAGGCAGGTGAAGCCGGCGTACTTGACTGCTGGTCACGAAGCATTTTCTCTAATCCTATCAGAGAGTTGCGATGCACCCGCCAGGGTGGGCGAAGGGTACCCACGCTGCGGCCCCTGGTCGTCGGCGGCTCGGTGCGGTAAAGCCCAGTGCTGAATCGGTTTACGCCACAATTTCTTTTCCTTGCCAGAAACAAACTTCCTGAATATTATCTTGTGCTCGCTGCACGTGTTTCGGGACGGCGAGGTTGTTGCGTGGGGTTTGACGGTTTGTGTCCTGCAGTCAAAACTCGCTTCACCACGATTGCTCCAGAAGTTTGTGCCGTGGTCTCAGCCACGACTCAGGCGCAGGAGGTTTTCTTGTTGGCGTGATTTTCTGAGAGGCTCACGAGCCGGTTGTGCTTTCGTTTCCTTTGAGGGGGTAACACGGAGCATGAGCTCCACGGAGGATTCGGAAGTTAATTCACAGAGTAGAGTTGAAAGGAGTTCTTTGTGAGAGAGAAGGGCACAGTAAAGTGGTTCAACGGGGCTAAAGGATACGGGTTCATCCAGCGCTCTACCGGGGAGGACGTTTTCGTTCATTTCTCCGCCATTCAGGAGAACGGTTATCGCACACTGAACGAGGGCGAAACGGTGGAGTTCGATCTGCTGAAGGGTCCAAAAGGCTTTCAGGCAGGTAACGTGGTGCGGGTGCAATAGTCAGTCCCAGTTTCAACCACTGCGAACCCTCTCAGCTTCCCCTGGGAGGGTTTGTAATTTCCGGGAATTTTACTGAGCCTGCTCGGCGCCCCGCAGAGCTACTGAACCATGTGCTACTGAGCAGAGTCCTACTGAACTTCGACGGAAACCAAATCACCGTCTGCTTTTCCGCCAGCTTTGTAATTCACCACGACCGGGCGGTCCGTCCATTCGCAGGAGAATTCGTCCGCCCCGACCATCAGCAACGATTTGTAGTTATCGGTGCGCAGCTTGAAGGTTCTGGCTCCTGACCGCACGGTCAAAATCGCCGTCGGGCTCTGGCTGCAGTCCACGCTCGTCAGTTTCCCTCTCAGGAATTGGACCTTGCGCCTGTCCGGAACTGGTTCCGTCGCGGTCGGCGCGGTCTGATCGGAACTCGAATCCTCATCCCCTTTGCCGGCAGAACTCTCCGGCACCGGTTTGGGATTTGTTGCCGCCGGCGGCTGGGACGATGTGCTCTGCTGCGGCAACACGCCATACTTCTTTAGGGTGGGCAGATCCTGCAGGCTTTTCCTGGCCGCTTGGGCGATTTTAGGGTCTAAGCTGTTCTTGAGTCGGTCGAGCAGCGCCGTGGCGTCGTCCCACCTCTTTCCCGCGAGATCAATCTGGGCAAGATTCAGCAGATACTGCTGGTTGCGCGGGCTGAGCTGAATGGCGACTCGTATCGAGTCCGTCGCGGCATGGACGCCGCCGCCCGCCAGTCGCGCCATGGCGAGCATGTTGTGAGCCTCGGCGAAGTCTGGATTCCAATCGACCACCGCAATCAAATCCTGAACCATGTTCGAAACTCCCCGGATCGGATTTCGATTGGACTGCGCGGCTTGGAATTTCACCAGCGCCATGTAATAGCGTACCCAGGGATCGCGGCCGTCGAGTTCCATTGCTCGCGCCAGTTCATCGTTCGACGGATCGAATTCCTTTCTCTCCAGATGTACCCAGGCTAGCCCGCGGTGCGCGATCGCATTGTCCAATTTCGGATCGCTGATAATCGTTTCCAGTTCCTTCCCTCCCTGCTCGCGATGCTCAGGCAGGCGCACCAACATTTCCGCGATCGTTGCCTGGGCTTGCGCGTCGCTGATGTCCAGGACGCTGCTTCCCACCTGGCCGGCTTCGAGCAGGGAAGGGAATTGATACACCGGGCCTGTCGAGTTTGCAGCATTCGCCGGCTTGGTGTTGGCTGGCCCCGGCGACCAGGCAAGAGAGTGGAAGTAGTCTTTCACCGCTTGTCCCAATTGCGCGGCTGAAATACCAAAGGCCTGCTGAATCGCCTGCTCCACGGGAAGCTTCTGTATCTCGACCAATCCGAAATAGGTTCCCGCCTCAGACAGCTTATTCTGGTTGAGCAAATAGTGCATTACGATCCACGACTGGGCATAAAACATCGGCGGGTAGCCGGCAGAACTCGGGCGCGTCTGGAACAGGTCCGGCACAGGCAGCCAGGGGCGGTCTAACAATTCCATAAACGATTTTGGCGAATTGGAAATCGCGGAACCTTGGCCAGGCAGAGCGTGTTCCCAAGGTAGGTTCTGGGTGGGGTCGCCGCCAATCTGGGCCTGGCTGTCTCCCAGGCGCAGGCTGGAGAAATATTGGGCAAAGCCTTCGTCAAACCAATCCTGCGTCGGGGGATAGTTGAAATTCAAAAACAAGCGGGCAAATTCGTGAGAGACGGCGCGCCAGCTATCGTCCACCGCAAGATCGAGCACAATGTAGTTGCGATCCTCGCCGGGCAAAAAAAATCCGGGAGGCGAAATGGGCCGGCCCTGGCGCAACGGTGCCACGCGGATGTACTCCTCGTCTGATCTGAGGGCGATGACATCCAGCGGTTGCGGCAGGCGCAATTTGGTTTTTCTAAAGAGCTGCGTGAAGATGTCGCGCATCTGCTCGAGACGCGAAACTACTTCCCGGCCCTTCCTGTCGCCTGCATCGGTGAGTACCGAAAAGTGAGCAGAATTTATCCGGAGCCACTTCGGCTCCGTGGAACGCGCGGACGTCCGAGAACACAGGCTGCTGGCACAGAGCAGGCTCAGAACAAGAAGTCGCGAGGTAAAGCAGGTACCAGGCATGGGCTTGCCAGCCGCAAATTCCGGACGCAAAGGATGCTACCACGGTGCGGGGATCGTGGATGTTGCCCGACCGCTATTTCGAGGTAACGACGGGCGTCCATCCGCTTCCCGGCGCAAAGCCCGCACCCGCGTTGGACCGCGAAATCTTCTTCGCAGCCCAGTCCGCGCTGTCAGCCACAACTTCATCTTCGTCGCTTCTCAATTTCTCCAACAAAGGCGCGAAGCGCCGGTCACCGCTGTTGCCCATGGCAATCACCGCGTTACGCCTCAAACCGGTGTGCTTGGCCCGGCGCACCGCGGATCCCCGGAACTTTTGCCGGAATTCTTCCTCAGTCATTTCTGCTAACCACTCCAGCGCGGGGCTGACCAACCCGTCCCGAGCCTGAAATCCCAGCACGTTCGTTACCGGAGCCTTGCGGTTCCACGGACACACATCCTGGCAGATGTCACAGCCGAATACATGACGGCCTAAACCCTCACGCATGGCCTCCGGAATCGCGCCGCGCTTTTCGATGGTGAGATACGAGATGCAAAGGTTGGCATCCAGCTGATAGGGTGCGATCAACGCGTCGGTGGGACAGGCGTCGATGCAGCGCGTACAGGTGCCACAGCGATCCGCCGCAGGAAGATCGGGTTCGAGTTCGAGCGAGGTCAGGATCACGCCCAGAAACAGCCACGACCCCAGCTGCTGGTTCAGGATGCAGGTATTCTTGCCGATCCAGCCAACGCCCGCATACTTGGCATACACTCGTTCGACAATCGGCCCGGTATCCACGTAACAGCAGGTTTGCAGGGCCGGTGTTCCAGCTTCAGAGGTTGCCTGGCGCAACTGGTTCTCGACGGTGCGCAGCTTGCTCATCACCGCTTGGTGATAATCCTCGTGTCCCCATGCGTAGCGGGCAATCCATCCCCGCTGTGGATCATCCGCCTCGCTGGAGTAAGGCTGGGCAGTGTTGTAGTTGATTGCACAAACTACCACGCTACGGACCCAAGGCAGAGTGGAGCGAAGTGACGCCCGTTTGAGGACGCCCGACTCAGCGCGGGCCTCCATGTACTTCATCTCACCGGCGTGCCCGGCTGCGATCCATTCTCGAAAGCGATCCAATTCGTCAAAGTCGTAAACCGGGGCAACGCCAACCAGCTCGAAGCCGGCAGCGCGGGCGGCCTGCTTCACCAAGTCCGTAATTTGGCTGCTCTGATTCATCCTGAAATCCGACTTGTTCCTCTAGAAGCTATCTCAAATTGGCCGTTCGGGATAGTTGCCTAGACGGCCAGTGACATTTCCATTTACAAATTGCCTCTCATTTGCGCAACGCCCCAAATATTCAATTGTGTTTGATACCTGCGAGTCGCCCTAGCCCAGGGTTGGTCCGCGTGGTTCGACTTCAACATTGCCATGCTGGCTACCCTCGGCATTTCCAATTATCGGTCGCGCACAGCGATATCGCCAGCGCGTCGAGCACCTCAGCGCGAGACGGGCATAACCCTTTGGGTGTGTTCTTGACATGCCCCGCACCCACGGGGCTGGTTTATTTTTTGGGATAAGCGGCCTCGAACTGGCGAACGGGAAATGGCTGAAGACCGACGACTGAAGACTGACGACTACACTCCCAATTTCTTCACTTCTTCGTTGTAGTACTTGCGGTAAAGGATGTCCCACTCCTGGCTACCTTCAAGAATCGTGCGCTTCTGGCTCTCGATTTTCTGGCGCGCGGCCTGGTCGATTCTCGCTTCTTGATTGAGCAAGTCTTCGAGAATCTTGCGTATTTCGAGCCGGATGGTATTCCGGTCTTCGATGAAATCCACTGCGTCGATCTCAGCCAGCGCGTCCGTGATCACGTGCGCAACTTTATTGACCTTGTCCCGGCTGACTCTCACAGCACCGCCTTGTACTTACGTACCAGTTCGCTCTTCACTTTGCGAAACATCTCCTGGTAGTTGGCACCGGTACGGCGCATTTCCTCGGAATACGCCTCCAGAATGACGCGCACCTCGTCGTTGATGCGGTCCTCCAGCGACATCTCTTCCAGCATCGAGGCATGCACCTTCGCGGTGACCACAGGTACGCTTTTGGTCTCGATGTGCCCGCCAGCAATCAGCTTTTTGGTGACTTCGCGGGCCAAGTAGCCCACATATTCTTTGGAAAGAAGCATAGCGCGGATCGAAGTGGCTTGTGGAACAGGTAGTGTAGCACAGGGAGGGTTCAGCACTTACCCCGCAGCATTCAGCCGTATTCAGCCGTCAGCAATTCAGCCAAAGCGAGCGCGCGCGACGGGCTGCGGCTGTTAGTGGTTGCATAGTCGGAGTGCCGGGACCTCAGCGCGAACCGTCTTGGCTGACTGCTGACACTGATTGCTGATTTTTCTCCCCGTTCAGGGATACAATGCAGAAATAACCGAAGCCCTTTATGCCTCCCGCGCCCGACAATCTCGCCGGCCTCAAAGATGACATGATCGCCTTCGTCGAAGGCCACGGCATGCGCCGCTTTCACGGTTACGTCGACTACGAAGAAGTCCAGAGCGTGATCTGGAAGACGGAGGACAATCCCGACAGTTGGAAGGACTTCGTGGAACTGGCCAAAGCCGCGGCCACGCCCTTCCTTACCATGGACTCCTGGACGCTGCGACGCGAAGAACTCGACCAGATGGTCGAGCGTTTGGGCAATCTCGAGTTCACCAGCGACGAAGACGTGGAAGAGGCGCGCTGGCTGCGGACCTACGTGGGTAAGACCGGATTTGTGCAGCTGGGCTTTGCCCACCACGGCATCATGATGGTCTACGAAGCCTCCACTGACTGGTACGACCACTACCAGCGCCTGCTGGAGCTGTCCGAAGACTTCGGCGGCATTCCCATCGACGAGCCCGGGCCGGACGACGAAATCTAACCTCGATCCTAACCTCAGGTAGGTTCTCGTGTGTCAACCATCGCTATAATCAATTTTTCGGAAACCTGAGATTTCCTTTATGCGCTGGGTTTTAAAAACCGCCGACTCGGCCACGGTGGAAAAGTTGTCCGCGGAATTGAGCGCTCACCCTTCCCTCGGACTGAAAAATCCTCAACTCGTCGCCACGCTCGCCCGTCTGCTGGTGATGCGCGGAATCAGTGAAGGCGAAGGGGCCGAACATTTTCTCGTGCCCACGCTTTCTCACTTGCATTCGCCCTATCTGATGACTGGTACGAAGCCGGCCATCGATCGGATCGAAGCCGCCATCGAGAATAAAGAGTCCATCCTGATCTACGGCGACTACGACGTGGACGGTACCACCGCAATCGTAATCCTCAAGACCGCGATTGAGTTGTGCGGCGGCACCGCCGAATTTCACGTTCCGCACCGCATCCGCGACGGCTACGACATGCGGGACGACGTCATCGAGCGGGCCGCGGCTGCCGGCATCAAACTGATCATCAGCGTGGACATGGGCATCCGCGCCGTTGCTCCGGCGGAGACGGCCCGACGACTGGGTGTGGACCTGATCGTCACCGACCATCATCTTCCTGGTCCGCAAGGCATTCCATTCGCACTGGCCGTGGTCAATCCCAATCAGCCAGGTTGCACGTATCCGTGCAAAGCGTTGTGCGGAGCGGGGGTCGCCTTTAAAGTCGCCCAAGGCTTGGTGGAGCGGCGAATCCCGGAGAAGGATCGAGGCCGCCTGCTGCGGTCATTCATGAAAGTGGTGGCCATCGCGACCATCGCCGATGCCGTGCCGCTCACCGGGGAGAATCGGGTTTTCGCCAAGCTAGGATTGGAAGGCCTGCGTTCACCAGTGAATCCTGGACTCAAGGCCCTGTTGGAAGTCGCGCAGCTCAGTGGACGAGCTCTAACCTCGGGAGAAGTGGCGTTCCGCATCGCCCCGCGCATCAATGCCGCGGGCCGCATGGATGTGGCCCGCGACGTGATCGAACTCTTCAGCGTGAAAGATCCAGTACGGGCTCGCGAGATTGCCAATCGGCTTGACCAGCTCAACGGCGACCGTCAGGAGGCAGAGCGCCTTATCCTGAAATCCATCGCATCACGCTTCGAAGAAGAGCCTGCGCTGCACGACGCATTCTGCATCGTCATCGATGGCGATGGGTGGCACCGGGGTGTAATCGGCATCACAGCCACTCGGGTCGTGGAGCGTTACGGTCGGCCCGCGCTGGTCATCTCCCGCGAGGGCGAGCATGCCCATGGCTCGGGCCGCTCGATCTCCCCATTTCACCTGCTAAACGCGCTGGAATCCTGCGCCGGACTGTTCACGCGCTTCGGTGGACACTCTCATGCAGTTGGCTTCTCGCTGCCCGCCGCGCGCGTGCCTGAGCTGCGCGCGCATCTCGATGCCTACGCCCGCCTTCGCCTGACTCTGGCCGACTTCGATCCCACGCTCAGTTGCGATTCCGAACTTTCGCTTGACCAGGTGACTCCCGAACTTTTCCAGGCTGTGCAGCGTCTGCAGCCTTTTGGCGTGGGAAATCCCCAACCTGTCTTCGCCGCCCGCGCCGTCCGCCTCATGGCTCCTCCCCGGATTCTCAAGGAAAAGCATGTGAAGCTGAAGCTGGGGCCGGCAGTGACTAACAACCTGCAACCGACAACTGGCAACTGGCGAAACGCGATCACCATCGACGCCCTCGGTTGGCACATGGCCGAGCGTTGCCAGCAGGCGGGCTTGCTCCCCGGCGACAATCTCGATATTGCCTTCACGATAGATAACAACGATCATCCGGACTACGGCGGGCTGGAACTGTCGCTGCGGGACTTCAAAAGCCCGACACAAGAAGCTGGCACCGGGAAGAACGACTCATCCGCTCCGGCGGAAAACCGCAAAAGCATTTCTGGGGTTTCACCATAGATGGTAGTAACCATCGTGCCGGGCTATTTCTACTTTGATTCCGAACAAACCTTCCAAAGGCTCAGCCTGGAGCATCTGATCTTTGGGCCCCTCGGCGACAATCTTTCCCCTCGACATCAGAAGCACGCGTTCGATTTCCGGAATTACGTCGGAAAGGTCATGCGTGACCAGAATGATTCCAATTCCCATTTTCGCCAGTGAGCTCATGATCTGACGTAAGCTCTGGCGGGCGAAGACGTCCAGAGAGTTGCTCGGTTCATCAAACAACAGCGCCCGCGGTTTGTGAACCAGGGCGCGAGCGATGAGTACACGGCGCGCTTCCCCGGACGACATTTCGGAGACTGGGCGGTCCGCGAGGTGTGATATTTGCAATTGCGCCAGAGCAGCATCAGCCAGTTGCCGGTGCCTGGGGTCGACAGCGTGATGCGGAAAGATGCGAACGCTGCTGAAGAAACCGGACAAGACAACATCGCGTCCACAAGCCTCGCCGGTGCATCTGGACATGAGATCATTCGAGACAATGCCCAGCAGTGAACGCAGCTCGAAAACATCCCAGCGATCCCGCTCCAAAATGGTCATCGAAGAGCCTTCTTGGGCTACGGGATAACATTCACGGGTAATGGTCTTGATCAAAGTCGTTTTGCCGCAGCCGTTCGGCCCGAGAATCGCGACATGTTCGTCACTGCGGATACGAAGGCTGAAACTCTCCAAAACGATTTTCTGTCCCCGCATTACCGTGACATTCTGCAAGTCCAATAAAGCAGGCCCATCCATATTCATGGTGTTCTGAGTTTACATATTTGAGTTGAAGCGATGGTGGATTCTGTCGGCGCCTCCACCACCCACGTTTGCCGGCGGTACAGGCGGCCTGCAGGGCACAGTCAAGAGACAGGAGCCTCCCAAACGGCGGTTACCAACGCCAATGGCAGCTATCACCTTTACAATGTTCCCCCGGCAACTCGGCACTATTCGTTGACGTCCAGGGCTTCCAGAGGTATGTGCTTTCCAACTTTTACCTGGGCGTTGGGTCGCACGAACGAGATTCACGCAACCCTCCAACTGGGCTCAGTCAGCGAGACGGTTAACGTCATGGCGGAGGCGACAACCGTCCAAGCGTCATCGGCCATGGTGTCGAGTGCACTGAGCAAGCAAGCGGCCAACGCCAAAGGCAAAGGCGTAGGCGAGATGTTCGAATATAGCGTCAAAACAGAAAATTACCATCGGCAAGAACCAGTCCGCGCGGGTGCCCATCCTGCAGTCCCACATCACGCCAGCGATGCAGGAGGTCTTCCGCCGCGTTCTCGATCAAAAAAACGAGGCGAGCAGCCTGGAGACACAACTCAAATCGAGCAGCAGGAAGTGGAGGCAATCACCAAAGACCAGGCGCGCTTACTCGGAAACATGAAAACGCTGAAGGGCGGCGCAGAAGAAAAGGCGTTGCTACAGCGTGACACCCGCCAACTCGATTCCCAGCAAGACCGGCTCAATCGCTTGAATAAAGAGATCTCCGATGTGCAGGAGAAACGTATCCAGGAACAAGAGAAACTCGACCGCATGGTGCAGGAGATCACTATGGACCAGAACCTCCAGTCGGTCCCAGGTTCCGAACTTGCTACGGAAAACGGGGAACTGCCTTTAAACAAGACAGCCTGGGACGCCCACGTACTACTAGAAGTGTGTGCCTGCACGCTTCCGGCCTGAATTACACTGTACTCAGATGCCCCTTTCCATTCCCTCCCTCCGGCGCTGGTTTGCGGCAGGCGCCATTGGCCTGGTGCTGGTGGTCGCGGCGGTGTATTTCTACGCCCGGCACAAGGTGCGGAATGCGCTCAAGGAGGTCCCCGCGAAAATTGGCATTGAAGTACAGCAGAGTGCCCGGGGTTTCACCGTCTCCCGCTCCGCGCAAGGGCACACGCTATTCAAGATTCAGGCCAGCAAGGCGGTGCAATTTAAGCAAGGCGGCCGCGCCGAGTTGCACGATGTCACCATCACCCTTTACGGGCGGGACTCCAGCCGCTTCGACCAAATCTACGGCGCGGATTTTGAATACGATCCTCAATCCGGCGATGTCACAGGCAAGGGTGAGGTGCAGATGGATCTCGAAGCCAATCCGGGCGGCTGGACTCATCCCGATCAGGCACCTCCCAAAGAACTGAAAAATCCCGTTCACCTGACTACCACCAACCTGCTGTTCAACCAGAAGACGGGAAACGCCTCCACGCGGGACAGAGTCGAGTTCAGGATTCCCCAGGCCAACGGATCGGCGATCGGCCTCAGCTACGTGGCCGACACAGCCATACTTACGCTGGCGTCGCAGGTTGCAGTCGACTTCCACGATTCCACTCCCGTGACGCTGACCGCGGCCAGCGCGACGGTCAGCAAGAATCCGAGGGTGGTCCTTCTGGATCTCCCCCGGATGCAAAATGCTTCCCGGCGCGCCTCAGCCGATAAGGGCACGCTCTTTCTGCGTCCGGACAACACCCTAGATCGAATTCTCGCTAGCGGCAACGTCCGCATGGAGTCTCAGGGTGTGAGTCCCGCGATAGTCCAGTCCAACCAGTTGGAGTTGCTCATGGCGGAGCGGCAGGACACACTGCGCAGCGCCACTTTTTCCGGAGACGTCCGTGTGGAAAATTCAGGCACCCAGGCGATGCGGGGGAATGCCGGTCAGGTCGTCCTGAATTTCACCGAAAACAACGTGCTTGCCAACGTGCACACTCAGGAAAACGTCAAACTGGTGCAGCGTCAGCAACCCGCCAAGTCCTCCGCCAGCGGGCGCGATGACGAGGCACACGATGTCGAAGGGCACGCTGTCGGAGCTCAAGAAGTCGAAGTCACAGCATCGGTCATTGACTTCTTGCTAGCCGGGGGCCGTCGTCTCCAGCGCGCCGATACTTCCGGAGCGGCTCAGATTGCCATTCGTTCAACTACTTCGGCTACCGGGCAAACGCTGATTACCGCAGGCAGGTTCCATGCCCGTTTTGACGACTTGGGACAACTCGCCTCAGTCCATGGCGCCCCGGAGGCTCACATCGTTTCGCAAGCCCCCGGCCAACCGGACCGTGTCAGCACCAGCACCATGTTGGACGCATCGTTTCATCCGGGCAGCGGTATTGATTCCATCGTGCAGCAGGGAAACGTTGCCTACCAGGATGCCGAGCGCAAGGCTTGGGGCGGCCGCGCCACCTATACGCCAGCCGACCAGATACTCGTCCTTACCAGCTCACCTCGGATCATTGACGGCGGCATGACAACCACCGCGCGCACCATGCGCATGAACCGTATCACCGGTGACGCTCTCGCCGACGGCGACGTCAAGAGCACCTATAGCGATCTGAAGGCCCAACCTAACGGCGCGCTTCTGGCGTCGTCAGACCCCATCCACGTTACCGCCCGGTCCATGACGGCACATAGCAGCCCGGCGGTTGCTTTGTACACCGGAGACGCACGCCTCTGGCAGGACGCCAACGTCATCGAGGCTCCCTCGATCGAGTTCGACCGTAATCGCCGTTCGGTCCTAGCCAGGGGATCGCCCGCTCAATCCGTTTCCACTGTGCTGATTCAAACTGAGAAGAGTGGAAAAGTCACGCCAGTAAAGATCACTTCCGCCAGGCTCAGCTACACCGACGGCGAACGCCAGGCGCACTTTGAGAATGGAGTCCAGGCCAAGGGGGCAGACCTCACCATCGTCGCACGTGAGATGGATGTGTTCCTGCAACCACGGGATCAAACCACACCAAATCAGTCAGTTGCAGGAATCGGTGCAGGAACCGATGCTGGAATTGGCGCTGGAACTGGGAAGATCGACCACATCGTCGCCAGGGAGCAGGTGGTCATCACCCAGCCGGGCAGAAAAGCCACTGGCGATCAGCTGGTTTACACCACGGCCGACGACAAGTTCGTGCTGACCGGCGGACCGCCGAGCATTTTTGATGCCGAACATGGCAAGATTACTGGGGTTTCGTTGACTTTATTTAGACACGATGGTAGGGTTTTGATCGAAGGCAACAACACATCCCCTACAGTCACTCAGACGCAAGTGGCACGTTAAATGCGTACCCTGGCCACCGACGAAATCGGCAAATCCTATCGTGGTCGCCGGGTTGTAAATGGGGTTAGTATTCGGGTGGGACAGGGCGAAGTTGTTGGTTTGCTTGGACCTAATGGCGCCGGCAAGACCACCACGTTTTACGCCATCGTCGGTCTGATACCCCCCGATGCCGGCAGGGTTCTCATCGACGAGGAGGAGATCACAGACGTGCCCATGTATTTGCGGGCACGCCAGTACGGCATCAGTTACCTCCCTCAGGAAGCTTCGGTTTTCCGCAAGCTGACAGTAGAGGAAAATGTCCTCGCCGTGCTGGAAGCCCAGCCCATCTCCTGGCATGAGCGCCGGGAAAAAATGGAAGAACTGATCGACCAACTGGGCTTGGAGCATATCCGGCAAAACCGCGGATACGCTCTGTCCGGGGGAGAGCGCCGGCGCGTGGAAATTGCCCGCGCCTTGTGCATCAACCCCGCATTTATTTTGCTCGACGAGCCGTTTTCCGGTATCGACCCGATCGCTGTCCTTGATCTTCAGAAGATCATTAGTGATCTGAAGGCAAGCGGAATTGGAGTATTGATCACCGATCACAACGTCCGCGAAACGCTGGCGGTCACAGATCGGGCCTACATTATCGATGGCGGAAGGATTTTAGCCTCGGGCATGCCCGAGCAGCTGGCCAGTGATCCCCAGGTCCGCAAGGTATACCTGGGCGAAAGTTTCTCGCTCGTGTGAAAGCACAGTCGTCAGTCTTAGCCAGGTCGAATTCCGCTCAAAGACTGACGGCAGGTTTTTCTGACGACTGAAGACCGACGACTGACGACTAACTATGGTTCTACTCCAACCCAGGCTGCATTTGAAAGTCTCACAGAGGCAGATCCTGACGCCTGGCCTCGTGCAGATGGTCAGCGTGCTGGCGCTCAACAAGCTTGAGTTGCGCGACATGATCACCGCTGAGATGGTCGAGAACCCGGTTCTGGAGGAACTGGAAGACTCCGTTCCACTGCTCGACGATGCCGTGCGCCGCGAAGAAGAGCGCGAACGGGTTGCCCCTGAAGAAAACACCGTTACCGCCGTCGAAAAGAAAGATCCATTCGAAGAAATCGATTTCGGTTCGTTCTTCCAGGAATATCTCGATCCCGGATATCGAAGCCGCGGTGAGATGGAGGAAATTGAGCGGCCGTCATTCGAAAATTTTCTTTCCAAGCCCACGACTCTCTCCGACCATCTGGCCTGGCAACTCGGCGCTCTGTCAGTGAGTCCGGAAGTGCGGGAAGCGGCCGAAATCATCATCGGCAACCTGAGTGAAGACGGCTACCTGATCGCCAGCGACGAGGAGTTGCTGGGCACTGCCCCGCCCGCTCCGCCCGAAGTGGACGCCACCATCGCCGCCAGCGTGGTGAAAGAAGCTGCCGCGCTCGGACTGGCCACAGACGAGGATTCAGATACAAATACAGATACCAATGAGGACAAGCTCGACGCGTCTTTACTCGACGTGTCATTAGACGATACCGGCAAAGCGCTGCCGCTCGAATCGAACCCTGCCGGCGACCGTGATTTCAATTCCTCCCTTAGCGCCGACGGAGCTGCGATGGCAGCCGCTCCAGAAGCGGTCGCCCCTGAAACGCCGAGACCAGCCCCGGTCGTGGTGTCGCCGCCAGATCCTCTTCCTCAGCGGAAATCCTCTCAGCCTGCCTATCAGCCCAGTTTCAACCTCGAAGAACTACATGAGGCCCTGGACCTGGTGCGCCAAATGGATCCACCCGGAGTTGCCTGCCGCGACTTGCGCGATTGTCTGCTTTATCAGCTGCGCTACCATCAGCAGCACTTGGCCACCAACAAAAACGGTAACGGCGAAGTGGTCGCGCAGGTCCTTTCCGACGCGGTTGCCATCGTCGACCAGCATCTGCGCGCCCTGCAGAACAAGCAGTACAAGGAAATTGCCCGCGCCATCAACCGTCCGCCGGAAGCGGTGCAGGAGGCTTTGGAGTACATCCGGACCCTCGATCCCCGCCCCGGTCTGCGTTACAACAAGAGCCAGCCGCGGCTGATCGAGCCCGACGTAGCCTTCATTAAGCACGGCGATGAGTGGCTGGTGATGATGAACGAGGACGACGTTCCGGTGCTACGCCTGAACCCAGCCTACAAGCGATTGCTGACCCGCGATGGCAACGACAAGGACACGCGCAACTACGTCAAAGAGCGCTACAAAAGCGCCATTCAGCTCATCAAGAACATCGAGCAGCGCAAGCAGACCATCACCAAGGTCTGCTATTCCATTGTCACCCGGCAACAGGACTTCCTGGAAAAGGGCATCGACCAGCTCAAACCCATGATGATCAAGGAGGTCGCCGAAGAAATCGGCGTGCATCCCTCTACGGTCAGCCGGGCGGTCGCCAATAAATACGCCCACACCCCGCAGGGCGTTTTCGAGTTGCGCTATTTCTTTAGCGAGAGCGTGAACGGCCCCCAGGGCGGCAACACTTCGTTGCTGATCCTCAAGCGTCGCGTCAAGAAGCTCATCGAGGAAGAAGACCCGAACCGGCCGTTGACCGACGAGCAGATTACCCGCATCTTGCAGTCACAGGGTATCCAGGTCACTCGCCGCACGGTCGCGAAATATCGGGAAGACATGCGCATCCCCAGCACCCACCAGCGCAGAGTAAAGAAATAAAAAGAGGCAAGGGAACGGCTTGGGCCGTGCCGCAGAAACCGACCAACATGGGTCGTACTAACAGAGTTCAAACGTGCCTGGAAAGAAAGGGGAGCTCATGAACGTAGAGTTCACCGGCAGAAAGTGTGAAATCACTCCTGCTCTCCGCCAGTCAGTCGAAACCGGCCTGGCCAAAATCCGCAAAATTCTGGGTGACAAATTCGATAGCAAGGTAATCTTGGCGATTGAAAAACACCGCCACAAGGCGGAAATCACCATCAGCCCACGCAACGGACCGCTGGTCGGTGCGGCTCAGGCAGGCGACATGAAGTCTGCCATCAATCAGGCTATTGATCACCTGGAAAAGCAGGCGGTCAAATACAAGACCCGCTGGCGCAGCAAGAAACGCCATGAGCAAAAGAACCACAACAAGAAATGGAATGGTAAGGGCGCCCAGGACAGTCTGCCTGTCGCGGTGGGACTGGAGGAGACTGCAGAGATTTCACTGGTTGTACACAAGTTTCCCGCGGTAGCCAAGTCCACCGAGGTTCACCTCGTTCGTACCGAGGATGCCGTCGCTGTGCGCCCCATGACCTTGGAAGAGGCAATCAAGGAAGCCCACTTCCGCGACCGTGACGTCTTTGTCTTCCGCGACCTCCAGGGCAAAGTAATGGTCCTGCACCGTACCCGCGAAGGAAAGATGGAGCTGATAGAAGCGCCGTAGCCATGGCTCTCAGCCATCAACCCCGGACGGGTATAAGGAGGCTCTCTCGGCAGGATCGCCAGCGGCAGGAACAAAAATGCTCACGGAGGCAGGCAAAATGCCCAACCAAGAATTAAACCGTTTCGATCCCTGGTCGGTGATCGTAATTGCTTTGACTCTGGTGCTTTTTCTCGGGTCCGTATTCGTCAAAGGATTCACCCACGAACTGCTCCTCGAAGCTGCGGTTTTCCTGGTCTCGATGAAGCTAATCCTGATGGCCCAGAAGAACAGCCTGTCCGCCAGACTTACAGGCCAGCGTCTCGAGCGTATCGCGAGTTTGCTGGAACAAATTCAAAACCAGCCAGCGCAAGGGGGCGAATAAGTCTCGTCGCTGGGGGCGACAGAGCCGTTCTGGTTTTGGTTTCCGGTTTCCAGTGTCTGGTGGGGTTCTCAAGACCGATACCGGATTGCGACGTGCCAGAGACGGAAACTAGAAGCTAGATTTCCCCTTCACGGACGTAGGCCGCAATTCAATATTCCCTATCCCGCCCGAGACATCAAGCCGCAGAGTGACCGGTGACTTGCCATACAAATCGTTGGAGTATTCGTCGCCCTCGCGTCTGAGCTTGTCCGCGCTGATTGAACCAATCCCTCCCGTGGCATGAACCCGTACGCCCACGTCCTCCGGCAGCAGGATGACCGCATGCCCAACGCCACCCCGTACGTCGGCGTCGAGATCCTTTTTCCGAGTCTCCGGTGAGGTCGGCAATGATCTCGCCCGCACCCATTTTGATTTCAAGCCTGGTCAGCGAGAGATCGCCTGCTTTCACCTGACTCCGGCCGGCGCCCATATCGACGCTGAGTTCCATGGGTATGTTGTTACCCAAGCGAAGGTCCCAGTTGTTCTCGGTATGGCCAATGTTGAACTTTCTCCCCGCCTGGGTAAGCTCCAGCTGGCCTCCAAGAGTAGATACTTGGTAGGAAATCTTCGGCTTACCTTCACTCTCCGCATATTTGAAGTCGGCTTCCAGCAACTTGCTGGCTCCCCCGGACAGCTTCATTTCGCCGGCAGGCATTTGGATGTGTATGCGGACAGGTTCCGAGCCTTGCCGGTCGACAGTTTCGACATCATGGACCTGCCGAGAAGCGGTGCTGAAGCTGAGCGCAATTCCGAAGATGACAAGCAGCAGAATGACGGCAATCTCGCGGCCGCTAAGCCAAGCCCTGCGGGCGCTATCCTGCGGGCCAAACTGGTCCCAAAGCTTGCCCAACCCCAAAAACACTAGAAGCACGGGCCAATAACGGGACAGCAAAGGCCAGGGGTCTAATCCTGGCCGAACGTTGCTATAGAGAAACAACAGTCCCAAGGCGATGAGCAGAAACCCTCCCACAAGAGACGTACGACGATTTCCCGGCACGAATCACCTCCAGGCCGTGCCTATTATCGAGTACGAAAGCCCTTCGCGATGCTGCCCCGATTCGAGACCTCGTTCTTTTTACCTGTGACAGATCCTTGGCACTTATTCGAGGGCGGGCGCTTGAGAGCAAGGTTGGGCGCGATCGCCCGGGCCACCGCCCCGCTTATGTTTGGTGCGGACTTTGGGATGGTAGGAGCAGGCAATCCGCCGAAAAAATGCCCTAGAACAGCACTTCCCACCGCTGCTCCGGATTTTCGATATTTTCCCCCTTTCGCGCCGAGCGGAGGACGACCAGGGTGCCTCACTGTTCCGATGACACCGCGTGTGCCTCTTCGGTCACCACGCGAAAGCCAGTCAGATTGGCGATGCCGAACGACGTCGTAATGGCAACGTCGGAGGCATCTCGGCCGGTCGCCACCAGCACGCGCCCAATCCGCGGCTGCGTGTGGCGCGCATCAAAAGTCCACCAGCGGTTCTGCAGGTAGACTTCGAACCACGCGCTGAAGTCCATAGGCGTGGGTTCCTTCGGCACCCCGATATCGCCCAGATACCCCGTCGCATAGCGGGCCGGAATGTTGAGCGCCCGGCAGAAAGTGACCGCTAGATGCTGGAAATCGCGGCAGACTCCGGTGCGTTCCGTAAACACATCCAAAGCAGTTTTTGAAGAGCGCGCGTGATGGTATCCGAAGGCCACCTTCCAGTTTACCCAGCCGCAGATAGCCTGCACCCGGCTCCATCCGGGCTTCAGGTGGCCGAACAATTCCACCGCGATATTGGACAGTCGGTCCACCTCGCAGTAGCGGCTGTTCAGCAGATAGCGGAGCGTCTCCGGCGGCAATTCATTCACCGGATGCTCCTGCGCGTCGGGATCAGAAGCGTCTGGGGTTCCCGGGTCCTCGATCAGAGTGGAACCACTCAGCCGCAGTGGTCCCGCCGGCGCCAGCCATCGGGCACAGCGGTTGCCGTAGCTATCCAGGTAGCTCTCCACCTGTACCTCTGGACTGATGCGCACTTCGTCCGGCTCACGCAGATCCTGCGCACGAGAGGGATGCACGTGCAACATTCCAACCATGGCCACAGCCGTGGGAATGTCGAATTGAATGTCGTATCCCAGACGTATCAACACGCGCGGGGTCTCCCTCTGCCAGGGGAAAGAGCGCAACCTGTAGCGCAGGCATTATTACCCATCCCCGCGGGCAAGCAGGATGCAAAATCCGAATCGGCGGCAACAGCAACAGCCGGGTACTCCATTTGCGCCAGGGTGCGGGGGCCCCATTTTTTCGCGTTTTTTGCGAAAAGTGGGGCTTTTCGTCGCGGAGGGCAGCCCTCCCCGAGCAGTCCGGCTCCTACCCCTAACTCAAACAAGGCAAAGGCTTTGTGCTAAATACATATAAATATATGAGTACAATTATGTAAATATCAATGTTCCACGTGGAGCGTTTCTTCACTTCTGTGGGGACAGGAAAATGGTGGGTTAATGCCCGTCCTACCCGTCTCACTCGTCTCGGTGCACAGTCTCCATCGAGAAGGCCGGCAGGCAGATGGCGATGTATTCGGTACCGTCTTCGACGGGGGTGGAATATTGCACCCACTCGCCTCGATGGGCGATCACAGCTTGGCCGGCGGATACATCCATCTCTCCGTGCTTGTGCTTCACGTGCAGAACTCCTTTGAGCACCACGGTGAACTCATCGAACTCGGGCGTTTGTCCAGGCTCTTCCCAGCCCTGCGGACTGCGCATGTGCGCCACGCTCACTCCCGACGTCTTGGTGTTGACGCGGCCAATAAATTCGTCGATCAGTTTCGGTTTTGTCCCCGCGGCAGGGATGCGTGTGGGCTCAGCGACCAGAGTGGGCATGGCTTCTCCTCAGGATCAACACAATAGGATGAACACAATCAATTTACCAAAGGGAAAACCACAGGTTCGAGAGCACCCGGCGGTCGGCTTATCCCGCGCATAGAATTCCGTGACCCATCAAGGCGGGAGCCGGAGCGGGGAATTTTCTAAACCGATAACAGGCGCGCTTTTTCGACTTGCATCGCTGCCAGCGCCTCGAGCGGCGGAACCGAGGCCGGTACGGTCAAGGTTCGTTCTGGCGGCGTGGTGCCACTTTGGAAAGCCTTGACCAGCATTTCCAGCGCTTGACCCGTATTCGGCCCGGCGAAGATTGTCGCGGTCAGCAACCCCCGCTTGACCCAGGCCTGACCTGTTTTTGGCAAGCCGTCACATCCGATAAAGGGCAGGCTCAGCCAGCGCTGCCGGGCTGCAGAGTCGGGTAGTTCCTGAAAGGCCTTTCTTGCGCCCAGCGCCATGCCATCATCCTGGGCCGCGATCAGGTCGATACGGTTCTGGTGAGAAGTGGACAACCGCAGCCAGGAGCTTACGGCCCGATAAGAGCTGGCTTCAGTCCACTGCGCTCGCATGACTTTTACCTGTACGTCAGCCGGCTTGGTCTCGTACATCCCGCTGGTGCGCTGTTTCGCGGCCAGGCTTTCTGCGGGGCCTTGAACGTACAGGACCGACCCGCCTTTGGGCAAAAGCGCGGCAAACTGGTGTCCCTGGATGCGGCCAATCTGTTCGTGGTCCGAGCTGACTCCGAAAATTGGAACGCGACAGCTTCTGCGGATTTCGGCAATATATTCGACATTGCGGTTCAGGACCACCCAGCCGATGCCTGCGGCCGCCGCGGCACGAGCCACCTGCGGCAGAGCGGTTCCGCCCACCGGTTCGAAAACGACCCCGTCAGGCCGGGAGTCGGATCGCGACTGAATGACGTTCAGGATTTGCTGACTTTGGGCGATGGAGTCGTTGTCGGCGTAGACGATCTGGACGTCTACGCCGAGGCGCTTCGCAGCTGCTTCGGCGTCCGCAGCTTGCTCGATCTGATAATCGTTGTCGTTAGTCGTCAGCGAAACCAGAAACTTTAACTTCTTCATGGAGGTCACGGTGCCAAAATCATACATGGGCCTTGGTTCGCGGGCACAGTGACTGTGGTAACCAATTCAGGTGCCCTGGTTCGGCAGTGATAAGTAAAACTTTTCGGACAAGAGTTTGGCCCATGCCTGCCGCCGAACCTTGGTGACGCCCGGGGCAGTGCTAGAATGCGCACCCTCGGGGGAAAACGTCATGCGCAAAGCGATGATCGCGTTTGGACTGCTGTTTTTCTGCACTTTGTCGGGTTGGTCGCAAACCAGACTCTCAACCCACTGGGAAGAACTCACCGCGGGAGACTTCCGCTCGGCCATCCAGCAGTCGCAAGGCGCCTGTCTGCTGCCTTTCGGCATTCTGGAAAAGCATGGTCCTCATCTGCCGCTGGGCACGGATCTTCTGAATGTTCGCTATGCGGCCTTGCACGCTGCCGACCAAGAATACGCCGTGGTTTTTCCTGAATATTATTTTGGCCAGATATTTGAAGCCCGGCACGAACCCGGCACCGTAGCCTACAGCCGGCAATTGCAGCTGGACCTGCTGCAAGAAACCACGGACGAGATGGCGCGGAACGGCTGCAAGAAAGTCATCATCGTGAACGGTCATGGCGGAAACGAGAATTTGCTTCCTTTTTTCGCCCAGAGCCAGATGGAGAAGCCGCACGACTACGTAGTTTATGTGCTGGGGCTGGTTGAACCGCCAGCTGGCGGTCCGCCGCGAAAGAGCACGGGTCCGGACTGGCACGCGGGTGAAGTGGAAACATCGGCGACGATGGTCTCCCATCCCGAACTGGTGCATCTGGATCGAGCCAAGAGCGAGTCAGGAGCTGATCTGGGCAGGCAGAAGCTGGCCGACAACCTCTACACCGGAATCTGGTGGTATGCGCGCTTCCCGAATCACTATTCCGGCGACGGGTCTGCGGCTACCAGCGAGATGGGCCAATACAAAATGAAGGCCTGGATCGATGGCATGGTTAAGGCTATCCGCGCCGTTAAAGCGGATGGGGAAAGCCTCAGGCTGCAGAACGAATTTTTCGAGAAGGCTACACATCCCCTGGAGACGCGCCCCTAACCGGTCACAGCTCGCCGAGCCTGAGCCGGCGACGTAACTTGGGTAACGTTGGCCGAGGTGGGCACAAATGTTACGCTCCCGGAGAGGCAGGAAAATCAGCCGTTTGCGAGGGGGAAGCTGAATGGTAGCCCTAGGCGCCCGCTCGTTCTCGACGCAGCGGCGATACAGCAGAATTCAGCTGTCCCGCCATTCCGCGCCGGTTTGATCAGTTCAGCGCGGCAGCCGTAGCCAAGCGAGACCGCCAGCCATGCCACGCATTCCGATCTTTAGACTCGGCCGCACCCCGGAGCAGATACTGCCTCCTCAGCTGAGCAGTTACACGCCCAAGCTGACCCTGGACGATCTTCAGTTGGGGGTGGATAACCTGCGCCACGATGTGCATCTGAGTCCCCGATTTGTGGAGCAGGCGCGCCTGCGGATTGCGCGACTGATCGTTCGTCACGGTGACATGGAGGGACTGGCGGCCGAGACGCCGGAACCGAAGGCCGGCCATCACTTTGGGGGATCGATGGCGAGGCTGCAACCGTCAAAGGCGAACCCTTCGGAACTCAAGTCGCTTCTGGCCGACCTGCACGTGTCGGCACTCAATCGCGCTAAGGCGGCGGAAAATCTTTCCGTAGACGTGCTGGCGCGAGTGGCCATCGTCAAATTCTTGCGCATCGAGTTGAACTCACAATTTGCTCAACTGCTGGAGCGTGGCCGCATGATGCTCAAGAGCTACGAAGGGGTGCGCCAGCAGAGGGCGCTGGAGTATCGCGAGCGGGTGGCCGGCTTCCAGGTGGCAAAAAAAATCATCCAGCGCAAAACCGGGCAGGAGCTGTTTCGCATCTTGCGCGAGATTGAGAAGGAAACGCTGGCCCGCACCCGCCGTTCGCTGTTCGGCAATCGCGGCGAGGCGGAATACAAACTCTTCCTCAACCCACTGCTCTTCACCGAAGACGGATCTGACACCTACCTGAACGCCGAGCATTATGTGATGCTGGGCAATTTTGATCGCGACCCGGACCGGTTTTCTAATGTAAGAAGAGTGACCCGCGACTTCCTGCTTTCGCTGAATCTGGGAGGAGAAGCCGAGGACGACAGCGTGGTCGACGGCTGGCTGAATGTTCCAGAGAACGCCCATGAACTGGTGGGTTCGGGTCAAGTCGACGAGACCACTCGCGAAGGCCGTGCCCAGAAAACACGGCTGGAGTCCTGGGTGGAGTTGCTGGAGCGCGAGCGGCTCATGGAGCACATAATCGCCTCCTACGAGGTGGTGCCACTGCTGGCCGAATACTCTCCGCGCATCAACGCGCAACAATTGAAGCATGCCCTGATCTCACGCGAAGAGCGCGACCGAGTGGAGAAGCTAATCGAAGAGCACGGCAAACTTTCCGCCGGGAGCCTGTACTCGGCCATGGCGCGCTTTGCCGCGTGCCGTGGAGCCGAACGAACCAAACTGGCGGCGCGCTTTCTGCGCGACTTCCTGCGCTATCACCGCGACCTGCGGCGTCTGGAGGCGCTGAATTCTGCCCTGGACAGCGGCAATCTGATGGGGAATTCGAAGATGCGGGAACTTTCGGCCATGAACAGCACGCTCTATGAGTTCTTGTTGCCGGAGGAGCAGAAGCCATCCGAAGACAAAGTGCTGCGTCATGTGATTCTGAAGGCGGATGTCCGGGACTCGTCACGGCTTACGCGATCGTTGCTGGAAAAAGGCATGAACCCGGCTTCCTACTTCAGCCTGAATTTCTACGGTCCCGTCAATAAATTGCTGGCCAAGTACGGCGCCCGCAAAGTGTTTGTCGAAGGCGACGCCCTCATTGTCGCGCTGCTGGAACACGAAGGCGAGGCGCCGCTGGCGGTCAGCCGGGCTTGCGTGCTGGCGCGGGAGATTATCGAGATCGTGCGTGGCTACAACCAACTGCTGGAGCGCTCCGGACTCCCCACGCTGGAACTGGGGACGGGAATTTCGTTTCAGGATTCGGCGCCCATGTACCTAATGGATGGGGAACAGCAGATCATGATTTCCGAAGCCTTGAACGAGAGTGACCGGTTGTCCTCCTGCAGCAAGCGGGTTCGCAAGGCCATCGCAGGTGTGGAGAGCCCCTTCAATGTGTACGCCTTTCAGGCGCTCAACGATGCCGACGCCGCAGACAGTCCGGAAGACTTCATCTTCAAATACAATCTGAATGGGATTCGCATCAGCGAGGCGGCATTCGCCCGCTTGCAGCAGGAAATCTCCCTCGAGCCTTGCCAGCTTGACTTGCCGGCGCTATGGGGCAGCGAAGTTTTCCAGTTGCACCGCGGCCTGGTTCCCGTCGGCAACGACATTTTCAAGAAAATCCTGGTGCGCTCCGGCCGCATTCCGCAAATCGACCCCCAGAAGTTCTCTCTGCAGCGCTGGACCGAGCAGCGCTACTACGAGGTATGCTCCAATCCAGCGATTTACGCCATGCTGGAAGGGAAGAGTGCTAGGAGCAGTGGCTAGTTTCGCGTAGCCAGTTGCAAGTCTTACGGCTGGGGGAAGGGCATGACCTCAGTCGCGCCCTGAGAGAGGGAGACAGGCCCAGCTCTCAACCCCGCCCAACGGCTGTTTATTTGCTTAGAACCCCTGCCCCCAGGGGTCGCCACCGGGCTGCAACCACGGGGATAAACCAGTGGAAATGTTTGGCGCTCGTGGCAGGCGGTCATGATCTCGTTTCTGCTCATTCGGGCCGGTGAATTGCAGACATCGTCGCCAACCATGAGTCTCCGGCATGGGGAGTCGGGTTGGAGTGCATGCGCCACCCTCCGCCTGGCTACTCGCATCGCAGGGCCACGACCGGCTCCATGCGCGAGGCCTTCAGTGCCGGCCATGTGCCAGCCGTAACCCCGACCAAAGCGAGAATCACAAAAGCCATCAGCATCACGCTGCTGGAAGTCTTCAAGATGATGTCGCCGTCGTGATTGGCGGTCTTGTACATCTCGGAGTAGAGCGGCATGGGAGGAATCGCGTGCGCCAGCAGAACGGAGACCAGCAGTCCCACCGCGCCAGCAGCGAAGGTAAGCACCAGTGCTTCCACCAAGAATTGAAACGCGATGTCGCGCTTGCGTGCTCCCAGAGCTTTGCGCAAGCCTACTTCTCGGGTGCGCTCGGTGACACTGACCAGCATGATGTTCATGATCCCAATGCCACCAACAACCAGTGACACGCAGGCGATGCTCGCCAACAACACCGTCATGATTCGCGTGGTCGCGGTCGCGGCGTCGGCGATCTCCTGCTGGCCGCGAATCGTAAAATCATCGTCCCGTCCCTGGCCAAGGCGGTGACGCTGACGGAGCAGATCCGACACGCCCCGTTGGAGGTTGGCGGAGACAGCCGGCGAGGCCGCCTGCAGGGTGATCATGCTCAGGTTGGTGCGC
>Ga0137407_10000592_pt1 | contig 24079 bp, 20 predicted proteins | sample CZOMad2_2_16fung_FD_108410 | JGI IMG/M metagenome (GOLD analysis project Ga0137407, IMG submission 108410) | Vadose zone soil fungal communities from Angelo Coast Range Reserve, California, USA - CZOMad2_2_16fungal (Illumina Assembly) | ecosystem: Environmental > Terrestrial > Soil > Vadose... | reverse complement strand
GGAGATGAGGGGCGCCAGCGAGAGCACGGCGGCCAGCACCACCAGGGCGTGGATCACGGTCGCGAACGGCGAACGGCTGCCGTAGCGGATGCCGATCGCCGTGCGCGCGATCGCGCCGGTGCAGGCGATTCCACCGAAGAATGGACAGAGCAGGTTGCCGACGCCGAGCGCGAGCAACTCGCTGTCCGGATCGTGCTTGGTGCCCGCCATCGCGTCCGCTACGACCGCCGAGAGCAGCGACTCGATCGCGCCCAGCAAGGCGATGGCAACCGCGGCCGGGAACAGGGCTCGGAACGTCGAAAGCCGCAGCGGCAGGCCGGCGCCCACGTGCCAGGGCAGGATCGGCTGGGGCGGGAGTCGCGGGATCCCGTGCACCACCTGGCCGTCGATCACCGTGGTGAAGCTGGAGCCGATGGTGGCGACGTCGAATCCGGCCACGAATCGGTGCGCCATCCAGGCGGCGACCGCGGCGAGCGGCAACGCCACCAGCGGCGCGGGCACGCGCTTGGTGACGCGCGGCAGCAACGCAAGCACGGCCAGCGTGAGCGCGCCGATGGACATCTCGGACAGATGTGCCGTGTGGCGCGCCTGTACGTACGACCAGACGCGCTCGATAAAGTGGTCGGGAACGCGAGCGGGGCGCAGGCCGAGCAGGTCCTTGAGCTGCAGGACGCCGATCACGGTGGCGATGCCGGTGGTGAAGCCGGTCGTGATCGGGTGCGGGATGAACTGGATCAGCCGCCCGAGGCGAAAGAGCCCCATGGCGAGGAGGAGCACGCCGGCCATTCCGCCCGCGACCAGCAAGCCTGCCAGTCCGTGCCTGACGAGGATGGGCGAAAGGATGACGATGAACGCCGCGGTGGGCCCCGTGACCTGGAAGCGCGATCCGCCGAGAAGCGGCACGGCGATCCCGGCGATGATGGCCGTGTAGAGGCCGTGCTGCGGCGGCACGCCCACCGCGATAGCGAGCGCCATCGAGAGCGGGAGGGCGACGATGCCCACCACCAGGCCCGCGAGCGCGTCGCGCCGCAGGTCGGCGGCGGAATATCCCTCGGCGAGGACCGCGCGGACGGCCGCGCCGGGCAGGCTCGCGAGCGGCGGGGGCCGTGGATGCGTGTAGCGCGTGCGCGGCACTCAGTCTTTCTACAGCACGCGCTTGGGCCGCGTTCCAGTTTTGAGCCTACGGCTTGACAGATCGAGGTCCCAGGCCCGCCAGGGCTTCCGCCGGGCTCTCGTACAGGTGCGAGGCGACGCGGGCCCCTTCGAGGGCGGCGCCGAGCTTGGCCCGGGTGAAGGTGCTGGTCGTGTACCGGGTGACGTCCAGGTAGTAGCGCTCGACGATGCCCCGGACCATGCCGGCGTACTCGTCGAGCATCTCGGGAGTGATGCTGAAGTTGTCGTAGTTGACGATCGCGGCCACCTTGTGCCCGAGCGGCTCGAGCCGCGACTCCACCGCCCGCCGGACCTGCTCGACGTCCGCCTTGGTCCGGATGACCATCCCCTCGAAGTTGAGGAAGAAGATGTTCTGGGACGGGTCGTAGTTGAGGCGCTTGTCGAGCGGGAGCGAGAGGAGGTCCTGACGCAGACCCATCGGGCCCTCGGCGAAGATGCGCGGGTCCATCAGCGAGAGCTGCGCGCTCAGCAAGGGCCTGAAGTCCATCTTCGCCAGGATATCTCGCTCCAGATCGACGCCCGGGGCGATCTCGACCAGCTCCAGCCCCATGGGCGTGAGTCGGAACACGCAGCGCTCGGTGACGAAGAGCACTGCCTGGTTGCGGCGGGCGGCGTGCTCCCCGCTGAAGGTGCGGTGCTCGACCTCCTCGACGAACTTGCGCGCCTGGCCATCGCTGGCGATCCGCAGCTTCCCGCCGGCCACCTCGATCGTCAGGTCGCCGGCGAGGAAGGTGCCGGCGAACACCACTTTCTTCGCGTTCTGGCTGATGTTGATGAAGCCACCCGCGCCGGCGAGGCGCGCGCCGAACTTGCTGACGTTGAGGTTGCCGTGCCGGTCCACTTGCGCCAGTCCCAGGAAGGCGACGTCCAGTCCGCCGCCGTCGTAGAAGTCGAACTGGGACGGCTGGTCGAGGATGGCCTCGGCGTTGCTGGCGGCGCCGAAGCTGAGGCCGCCCGCGGGAACCCCTCCGATCACCCCGGGCTCGGCGGTCAGCGTGAGCAGATCGATGATCCGTTCCTCGTTGGCGACGCTGGCCACTCCTTCGGGCATGCCGATGCCGAGATTGACGACGGCATTCGCCTTCAGCTCCATCGCGGCGCGCCGGGCGATGATCTTGCGCTCGCTCATCGCCATCTGGGGAATGGAGGAGGCAGGGATGCGGACTTCGCCCGAGTACGCCGGGTTGTAGGTCTCGGCGAAGGTCTGCGAATGGTGCTCGGGGCCCTCGGCGACGACGATGCAGTCGACGAGGATGCCGGGGATCTTGACATGCCTCGGGTGCAGGGAGCCCGGCTCGCAGATCCGCTCGACCTGGACGATGACTACCCCGCCAGAGTTGTGGGCGGCCATGGCGATGGCGAGCGCCTCGACCGTGAGCGCCTCCTTCTCCATGGTGACGTTGCCGTTGGTGTCGGCGGTGGTCCCCCGCACGATGCCGACGTGGATGGGGAAGGTCCGGTAGAGGAGATATTCCTGTCCGCGGATGGTGGTCAGCTCGACCAGGTCCTCGGTGGTGACCTTGTTGATCTTGCCCCCGCCGTGTCGGGGATCGACGAACGTCCCGAGGCCGACGCGCGAAATCTGCGCGGGCTTGCCGGCGGCGATGTCCCGGAAGAGGTGCGTCACCACCCCCTGGGGCAGGTTGTACGCCTCGATCTTCTCGGCCATGGCGAGCCGCTGCAGCTTGGGCACCAGGCCCCAGTGACCACCGATCACGCGCCGGAGCATGCCTTCGCGGCCCAGGTGGTTCAGGCCGCGGTCCTTGCCGTCGCCCTGGCCGGCCGCGTAGACCAGCGTGAGTCCCTTGGGGGTGCCCGCCGGCGAACGCGGGTCCTCGCCAAGGAAGCGCTTCTCCAGCGCGACAGCGATGTTCTCGGCAAAGCCGATGCCGACGAAACCGCCGGTGGCCACCGTGTCCCCATCGCGCACGAGCCGTGCGGCCTCGGCGGCGGTGAGGATCTTGTTCCGGCGGGCGGGCTGCGCCTCGGCGGAGAATGGATGAAGGTTGGGGTGGCCCATGGCGAGGATCGATCGCTCAACCCCCGCCAAATGTCGAACCGCCGGCCTTCCGCCGCCCGGACCTCGGGCGGCGAAGGCCCGGCCGGGTGCTACGCCTTGGGGACGAAGAGCTCGGTGGCGTTCTTGGTGGCGGCCAGAACGAGCTTGCGCCACTCGCCGCCGATCTGCTCGGCGAACGCGATCTGCTCCTTCGCGGCGCGGGTCGCGCTCTCCACCAGCGCGTTGACCTGCTCCAGGCTCTTGCTCTGCAGCTTGTTCAGCTCGCTCACGGCGGTCTCCAGGCGCGAGGCCTGATCGGAGATGACCTTCTCGACGGCGTTCGTGACCTGCTGCGTCTTGCTCTCGGACATGGGGTGCTCCAGGGTTCGTGCGAGCCTCCATGGCCCGCTTCGTTTGTGCACCGCAACATAACGCGCCGCGTCTGGATGTCAAGCCTGCAGTGCTGCAGCGCACCATCTCTTCGCCCTGCCGAGCAACAGCCGCAGGCGCCTCGCGAGCAGGCGGCGCGCGGAGGGGGCCAGCAGGGCGACGAAAGCGTCGGGCCGCTCGAGCTGCGGCGAATGGCCTGCATCGGGCCAGACCACCAGCTCGGCGGAGGGGAGCAGCCTGGCCATCTTCTCCAACCCAGCCCGGGGGACCAGCACGTCCTTCGCTCCCCACAGGATGGTGGTGGGAACGCGGAGGCCGGGCAATTCGGCCTCCACGTTCCATCGATGCAGGGCCTGCAGGAATCCGACCACGGCCTCGGGCGACAACCGCGCCGCGTCCGCCAGGAGCGCCTCGGACATGGCGGGCTCGAGCGAAGCGGCCGGCATCATCTCGGGCAGCGCCCGGCGCAACATCCATCGGTTGGTTCCGAGCGAGCGGTGCATCCGATAGCTGGAGCGAAGCGCGGCCATCGAGGGGCGGTGGTCGGGATCGACCCTGCGCAGGAGCCTGGCGGTCGTCGAGGTCCCTTCTCGCATCGCGGAAAGCCCCGTCGGCGGCGGAGGTGCGGCAAGCGTGAGGCTTCGCAGGCGCGGCTCGTGACGGAGGGCGTACTCGATCGCGACGGCGCCGCCTAGAGAATGGCCGACCAGGTGGAACGCATCCAGGTGGAGACCGTCGACGAATCCGGCGAGGTCTTCAGCGAGCTCCGGGATGCCATACGCGGACCGGCCCTCCTCCGGCGCGCCACCCGCGGTCTGGCCGCATCCGCGCAGATCCGGCGCGATTGCGCGCCAACCCGCGGGGAGCCGATCCAGCACCGGCTTCCACCAGCGCCAGGAGGCGAAGTTGCCGTGGACCAGGACGAAGACCTCGGGTCCCGATCCGGCTTCTTCGTAATGGATTCGCAGCCTGGGAGTGTCGAGGAACGGCATCGGTTTGTGCGCTGCACCATAACGCGGTGCGGCGCACAGTCAAACAAACCGCTGCCGCTCCCCGTACGGCCGGCCTTACGGCAGCCCGGAGACGATCTTGCGGTACTCGTCCTCGGTGAACGCGCGCACGGTCTCGGTGTGGACGTTGCCCTGGGCGCCGATGGTGAGCGCGAATTTCGCGGCGACCTCCTCGTTCGGCGCTTCGGAGACGACGACCGCGTCGTAGCGGCCTTGCACCAGGTAGAAGGACTTCAACTCGCCACCCATCGACTTCAAGAGTTGCCTGGCCTTTTCCAGCCGGCTGGGACTCTCCTTGATCGTCTTCAGGCCTTGCTCCGTGTAGTTCAGCAGCGTGATGTACGTGGCCATGTGAAACCTCCTTTCGTGCGAGCGCAACATACGCCTCTGAGGACGGAGGGGGGTAACGCCGGCGCGGCGGGTACCGTCGATCGCCTCGCTTCGGCGTCCTCTTCCGCGGTATGGACCCGTCCATGACCGAGCCACAGGTGGAATTGCTGGTCCAGCGGGAGCAAAAGGGGCGCCGCGGATCCTTCTATCTCGAGGGCGGCGGGATCCGCCTGGCGGAAATGACCTTTTCGGCCAGCCCGGACGGCAAGCTCGTCATCATCGACCACACCGAGGTCTCCGAATCGCTGCGCGGCCAGAGCGCGGGGCGCAGGCTGGTGGAGGCGGCAGTCGGTTGGGCACGAGAATCGCAGGTCAAGCTGATCCCGCTCTGTCCTTTCGCCAAGGCCGTGTTCGACCGCGAGCCGTCGTTCCACGACGTGCTGGGGTAGAACGTTGGAGCGAAGCAAGGCAGGGCGTGAATCCGAGCGCTCTGCATTTGGCTGAGTTGAACCAACCTCTGGAGAGCCGTGTGGCAAGATGCGGCGCCGCGCCGGCACGGCGATCGGCTGGAAAAGCGCATACGAGCCCGCGAGGCCCGGCGCCGCCGCCAACTCAGGGCTTCACTCGAGCGTCAGACATGGCTGGCTTTCACGGTGGCAGGCGAGCGACGATTTGCTGAAAGCGCGGCAGACCCCTCAAGGAGTCTAGGTCCGGGTCGTGCTCGATCCAGGCGCGATAACCACGTCCCGCGCCCACCGCGCGGTCGAGCAAGTCGAGCGCCCTCTCGGGGTTTCCCGCCTGGGCGAAGCTGCAGGCGCCGTTGTACAACACGGCGAAATCGGATGGCCTGAGCGCGACAGCCTGCTCCAGCCGATCGATCCCCTTTTGCCGCTCGCCCAGCTGGATCAGGGCCCCACCCGACAAGTAGAGCGCGCGTACGTCGTCGGGGCTGTTGGCCAGCACCCGATCCGCCGCATCAAGAGCGCGCTTGATTGCCGCCCGCGCGTTCGCCGACTGGCCCATCCTTTGGTAAGGCATGGCCAGAAGAATGAGCGCGTCGTAGTCATCCGGATTGCGCCTGGCAGACTCTTCGAAGGCGTGCGCAGCGTCCGGGTACCGTTGGGCCGAGAAAAGGAACCGCCCGTAGTAATACCAGGCGTCGCGCAGGCCGGGGCCGAGCGCGGTGGCCCGCCGGAAACTCTCATCGGCCTCGGCATTGCGCTCCAGCAGCGAGAGGACGTTCGCGCGCGCGACATGGGCCTCGGGCAGCTCGGGATCGAGACGCAGCGCCTCGCCGCTCGCGTCCAACGCTTCGGTCCGGACGACGGCCTGGGCGTCCTTCGGGACGAGCAGCCACTGCAGCAGGTTGATGTCCGCATCCGCCAGACCAGCCCGCGGCTGGGCGAACGCCGGGTCCAGGGCGATCGCGCGCTTGAACATCTGCCGGGCCAGCTCCACGTTCTCGTTCCCCAAGGCGCGCAGGTACTGCCGGCCGCGCAGGTACATCTCGTACGCCTGCGGGTTGGCGGTGCCCGAGCGGCGCAAACGGCCCGCCTCATCCGAGGAGACCCGCAGGCGGAGCGCGGCGACCACCGCGCGCGCGATCTCTTCCTGGATGGCAAAGGCATCCTGCACGCCGCGGTCGAACCTGTCCGACCAGAGCTCGTATCCCTCGCTGCTCACCAGGCGCGCGCTGACCCGAAGCCGGTCATCGAGCTTGCGGACGCTGCCCTCCAACAGCGTGGACACACCCAGCGCGGCCGTCATCACGCGCACGTCGGCAAGTTTGCCCTTGAACTGGAACGAGGAGCTCCGCGCCGCCACGCGCAACCCGGTGACGGTGCAGAGCGCATCGATGATCTCCTCGGCGATCCCGTCGCACATCCAGTCCTGGTCCTTGGCGGGGCTCAGATCGGCGAAGGGCAGCACCGCGATGCTCGCCGGCTCCGGCCTGGTCGCGGCGGCGTGCTTCGTGTTCCAGAAATACCAGCCCACGCCGGGGGCGCCGAGCGCAACGCCGATCGCGACGAGGATCAGCAGCAAACGGCCGCTCGGCGCTGGACCGGTGCGCTCGATACGGCCCCCTTTCAGATCGAGAGCCCAGGCCAGGACCAGCGTGAACGGAAACCCGATCCCCAACCCCACCACGGTGGCCGAGAGCACCCAGTTCGGGAGATCGAGCCCGTGCATCACCGGTTCGATGATCTGGAGCACGGCGAAGGAGACGACCCCGTAGCCGACCAGCGCCCGGAAGACCCGGCGCCGCTTCATTTCCTCGAACCAGGACGCGGATTGCATCGAGCGGATCATACGACAAACGGACAGGTGCCATGCCTCGCGCGCTGTTATGGTTGCGCCCCGGGTGTCCGACGCGAGCGTCCAGCGAAGCCCGCAGCGCGCCATCCCCCGCGGGGCTCTCGGGGCGGCCGCGGCCGTTCTCTACGTCTTCCTCTGGGCCACCGCGTTCGTGCCCAGCCGCGTGCTGGCACGCGGCGCCCCGCCGCTCGGCATCCTCGCCATCCGCTTCCTTCTCGCCGGCGGCATCCTCCTGGCCATTGCCGCAGTACTGCGGATGCCCATCCCGCGAGACCGCAGGACCTGGGTCCGGCTCTTCGTGCTTGGCCTGGGCGGAAACGCCCTGTACCTCGGCATGACCTACGTAGCGCTGCGACACCTCTCCGCCGGAATGGGGTCGATCATCGCCAGCACCAATCCGCTCATCCTCGCGCTGCTGGCCCCTTCGCTCCTCGGCGAGCCGCTCACCCGGCGGAAGCTGATCGGCCTGGTGCTCGGTTTCTCCGGCGTGGTGCTGGCCATGCACGCGCGCGCCGGCTCCCAGACCGCGCGACTGCAAGACGTGATGCTGGCGCTGGGCGGCGTGATCGCCTTCGTCTTCTCGAACATCGCCTACAAGCGCATGAGCGAGCGGCCCCACCCGCTGGTGCTGAACGGCGGGCAGCTGCTCTGCGCCGGGATCGTGCTGATCCCGGCGGCGCTCGCGCTCGAAGGAGTGCCGCACGTGATCTGGACCGCCCCGGTGGTCTGGAGCCTGGTGTATCTGGTCCTGGTGCTCAGCGTGGGCGCCTCGATGCTGTGGTTCTGGATCCTCCAGCACGGCGAGGCCAGCCGCGTCAGCGCCTACTTCTTTCTCACGCCCGCTTTCGGTTTGCTGCTCGCGGCCATCCTGCTGAACGAGCAGCTGACGCCCATGGACGGAGCCTCGCTGGCGGTCATCGGAACCGGACTCTGGCTCGCCGCCCGAGCATAGCCGGGCAAGTGCCCGTTACTCCTGCAGCGCCTTGTGGACGAGCTGGATGCAGGCCGCCGCCTCGCCGACGGCCGAGGCAATGCGCTTGACGCTGCCCGCGCGGACGTCGCCCGCGGCGAAGATGCCGGGGAGCGTCGTCTCCAGCGGATAGGGCGAGCGTCCCAGGGGCCAGCGCGCCTTGGCCAGGTCTTCGGCGCTCAGCGCGTTCCCCGTCTTCACGAATCCCTTGTCGTCGAGCGCAACGCAACCGCGCAGCCATGTCGTGTTCGGGTCCGCGCCGATCATGAGGAAGAGATGGCGGATGTCCCGCGTCTCCTCCTCGCCGGTCGCGTCGTTCCGCCAGCGCACCCGCTCCAGGCGGGGGCCGCTGCCCTCGAGCGCGACGACCCGGGTGTGGGTCCGCACGGTGACGTTGGGCAGCTCCTCGATGCAGCGGATGAGGTAGCGGGACATCGTCTCCCCCAGGCCCCAGCCGCGCACCAGCATGTGGACGTGGCGCACTGCGCGCGCGAGGAAGACCACCGCCTGTCCCGCGGAGTTTCCGCCTCCGACCACGCCGACCTCCTCGCCGGCGCAGAGCTGCTCCTCCAGGTGCGTGGCGGCGTGGTACACGCCGGCGCCCTCGAACCGTTCCAGCCCGGGGATGTCCGAGCTGCGATACTTCACTCCGCTGGCGATCAGCACCGTGCGCGCTTTCACCGCCCGTCCGCCCTCCAACTGGACGGTGTAGGGCCCCTCTTCGCAGAGGATGGCTGCGCCACTCCGCGCGATCGCGAACTTGGCTCCGAACTTGTTTGCCTGGGTGAACGCTCGCGCCGCCAGGAGCTGTCCCGAGATTCCCTCGGGGAAGCCGAGGTAGTTCTCGATCCGGGAGGTGGTTCCCGCCTGACCGCCAGGCGCGTGCGTTTCCAGCACCAGCACGTCGAGTCCCTCCGAAGCAGCGTAAACGGCGGCGGTCAGGCCGGCGGGGCCCGCCCCGACCACCACCAGATCGTGCACCTTGTCCTGGTCGATGGCATTGGTGAATCCGAAGTGCTCGGCAACTTCCAAGTTCGTGGGGTTCCGCAGCAGGTGCCGTCCGCGCACGATCAGGGCCGGCAGGTCCTCCGGCCGCACGCCGAACCGCTCCAGCAGCTCCTGCACGCCCGCGTCGGACTCGACGTCGAGGTAGGTGTAGGGACGGCCGTTGCGCGAGAGGAACTCGCGGATCCGCAGCGTGTCCGCCGAATGGCGGGAGCCCACCAGGACCGCGTCGCCCTTTCCGTGAGCGATGAGAAAGGCGCGACGCTGCAAGAATGTGCGCAGCAACAGGTCGCTCAGCTCGGGATCGGTCTGCACCAGCGCGAGCAGCGCCTCCCGCCGGAGGGCGAGCACCTCGCCGTCTTCTCCAGCCCGGGCCTCCACGACCGCGGGATGGCCGAAGATCAGATCCACGTCTCCGGTGAACTCGCGGGGACCTTGGACGGTGATCGATTCCTCGCGCCCCGGCATCGGCTGCACGATCTCGATGCTTCCGGAGAGGATCACGTAGAAATCCATCCTGGGCGCGCCCACCTCCCAGAGCACCTCCTTGCGGCGGATGGGTCGGCGCTCGCCACGCTGCGCGATGCGCGCGATCTGCGCGTCGTCCAGCTTGGGGAACAACCGGTCGCGATCTCGGGCCTCGGGCATCCGGCTCACAGTTTCCGGGTCCACTCGGGACGGGGCGGAAAGGGGAGGCTCGATCATGGTCTCGTCGACGTAGCACCACCACCAGTCCTCGCCTGGCTCGAAGGACTTGATCAGCGGGTGCCCCGTGCGGACGAAGTGTCCGGTGGCGTGCCGGCCGGGCGAATTGTCGCAGCAGCCGACGTGTCCGCAGATCATGCAGAGCCGGAGGTGCACCCAGGGGGTGCCGATCTCCAGGCAGTCCTTGCAGCCCTGGCCGCTGGGGCGGACTTCGCGCGCGAGACTCGCATGCGGGCAGCTTTCCATGGCGCCTTCTCCCATCGCGGGGGATTCCTCCGCATTGCTGGCCCTGGTACAATCCGGGGAAATACGTACACGCGCGTCGTCGCTCCGCAATCTGGATTGCCCTTGCGCGTTCGATGCGTAGCGTATCTGGCGTCGGCCACCCAAGGGGAGCGCGCCATGACCTACCGAAGCGTCAATCCATTCGATGGCAGCGTCCTCGAGACGTTCGACGAGATCGACGACGACCAGCTCGAGAGGGCGCTGCAGACCGCGGATCGGTGCTTCGGGAGCTGGCGGAGCAGGACCTTTTCCGAACGCGGCGCGGTGCTCACGGGTGCTGCGATTGCCCTGCGAGTGCGCATCGAGGAGCTCGCGCGGCCGATCACGCTGGAGATGGGAAAGCTGATCAAGGAGAGCCGGGCGGAGGTCGCGCTCAGCGCCGACATCCTGGAGTACTTCGCGGAGAACGCCGAGCGCTTTCTCGCTCCCGAGAAGCTCGACACTCCCTTGGGCAGGGCAACCATCGAAAGCTCGCCCCTGGGCGTCCTCTTCGGAGTGCAGCCCTGGAACTTCCCCTACTACCAGCTGGCGCGCGTGGTGGCGCCGAATCTGATGGCGGGCAACGTGGTCATGGTGAAGCATGCCTCTAGCGTTCCGCGCTGCGCGCTCGCCTTCGCCCGGTTGCTCGAGGACGCCGGCGCTCCGGCGGGCGCTTACACCAACCTGTTCGTCACCAAGGACCAGATCGCGCGCATCATCGAGGATCGCCGCGTCAAGGGAGTGGCGCTGACCGGCAGCGACGCCGCGGGCGCAGCCGTGGCCGCGCAGGCTGGCAAGGCGCTGAAGAAGTCGACGATGGAGCTTGGCGGCAGCGACCCGTTCATCGTGCTCGAGGATGCGGACCTCGACGACGCGGTCAGAGGCGCGCTCTGGGGCCGGTTCCACAACGCCGGCCAGTCCTGCGTGGCCTCCAAGCGCCTGATCGTGCTCGAACCGCTGGCCGACCGCTTCCTGGAGAAGTTCAAGGCCGCGGCGGACCGGCTGAGGATGGGCAACCCCCTGGACGAGGCGACGACGCTGGCGCCCCTGTCCTCGAGAGAAGCCCTCGACAAGCTGCTGGATCAGATCGAGCGAGCCGTGGCGAAGGGCGCGCGAATCCTGCTGGGCGGAAGGCGCGTGGAGGGTAAGGGCGCCTTCCTGCAGCCCACCATCCTGACCGACATCAAGCCCGGGAACCCGGCCTACACCGAGGAGTTCTTCGGACCCGTCGCGCTGTTCTTCCGCGTCCCCGACGAGGACGCGGCGATCGCGCTCGCCAACGACACGCCGTTCGGCCTCGGCGGCTCGGTGTTCACCCAGGACATCCCGCGTGGCAAGCGCCTGGCCCGGCGCATCGAGAGCGGCATGGTGTTCATCAACCGCGCGACCTGGACCGCCCCGGAGCTCCCCTTTGGCGGCATCAAGCGCTCCGGCTACGGCCGGGAGCTTTCGCACCTCGGCATCCACGAATTCGTGAACAAGAAGCTGATCCGGGTCACCAGGGTGGATGCACCGTACTGAAGGGGACGCCACACGCGCCTGCGCATGCGTCTCGGGTCAGCTCGTGTGCGTGCGCACCCGGAGGTAGAGCTGCGCCAGCTCTTCTTCGTCGTCGACTGGAGCGGTGAGCAGGTAGAACGCCTGCCCTTGCCTCCAGAGGGCCACCCCCAGCTGGTCGGCGCGCGTGAGCATCGGACGGTACTTCTGCACCGCTCGGGTGCGCTCGGGCGGGACCTTCAGGTCGCCTCCGGGAAGGATCTCGAGCGTCACCAGCCGACCCTTCGAGTCGATATAGACGAGCACGGCGGAGACCTTGCCGAGCGCAAGGCCCTGTCGCACGGAGACGAGTCGCACTTCTTCGTCGCCTTGGAACGCGGTCGTAGCGGGCAACCCGTAACGCTTCGCCAGATCCTGAAGGCGCCTCGCCGCCTCGGCAGTCTCGCGCTGCAGCAGATCGCGCTGCCGGTCGATCGACTGGTGCGTAGCGACGGCGTGCCGGGTGGCCAAGACCAGCGGATCTTGGGCCCCCATCCTGCGATATGCCAGGAACGCGGCAAGGATCAGGAGAGCCGCGGCACAAGCCGCGAAGAGCGCCCGTCGCGTCTTTCGCGCGACCTTCGGGACCGCCGGCCGCGCCCGCATCAGATCTTCCACGGCAGCCCTGAGCTCGGCAGGCGCGGCCGGCCGCGGGATCTCGCCACGGAGCCTCTTCGTGAGCTGCTCCTCGGCCGCGAGCTCGTCGGTGCAGGTCCGGCAGCCGGAGAGGTGGGCCCGCACCCGAGCCTCTTCGGCAGGTTCCAGCTCGCCGCGCGCGAGCAGGGGGATCAAGCGGCTGTCAGCGCACGGGCTCAACGTTCGTCTCCTTCGGTGCGTACTCCGACAGCAGCTCGCGCAGGGTGCGGCGCGCGCGGAAGAGCCGCGACTTGACCGTGCCGACAGGCACCTCCAGCGCCGTCGCGGCCTCTTCCCAGCCCCACTGCTCCACGTCGCAAAGCAGCACCACCGTGCGGTGGTTCTCGGGAAGCGCCTGCAAAGCGCGCTCGATGTCGCCTCTGACCAACGAGATCAACCTGGCCAACTCCGCGTCCCCGAAGAGCCGCGCTTGTCCGTCATTCGCAGCCTCGAGCTTGTTCGATTCCTCGCCATGGGGCCAGGGCACCTCGCGTTCACCATGCCGGAACCGATCGATGAAGCGGTTGCGCAAGATGCGGGCGAGCCAGGCGCGCATGCTCGCTCCGGGACGATACGTGTCGCGCGCCTCGAGTGCCCGGAGGTAGGTGTCCTGCACCAGGTCGCGCGCGTCCGCCTCACGACGCGTGAGCCAGAGCGCGAGACGGTAGGTGCTGTCGAGCATGGCCAGCGCCTCTTTCTCGTAGGCCATGCGATCGCTTTCCACTCGGCGACTCTATCCTCGGCTCCTCTCCAATTCCAAGATCGACTTCGTACGCCTGGAGCGACGGGAATGTTCCATCGCCGCGGTATGGAACAATTCGAGCCTCCAATTCGTCCTCGCCAGCACACTCCTCATCCAGGCGCGCGGGCGCCGGATCCACCACACGAACGGTGATTCTCAAAAAAGGGGCGAACATGAAGCTCAGCGATCTGTCCGTAGCCATCGCCGTGGTCTCTGCGGGAATGCTGTCCTGCGGTGGCAGCAGCCCAGCGAACAACTTCAGTGCTCAGCTGATGGGCGCGAACGAGACTCCGGCGGTGTCCACCACCGCGACCGGCGCGGCGACCGTCGCGCTGAACGGAACGACCGTGAACTATACGGCGTCCGGGACCGGCCTTTCGGGCAACGCGATCGGGGCCCACATCCACATCGGCGCGGTGGGCGTGGCAGGACCCGTGATCGTGGACTTCGCAGCCATTACTCCGTTGCCAGCTGGCACGACCACCAGCATCAGCGGCTCGTTCACGGCTGCGAACATCAAGAACCCGACCAACCCGCCGCTCAACCCGCCAGTCGTCACCTTGGACGACCTCATGGCCCAGATCCGCGCCGGAAACGCGTACGTCAACATCCACACGGCAGCCCATTCCGGCGGAGAGATCCGAGGGCAGCTGACCCCGCAGTAGGGCAGTTTCGAGCGCGGCGCATGGATGCCGGAGCAGCGCGGCGTTCGCCTCTGGCCGGGCGCCGCCCGCTTGCCTTTCTCGTCGTGGCCGCTGGGAGCGTGGCGCTGGCGGCCGCCGCCATCGCCGCCGAGCAGCCGGCCCACAGCTTCTCGTTGCGGGAAGGGACCCTCACCTACAGGGTGATCCACCGGCTTCACCAGGTCGAGGGCAGGACCCGATCGGTGGAGGGAAGAGCGCTGGTGCAAGCGGACGGCAGCGCCAGGGTCCAGGTGCGCGCGAAGGTCGCATCGTTCGACAGCGGGAATGCGAACCGCGATGCCCACATGCGGGAAGCGACGCACGAGCCGGTCCACTCCTACGCTTCGGTGAAAGGCACGCTCGCGGGCCTGCACCTCCCCATCACCGCGCCGATCGACCTTGCGATGTCCGCGACGGTCGAGCTGAACGGAGAGAAGCAGCAGGCGACCATCCCCGTCTCGTTCCGCCAGGAGGGCCCGGCCATCCGCGCCACATTCTCCTTTCCCATCAGTCTCGATTCCTTCAAAGTGGAGCGGCCGGAGCTCCTCTTCATCAAGGTCGACGATCGGGTGCAGATCGCAGGCGATCTCTCCTTCGAGGAGGGCCCGTGAGATCGCAGGCGTCCGGCAATGCGGCCTTCGCGGCTGCCGCCTTTCTCGCCGCATTGACGCCTCCGAGCTGCATCGGCGGGACCTCCCCGCTCGAATGCGCGATCGACACGGACTGCCCCGGAGGTTTCTGCACCGCGGGGACCTGCCATGCGGGCACGCGGACCTGTCCCGCCCTGCAGCCCACCTTCTCGAGCATCAACAGGAATCTTCTTCAGATAAGTTGCGGGGCGAACCAGAACAATTGCCATGCGGGCACTTCACCGGGCGTGGGGAGCGGGCCGAGCTTCGCTGGCGATCCCTACCGCGCGCTGGTCGCGGCTCCGGCCGCAAATCGGATGGGCACTGCTCGGGGCCTCACCCTGGTCAAGCCGGGCGATCCAGGGAACAGCTTCGTTCTCCTCAAGCTGCGCCTCACGGACCCCGCGGACCCGCTCTACGGGAGCGGGCAGCCCGCCTCGGCGCCGGGCTCGATCTGCGCAGCCGCGCAGGACGTCATTGCCGCCTGGATCGCGCAAGGAGCGCAAGACAACTGATGGCCGCCCGGCTGGCGCTCCTGATCTCCATCGCCGCAAGAGCGGCGGCCGCACAGGAGCATCCGGCGCTGAAGCTCGTCTTGGGTCAGTCCGCGGAGGAAACGCCAGCTCCCGCACGGCAGGACAAGCCAAGCCAGGATGACGACTTCGAGCTGCTGCCTCCGGAAAAGCCTCCGGACCCGGACGCGCTCGCCCGGCAGGCGGAGCTCTCGCAAGCGCTTTCCCGGCGGCGCCAGCTGTTGGGGCTGCACCAGTGGGCCGGCTTCGCAACGCTCGCGACCATGACGGCGACGGTCGTCGTCGGGCAGCTCAATTACGCCGACAAGTACGGCGGCGGAGGCGATACCGGCAAGTACCGGACCGCGCATCAAGTCCTCGCCTACGGAACGACAGGTTTCTTCGCGGCGGCGGGAGTGCTCGCCCTCCTGGCCCCCAGCCCTTTCGAGAAGCCGCTCCGTCTCGACACGGCGACGCTGCACAAGGTGTCGATGATCGTCGCCACGGGCGGAATGGTGGCGCAGGTCGTGCTCGGCATCGTCACGGCGCACAGCGAGGGAAGCCTCTCGCAGCGCGACTTCGCCCTCGCCCACCAGATCATCGGCTACACCACCTGGGCCGCGACCACCGCGGGCTTCCTCGTCCTCACCTTCCCTTGAAGATTGCGGGAGCAATCGATGCCGGATGACTTCAATCGCCGCCAACTGGTCCGTCGCGCGGCGCTCCTCGCCTGCTTGCCGGCCCTGGGCAAGCTCGCGACGGGATGCGCGCGCCGGATCGGAACGGACCGGGCCATCACGGTGGCCGCGCCGATCGACGGCGACCTGCGGATCCCAGCCACAAGCGCTCCTGAGCTGGATCAGGAGGGCGGCGCAGTGGTCGCACACCCGGCCGGCACCGGCCGCGCGTACCTGATCGTGAACAGCGGCACCGGGTTTTTCGCGCTCCAGGCGGAGTGCCCCCACGCAGGGTGCGAGCTGGCCTGGGTCCCCGAGGATCGCCAGGCGGAGTGCCCCTGCCACGGCTCGCGCTTCGCCGGGGACGGGACCCTCCTGCACCCGCCCGCGCGGAGCGACCTCTCGGCATACCCCGCCGCCCTGGACGCGCAGGGCGACGTGGTGGTCCACCTCTTTGCGGGCGACGGCACGTTCAGGAACCCGGTCGTGAATGGCCAGTTCAGCTTCTCGCTCGACGATTTTCCGGCTTTGCGCGCGGTCGGCGGGGCGATCTCCGGCCGCCCCGATGGGTTTCCCACCCCGCTCGTCATCACACGCCTGAGCGCGAACACGGACGCGAGCGCCATCGCGGCGCTGTCGTCTCAGTGCACCCACCTGGGCTGCACCGTGCTTCACCAGGTGTGCACTCCGGGGTCCGGCTGTGCGCCGGCCGGGCCCCGGCTGCTGTGCCCCTGCCACGGCTCGACCTTCGCGCTCGACGGCGCGGTCACGGCCGGACCGGCGGAAGTCAACCTGCTGCGCTACGCGGCCGACTTCGACGGAACCACCGTGCTGGTGAGCATCCAACGGTGATGGGGACACCATACGCAACCCCGTGCCAATCCCGGTGTCAGACCCCTCCATTATCCCGGGCGCATGCCTCGTCTCGCGCGCGCCGTCGTCCCTGATTTTCCGCATCACGTCACGCAACGCGGAAACCGCCGACAGCAGACCTTCTTCGGCGACCACGACTACCTCCTGTACACGGCGCTGATGGCCGAGTGGTGCCACCGATGCCGCGTCGAGATCTGGGCGTATTGCCTCATGCCCAATCACGCCCATCTCATCGCCGTCCCGACAACGCCGGACGGACTGCGGCGCGCCATCGGCGAGGCACACCGCCGCTATACGCTAGAGGTGAATCGCCGCGAAGGTTGGCGCGGCCACCTGTGGCAGGGACGATTCGCATCCTTCGTGATGGACGACCGGTACACGCTTGCTGCCGCAAGGTACGTCGAGCTGAACCCGGTCCGTGCCGGACTGGTTGCGCGCGCAGGCGACTATCCTTGGAGCAGCGCGCGGGCGCACCTCCTTGGCCGCGACGATGCCCTCACCGCGGCGGCGCCGCTGTTGGCGCGGGTGGACACCTGGTCCGCCTTTCTTGGGCAAAGCGCGGAAGAAGACGTCACCGACCAGCTTCGCAAGCATGAGAGCACGGGGCGGCCGCTGGGAAGCGACGCGTTTGTCGACTACCTCGAAGGCTTGCTCCAGCGCGCCCTCAGGCCGCTCAGGTCGGGACCCGCCCCGAAGAGCCGCAACCAAGGGATTGCGGCGTAAGGGAAGCCGGCACGGTGGCATCGATGATTGCGTATGGTGTCCCCAAGGGTCAGCCTTGATCGGGGGACGGGCCGGCGTGCTTGTCGAGCTCCTCGAGCAATCCGGAGTGTGAGGTGGCAAATGACTTGCCCCGGGCGCGGAAGGCGGCCGCGAGCGCCGCGGGCAGATCCAAGGCGGTCCCTTCTCGGGCCGAGCGGGCGTGGCGTTCTGCGAAATCCGGCGGCACGCGCAAGGACCAGTTCTGATCGCTCACCGAACCCGGACGGTTGTAGACGTCGCGCAGACCGAGCAGGTCCGAGAAGAAGATCATCACGTTGCGCGCAGGTCCGACGAACAGGTCCGCGAGCTGCGCCCGGGCCAGCCGGCGCGACGACGTGGCAACCCGCTCTGCCCAGCGCGGTCGCGCGCCCGGGTCAGGCACGAGCCGGGTAGCCAGATACGCAGCGCGCTCGGCAGCCGGGCCCTCGGCGACCCAGCGCTCCGCCACCTGCCAGACTGGCGGAGTATCGTGAGTGCCCGCCATGATCCAATCGTCGGGCGCGGCATTCTCGGCGCGATAGACGTCCGCGGTGTCTCGAATGCTCGCCTTTTGCGTGACCCGGAAGCGCCCGAGACCGTGCCGTTCGAGAACGCGGCGCACCGGATAGGGGAGCGTGCTCAGGACTTCCGCGATGAGCTTTTCGACCCCGCGCCCGCGCGCGCCCGCTGCGTCCACCAGGGCGTCGAACAACCTCGCATACCGCCCGACCTGCTCCGGCGTCAGGTCGCGCACGCGACCGTCGCCGTGCAGCGCCTGCGCCAGGTCGAGCTGCTCCGGACGCGCGATGGCCCACCGCGACAGCTCGGGTCGCTCCGGTGAGGAGAAGAGCCGCCCGCCGGATTGGACCGCGCGCAGCGGGTCGAGATCCCGCGAGGAGTACACCCAGGGATCGATCAGTCCATGCGGATGGTCCACGCGCAGCCCGTCAAACTCTTCGAGGAGCTTCGCCACCCTGGCCCGCAGGAACGCGACCGCGGGCCCAGGTTCTGCATCGGTCCCGTAGAGATCGGGATCGAGCACCCCGTACCCCCAGGGCTGGCCTTCGGGATTCGTGCGGCTGGGCGGCGCTCCCATGCGGAGTCCGGCCGCGTGCAGTCCGCCGGAGCTCCAGAGGTCGCGATGCGAACTTCCGATCTGCAGGTCCCCGAACAGGAGGAGCCCGAGGGCCCTCGAGCTGGCGTGGAAGGAATCGTGCTGCTCGTGCGCGAGGAGCTGGCCGAAGCGGAAGAATCCAATCTGCTCCGCCGCGATCGAGCGCAGCTCGGCGCGCCGCGCGGCGGCCGCCGGCATCGCGTCACGCGCGAAGAGCGAGCGGTCCGGCGGCGGCCAGAGACGCCAATCCGGCCCTCGATGGACCGTCTCGAGCGCGGCATAGAGCTCGTCGCGCTCCATCCAGGCGCTGTTCCGCGTCACGAAACCGGCCAGCCGCTCCTGCACGCCCCGATCCGCTTGCGCTCGCTGCCAGGAAGCCTTCAGGGCGCGCTGCGCGACCTGGTGCGCATAGGCGTGATCCGCCCGCATCAGGGCCGAAGCGCGCCGCGCCGCGACTGCCTCCCCGAGAACGTCGTCCGGCAGAAGCCCGTCCGCGACCAGAGGCTCGAGCGCGATCGAGGCCGTGCTCCGACTGAAGAGCGTTGCGTCGTAGGGAGAAGGGTCGTGAGGCGAGGTCTCGCCCTGCGGCCCGAGCTGCAGGCCATGGAAGCCGAGATCGGCTGCGAAGCGGAGAAATGCGCGCCCTCCACGCGAGAGCGGCGCACCGCGCCCCGTGTCGTCCGCGGGATCTCCGGGCAAGGACAGATCGTGCACGGCGAGCAGCAACCGCTGGATGCCGAGCGCTTCGAGTGCGTGACGGACCAGCTCGCGCAGCGGTTCACTCCGGAATCGGCGCGAGCAGATCGCGCGCGGGGATCTCCACCCAGTCGGGCCTGTGTCCCACCTCGTACCGCAGCTCGTAAAGGAGTTTCTCGAGCTCCAGCGCGTCCAGCAGGATCCGCCGGGTCGTTTCGTCAGCGGGCAGCAGGTCGTCTGCCTTGGACTCATATCCCTCGAGGAAAGCCCTGCGCGCCGGCCCGCTCCGGTCACCGGGCGCTGCCCCCTTCTTTCCCGCGGCGCCGGCCGCGTACGCGAACGACCTCAGCATGCCGGCGACGTCCTTGTAGGGAGCGTGCTTCTCGCGGCGCTCGGCCAGGCTGCGCGCCGGCTCGCCTTCGAAATCGAAGATGAGCCATTGACCCTCGCTCCGCAGCACCTGTCCGAGGTGGAGATCGCCGTGCTGCCGGAGCCGCACACCGGAGGGAGCGGCCGCGGGGAGCCGCTCGATCCGGGCCCGCAGCTCGTCCTGCCTGGCGCTGAGCTCCGGGAGCACGGAAGCCGCAACCTGCAGCGTCCGTTCCAGCTCGGCGAGCAGTCCCTTCGTCCAGCGCTCCAGGTCGTCCCGGCGGATGGGCTCCGGCGAGAATGCCGGATCGTCCGGCGCCGCGAGCGCAACGTGCAGCTCGCCCACTCGAGCGCCCAGCTCGCGGATCTCGGCAAGTAGCGCCGGCGGCGGAACCGCTTCCTTCACGAATGCTTCCAGCACATAGGACCAGCCGTCGGTATCCACGCGCACGAAGCGGTGAGCGACGCCGACCGTCGCTTCGAAACTGCCTTCCAGCGAGAGCGCACCGAGCAGCGCCGGGGTGGAGCGGAACCCGCGCCGCGCGAGCAGGGCGCCGATTTCCAGCTCCGGATTCCGGCCGGCATCCAGCTTGCGGATCAGCTTGAGAATCACGGCATCGCCGAAGACGACCGAGGTGTTGCTCTGCTCCGCGGAGAGCCGTCGCACCTTGGGCCGCTCCGGCAAGGTCGAGAGCGGCGAGTCAGGACCGTCGAACCGCTCGCCACGAAGACGGCCCGCCCGCGTGGGGACCTCCCGCCGCCCTCGCATGACTTCGAAGATCGCGCGACACGACTCCTCGTCGAGCGCTTCCTCCATGGGGCCTTGGGCCCCCGTGAGGAAGGGGATCAGGTACCGTTCGGAGCGGCGGCCGCCCGCGTAGTTCACCTCGAAAGTGGCGAGCTCGACGCTGCCGAGGCGCGCTTCGTCGACCTGGCGCACTCCGGAGATCTTCGCGCCTTTACCGCCGAACCAGCGGCGGCCCTGCAGCCACTCCGGCAGACCCGGGAACTGGAGCGCTGCCATCGCATACCTCCTCAGAAATAGTAGTCGAATCCCTGCTCGGAGCGGCGGAACCGGAGCACGGACCAGAGCGCGGCCGGCTTCTCCGGCGTCAGCCGCACGGTCGCCGTGCTCCCTTGCCAGAGCGCGCGCTCGCCGGAGAGAAGATCGTGCACCTGGTACGTCTCGTCCTCCGGAATGCCCAGGCGATCCAGCGGCACGTGCAGGATCGTTTCTTGTGCCGCGTAGGGATCGAGGCTCACCGCGCCCAGCACCAGGCTCGAGCGGTCCTCGGTGGCCTTGGAGTAGAACAGGACACGCTCGTTGTCCGCGCGATGAAAGCGCAGGTTCCGATAGCCCTGCAGCGCGCGGTGCTCGCGCCGGGCCCGGTTGAGGGCGGAGATCCAGTCCTTGATATTGCCCGCGCTGTCGAAATCCCTCGCCACGAGCTGGTACTTCTCGGAGTCGAGGTATTCCTCCTTTCCCGGCAGCGCGCGGTTCTCGCACAGCTCGTAGCCGCTGTAGATGCCCCAGGAGGAAGAGAGGGTCGCAGCCAGCGCGGCGCGCAGCAGGAACGCAGGCCGGCCTCCCTGCTGCAGGTGCTCCGGGAGGATGTCCGGCGTATTCGGCCAGAAGTTGCCGATCATGAAGTCGGCGGCAGGACCCTGGGTCAGCTCCGTGAGGTAGTCCTCCAGCTCGTGCTTGAAGTTGCGCCAGGTGAAGTACGTGTAGGACTGGTTGAAGCCCGACTTCGCCAGCGCTTTCATCATCTTCGGCCGGGTGAAGGCCTCCGCCAGGAAGATCACGTCCGGATGCCGCGCGTGCACCTCTCCGATCACCCATTCCCAGAAAGGAAGCGGCTTGGTGTGCGGGTTGTCGACGCGGAAGACGCGGACGCCCTGCGCGACCCAATGGAGGAAGACCGAGCGAAGCTCCGCCCAGAGCGCCTCACGCGCGGGCCCCATCCAGTCGAAGTTGACGATGTCCTCGTATCGTTTGGGAGGGTTCTCGGCGGTCTTGATGGTCCCGTCCGGCCGCCGCTGGAACCATTCCGGATGCTCCTTGACGTATGGGTGATCGGGCGAGCACTGGAACGCGATGTCCAGCGCCACCTCCATGCCCTGGTCCTGGGCGGCGGCAACGAAGCGGCGAAAGTCCTCGACGGTGCCGAGCTGGGGGTGGATGGCTTTGTGCCCGCCCTCGGGCCCGCCGATGGCCCAGGGGCTTCCCACGTCGTCGGGACCGGCGGAGAGGCTGTTGTTCTTGCCTTTGCGCGCCGTGCGCCCGATGGGGTGGATCGGCGGCAAGTAGACGACGTCGAAGCCGAGCCCGGCTACGTACGGGAGCAGCTTCTCGGCGTCCCGGAAGGTGCCGTGGCGCTTGGCGTCCATCGACGCGGAGCGAGGAAAGAACTCGTACCAGGAGCTGAAGACCGCCCGCTCGCGCTCGGCGAAGACCTTCAGCTCGCGGTCGAGGCGCGTCGCTATCGTGCGATCGGGGTGGCGCGATGCGGCGGCGCGCAGGGCTGGATCGCGCGCAACGCCGAACGTCGCCGCGCTTGGACCCGAGAGCAACGCCTTCTGGCCCTGGCGGAGCCGCTCCGCGTCGGCGCGAGCTCCGGCCGCTTCCGCGCGCGCCGCCGTCGCGTCGAGCAAAGCAGCGCCCTCCAGCAGCTCCGAGCTCACGTCGCGACCCACCTCGAGCTTGCGCTCGACCTCATGCACCCAGGTGCGAAACGAGTCCGGCCACGCTTCGACGCTGACCGCGTACAGGCCATTTCCGGTGAGCGGGAGGTCGGCTTCCCAGGCGTCGTTGCCGAGAAAGCGCATCGGCTCCTCGCGCGGCTCGGTTTCCCGCGGAGTGAGCTGGCGCCACCGGACCACCGCCGCCAGATCGTCGTGCCCCTCCTTGAAGATGTCGGCCGTGACGCGAACGGGCTCGCCGGCCAGGCGGGTGACGGGGTAACGGCCGCCGTCGAGCTGCGGCTGGACGTTCTCGATGACGGTGCTCCCCCTGCGCTCTGGCATCGTGGCCTCCTGCCCCCGCTGAGTACCGCACGCGAGGTCGGATGGAAATGCTCACACCCGGCGAAGGTGTCGGCGATCTCCCATCTGGCCCTGGAATCTTGCATGTGAGCCCGGCTCTGGAAATCGAAGTCCACGAGCGTTGGTGAGCACCGTGAGCGATTGCAGGTGTCATGGCGGCGGCGGGCGCAATGGGCCCTGCGCGTGAGGGGCCCGCTTACACCCGAGCCGGCTCAAATCGAGTGCTTGCAGCGCTGCCCGGGGAGGCCAGAAACGACGGCCGACGCCGCGGCTATGATCTGCTGCCGCATTGCCTTGCGCGAACGCGGAGGCGATCCATGGGCCAGACGCAGGATGGAGCTCGAGTCGCTTTAGGCGCGGCGCTGGTGCTGCTCGCGCCAGTCCTGTCGTGCATCCCCCCGGGCTCCTCGGCGTCGACGCCGCCCCCTCCTCCGGGCCTTTACGAGCCGTTGAGCGTCGGGTCGTCGGTTGGCAAAGTAAAGAATCTGCTGATTGGACTGCAGCCGGCCGACGCAGAAATCCAGGCCGTCAGCGCGGACCCGAGGGCTCTGCGCGGGCTCGTCTCGCAGTGGATCGCCACGCCCGAGTACACCGCCAAGCTCCAGGTCTTCTTCGCGAGCGCGTTCCAGCAGAACCAGGCGGTCTCCGCCGATTTCAACGATCAGCTCGGTGACACCGCGCAAGGCCGCCTCGACGCGCGCCTCCTCGCCAACCTGCGCGAGAGCTTCGCCCGCACGGCCATCGCCCTGGTCCAGGAGAGCAAGCCCTTCACCACCACCCTCACCACGCAGCGGTTCATGCTCACGCCGCGCCTGATGGCGCTGTACGCGTTCATGGACGCGATGCAGGTCACCGACGGCGGCTCGACCACCGATCTCTTCCAGAAGGCGAACCCAGGCTTCCAATTCACGCTCACCGCGAAGCAAGGCGCGATCCCGCTGCAGCAGACCCTGGATCCGGCCAGCCCCAATTACATGGTCTGGTACGCGCCACAACTGGCCGGCCCCGCATACGACGCCCTCTGCCCGCAGGACCCCATCATCTACAACGGCGGCACGGGGCAGCCCTCGATCACGGTGGCGATGTTCCTTCTGCTCCACGGCGTGGTGGCGGGGTTCGACGTCCCCACTACGCCATCCGGCACACATTACTGCCAGCCGCCTGCGATTCCCGCCGCCAACGTGGCACTGACTGTCGCCGACACCCAGCAGTGGCGGATGGTGACGGTGCGGCAGCCCGCCGCTTCCGAGAGCACCACCCGCGTATTCGATCTCGCCTCGTTCCGGGCGGGCGCCGACCTGGTCCTGAGCACCCCGCGCGTCGGCTTCTTCACCACGCCGAGCTTTTTCGCGGAATGGAACACCAACAGCAGCAACCAGGCCCGCGTCACGCTGAACCAGACGCTGATCGTCGCGCTGGGCCACGCGATCACCGGGCCAAACGCTTCGCCGCCGCCGCCCAGCCTCGCGGCCTTGGATCAGGCGCATGCGGGCCAGGGCGCCGCCTGTCTTGCCTGTCACCAGTCGCTCGATCCGATGCGGCAATTCTTCCGGCAGCAATACAGTTACTCCTTCCATCCACAGACCAGCGCCATCCAGATTGCCTTGCCTGGTTCGTTCGGCTTCCGCGGCGTGGCGTTCCAGGGCCGGACCATCTTCGATCTC
>Ga0137407_10000587_pt1 | contig 24149 bp, 30 predicted proteins | sample CZOMad2_2_16fung_FD_108410 | JGI IMG/M metagenome (GOLD analysis project Ga0137407, IMG submission 108410) | Vadose zone soil fungal communities from Angelo Coast Range Reserve, California, USA - CZOMad2_2_16fungal (Illumina Assembly) | ecosystem: Environmental > Terrestrial > Soil > Vadose... | reverse complement strand
TATGCTTGTTTTAATAAGTATAAGATTCCGTTCTGCCTTCTGACCTTGCTGCTAAAACACCCTTGTAAATTAATTTATCGGATCTGTTAAAGCTATTTTCAAAATCAACACTCATATTACTCTCATCAAAAATGCATTTAATGATTTCAGTATGCGGACTTTCGATATATCTTAGTGTTAACTCCAATGTTTTTTCATCTTTCCAATTATAGTTGCCTGCAATCCTGAAAGAAGATATATTGGTCCTGTTCCCTTTCAATTTTGATACCAGGTAAGGCCCCCATTTTGTCGTTTCAGCTTGTATCCATTTATCTTTTCCAAAAGCAATCGTGTGAGTAACCGAATCGGTTTTTAGCGACAGCCAGCAATCTCCGTTTTTAAATTCGAAGTGAATACTTTTAAGATTACTATTGACAGAATCAATAGCAAATGTTTTACCTGAAATCTTCGATTCCACAACTGAGCTCCCGGCTTTTGCCACAGGCAACGCTAAAGATGCTATTTTTTCTTTCAATATGGCTTGTGTTTTATTATCAGCCGGTATTGGTTTATCGTGGAAAGATGGCAAAAGATATTTCCAGACAAGATTTAATTCAGATTGCATATTCGAAGTTTCGGAAGTGATGACAACGACCGCATCCTTGTCGGGCATAACGATAATATATTGCCCGAAAGCGCCATCACCTCTATATTCATTGTTCCTGCATCGCCACATCTGGTAACAATAACCCTGGAGCCAGTCACTCGAATCTTTTTTGGCCTGGGGTGCATTGGGATCCTGGTCAATTTTTTTGGTTGATGCTTCAGTTATCCATGACTGTGGTAAAATTTGTTTTCCATTCCACATACCTTTCTGCAGGAACAACTGTCCGAATTTAGCCATATCTTCTGTCTTCAATCTCAATCCCCAGCCACCTGTGTTGATTCCTTGTGGATTCACCTCCCAGTCCAGCCCCGTTATTCCAAGAGGATTAAATAATTTCAGTTGCAGATAGTCGAGCGTCTTTTTGCCGGTTACTTTTTGAACAATGGCTGAAAGCATGAATGAAGCAGCAGAGTTGTATAAAAATTTAGTCCCTGGTTCGTTGATAATCGGAGTTTTGAAAAAAGCTTTTATCCAATCATCATGATTGCCGCCAATTTCTCCTGTCGGATCTGGCTGCATGCCGACGCTCATGCTCAATAAATCCTTTACGCGAAGCGCTGCAAGGTATGGACCAACAGTATCTGGTAATTCATCTGGAAAAAAAGAAATGACTTTGTCATTGACAGAAAGTTTTTTTTCAGCGATGGCAAACCCTATTGCCGAAGCAGTAAAACTTTTGCTAACAGAATACATGGTATGTTTCAAATCGGAACGGTAAGGATTCCACCATCCCTGTGCAATGATTTTACCATGCCGGAGTATCATGAAACTATGAAATTCATTCTGACTCTGGGATATCGCATCCAGAAAATCGATGATCGATTGGGAAGACACTCCTTGTGCTTCAGGATTACTTACAGGAAGTGAATTGGGTTTTTGAGCAAATAGCTGAATGCTCAGGAAAACAAGAAAAAGCGTTTTCAAGATTCTATTATTTTTTATCACCTGGTTATTTTTATGAGTGAATGCGAACAAGAAGATAGTAAATTATTTTTAGAGCGACAAAATCAACTATTACGAACTTCTCCGGGACAGTAACTTAGCTGTCCAAATAACCACCGCCAAAAGAATCCATGATAATAATGGAACAACAAGGAATACAAAAGCCGGCTTCGTTCCGCGTGGGCTCAATGCACCACTATAACTAACCAAAGAAACAAGTGTGACAACTATCATCAGGCTATAGAGCGTCACTCGGGAAATAAAAGTCCAACGATTGGAAATCACATGAGCGACCACGAGAGCTACGAATGGAGATAACACCCATATCACAAACAATGAAATCAGGAGAACAGAATTATTATTACGACCTGTGCGAAGCACCAGAACGAGTGAACCTCCCGCTCCGGCTATCACCATCCCCAGCGCCACCATGCGCAGTAAGCTTAGCTTGAAATTTTTTTTCATGTCGTTCCGTTTTGGTTGTCAAACTTAGTAAAAAATCACATGCTTTTCGATCATATGGAAATTGCGGGCAGGAATGACTCTTCTATACTTGTCCGGTATCCGATTGATGTAGATAAATATTAATGACTTACCAAAAAGCGTATAACCCGGCGAAGAAATCCTGGCATAATAAACACCTGAAGGAAGAGTTTGCAGAAAGTTGAGACTGGTCAAACTAATATCAGCAGCTATTATAATCCCTGGTTCATTTATGAACCGGCGAATCCCAGTCCCATAGACCATATAAAGCATTAGAATCAAGTTTGTGGCCACTATCCTTTAATGTCATAATGATTTGTCCCCTGGTATGTGATTCATGCGAAATCATATAACAAAGAAAGACAACGGCATTTGAATGAAAGCCTTTTATAGTACCTTTTTTTATTCCTTTATATAAAATGTCTGAAATGGCTTTTGTACTTTTTTGGAATTCTTCCAGTAAAGATTTGCGTTGGAGAGGCTCATTCGATGGAAATTCTTTTTCATCAGCATACAATAACGGATCAATTGCCTTTGTCCATTCAACCCTTATATTATGAATATGGGCCAGCTGATCGCCTGCGTTACGGCTGTTTCCTGCAGAACTATCATTATAGTATTTTTCATCAATTAAGTTCAACAATAATTCATTCATCCTTTCATTGATCAGCTAGGCTTCAATTAGTTCACTGGAATCTTTTTTATAATCCAGTCCTGATGTATCATCCAATGCATCCATCAGTATTATTTGAAAATTTTGAATCGGATGATTTGTCGATTGTATGGTAGCTGCTATTTGATTAGAATTATCAAATTGAAACAATAGCAAAGTGTAAATAAGCGTAATCATATTTTAAATTTATGATTGTCAGAATAAATTTATTTTCAGTAAAGGGAATTAAAGCAGGTTAATTTTATCCTCCGGGCATCTATGATATGATATCATCATGAATTTTATTTTGTTCCCCACTCCCATAATCCATATAAAGTTTTTTTATCGGGGATATGTCCATTTTCTTTCAAAATCAATATAATTTGTCCACGATGATGCGCTTCATGAGCTATCATATAACTAAGGAAAGCTTCCGGATGAGGTTTAAATCCTTTTATTTTTCCGATTGTAAAACCCCTTTCAAGTAATTCAGATATTGCTATTGTGCTTTTCCCTAATTCATCCAGCAATAAATCCTTTGTTATAACATCTTCTTTTTCGATCTTTTTTTGTAATTCTAAAAGATCGGGAGCAGCAGCTTTTAACCACATTAGCCGCACGTTGTGGAGATGAGATAACTGTTCTTTTACATTTCTTCCTTTGGTTCCGGCAACATCTGAAAAATGGTCCTCCTTAATGGCCCTTATAAGCATGGCATTCATTCTATGATTAATATGCCATGTTTGTATATATGCTTTCATTATAAAATAGCTTAGATATCAAAGCTAATGATTGGAGAGTATGAACGGTAGGAAGAGTTGTTGAGCGGCGAAATTTCTATTTCGCGCCATACGAAAGTTGATGAAAGGTGATCCCGGGATTTCTTAGATGTTGATAGATTTGGATATTAAAAAAGATTAATGCAACGTGGTAGAAAACTTAATTTTGAGCAGCAGATAATAAAAGATTTGTAATGCTTTGGCAAAATAGTTTGCCAGGGGGAAATAAAAAATCATAATCAACATGCAAAGAAGATCATTTATAAAAAGCGCAGCTGCAGTATCAGCAATAACCATTTTAAAGCCGCATATTGTTTTTGGCTCCAGGGCCAACTCTGCAATCAGGGTTGGAATTATCGGATGCGGAGGAAGAGGCACTGCAGTAATATCTTCAATGTCCGCCAATACAAATGCAAACATTATTGCAATGGCGGACCTTTTTGAAGACAAATTGCAAACCGCAATACCCAAATTAAACCAGCTGAATGCGAATAAAAAATTTCCTGGAATCAATCAATCAAATATTTACCAGGGCTCAAAAGCGTATATGAAATTACTGGAGAATAAAGATGTGGATGCAGTCCTGATCTCTTCGCCTGCATATACCCATCCATGGTTTTTGGAGGCGGCAGTTGCCGCGGGAAAACATGTTTATTGTGAAAAACCCGTTGCTCCGGATGTTGCAGGATGTAAAAAAGTACAGCAGATCGGTGAAGGATTAAATGGAAAATTAAGTGTTGTCATCGGTTTTCAAATCCGGTATGCAACGCCGTATGTTGAAATGATAAAAAGGGTTCAACGTGGAGACATTGGCGATATGATCAATGCACAACTTTATTATTTTTCATCCGGTACCGAAATCCATCCATTTAAAAATGTTTCCGATGATGAATTCCGGATACGGAATCATTATCATTTCCAGGCATTATCAGGAGGAATATTATTGGACCAGGGAATTCACATGCTCGATGTTTGTAACTGGGGGCTTAAAGGGCATCCCGTCAGTGCATCCGGTAGCGGCGGAAATAAAGGAGGTCCGGGCATCGGCGATACATGGAATAATTACCAGGTGCTTTATCAATATGCCGATAATGTGAATGTGAGTATTCATTCAACACAGGTAGGTCCATATTTCGGTGATGTTTGTTGCCGCTTTATCGGAACAAAAGGTATTGCTGAAGCACATTATAGCGGAGGCGTATTTATTAACGGAGAAAATAAATGGGATTCAGGTATCGCGAAAGGAGAAAGCGAATTAACTCCTCAGCAAAAGGCATCAGGAATTTTCCTGTCATCGCTCTACGATGCGGATGCAAATAAGGAGATAGCTTTTATCAAAAGTATTGAAACCGGAAATTATTTGAATGGAACGAGCTCCGGAGTCGAATCAACGCTTACAGCTATTTTAGGAAGAACTGCTTCGGCAATGCACAAGGAAACTACCTGGGATGAAATCACTCTCTCAAATGAAAAACTAGATCCGAAGCTGAACCTGGCTCAATTCGATAAAGGGTAAAATCATTCATAATATTATTGGCAAGAGGCGTAGGGTGTAGGGTGTAGGGTATGACATGCCCTATACCTCATACCCTACACCTTATTCGGTTCCCGATCGAACAATTAATTCGTCTAAGACCAGAATGAGTAAAATAACGATTAATAATCCAGTACTAATACGGGTTATAAAAGCAGCAGTAAATAATACCTTTAAATAAGGTGCTTACGGATTGCGGCTCGCGTTACTAAAATTCGGGCGAAGCACAAAATGTTGTCTTCATTGTTCTGTCTGCTAAGAATACATTATCCTGTACATCATTCAATCAAAAAATCCGGCTCCCGATTAGTGCTACCATCATTGGCTGTTCATAATTTTTAATTCATTTTAAACAAGTGATATGCCGGAAAACACAACGATAACTCCTGCAGTTTTTACCGGTGCCGTTGAGCATCTCGTGGAATTCCTGGAACAAAAATTCCCGGCTGGCGATCCACTATTTATTTCAGATATCAAGGATTCCCTGGGCAGGCAATGTGTGGACCTGGTGCAGGAAGGCGGCGGCGTATATGGCATCGCACTCGCAGGGTATACCTATATCCTGGAAAAGATGAATATAACTTTTATGAAAATGGCTGGCACCAGTGCAGGTTCTATCAACACTTTGCTGCTTGCTTCTGTCGTTACAAAAGAGGAAGCAAAAAAATTGGGATTGGATGAGCAAAAATATTATCCAACACGTTCAGAAAAAGTATTGGAATACCTGGCGCATAAAAACCTGAATGATTTGGTAGACGGACATCCCGCGTGGCGCAAGCTCATTTTAAAAATTTTTACCAGCAAAGACGGGATGAAGAGATTCTTTCAAAAACTTAGCAGTTGGAAAAAATGGGCAATAGTAACCGGCTTACTATTTGTGTTGATGCCTTTGCTTGCCTTGGGCCTCGGCTTTTTCAGTACAAATGCTACCGTCACAAAAATATTCTGGAGCATTACCTGCATTGCAGCCGGATTACTACTTGTTCTCCTCATATTCTGGTTAATATTATTTTTATTTATTCGTTTTTTATACAGGCATGCTGAACGGCTAGGTATTAATCCCGGAAGTGATTTTGAGAAATGGATAGATAAAATTCTCACTGAAAATAAATTGGATACGATCCGTTTGTTCAAAGAAAAGATTAAAAAAGAATCTGAAGCATTCTTTCCGAAATATGCGCCTTGCGGGAAAAAAGAAATTCAGGAAAAAAGTGAAAACCTGGCAGTACTTCCTGATGCGAGAAATCCGGATCAGTTTAATATTGATCAGATTCTTGCTCTTATCGTTAATAATAGCATCAGCATGGATTATATAAGCGATAAGTTAAATGAAATTTATCCGGCCGCGAGCGCCGATGCTCAAAAAGAACTGAATAATAAAATGAGCGATATCATAACGGCTTTTGAAGAAAGAACCTGCAATGCCATCAATCAAAAAATGCCGGGGCCGGGCACTTTTTCAAAGGAGGTGGTGATCGTTGCCTCCGACCTGACCAATGAAATCAAGGTGGAATTTCCCGGTATGCATCGCATGTATTGGGGTGATAACCTGGATATCTCTCCCGCTTGTTATGTTCGTGCATCCATGTCCGTTCCTTTTTTCTTTAAACCTTTCCAGGTTTCTTACGACAAAGATCAAATGCATGCAATACAGGAAGAATGGAGCAATTATTCGAAAGTGAATAAAAATCTGGGTGAGTATGCGCTTTTTGTTGATGGAGGCGTACTTTCCAATTTCCCGATCAATGTATTTAATGTTCCCACGATTCCGCTTCCGCGTAAGCCCACCATCGGTATCAGGTTGGAATATGATGATCAGTCTACCAGTGATCCTGTCAATAATCTTGGAGGATTTGCCCTTGGCATGATTTCCACGATGCGATTTTTCTATGACCGCGATTTTTTACTCAAAAATGAAATTTACCGCAAAACGGTTCGCACGGTAGATACCGGAAATATTCACTGGTTAAATTTCGGCCTCACGGACCAACAAAAAGTAGAACTTTTTTATCGCGGGGCGTTGACTGCAACAATCTTTATAGCGAAGCATCGTGCCACGGAAACAGAGATTGCCGGACTATGCGAAAAAGGGAAAGCTGTAAAATTCAAAAATGAACAGGCTGAAACTTTTTCTATCTATCATGACGGACCGGAGAATTTTAAATCCGAAGATCTCGATAAACTGGTTGGGAATGTCAGTTTCAGTTGGGACGAATACAAGAAACTAAGAATACGTGCATTATTGGAATTACCCATTCAGAAACAAAATTTAAAGGATCAGGCATCCGCTTTCAAAACCCTGCCTAAGAAATAACAGAATGAATGCCTGTTTAACTGCCTCATGATTGGTATGTGAATAAAATTATATTTTCTTTAGCACAATTTTTTGTGGTTCAATTGCAATGATTCCATTCCTCCTGGCGTTATTTAAGTATAAACGCTTACCGTTTATTTCAACCACAATTCATATTGCATTTATTGATTTATACTTTTATCTTGCAAAACCAATAATCGTATGAAGAAACTTATTCTCTTTTCATTATTAATTCCCTTTGCAGGGTTTAACAGCTTGCATCATTCTTCTACCAACCTGGTTGAAGTCCGCGCAGGAACCTGGCCAATTACCCTCGAAAGAACGATAGAAAGATCGGACACAAGCTATTTCCTGGAATTCCGAAATCAGCAGATCATGAATGAAGTGGTAATGGATACACTCCCATTTCCGGATTTGGGTCAATTGAAATATTTTGAGAAAGCGTTAACAACTTTAAAAACAGGCAATAACGGCGATATCGCAAAATTTAAGGATTATTCCATTAAGAGGGCGGAAAAGAAGTATGAAGGCGTATGGTATATTCTGAGGCTTAAATGGTCTTCCACCGATTTCCGTCAACCGGAAGCTGATATAATGATTAACGCTATCAAGAACTTGTAAATTTAATATAATACATTTTGCTTTTATCCGTTATACTAAACTGAATGATATTTGAATTCCGGACATCCTTTAAATTTTATAATATTTCCAACCCAAGAAAATCAGTATTAATATGAAAAAACTTATTGTAATATTTTTATTCTTACCTTTTATCACAAAGGCACAGTTTACAATTGTAAATACATCTACTACCAATCTTGTTGAGTTGCGTTCAGGGACCTGGCCTTTAAATCTGCAAAGGATCATTAAAGAATCAGATACCTGTTTTGTACTTGAATTCCGTGACCAGGGATATGCAAATGAAGTAGTCATGACGACCCTTCGTTTTCCCAACATGGAGCAATTGAGATATTTTCAAAAAGGTTTATCTGCTTTAAAGGGCGGATATACAGGAGACATTGCTAAATTCAAAGAATATTCCGTCAAAAGGGTTGACGTGAAACGAGAAGGAATTACCTATATCCTGAATTGTACCGCAGGTGCAACAACTAATTTTCAGCAACCTGATGCAGACAAAATTATTTTAGCAATTATGAAATTATAAAACCCCGGTATTCCCTGTTTAGTAATGAAATTTTGCAAAGCGAAATTAGTATTATCTGGTTTCGATCATTCTGCGTTGCTACAGTGTTGTAGTTTGTGCTGAAGTGTGGTAGGAATTTCGTAGGTAACTCACTTGAATAACACTAAAAAGATAGTTATCTTTATATTATGGATTATTTATCCAACATACAGAAGATACTTAAACAAGCAAAACCTCATTTAGCAGCCAAATATCATATCAGCTCACTAGGCTTATTTGGGTCAGTTGTTCGTGATGATTTTACATCTCAAAGTGACGTTGATATTTTAATAGATTTCAATAAACCAATTGGTATAGAATTTATTGATCTTGCAAATGAGCTTGAAGCTGTATTAAAAAGAAAAGTAGATCTTGTTTCTAAAGCAGGAATTAAGCCTGGATATTTTAGTGAAATCCAGCCAGAAATTGTGTATGTCTAATTAGCATTCTCATCTCACTTTTTATTTTTTGTATTGATGATTTCGACCGCTTTTTCAAGCAGCTCATCTTTTCCATTTTTAATGCCTTCAATAGTGGGCCTGATTTCTATATCGATCTTAATTCCTTTTCTTTGCGTTTCGTCTCCATTCGGATAATAAATTCCGATACCAGAAATATAAGAGCTGATGCCACCAGGTAAAATAATTTGTGATACATTTCCATCCGCACCTGCCGTAGTACTTCCAATGACGGTTACATTGGGAGCGCTTTGGAATGCCATTGTTGTATATTCTGCCTGGCTTATTGTAATATCGTTTACAATTTCCACAATCGGACCCTTATAATAATCCGGATTCGGTTCTCCGTTACTAAGGAGCGGTGTAAAAATAAAAAGCCCGGGATTTTTTACATCACCCGTTGTGAATTTTACAAACGGAGAAGAAGAGGGTTTAATATATGCGCCAAAAGTGAATGGCATAAATTCGGATGGATAGGTTCTCATATCAATGATAATTCCCCTGGTATTTTTAAAAGTCTTTTTTATCCTTTCCAACTGACTATCCTTATATCTTCCCGGGAACACATAACCAATATTGTTGTTGATTAATTTATAACTGCTGTCATTTGGAAAAGGATCAAAATCCATTTTCACACTGAACTTGTCGACTTCAACGCATTTGCTAATGACAGGTATCGTTTTATGATCTCTTATTATTTCCAGTCTTATGGTATCCGTCTTCGCACGTAAAAGAGCTCTGTTAGGTAATTCTCTCAGTTGCTCTTCATAATTCGAAGCAGCGGTCAGGTACAAATTATCTTTTACCAATTGGCTCACCAGCTTGCCATTTATTTTTGTTATGACATCGCCAATTTTAATTTTTTCTTTTATTCCCAAAGTATCTATATAGTACCCCGTCACCACCAATTTATTTTCGATAAATTTTGCCTGAACAGGAACCTGGTATTTCCCAAAATAGTTATTCAGTGTTTTGCTGGCCCATATATTGGCATGGGTATCGTGAATTCTTGCAATCAATTCCAAACAGGTTATGGTATATTGCGTGGAATCTTTCGCGTTAATAAATTTTGGAATGAACTCAGGTAATATTTTATTCCAGTCTTCTCCAATTAAATATTTGTAAGGATAGAAATACTGAATCATGTTCCAATACCGGAACAATGATAATAAACGGTAACCGGCGTCGGGGTATACCATTTTTTGATATGGATTTTCATGAGTGAATATCGGATTCCCGATTCCCGGAGCATGTTCAATATAATAATTTTCATCCTGGTTGCGATTGTCTTTAATATAGTTCAATTTTTCAATCAGTGAAGTGTTGAAATTCCCCTCATTGAAAAGATATCCGTAATCAGGCATTAACTTTATTGTTGTATCATATTTTATAGGCTTGCAGTTTGTGCAGGAATCAGGTTTCCCGATTTTATCAACCCATTTTTCAAATACAAGATTGGCTTCTGCTTTTGATCGTGCTGAAAGTATTTTTGGCAATATCCTGAACAGTTCTGCATCCCAGTTATAATCACAATTTGCAATAGAGGGATGATGGTATTTTAAAAAACCCCAGAGCATACCAAGATTGGTCAGGTTATTAATTGTTAGTTTGTCCGGTCCATTCATGATAATGTCAGATCCATTGGCGAAAGATGTGTCGAGTTTTGCTTTTAATACCCGTATGGATATTTGCCGAATGGTATATTTTCCTTCTGAAACAGAATCATCTTCAAGTTGCTCTATTTCCAATATATAATTGCCGGTTGCAGGACTTTCAAAATTGATTCGCTCGGGACCATTTTCACCATTGGGAGAATCGAAATAAGCAAGCTTGTTGGAATCATCTTTTTTATAAACAGCAATGCTCAGATCGATACCTTTTTGCATTACCATCGCTTTCAGCATATAATCTTTTTGGAGAGCAAAACTGAATTGCTGTTTTTCTTTTTTATGGATGCTGAATTCGGTTTCAACAACTGGTATGGTTTGTTGTGAAAATAAACTGGTTGCGCTTAATGAAATAGCAATTAAAAAAAGAGATGAACGCATGGGAGTGATTTAAATTAAATATATCAAAACCGCTGCCTTATCCATCAACCATGAATTCGAAACAAAACTCCTTTTCTCTGTTAGCTCCGCGCGAAAAATTTCTTATACCACGAGCATTCGTTGCTGAATAAAAGCGCCGGATTTGCAGATAAAAAAGACAGGTGTTATTCGGGAACCTATAAACTTAGTTTTACAACCTGTTTTTGATAGCATACAACTTTGCGACCGTTTTGTAAAGCCGGTCCCCAAGGTGCACTATCTTGAATTGCCTGAATAGCGAGCTTCGATAGTTCTGTTCTGGGACCTGCAATTACCACAACGTCGGTGACCTGCCCTTGCAGATGAACTATAAACTGAACTACATATACCAGCGGCTCTTGACCTTTAATTTCTTCTTTATGTTTGATGCTGAATTCCCTCAAATATTTAATCCATTCTTCAGCTCCTCCGGGAAAACCAGGAGCTTGTTCTGCCTTGGTGAAAGTCATTTGAATGCTGCGGATAGCATCGCGAAGCTTTTTATTAATGGAAGAATTATGATCTTCAAAATCCCAATCTATATGCTCATACATATGCGTAATTCCATTTTTAAGATTTACGGTTATTGTTTGATTTTCAAAGGAGGTAACTACTGAATTGATATCTTTTTCAGCGATTGTATGTAAAGGAGGTAATGTATCCTCGATAATATTTTTTGCGTGGAAATCTGCCACTTGCAGACGATTTATATCCAGATTTTTTAAAATAAAACTGCAAACTATTGAAATAGTTAATAAAGCTATTTTTGATGACATAAGAAGATCCTTAATATTTACGATATCAATAATAAATAGGCAGGTATGAAATTTTACAATTTTCTTATTTTAATGTTCCTAAGCCAAACCTTTTGTCCATGATGCTGAAACATGATCAGGCCATTTTGGGATTTGCCATAATTGGGATTGTCTTTGAATTTACTTTCGCTGAGCAATTTGGTCATTTCAGGAGAGCCCATTTCATATTCAACTATTTTATTTCCATTCAGCCAATGTTCCACATGATTGCCTTTAACGATCAATTTTGCCTGGTTATATTCTCCAACTGGTTTTAATTGTTTATTCGTCGGAATGATCAGGTCATATAAGGAGCCGGCAGAACGTATCGGAGCTTTGTCGTTGAAATTTATATCATCTAATATCTGCATTTCAAAATTATCCAACCAGTTTGGACTATTGCCATTGCCCGATTCATGTGTCGATGTTTCCTGGACGTGAAAAAATACGCCACTATTTCCCGCGATGGATACTTTCCATTCGAGCTCCAGTTCAAAATCTTTATATTCTTCTTTTGTAACAAGGTCAACATTTGGAACACCCGTTTGAGCGACCAAAGCACCATCTTCAACTTTCCAGGCGTCAGGGAAAGTTTGTATTCCATAGCCTCTCAGTTTATCGGTTGAAGTTCCATCAAATAATACGGCCCATTTTGTTTTCTGGGCATTGCACACGGTAACTGCAAAACATAATGACAGAATACCGTATAAAATATTTTTTTTCATAAAAAGCAATTGAAAATAATGAATGATGTTACCGAAAATAAGCAGGATATACCGGTTTCAAACCTGCCAGGGATTCAATACAATGCTAATATAAGCACTTTTCAGTTTTATGCACGAAAGTGATTATTTTCCATGAGAAGTTCCCGCGTTTGGGGATCACACAAAGTGCGGGGAAAATCAAAAATCAATAATTTCCTCTATCACGATTGTCTCGCGGGAAATATTCAATCACACATCGCAAATCATTTAATCATTCCAATCAGAAGTTCATCAGTTCAATCAGAATAAATCAGAAGTTTAATTACATAGAGACTTCGACTTCGCAGTTTCCAGAACAACTTTAGCCCTTTTCATTAAATCCTGCGCTTTTGTATAGATATTATTGTATTCATCCGGGAATTTATCGTTGCTGTTTGAAAACCCATCAGACAATAAATCCTTTCCGGCATCTACACAACGCTCGCAGTCATTACTGTATTTTTCAATATCGGAGCAGCTGATTTTTTTAGCATCATTGATATCCCTTTCGGCGATACTGATTTTTTGATCTATATCCGGGAAGTTGAGATCCGATTTGGATTTGAATGTACTGAGCCTGCTTTCATAATAGTTTTTGGAACCATAATATACGCGGCGGTCACCGATCATTTTATATTTATGGGCCGACATCCGTTCGATGCTTTCTTTTACCTGTTTAATTGCTTCTAAATGTTTATCATCACCCTTGTTCCAGCATTTATCCTCCCTGTATTCGCGCGCTTCCTTGCATTTTTTTGCACTCTCAAGCATTTTGTCGAATACATCAACCAATACCCTTCCATCCGGAGCCAGCACGGCCTGGTATTCTTCGCTCGATTCCGGTGTCCAGCCCTGACCAAAACTTTTGCATGCATTTTCAACTGCGGCTGTCAGATCCTTTAATGTGCTTTGATCACATGTAGAACATTTATGAGAACCATCTTTTAGTTCAACACAAAACAATCCGCTCTCGCATGGAGTGGTCCCGCATTCTTCATTTACTTTTTTCAATTGGGCACTGACTGAAATGATATTAACCAGTGCAACAAATATCAGCAGCATTAATTTTTTCATATGGTTTCTTTTTACAAAGATTGGATATTAAAAAAACTTGACAATACCACTTAGTGGTGGGTTTTCCGAATGGTTGGAATGATTTTCCTAATGGGACTTCTGATTTGTTCTGATTGAACTGATGAACTTCTGACTGGAATGATTTAAATGATTTATTATGTGGGATTGAAATAAAAAAAAGAATGATAAAGTTTCCTTTGCTAAAGCAATAGGAAACCTTATCATTCAACCATAAGTATCCTGCTTCCGACAGCAAATTCTTTGCCGGAAATCGTTTCTTAAGATATTAGGCTAACCTCAATAACGTCTTTCATGATATTCGGTTGCATGTCCCCTCTCATTCAGGTAAACGTCTCTGTATTTATTATGATGCCTCATATGCACCTTGTATATGTCCTGCTGGCCACGGCGATCTATACGCGTAAATTGATAGCCGTCAGAACCCGGGTATCTTTTTTGAAGATTATCTATAACCGGAGTCGGAACATCATTGTTATCATAGAAGACATGCGTATCCAGGTGCCTTCCGGTACGATCGAAATGGGCGATCACTTCCCCGTTATCATGGTCCCTGTCATCGAATTGCACACTCCAGATAACGCCGGAATGGTGCCATTGCAATGGTTGCGATTGAGGATATTCTCTGTGGAATGAATTGCGTATACTTCTTGGTGGATTATATTCATTCTGTGAAAACGCGAATAATGCAAAAAGCATTATTGATCCTGTAATTAAACTCTTTTTCATATCAATATATTTTTATGAGTGAGTTCAATTACCCTGCCATGCCACCATGCCATGAGCCTAAATAAAATAGGAAAAAGGAAAAACGGGGCTGTGTATTTATATACACACGAGTGTCAAAATTCATCCCCTAAAGAGTATAAGTAATTCCACCAAACCTATGCTGATTAAGCTTTTCCATGAATAATTACTCCTAAATGGGAAATCATTCAAATCATCAATCTGAAGTCAAATCAGCTTAATCGAATAAATCAGAAGTTCAATTCCGCTCCCAAAAAGGCGGAGGTTCAATCCCAAGCGAGCGGAGATAAACATATCCTTGTCCGCGGTGATGGATCTCATTATCGATGTAGTAAAGGATAAAACCATTTACCGCACCTTCCCATTGTCCGAACGCAATATCTCTTTCCCGGAAACGCTGTGCCGGAATGCTACGCCATATTTCGTCTACTTTTTCAGTGATTTCATCCCATCGTTGAAGCAACTCATCCTTGGTTTGAGGCTTTATTTCTGCGGGATGATCCATAAATACCTCTACCGTGTTCCACTGACCGGTTGCCACACCTCTTATTCCAGGTTCAGCCATCCTGATAAATTCCATGGTCAGTTCATAAAAGGTTCGCATTCCGCCCAGGGAATAGTTAAACAGTTTATCTTCCGGGAAAGCCTCGATAACCCTGCGTGTTAAACGCCTGTGTCCCTGCCAGTGCTCAAGAAGCTCAGAGGAAGTAATTGCTGTTGCTGTCAATTTCTTTTCATTTGTTTGAACCATCGTGTTTGCCATGTTGAATAATTTTTTAAGTGTAGAATCGTATTGCTTCTACAAAGAAAACACCACGGAGTGACAACCCTATGTCAGTAGGGAAAACTATTTCTTTCGGTCCACAAAAAAAGGATGACAATGATGCCCGTGCTTCAGTATTCGCTACGTATAAAATGATACATAGTAAATCAATTAAATCATTCCAATCAGAAGTTCATCAGTTAAATCAGAACAAATCAGAAGTTCAATTCCCGATCGTTCTTCACCAATCCCCGGTCGGTAGTTTAGTAATACCGATGAATCAACAGTACTACTCACAAAAAAAATTGCTGCTTAGTTTTGTGCCTCGGAAAAATTTCAACCATTAACTATTAAACCTTTTATCATGTTACACAACATTCGGCTCTATTCTTTTTTTCTCATTTCAGCCGCACTGATATTAATCTTTACAATCATTCTTTCCGTCACAACATTTGCTCATGAAAGCAGCGATAAAAATGCTGTGTATAGCAAGGCGATTATGTTGAATGGATCATGTCATCAATTGGTCGTTTGGGGAGATATCGAAATCGTACTTACTCCTTCACTCTCGGACAGTATCGTTGTCGAAGGATCAGCTACGGATATTAAAATGATCGAAACAAAAATGAAGAAAGGAAGACTAGCTGTTCGTGCACAATGGGTAAATGAATCGCATACAACGAGGATTATTGTCCCGGCAGCTATGTTAAAATTTATCCAGGTATACGGCAATGCAACAATACACTCGGCAGGATTTCTCAGTATTCCGCAACTCAAGATTGAAATGAATGGAGAAGGACGTATAAAAATCCGATCCTATGGAATTGTAAAAGTAGAACCGGGTGAAGGATATTATTTAACTGAAGAAGGAACGGGGCTTGCGATGTCATCGAAGGCAAGAATTTTAACGAGAGCAGATTTTTTTTACCAGGAAAGTTTTGAGGCAGCCAGGTGATTTTATTCGCTGATGCGGCCGGTCCCTCGCTTAACCGCGAAGGCGGGAAGACGCGAGGTAGCGCGAAGGAAATCAAAAGTTTTAAGTTGTAGTGAATATCTTAACGCTTATTAAAAAATTAGAAATATTGCTTCGCGCTACCTCGCGTCTTCCCGCCTTCGCGGTTAAGCGAGGGACCAGCCTCCACATAGAGTCAGCAGTTTTCATTTAACTTTTAGTCGTTATCTTGTACAAAATATTTTCAACCGATATTTGCAACGATGACGACAGAGCAACTGACCAAAGAATTTGAACAGGCAAGCGGACAATTGAAGTCCTATATACTGCGCATCACTGCGAGTGTTGCCGACGCAGAAGATATCGTTCATGACACTTATATCAAGGCGTCAGAAAAACGAGATACTTTCAAAGGGCAATCTTCCATAAAAACATGGCTATTCGCTATCGCCTCCAATCTCGCAAAAGATAATTTGAGAGCAAGAAAACGTTGGGTGGAAAATGTGACTGATATTACAAGAGAAGCGTCTCTTTCCAATCCGCAATTTTTTCAGCAGGCTATGCATATCCGCACTACTTCCCCGCAAGGACAATTTGAAATCAGGGAGCATATTGCATTCTGTTTTACCTGCATCGCTAAATCATTGCCTTTGGAACAACAGATCAGTATTTTGCTGAAAGAGGTTTATGAATTTAAGGTGAATGAAATCACACAAATTCTTGACACGACCGAAGCGATGATAAAATATTATTTGCACACAGGCCGGTCGAAAATGATCCATATTTTTGAGGGCCGTTGTGCGTTGATCAACAAACAGGGAGTTTGCCATCAATGCTCCGAGCTGAATGGGATATTCAATCCCAAACAAAAATTCCAGGAAGAAGTGGTTAAAATTGATATGGCGAGAGAAGCTGAAAACTCTGATAAAGAGCATTTATTTGACCTGCGCACGAAAGTTATACAGGGAATAGACCCATTTAAATCCAATGCCGCCGAATTACAACTCCACCATTTGGAACATAACAGAAAGATAATGGAGAAATATTTAGAAAAAGTTCCGAATTAGCCTATCGTTTTCGCTTACCGCAACGTCAAAGTTGGAAGCATTTAAAACATTCAGCCAACTTAAACGATTATGGTAACAGCTCCACTAAAGATTCAAAGCGGTAAGGCCTCCACAGTAAGAAAAACGTTCAGCCGCGAAACTTCCGTGAGTATTGAGATCAAGGCAGATCCTTCCATAATCTGGACATTATTAACGAATGCATCTGATTTCCCGAGATGGAATTCAACCGTTATTTCCATTGACGGCAATATCGCGCCCGGAGAAAAAATCAAACTAAAATCAATACTGGACCCAAAACGAACTTTCAAATTAACAGTGAAAGAATTTCACCCGGAAGACAAACTCGTTTGGGGAGATGCAATGGGCAATAGAGTTTATGAGATTCATAAAAAAGGAAATGGCTTATTTCTTTTTTCCATGACTGAAAAGATTGGCGGGCCATTGTTTCCATTATTTGCTAAAATGATTCCTTCCTTCGACGAATCATTTGAACAATTTGCAGCCGACCTGAAAAGGGAAGCTGAAATCATCATGAACAATAAACAATCATAAAATGAAAATCGTAAAAGTAATATACACGACGAATCCCGGATTTGTGGAACAGAATATGAATAATATTAAAACCGTGATGAATGATCTGCAGCAATTAAATCACCCTGGTATTTTTTATAATGCCTGTCTCGGATCCGATGGTAAAACATTTATTCATACAGCATTTTTCAAATCAGAGGAAGACCAAAAATTGCTCAATGAATTGCCTTCTTTCAAAGATTTCCAATCGCAACTGAAATCAAGCGGATTGGAAATTCCTCCTAAACAGGAACTGCTGACACTTGTTGGTTCGTCAAATAATATTTTTCACTAATAATATAAATTCTGAATGAACCAACAAGGCAAATTTATTTTAGTAACGGGTGCAACAGGGCGCCAGGGTGGCGCTGTTATCCGGCATCTGCTGAAAAATAATTTTAATGTCAAGGCACTGACAAGAACACCCGAAAGCGTTTCAGCACAAGTGCTGGTCGCGAAGGGTATAACAATTGTTAAAGGCGATATGTCCGATCCTCAATCTTTATTCAATGCGATGAAAGGATGTGATGGCGTTTTCAGCATCCAGAATTTTTTTGAGTACGGAACTGAAAAAGAAATTCAGTATGGCAAGAATATGGCAGATGCGGCGAAAAAAAACAATATCTCCCATTTTATTTATGATTCGGTTTGTAATGCGGATAGTAAAACCGGGTTGCCGCATTTTGAATCAAAGAATATCATTGAACAATATATTAAAAGCATTGGTTTACCCGCTACTATTATAAGACCGGTTAAGTTTATGGAAAACTATTATATACCCCAGGTATTTAAAGGGATATTGGGTGGTAAATTATTTGATTCAATACCTGCGGCAAAAAAACACCAGATGATTGCAGTGGATGATATTGGCGTTTATGTTGCCGCCGCCTTTTCGAATCCCGAAAAATATATTGGCAAGACAATCGAAATAGCCGGGGATGAATTGACCAATGAACAAATAGCAGCAACCATATCCGATGTGCTTGGCAAGAAAGTAAAGTTCAAAAGACTGCCGCTGATTATCGCCCGGATTGCAATGGACAAAGAAATGTATTTAATGTTCAAATGGTTTAATGAAAAAGGTTTTGATGCCGATATGGAAGAAGAAAAAAGGATTTTCCCATCTGTTGAACCGACCACATTAAAAAAATGGTTGGTGAATGAAGGTTGGCAACGCTGGAATAAAAAGGAACTGTATAATAAATATTTTGAAAATTAAATAATTAAAAAATGAAAAATAAAATCGGCACTAAGGAAAAGCCGCTGACTTTAAAAACGCCTCCAATGTCTTCTGAATATACCATGCATGCAGATAACAAAGATGGCAAAGAAGTTTTGGTTTGTACTGTAGGCAAAACCGTTTTGTTATATGATTATCGTTGTCTTGCCGATCTTCATGCCATGTTGAAAAAGCATGGTGACTGGATGGAACTCGGCAATGCCGACGAACAAAAACCTGCAAAAGAAGGAACAGTTGAAGCATGGGGTCGCTCAACAAAAAACCCGGTTGGTGGTTGGTATGGATTGAAGAAAGGACTTCGTGGAAGATTTGGAATGTATATCCCGCCATTGATGGAAGCCTTGGGACTTGCGGAGCTGACTCATGAGGCGAAGGGAAATAAGATGAGGGCTAAATAATAATACGATCGTCATTTAATAAATACCATCGTCATTGTAAACCCCGCTGCAGGGATCTGCAACATCAATATGTTTCGCGGGATAAGAAATCTCATCGATTTTAAAAAGGCATCACGGGCTGCGGTCAGATTTCTCTCTATATTCCTTCGCTTGGTCGCCGAAGCTTTAGCGTAGGTGAGCTTTGCTCAGGGACTTCGTTTACAATGACGACTTAAGCGAGACTCATCAATCCTGAATTTCGTCACACAAATCGATCTATTCCGAATTTATTGAATTTATCAATTTTTTTCTTTTTTTCGCCATTTCATAATTTCTTTTTCTCTCACTATTACTTCTTCACTGGTGGAAAAATTTGCATAATGGATAAGATATTCACGATTAAGTTCATCTGAAAAACTAAATTTCGTTAGGACTTGGTATACTTTCATTTTTCTTATTATTTATTAGGAATTCTTTGAGGATCTATTGTCAATCCTTTTGTAGAATCGACCAAGACAGAGGCAACAGCATCAAATTTTTTAGTTACAATTGCGAAGTTTGTAACATTAAAATCAGCATCATCATTTGAAAAAATTTGTTTAGCAATATCTTGAGGAACATTAAATCCAATCCCCGAAATTCTATAGGAAGCTGTGGATTTAGCTAACTCAACAGACGCTGCAACTTTAGGCAGCCCAGATAAATCTGCGCCTTTCTTCGACGATTTTACATAAACATATAATCGTAGTCCAATTCCATATCTTAATGTGTCGACATTTTTATACATGTAGTAGTCTTTTATAATATAAGCTTGTTTATTAGATAAGTTTCCAGAAATACCCCATAGGCTAAGAGTTTCATTATCATCACTTGTCAATTCGTAATATTTAATATCCCAGCCACTATTAAAATCGGACGGTTTTTTCAATTTAGAAAGTATTGGATCATTACCAGCTTTTTTTAGAGAATCATTATGATTTTTTTTTGCATAATAATTAAAATCCGAGCCCTTTTTAATCGAATCTGGAAGAGAGCTTAGCACATTTTTTATATCAACTGTATCAGCATCATTAGCCGTATCAGTAGTTTTTACATCTTGACTATTATTACAGTTTGAAAATAAAATAGAGCACAAAAAGATCAAAATGATATAGTTTGAGACTTTCATATATTTTAATTATTTTTTGGGTTTAGCAATTCATTTTATACCGGATAGTAAAATTTAACTGTCATTTAAAATTTTAATGATTCTTTCAAAACCAAATTGTTTTAACCGGATATGAGCAATAATTTTTGTTAAATCATTATGACAAACAATTAACTGATTGCAGGCGTCCGAAAGAAAAAAAAATGTTTTATTCCCTTTTGCTTTTCCCAATGCATAAACCTTATTAGGGATAAAAGAACAGCTAATAATTAGGCTGTCATTATAAAAGTTCGAAGAATCATGGAAGAATACCAATAAAGAATCAAGCACAGACAGTAATGATTTTTTTCTTGTACTATCAATTTTCCCTTCTTCAAAATGAAGTTTGTTGTTTTTATCCACTACTGGTATTAACTGTTTAACATATAATCTGTTGTCAATATTATCTCGTAGTATATTTATTTGATTTATTATTTTTTGATTATTTGTTTGAGAGTTTAGTGATGTTATGAATAAGGTGAATGTAAGTGTAATGACCAAAGGTTTTAGAATAAGCATTATTTAATAATTTTCCTGTTGAAAGAAAACTGCGTTTTCACTATATCCGGTATTTACTTTGTGAACAGTTTCATTGGTGACGTCGGATACTTCTTGCAATAATTGTTTCCAGGTTAAATCACCCTTTATTTCAGGGACACAAAGATTACTTACAAACTTATCATGCAATAAATTCCAAAAGATGCCGCCTGTTTTAGGGAAATAATAACTCGATTCCTGTGGGTGGGCACTGCTAACCATTATACTTCCTCTAAATCCCAGCAGTTTAGCTACTAATAATTTATTTAATGGAGGTGTTGTGGCCGCAAGAAAAAAGGTAGGATCATTTTTGGCCTTTTCTGCCACTACTGATGTTGAGAGATCTGTATTACAGCATTCGGCGATTGTAATTAGAAATCGCGGAGATTTGCCTTTCAAAATTGAGTGAATAATCCTAAGATCTAAACTATTGGAATTATCTGGAATATCTGTTAGCTGATTTGTTCTAAAATCTAGAATAGGAAATGAATCCTGTTGCATGGGTTTTCGATAACCGTGCCCTGAATAATATAAAATAATGCCATCAGATTCTTCGATTTTTAAATTCTTTATTAAAGCGTTGATATCCTTTACAGTGAAATTTTTGCCATCCCGTTTGAAAGTGTTTATTTTAATTTTGGCAACGGACGACGCTGATTCAAAGAATTTTTCTATTTGTTTTTCATTTTCCTCACATGAGGTTCCAATTGATTCGTCGTTTGTATTGGCTAGTATGATGAGATTTACAATCTTAGGAATTAGCATATTGTTCGAAGATGCTTTGACCAATGAATCCTGTTGATTACCCCATCCAAATTTTCTTAAATAATCGTCATTCATTTTTGTTATTGCATTAAATGAAATGATTTTCCCATCTACAATTTGCATGTGTTCACCTAAAGTCTCAAGGTGATCTGGTTTATAATAGCCATTATGTGTTACTTTGAAAATAAATACGTCAGGTACATAGCCAGTGTTATTATCGGGGGAATTTATTATCATTTTTGGCTCATATCCTTGAAGAAGTCTAAAACGTATTCCCGTTTCAGTTTTCCATTCAATTTTAATCTTTTCTTCTGCTAATAAAATATTACCATTTAGATCAGTCCACTGTATCCTCATTTTATTCAGATTACTACTGTCATTGTAAAACATTAATAAACCTGTATAAACAAAATCATAATTATAATATTTGACTGAATATTTGATTTCATAAAATCCAATGGAATAACTTTGAAGTACAATTAAAACCGATGTCGTTAAGAAAAAAATGATTTTCATAAATCCAATTTGGGTTTTTATAAATAATCGAAATATGTTAAGACTAATAACATAGCAGTTGGCAAACTAATAAATGAGCGGCGATATTGGAAGTTTGCTACAGGGATACAGAAAAAATATGAATAGAGTAAAAAATGAAAATTACATGTAAATTGAAATAGAGTTTATGAATTTGAAGTATTATAAAATAAATGTAGAAGAAATGTTTTGTAATATCAAAGTAGAAATAGTCGATACTAAAAAATACCGTTTTTTCGCGGGTAATTTAACGGGTCTTTTAACGGGATAGTAACGGGCTTTTTACAGTATTTTGTACTGATTTTGATTTATCAGTGCAAGTTTTTGCAATCATGTCCCCCAAATTAATAGGTATAGTATTGTACAAGATAGAAATGAGTTGTGTTGTTTAAATCAGTACATTCAATATATACGCTCGATTTTCTTTTTAAGTTAAACTATTCATGATATTTACTTTGATACCTTTAAGATTGATCAAATGCGCCGCCTCCACTAATTTTTGAAGCAATTGATATATTCCTAAATAATCAATCTCAACACCCGCTCTGGAGTTGCTATCAGAAAGCAAGGCATAATAAAGTAATCTGTATAATTCATCCTGCCATTCCTGCAGGTTATGGAATTTTAAAAACTTTTTAAAAACAAGGTATGGATATATAAACTCTTTCCCGGACAAATAAGGCGGAAAGAAATCCCGGGCGCCTGACTGTTCATCTTATTAATATCTTTTGGATAAAAATTAAGCTTACTACATTATATAAGAAATTCTCTTGAATTAAAACTTACAACTGCAGTAGTAGGAGCGAATTCTTCATATTCGTGCAAACGAAGAAAAGAAATAAGGTAAGTGTTTTTCTTTATATTATTAACAATTGTCCCAGTAGCTAATATTTACTTTTTCCAATCGTCTATATATTGGCGAACGGAGCAGCGCAAAAAATGCTAACTTCAACTTTTGAATCCACCAGTGCAGAAACTCTGAATTATTTAAGATTAACTTTTTTGGCTCAAATTCTATTATTTTTACTTTAAAATATTCACTTTCATTGACTATGAACAAAAAATCACAAAATGGGTATAACAGTAAAATAGTCAATACGTCTGTAAAATATGAACATGGCGATTCAGCTCAAATACTTAAAGAAAAGTATGAAGATAAAAAATTCGATTTGATCATAACATCGCCGCCTTATAATGTGGGCCATCAACTCCAAGATTTTTTGCCATTTCATTTTCCGAATATTCAAATCTCTTATCTTCTATACCACGACGAATATTTCTAAGTTCATTAATCCAATGATAATCTTCTTTGAAGTCTTCTGAAATTTGTAGACGTTGTTCTAATTCATAAATATCTTTTGGACTTGTGTCTTCGGGTAAAACAACACAATCTATATATCTCTCACCAAGAAATTTGAGAGCTGCAGTTCTTCTATTTCCGTTAACCAAATATCCATCGTAAGTGATAATTGCAGGTTGATCTTGGCCTCTTGATTTTAAATCTTCAAACAAACCTTTGCCAGCTGTTTTATTTATTTGATCAAGTATAATTTCTTGAGCCTCCTGCGCCTTGACGGATTCAGGATCAGAAAATAAAGCTTTAGGCAGAGTTGGATGATTTCTTAAATACGCCAATTGCTGAATTTCAGTTCTGGAATTTTCAATTCTGTATATTAAATAGTCAACATCAACTTGAATTATTTTAGGATATAAAATATTTTTTCC
>Ga0137407_10000586_pt1 | contig 24163 bp, 16 predicted proteins | sample CZOMad2_2_16fung_FD_108410 | JGI IMG/M metagenome (GOLD analysis project Ga0137407, IMG submission 108410) | Vadose zone soil fungal communities from Angelo Coast Range Reserve, California, USA - CZOMad2_2_16fungal (Illumina Assembly) | ecosystem: Environmental > Terrestrial > Soil > Vadose... | reverse complement strand
GTCCCCGCGCCACGTACCGGACGGGAATGACGATCTTCGTGGCTTCGATCCGGTACGTCACGACGAGGGAAACGGTAGTCCAGCTCGGTGCCGCCGCCACGTACGGTGCGTGAACCCTCGTAGAGTTCGTTCAAGCGTGGACGTTCATGGGTCCTGTGAGTTCAGCACCCACCGTAGCGGCATCGAGCGGCGGCTCACCTGGTGGCGTTGCCCGGCGCCCACGACTCCCATGCCGCGTATCTGCGCCCGCATCGATCGCACCAGTAGAAGTGCCGGGGGAACCGGGGCCGTTCCTGCCGCTGGTAGAGCAGCCCGTTGCGACACACACGGCAGAGGAGCTGGCAGGCCTCGAGCGCCTTGGGTAGCTGCTCATCCAGGGCGACCGGTCGCGGCTCCATATCGGAGAACGTTACCCGATTGCTCGGACACCGCGGCCGTAGACGCGATTGAGCGTCGCGCCGTCTCCTGGACGACCTGGAGCATGGAGGTGATCCACACTCGGAGTGACGTCGCGCGCAAGTCACACGGCGACTGGACATTCCATGCAACCATGAGATACCGCGCGCTCCGCGCAGTTCGGCTCCGTACGGTTCCGATCCTCGTGCCCCGCCCGTCCTTCGTTCGCCCCCCAGCGGCTGAGATCGGTGGGGCTTCTCTTCCGAGGGCACTTGAATGCCTGACGTCGCAGCGGAGACGGCCTTCTACCTGAACAGCAAGATCCCCGCTCTGGCGCTGGTCGCCAAGGGGGTTCGGTTTCCTGCTGGCACGTGGATGCGCGTCGCTGACGCGACCGTGCCGGCTTGGCAGGTCGAAGATATGCTCGCGAGCGTCTTCCCGGCTCTGAAGGGAAGAGTGCTTCGCGTTGAGTCGTTGACTAGCGAGTACGACGTCAAGGAGTTCGAACGGTCCTTGCTGCCGCAGCCGTAGCTGATCGCGTTCGACGTCCTGGAGCGCGCTACCCCCCTTCGCGGGGCGCGACGAGCGGGACACCAGGGGTACACTCAGCTGGCGAGAAGGGTGATTCTCATAACGAGCCCGGGCGACGGCGCCTGATAGCACGGCCGGTGGATCGCGCGGGAGCAGGTGCGGACCACGCCCATGTTGACGCCCACACCCGTGAGAGCGAGCATGGGGTCGATGGTGACGAAGAGCGAGATCGAGGACGGCCTGGGTGCGTACCTCAACGAGATGCAGCGTTGCGCAGCCAAGGAGTGCAACTGGGCGCTCGCGCACCTGGTGATGATGATGCCCGACATCTGCGGCGCGCTGGAGAGCGACGACGGCAGCGAGCGGCGCTATCGGACTTGGTGCGAGCTGTGGCTCGAATGCGCGCTCTTCAACGGGCTGGAACGCTACAAGGAACGCTGCTCCCTCTTCCACCAGGGTCAGACGCAGCCCGACGTCAGCCGAATCAAGGGAGAGGCGCTGCGCTACGACCGCGTCTCGTTCGGCCCCTCGGGCTCACCGCACATGCACGCCGAGGGAAGGCTCCTGCACCTCGACGTCGTCAAGCTGCACGCGGACACCGTGCGAGGGATAGGGAACTGGGCGGCGGAGATGGAGCGGGTGCAGAACGCCAAGGTTGGCCCCCGTATCGCTGGCCTTGCCAGGGCGCACCCGGTGGAGGAGGAGATCCCCGCGGGTCTGCCGGTGCTCCCAACGCCGAATCGGATGTTCATGCCCGGAGCAACGGAGGCGCCGTTCCTCGCGTACGCCGTGGTCACGCGCATCGTCACCAGCTAGGGCCACACCGCCGCGTTACCTGTCGGGCCCACGCCTCGGTCCGGCAACAGCGGGCAGCGCGAGGACCTGGAGCGCGCCAAGTTGGCTGTACACGGTTCCTGACGCCAGACTGCGCTGACCCCCTGTCCGAGGGCTCGCGTTCGAGCCTCGTCGGCCAGTATCTCGGCTGTCATCGGATCATCGAAGCGCGGCGGCTTGTCACCCTTCCTGCGCACGTTGACCAGAGTTCAGGGCTGCGCGAGCATCGAGACCACGCGGAGGGCCGGTCGGTGATTCCGCGTTCGACGATCACGCGATAGCCCACACCGTGAACTTTGCTACCGACTGGAGCACGCAGGCAGCAGCGCCGTGGCGACCATGGTCGTGGCACGGGGTAGACGACGGCGGCGACGAGCCGCCGTCAGACAAACCCGATGAGTATCCGAGCGAGCGCGACCCCAGCACCGACGTCGCGAAGAACGCGATCTTCGACCTCTTCGAAAGAGAGCCCGATCTCGTGCTGTACCATCGGCAACTCACCGTGTGGTTGGAGCGGCGGTTCTTTCACTGGGTCACCGGGCGGGCTGTCCCGGGAACTTGTCGAGGAAGGCGTTCTACGTTTAAGCGTCGTGACAATGCGTCGCCTCACGGGACGTGCCCTGCGGTTCTACTCGTCAAAAAGCAACCGCTATTGGAGGCGTGATGCGAAGCGTGTTGCGGGCATTGCAGCCGGCGGGAACCTGGACGCGGGCTTTCGAGCGGGCAAGCGCCTGCCTGTTCGCCTGTCATTTACTGGCTGTTTGGCGCGCCGAAGGGCCGCGCCCGCTCAGGGTCGCTTGAGCACGCCGGAAGCTCCGGCTTCGCCGCGCTGTCCGCCGCCGCCGCAGGGAGCGCCGCCCGCCCCACCTTCGACGAGCGTGACGAGTTGGGGGCCCGCCATCGGCGCGGAGATCTGGAGGGCTCCGCCGCCGCCTCCTCCTCCGCCGCCGCAAGTGCCGCCTGCGGAGCCGCCGCCGCCGGCGCCGCCGCGCACCGAGATCGTGCCGGTGCCGGTCACCGTTCCCGCGCTCGCGTCGATGAAGAACGACCCGCCGGCTCCCGCGCCGCCCGGGCTCGCGCTGGCCGCGGAGCGCAACATTCCGCCTGCGCCTCCCTGGAGCGAGACGAGCCCGTCGAGGCGGATGGAGGCAGAAGCGTTGCCCGTGAAGAGGATGGCGCCGCCTCCTCCTCCTCCTCCTCCACCGGGGCCACTGCTGGAGTTGGCGTTGCCGCCGCCGCCTCCTCCGCCGCCCGTCTTGCCGTCCAGGACGCCGAACCCGCCGCCCGCGCTGGAGAAAGTGCCGGCGCTGAGCGAGCCGCCCCGGCCGCCCTTGCCCCCACCGCCGCCTCCTCCGCCGCCATCTCCGGGAGTTGGCGAGAAGAAGAGAAGTCCTCCTCCGGGCGCGCCTGCACCGCCGGTCGCGGCGGTCGCGCCGTTGCCACCTCCCGAAGTCGTGCCCAGTCCGGGGCTCTGGCCCGCTTGGCCCGCCGATGCGCCTCCCCCGCCGCAGTTGAACCCACCGCAGAAGTTGCTGCCGTTGCCCCCTCCGCCGCCTCCTCCTCCCGCGCCGGAGGAACCGTCGCCGCCTTCGCCGGTCGCCGTAATGCTGCCGTCGGAGACGGCGCCGGGCGCGCTCCGTCCGTCGCCGACCAGTGCCGCGCCCGCCTCGAGACGGAAGGAGCCCACGCTGAGGGTCACCCCGAGGGCCGCGTCGGCGAGAGCAGTCACGGTGCCCGCGCGCAGGGTGAGCGAGGTGAAGGTCTGCGCGTTGCCGATCGCATACCGTTGGTAAGGCAGCGTTCCGGGGATGTCCAGCGAGTCCCCCACCACCGCGAGCGTCGTGGCGCAGTTGGTCGCGAGGCAGGCCGTGATGGTCGCCGTGCCGGCGCTCAGGCCCGTGACCAGCCCGCTGCTCACCGTGGCGACAGATGCATTGCTGGTGGTCCAGGTGACTGCTCCGGGAACATCGGTGTTCGGCCGCGCGCCCGGCAAGGACTGGACGAAGCGGAGCCGCAACTTGCCGGAGAGGCCGAGCAGGATGGGATCTGGCGGCAGGATGCCGTAGTTCGGCGGGGCCGCGGCGACGTGCACCGGGCAATTGGCAGAGACACCGCCGTAGGTACCCGTCGCCACGGCATCGCCCGCGGCGACGCCTCTGACCACCCCACCCGAGACGGTGGCAAAGGCCGGAGCAGAGGACGACCACGCGGCGGACAACGTCACATCCGAAAACGTGCCGTCGCTGAGCTGCGCTTCCAGGCGGGCCTCCGCAGACTGGCCCTGGGCGAGGTTGAGCTGAGGCATGGGGCGGCAGCGGAGGGAGAGCGTCGCCGGAGAGCCGATGGTGATCACCACAGGGTCCGAGGAGACGATCGTTCCGGCGGCGTCGGTCGCGCTCGCCACCAGCGTGATGGTGCTGCCGGCCGTTGCGCCGGCGTTCGCCGATACGGAGAAGCTCGACCCGACCGTCGGGCGCGTTCCGGAGATGCTTGCCGGCGCGGCGACCGAGCCTGGACCGGCGGCCGAGAGCGAGAGCTGGGTGATCGCCGCGCCCGCGGTATTCCAGGCGCTGGCCACGGCGGTGAGGGATCGGCCGCCCTGCAGCGTCGCGAGGTTGTCCGGCGAGGTGATCACCACGTGAATGGCGGTGATGTCGATCGCCGCCGAGGTGACGGCGGCCGCGCTGATGGCAGTTCCGGCGTTGGCCTCGGTGCCCATTGCGCCGGCGGTCAGGGTGAAGGTGCCCTCGGACTGCGCGGTGAAGGCGATGTGAAAGACTGCGCTGCCATTGCCCGGGACGGTCTGCGCCGCGGGCAGGGGGCCGGATTGGACGGCGGTGGCGCTGGCCGAGACGCCCGAGAGCTGCACCAGGAGCGCCGCGGCCTCTCCGTCGTTGCGCACGGCTACCGCGACGTCGATGGCTTCGCCGAGGTGAACGAGCGAAGGCGTAGCGCTCACCGAAGCGATCGCGATGCTCGCCGGCTTCTCCACCCTCGCCGGCCCGGCGGTCACAGCCGGCGCAGTCACGGCCGTGCCTGCGTTGGCGTCGGTGCCGGAAGCCGAGGTCGTGAAGGAAAGGCTCCCGCTGCCGCCGACCGAGTAGGTCCAGACGAACGATTGCGTCGCGCCGCCGCCGAGCACGCTGCCCGCCGGCGAAGCGGGGCTCGAGGCGATCGAGGCGCTCGCCGTGCCGGTGGTGGTGACCGAGGGCGTGGGGAGCGCTGACAGGACGAGTCCTGCCTCGCCGCCGTTGGTGGCCTTGAGCGTGAGCTGCAGCTGCTGCAGGCCTGCGGAGACCGTGGAGAGGTTCAGCGCGGCGGAGAGCGAGAGCTTCGCAGGCTGTTGAACGGTGTTCGGGCCTGCCGACGCTGCTGCCGGCGTCAGCGCGGTGCCGCTGTTTGCATCGCTCCCGCTTGCAGAGCCGGAGAACGAGAGCGTGCCGCTTCCCGACACGTCGTACTGCCAGGTGAACGTCGCCGATGCGCCCCCGGCGAGCAGCGTCCCTACCGGCGAGCTGGGCGCCGATGCCAGCGTCGCGACCGCGCTCCCCGTGGTCGAGACCACGGGCGAGGGCAGCGCATCCAAGCGCACCGCGGCCCCGCCAGCGTTGCTGAGCGAGAGCGCGAAGGACAACCGCTGCAGCCCCGCGGAGACCTTCGCCGGCGTCGACGAGGCGGTGAGCGAGAGCATTGCCGGCGCCTGCACGACGACGGTCGGCGAGGTGACCGGCGTGGGCGCGATGGTGTTGCCGGTGTTCGCTTCCTTGCCGCTCGCGCCCGCCGTGAACGCCAGCGTGCCGGAGCCGGAGATCGAATACGTCCAGACGAAGGACCGGGTCGCTCCTCCGGCCAGGGCGCTGCCGGCTGGCGATGCGGGCGTAGAGACGAGCGCGGCCGCCGCCGTTCCCGACACCACGACCGAGGGTAGAGGCAGCGCGTTGAGGATCACGGAGGCGCCGCCGGTGTTCGTCGCCGAGAGCGTCACCGATGCTTGCTGGAGGCCGGCGGAGACCTGCGTCGGGCTGGCCGCGATGGAGAGCGAGAGCGCTCCCGAGGTCTGTACCGTCACCGGTCCGGCCGGAGCCGGCGCCGGAAGGACGGCATTGCCGCTGTTCCCGTCGCGGCCGGTCGCCGATGCGGTGAAGCTGACGGTACCCACGCCGCCCACGTTCCAGGTCCAGTTGAAGGTCTTCGTCACGCCGCCCGGCAGCACGGTGCCCGCGGTGCCGGCGGGGGAAGTCGCAACGTTGGCGGACGCGCCTCCCGTCGACGTCACGGAGGGGAGCGGCAGCGCGTCCAGAACCACGTCCGCCTCCCCGATGTTCTGCACGGAGAGCGCAAGCGAGATCTGCTGCAGACCGGCCGAGACCTGCGCCGGGGTGGCGCTGGCTGTGAGCGAGAGCCGGCCGGGCTGCTGGACCGTCACCGGCGAGGAGGTGACCGGCGCCGGCTTGAGAGCGCCTTGCGTGTTCGCTTCCACCCCGGATGCCGAGCCGGTGAACGAGAGGGTGCCGCTGCCGGAGACGCTGTACTCCCAGGTGAAGCTCGCCGAGGCTCCGCCGGCGAGCACGGTCCCCGCCGCCGGAGCAGGAGCGACGGCTACGGCCGCCGCGGCGGTGCCGGTGGAAGCGACCGTGGGCGCCGCCAGCGCGTCGAGCTTGACGTCGGCGCCGCCGGTGTTGCGCGCGAACAGCGTGAACGCGATGAGGTTCTGGTCCGCGGATGCGCTGGCGGGAGAGACCGAAACGGAGATGGAGAGCGCTCCAGGCGCCTGCACGGTGACCGTCTGGCTCGTGGCGGAGACCGGACCCACCGTGGCGCCGGCGTTGGTATCCGTGCCGGACGATGAAATGGAGAAGGCGAGCGTTCCGCTGCCCGACACGTTCCAGACCCAGGTGAAGCTCCTCGTCGCGCCGCCGCCGAGAACGTCCCCCGCGGGAGACGGAGGCGACGACGAAAGCGCCGCGGCTGCGGTTCCCCCTGTCGTCACCACCGGGGCGGGGAGCGCGTCCAACCGCACGCCCGCGCCGCCGGTATTCTGCAGCGTGAGGACGAACGACACCTGTTGCAGACCGGCCGACACGCGCGCCGGCGAAGCCGCTGCCGCTGCCGAGAGCGCGGCAGGGGCTTGCACTTGCACGGCCGGCGCCGCCGCCGCCGGGGGGCGCATCGCGGTGCCGCTGTTGGCGTCTGTCCCGCTCGCAGCCGAGGAGAAAGCGATCGTGCCGCTGCCGGAGACGTCGTAAGTCCAGGTAAAGGTCTGCGATGCGCCTCCCGCGAGCACGGTGCCCGCCGCGGGCGGCGGGGAGTTGACCACCGCCGCCGCTGCGGTTCCGGTGGCCAGCGCAGCGGGAGCGGGAAGCGCGTCGAGCCGCAACGATGCCCCACCCGGATTCCTGCAGGTCAGCGCGACCTGAACTCGCTGCAAACCGGCGGAGACGCTCAGCGGCGACGCCGACAGCGAAAGCGCCAGCGCGGCGGGAGCGTCCACCGCGACTGTTCCGCTCGCCACCGGCGCGGGCGCGAGCGTCTCGCCGGTATTCGACTCGGTGGCGGTCGCGGAGACTTGCCAGTAGACGGTGCCGCTTCCGGACGCATCGAAAGTCCAGACGAAGTCGCGGCTCTCACCGGAGTGCAGGACCAGGCCGGCCGCGGAGGCGGGCTGGGAGGCGAGCGCCACGGCCGCGCTGCCCGTCGTGAGCACGGTCGGCGAGGGCAACGCCGCCAGGGTCAAGTCGGCGCCGCCGGAGTTCGTCCCGGTCAGGGTCAGCGAGGCCCGCTGCAGGCCCGCCGAGACTCGCGCCGGTCCGGCCGTCGCGGAAAGCACGAGCTTGCCGGGCGTCTGCGCCTGCACGGCGACGCTGGTGACCGTGCCGGTCGACGGCTTCATGGTCGCGTCGTTCCCGTCGGTGCCCTGTGCGCTGGAGACGAATACCGCTTGGCCCGCCGAGGTCGCCGACGTACTCCAGGTGAACGATGCGCTCTTGCCCGCGGGCAGCACGGCGACGGTGCCCGCCGCGACCGGAGTGATCGCGCCGATCGTAGCCGTGGTCCCCGACGCCGTGGTGGGCGCGGCCGCCGAGACGTTGACCGCATCCGCCGAGCCGGTGTTCTGCACGACCAGCGTCAGCCGGAGCGCCTGGCCGACGCTGACCCTCGTGCGATCGGGCGTCAGCGTCGCGATCAGTTGCGCAGGCGCTTCCGCAATCAGATTGCCGGGGGAGGACGAGACGGCGGCGGCGCCGCCGCCCTGCAGGGTCCCCGATGCGCCGGGGATGAGGTGAACCGGCCCGGTCGCGGTCACCGTCGTGTTGAAGGTGAAGTTCACCGATGCGCCCGCCGCGAGGTCCTGCGCCGGTTCCGCGGGACCGGTGATGGTGAGACTGCCGTCGCCTGGGTTGCCGCGCTGCGAGAGAGATGCGATCGCTCCGTTGACGGTGGTCTGCCCGCTGTTGGTCACCACCACGAGCAGCGTCAAGGCCTGTCCGACCGACGCTCTCGCCGGCAGCCCGCGCAGGTCCGCGATCAGGTCCCCCGGCCGCAGGACCGGGAATGGCGGCATGGAGGTCAGGTCAGCAACGCGCTCAGCGGAGGTGTTGGTCTCGGTGCCGGTGACGCGGACGCGGACGGTCAGCGTTCCCGCGCCCGCTGCGGGTACCACGTCGAATGTGAACGAGGCGCGAGCGCCGCCGGCGAGCGGACCGGCAGGAAGCGTGGCGGGCCCGTGGGACACCACCGCGCCAGCCGCGTCGGTCACATCGAGCGCGCGGAGCGTGAGCCCGGAGATCTCCGCACCTCCTGTGTTGGCGACCTCTACCGTGAACGTCGCGTTGAATCCTTCGACGAGTTGCGGCGCGCGGACCTGGATGGCCAGCGCGCCAGCGGTCTGCACCTGGACCGCGGTGGTCGACGCTGGGGCGACGCTGACCGGAGCTCCCTGATCGGCGTCGACGAGGGCCTGAGAAAATGACGCGGAAACCTGGAGGGAGCCGGCGCTCCCGGCGGTGATCTGGACGGGGATGTCCATCGCTCCGCCTGCCGGCAAGGCGCAAGGCAAAGCGCAAGGAGCCTGTGCCAAGGCAGTGCCGTTCCCGGAGATGGTGAGCGACGGCACTGCGGCGAGCTGTGCGTCCGCGGATGGGGGTCCGGCGGCGCTGAGATGCAGCATCGCCGGAAGCACCTGCCCTTCCGTCGCGGTAGCGGGGAGCGATCCGGTGAAGGAGGCCGTGATCCGAGGCGGGTCGTGGATGACGATGCCCAGGCTTCCCGAAGCGGCAACAGGACCGGCGCCGTTCGCGTCCTGCGCAGAGGCGCTGACCGTGACGCTGGCGCTTCCCGCAGGCGTGCCGGCGAGCACGGGGATGGAGAAGTGCACCGATGCGCCCGCTGTGAGCCGCGCCACGGAGCCAGGCGATGGAGAACCTGCGCTGATGGGTCCCGAGACCTGCGTCCAGGGCGCCAGCGAGACCGCATCGACGTCGCCGTCGTTCTTCACCAGGAGGTCCAGGACGGCGGACTGGCCGCTGACCATCCGCGCAGGACCGGAGAGCGAGACCGACAGCAGGGGTCCGGCCTGGACGTCGAACCCGGCCGTCGCCGAAGCGGTGACCTGCGCTCCGGAGACTCCATCGGTCCCGGATGCGACGAGGGCGAAACTGGCCGGCGCGACGGAATTGCCGAGCGCGACGGGGGAGAGAGTGACCGAGCCGCCTGCCGGCACCAACGTGGGCGGCAGCTGTACGCTCGTGACCGGAGCGCCCGACGCGTCGAGCACCAGGCCCGAGCCACCCGCGGCGATCGAAAGCACCGCCGCGGGCACGTCGACGTCTCCCGTGTTGGAGATCCGGACCGTCAGGGGAACCCTCTGGCCCTTGGAGGCGCGTGATTGCGAGGGCGAAGCGGCGATCGCAAGGGCCGCGGGTCTCCGCGCGGCGCCGGAGGAGGCGGAAGCCGGCTGCGCGACGAAGGTGCGGCCCGAGAGCGCGCTCACGCCTGACAGCGCCACGGTCACCTTCACTGGCGCGCCGGGCGTCAGCGGTGTGACCGAGAAAGTCTGGCGCAAGCTCGCACCGGCCGCGAGAGCGAGCGATGCCGCCGCGGGCGAGACCGTTCCGTCCGTGGCCGAGATGTCCAACTGCGCGCTGCCGAGGTCGACGTCGCCGTCATTGCGCAGATCCATCGAGACGGTCACCGGAACGCCCACCTCGACCATCCCGGGGAGCGAGAGCTCGGAGAGCGCCGGCGCGGGTCCGCCGCGGACGGTGAGCGCGCGTCGCATCGACACCGGAGAGGGAGGATCGCCGCGCTGGGCGACCGCGGTTCCGTCGAGCTCGAGCCACCCCGGTCCCACCGTGACTCCCTGCATCCAGCCGCTCAGCGAAAGGGCAGAACCGGCGGCCAGCGTCGCTCCGGAGACGGAGAGGTTCGCCGTCAACCCCGCGGAGCCTCCGGCGGTGACTTCCACGTTGACGTGACCGAGATCGACGTCGGCCGGCGCAACGAGCCGGGCGGAGATGGGCCGCTGATCGCCGACCTCGATCTCCGCCGGCGAGTCGATCGACGCGGTCATTCCGGGAGTCCCGAATGCGCGCAGGCTGGCGGAGGCATCCACCGTGCCGGAGAGCGGGCCCAGGCTCCACCGGACGGAGACCGCGAGTCCGGCGTCCTCGGTCGCCGCAGGATGCCTGGAGGTGAGCTTGCCGAACACGTTGAGCGGCTCCCGAGGCCCGACCAGGGCGGGCACCATCAAGCCGTCGGCCGCAGCGAATCCGTCCGGCCACATGCCGAGCGAATCGAGCGCGAGCGCGACCTCGGACGGCGCACGCGAAGTCACCTCGATGGAAAACGGTCGCTCCTCGCCGCTGGCGAGATCGTCCGGAACGTGCAGGATGACCTCGATGGGCGCGACCACCTGGACCGCGGCGCCGAGGAACGTCTGGCGCTGGCCTAGAGCGATCGAGATCTCGTAGACCCCGGGCGCGAGCGTGTCCGGCAGCGTGGCCTCGATGGCGCCGTCCGTGCGAAGCGCTGCATCCGCAAGCACCGAGGGACCAACCCGGACGGAGAGGGTTTCTGCGGTGGCGTTCTTTCCGTTCAAGTCCGTGACCACGCGCGGCTTGAATCCCTCGCCTCGCAGCACCAGCGCAGTCTTGACGCCTGCGACCGCCAAGGACGGCTCGATCGCATCGATGGACAGGCCTTGATCCTGGGACCCGACATGGGTGCAGACGCAGCCGCCAAGTGCGACGGCAGCGAGCAACGCCGGGCGCAAGCGGCGCGCGAAGGTTGCTGCCGGGTCCACGGGACTTGAAAAGTACCAGTGGGGCGGACCCAACTCATCCACACCCCGGAGCACCTTCGAGGTGCGCGTGCCCTTCTTCCCTACATCATGAGCTCGCGGGAAGTCGCAGGAGGAACCGCGCTCCGGGCCCGTTTTCCAGCAGTTCGAGCGCGCCGCCGGCTTCCTCGGCGAGCGATCGGCTGATGTGGAGACCCAGTCCCGTTCCCGCCGATCGTCCGGTGGCGAACGGTTTGAAGAGGCGCGCGCGCATCTGGTCGGGTACCCCCGGGCCGTCGTCCTCGACCACGGCCTCTACCGCTCCCGCAACCAGCGCCGTGGAAACGCGGATGTGGCCGCGCTTGCCGGCGGTCGCCTCGAGCGCGTTGCGCAGCAGATTTCCGAAGATCTGTTCCAGCGCCAGTTGGTCCGCCTTCACCGCGGGCACCTCTGCCGCAAGATTTCGCTCCAGCGAGACGCCCTGGCTCGTCGCATCGCGCTCCAGCAACGACCAGGCCACCTCCACCGCCTGGTTGACGTCGCCCCGGGTTCCGGGAGGGGGCGGCCCCTTCCGCCGGGCCCGCTCGACGAGGAGCTGGATGCGCTGCGCTTGCTGCACGATGGCAGCCGCGCGGGAGCGCACTACTGGATCCTCCGGGTGCGACTCGAGCAGGAGCTCCGCGGCGGTGCGGATGCCGGTCAGGGGCTGGCGCAGCTCGTGCGCCAGCTCGGCCAGCTCCAGCGCGGCATCCTTCCCTTCAGCCTTGCCCATTCGCTCTCCTTACGGACCGATATCGAGCCACCACGCTTCATAGCCTACGAACACCGAACCTCCTTCGATCTCGCCGCGCACCGGTCCATCCACCAGCCGCGCCGTCCCGAGGCTCGCCCCCAGGGCGATGCGGCTGCGTCCCACCGAGAAGTCGACGGTTGCGCGGGCGCGGACGCCGGGGCGGAGGCTGACGAGCCGCTCCGTGCCGCTCGCCTGGCTCGATGCCGAGCTCCAGGCAAAGACAGCAAGGGGGCCCGCCTCCAGCGAGGCGCCAAAGCGGCGAGCGAACGGCAGCCGGGCGCGGAACAGGAGCGGTACCGCCAGGGCGAAGAGATGCCTGGAAACGGGCTGCTGAGCTCCGCCCACGGCCCCGGCGATCTCATCGCGGTAGGAGAGTGCGTCCAGACCAGCCAGCAGTCCGCCTTCGAGTGGACCGAACTGCCGGCGGATGCCCAGGCCAGCGCCGAATCGGGGTGCTCGAAGCGCGCCGCCGTTCGACATTCCCCCGCCCTCGACCCAGGCGAACAGGAGCCGCGCCTCCGGCGGCGGGTCGAATGCAATCGCGGTTCGGGCCAGCACACGGCCGCCGGCCGTCACCCACGCCTGGGCGGAGCGGGCCTGTGGGGCCGCCTCCAGACTCGCTTCCGCGACGCCGGAATTCGATGGTTGGACGGGCCCTACGCTCGCGCCGTCCGCGCCGAGCGCGAAACCGGAGGCGTCCAGCGCATTCCCGAACCGGTCTCGCACGACCGCGCGGACGCGGGCGGTGCGCTGGGCGGACTCCGCGCTGAGCTCGGCGCTGAACGCCTCGGCGGGACGCACCTCGATCCGCGCCACGGCGCGGGCCGCATCTCCGGATCGAACGAGAAGCTCGACCGTATTCGAGGGCAGGTGCGCCGGGACCGAGCCCGTGACCGAAGCGGTCGCGCCTTCCCAGGAAACGCGCGCGGGAGCGCCGCCGAAAGAGGCCTCCAGCGCGACCGGACCCAGCGCGTTGCCCAAGGCGTCGCGAACCGCGGCCCGCACTGCAAGCTCGTCCCCGGCACGCGCAGGAAGCTGGGGGAGCTCGAGCGCGATCTGCGCCGGCGGCCCCGGCAGTACATCGACCTCGAGCTCGACGCGGCCTGCGGCAGGATCTCCTTCCACGTCGAGGGCGATGCGATCGCGGCCCACGGCCCGCGGCGCTCGGTAGCGCGCGAGCCAGAGCCCACCGCCTCTTTGGACCGGTGCCTCGAGGGAGCCGCGACGGGCGCTCGCGCGCAGGGCCGCGCTCTCGGCCGGAGCTCCGTCGGGCGCGGCAAGCGCAACCGCCACACGCAGCTCGCCGCCCGCGATCACCTGCGTCCCCGATGCGATGGCTGCGATGCGCGGCAGCGAGGGTGTCTCCAGGTCGATGGGCACCTCGCGGGCATTGCCGAGCTGGTCGACGGCGCGCACCACGCCGAGTCTCGTCCCCGGCGGCACCAGGACCGACACCGTGGCCTTCCCTTCCGGCGCGCGCACCGGGCCATGGATCGCTCCGGCCACCCGGACCGAGAGCAACGAGCGGCGCTTCGACCGGAGCCGGAGCTGCGTCCGGCCAGGGACCGGCAGGAAGGCGGCGCCCTCTCCATCGTCATCGAGCAGGGCGACGGCGATGGCGCGAGGCGCGCGCCCGGGCGGCAGCGCCACCCGCAATGCTCCGCCGCCTGGCGCCGGGCGCAGCTCGCCGGCGCTGGCGGCCGCATGCATCGATCGCGGCGCGACGATCTTGCCCTCCTGGACGCGGAAAGGCCGCAGCGTCAGCTGACCGGGATCCGGCGCCGGAAGCAGCGCTGCGTAGAGGCCCGGACCGGGAGGATCGAGGCGCAGCGAAAACATCGCCTGGACGCCGCGGCGGCGCGCCACGCAGGCGAGCTCTGCGGGTTCCGCGCTTGCGGGTGCGAGGACGCGCGGAGCCAAAGCGCCGCTCCCCGCTACCACCCCCGCGCCGGCGCAGGAAATCGATCCGTTGTCGGGCAAGCGGCGGTCTTCGCCCTCGAGGAAATCCGGCCCGCCGCTGAGCTCGACGGGGGCGGCCGTGCGGCCGTCGCCACGCAGGGTCGCCGGCGGGAGGACCCGCAGCGGCGTCGAGGCAACCGCCGCCGTCAGGGCGATCCCGATCACTGCCAGCCCTCGTGTTCCGCGTGGACCGGCGGACCGCGCCGCTCGACGCGCACGGTTTCCTCCGCGCCGGCGGTGCGGCCGAAGCGATCCGTGCTGGTCACCGAGACCCTGTTCTTGCCTGGTACGAGCGGGACCACGGCCACGAAGCGCCCGTCGGACCCGACCGCGGTCTCCAGCCCGTTCACTGAAACCACGGCGCCGGGATCGGCTTCGCCATGGAGGGTGACGTTGATCTCCCGGGTGATCTTCTGCTCGGGCCACGCCACTTTGAGCAACACCGACCGCGGCACGGCTTCGCGCACCGGGGCCGAGTTGCCGACGACGTGCGCTCCTTGTCCGGCGGCCAGCACGGTGTCGCCGCCGTTCGAGGTGAGCTTCACCTCTCCTGCCTCGGCGACCACCGCGACGAGACCGCGGCCGTCCGTGAAGACGGCGAACGAGCCGGTGGTCGCCTCGGCCACCGCGCCGCTGCCCGAGGACTCGACCGCGATCGCGGTCTTGCCAGGGGTCGCTCCGATGCGGCCGCGCTCCAACCGGAACCGGGCTCGATCGGCGAGCAGCTGGCGGACGGACACCTCGGTGCGTTCGCGCACCTGGATGGTTCCGTCGCGACCAACCTTCAGCGTTGCCGCGCCGCCGACGCCGGTCCGGACGGAATCGTCGAATCCCAAGGACAGGGGAGGCTGGACCGGCCCCCAGGGTTCATGCGGGCCGCGGCGCACCTGCACGTCTCCCTGTGCCTGCGCGAGCTCGACCGAGACCGGGCCCCCCATGGGAGCGTAAGCCGGTGTCGGAACCGAAACCGTCTGGGCAGGCTTCGGGGCATGGGATCCGCATGCGCCGCACCCCGCGTGGACCAGGAACGCCGCCAGGGCGGCGTGCGCGATCAGGCGGCTCATGCCAGGGCCCGTTCCTGGAGGATGGGAAGCAGGACCGTGAAGACCGCCCCTTTTCCCGGCCCGCTCTCGACCGTCACCCGACCCTGGTGCTCCTCACACACCTGATGCACCATCGTGAGTCCGAGCCCTTTCGCGTTCCAGTCCCGCTTGGTGGTGAAGAAGGGCTCGAAGATGCGCGGGCGGTTGCTCGGGGAGATGCCCTCGCCGGTGTCGGCGAAACGGATCGCGGCGAGCTGGCCGTCGATCGAGTGATAGCCGACCGTCAGCTGGCCTCCCGACGGCATCGCGCGGCGCGCGTTGGTCACCAGCTCCGAGAACGCCTCGGTGAGTCGCTGCGGATCGCCGAAGACGCGCAGTGGCGGACCGTACTCGCGCACCACCCGCACGCCAGCAGATGCCAGCGCCTTGTCGTTGCGCGAGAGCGAATCATCGAGGAGCGCGCGGAGATCGACGGGCGTCTGCGCCGCCTGCGGGCCCTCGGCGGAGTGCTGGAGCCGCTGCACGATCTCGCGAATGCGCAGGGCCTGCGCTTCGATGCTCTCCAGCTTCTTGCGGCGGGGCGACTCCGCCTGTTCCTGCAGGAGCAGCAGCTGCGTCTGGCCGAGCAGTCCGGCGAGCGGATTGTTCACCTCGTGAGCGATTCCGGCGCCGAGTTGGCCCACCGCGGCGAGCTTCTGCGCGCGCAGCAGCAGATCTTGTGCCTCGCGCGCCTCACGCGTCTTCTCTTCCACGCGCTCGGCGAGCTCGCGGTTCCAGCGCTCGATCTCCGTTGCCATCGCGTTGAACGCCCGCGCCAGGTCGCCGAGCTCGTCGCCGCGATCGGCGTCCCCGACGCGATGGCCCAGCTCTCCTCCGGTCAGGGCTGCCGCGCCGCGATGCAGGGCGCGGATGGGGCGAACGACTGCGCCGCTGGCCAGCAGCGCCAACGCGACTCCCGCCGCGAGCGCGACGGCCACCGCCGCCGCGGTGCGCCGCGCCAGCACGCGCGACTCGGCGAGCGCATCCTCCGCCGGTTCGTCCACGGCCACCACCCAGCCCAGGTCGGGCACTTCGGCCGTTGCCCCCAGCCGCTCCAGGCGATCGGATCCGGTGAAGGAGAGCGCGCCCAGGGTGCCGGCCAGCGCTGCCTGGACCAGCGGCGAGGCGGCGACAGAGGAGCGTGCCGCGACTGCCTCGCGGCTCGGGCCCAGCACGATCCGTCCGCTCCGGTCCACGATCGCGGCGCTGCCGCGAGTGCCGAGGCGCGAATCCGCGACCAGCGGCGCGAGCCGCGCAAGGCTGAACTCCACCGCGAGCACGAGATCGCCCCGGGCGCGCACCGCGACGGCGACGCGCGGAGATCCGTCGCGGGAGGCATGTGCCGGCCCGACCGCGGCCCCGATCTGGACGGCGGCCCGAAGCGGAATGCTGCGTGCGAACTCCTCAATGTCCTCCTGCTGCACCACCTCCCGATCCGCCAGCGACGGCTCCTGGGCGCGGGAAGCGAGGTACACCGGGCCCGCGATCTGCGCGCCCTCGAGCGACAGGAGAGCGACTACGACCGCGCCCTCGACCTGACGAAACACCAACCGCAGCGCGCCCAGGCGTTCCGCCGCGCTCAGCTGCGCGAACTCCATCGCGCTCGCGGCCAGGCTGGCCGCGTGCAGGCTCGCCGCCACCTCCGCCGAAACGCGCTCGGCGAGAAAGCGCGCGGTCGCGACCTGGGCCGCGCGGGTGCGTTCCTCGAGCGCCCGGCGGGAGACGCTGAAGGCGATCCATCCCGCCCCAACCAGCGGGAGCACGGCGACAGGAACCATGATCAGGAGCGCGCGCGTGCCGATGCGCATCGCCTCGACTGTACCAGCAGGGGGCCGCGGCGCACGAAAGTTGTCGTTCCCTGGAGGGCCCCTTAGCCTGAGGGGAATGCCGGAGGTGGTGGGAGAGGGGATGCGCGCGCTCGTCGTGGATGACGAGGAGGTCGTGCGCTCTGTGGTCGTCGAAGTGCTGGAAGGAATGGGCTTTGTGGCGAGACCCGCCGAATCGCTGGCCGACGCGCGCAGGAAGCTCATCGGCGAGGCCTGGGACCTGCTCATCATCGACAAGAACCTTCCCGACGGAAGCGGGCTGACGCTGGTTCGAGAGGTGGGGGAAGGTAGCCTCGATGCGCAGATCGTAGTCATGAGCGGGTACGCGACGCTTTCGTCGGCGGTAGAGGCGCTCCAGGCGGGCGTCGCCGATTACGTGGTGAAGCCCTTCGACCTGGCCGACTTCCGTGCGCGCCTGCAGCGAGCAGTCGAGAGCCTCAAGCTGCGGCGCGCGTATCGGATCCTGTTCAAGGAGCTGCAGGAGAAGAACGCGATCCTCGAGGGGCTGGCCACGCGGGATCCGCTCACCGGCCTCGACAACCACGCCTCGTTCCAGGAGAGCGTGCGCAAGGAGATCGAGCGCGGACGGCGCTACGGTGCTCCCTGCGCGCTGGTGCTGGCGAGCATCGATCGGTTCCGGGACATCAACGCGAGTCTCGGGTTCTCCGGCGGAGATGCCCTGCTGCGCGCCCTGGGCGCGTTTCTCCTGGCCGGCGGCCGCTCCATCGACGTTCCCGCGTACCTGGCCGGCGGCGACGTACTGGCCCGCTTCGGCGGCGACACCTTCGTGATCCTCCTTCCCGAGACGGACCGGACCGGCGCGGCCACGCGCGCCGAGCACCTCCGTCGCACCCTGGAACAGGCCCAGCTCGGTCCCGGATTGCCGCGGATCACCCTGTCGCTCGGCGTCGCTGCCTTTCCCGAGCACGCGCAGGATGCCGACGCGCTGATCGCCGCCGCCGCCACTTCGCTCGATGCGGCGAAGCAGGCGGGGCGGAATCGCCTGATCTGCTGGTCACGGGAGTTGTCGGCGGGCGGCCGTCTGGATTCCGCGCAGGTGCGCCATGAAGCGGACAAGCTGGTTGCCCTGCAGCGCTCGATCCGCGAACGCGCCTTTCACTCCGTCTATCAGCCGATCGTGGACCTGGCGGCGGGCACCGAGATCGCCTGGGTGGCGCTGACGCGGCCGATGGATCCGGCGTTCACCTCGATCGTCGACGTCCTGGGAACGGCGGAGCGGAGCGGGCAGGTGCCGGTCCTGGGACGCGTCTTGCGCGAGATCCAGATCGCCGCCATCACCCAGTTGCCGGTGGACAAGCTGCTCTTTCTCAACGTGCACCCTTTCGAGTTCCTCGAACAGGGCGGCATCGAGGGAGAGCCGGCGCTGCAGCCGTGGACGAAGCGCATCGTGCTCGAGCTCACCGAAGCGGCGGAGGTGAGCAATTTCGCGCGCGCGCGGGAGCGGGTGGCGGCGTTGCGGGCGGCCGGGTTCCGCATCGCCGTCGACGATCTCGGCTCGGGATATTCGAGCCTCAACAGCCTGGCGCTGCTCGAGCCCGACTTCGTGAAGCTGGACATGGCGATGATCCGCGGGATCGAGGAAGGCGGCCGGGCCGCGCGGCTGATCAAGCACATCCTCGAGTACTGCCGTGGAGAAGGAATGCGGGCCGTGTGCGAGGGGATCGAGACGCAGGAGGAGCTTCGCGTCGTCGCGGCCCTCGGCGTGTCCTTGGTCCAGGGATTTCTCCTGGCGCGTCCGGGGCCGCCCTTCCCAGGTGCCGCCTTGGGGTCACCCAAGACACCATCCCGTATCGTCTAGAGGAACCCCAGCCGCGCCGCGATAGGCTTTGAGGATGGAGATCGTCTGCCCGTACTGTGGCGAGACCGTCACGATTGCGGTCGATGAAGGTGGCGGGCCGAGGCAGCGCTACATCGAGGACTGCGCCGTCTGCTGCCGCCCCATCGAGATCTCCGTCGAAGAGCTCGAGGACGGCGAGCTGAGTGTCGTTGCGACGCGCGGCGACGAGCGATCAGCTCATCTCCAGCACGACGCCCTCGTGCGGCCGCAGCGCGCACGTGCCGTTCTGGAGGACCGGCGCGCCCTGCGTGGAGACCAGCGGTCGTCGGATCCGACCGGCGAGGCGAACGTGCGGCGCACTCGACTCGAAGTTCACCAGCGCCAGGACGCGATCGCGGCCGAGCTCTCGCTGGTAGGCGAACACGCCCGCCGGCGTGTCCGGTACCGGGCGGTACGATCCGCGCTGAAGCGCCGGGTGCGCACGCCGGATCGCCAGGAGGGAACGCGTGAGGGCAAGCATGCTGTCCGGGCTCGCTGTTTGCGCCTCCACGTTCCTGGTGGCCGCGTCCGGCGGGATCGGCAGCCAGGGCCGCACGCCTGGACGCGTGAACCCTGCGTTCGAGCTGCGGTCCCAAGGCATCGGGGCCCGCTCGGGATCGCGGCCGAGGCCGAGTCCGGGAACGTTCTTACCCCAGGGGTCCTGCGCGAGCTCGGGCGGGACCGGGACGTCCTCCATCCCGAGCTCGTCGCCGTAGTAGACGGTGGGCGTCCCGCGGAGCGTGAGGAGGAGCAGCATCGCCGAGCGCGCCGCAGCAGGTCCGATCCGGCTCGCGATGCGCGACTCGTCATGGTTGCCGAGCACCCAGTTCGGCCAGGCGCCCCGCGGCAGGGCAGCCTCCATCGCATCGACCGTCCTTCGCACCGCCTCGGCCGACCAGGGCACGTTGAGCAGGGTGAAGTTGAACGGCATGTGGAGCTCGTCCAGATCCACGCCGTAGTAGGAGACCAGGTCGGCAGGGTCGAAGAGGTGGATCTCACCGATGGAGACGCGCTGGCGCGTCCCGCTATAGCGGTCCAGGAGGCGGCGAACGTCGCGGTAGACGCCGTGCGTGTCCGCGTGCCCGCGGTCGTAGAGGTGGAGCTGCGTGCCGTACTGCCCCACGTCCTTGTGCAAGACGCGACTCCCGGCGGGCGCCGGCGGGTTGTCGCGGAGGTCCGGGTCCTTCATCACCGCGTGCGCGACGTCGATGCGGAACCCGTCCACGCCGCGTTCGAGCCAGAATTCGAGCGTCCCGAGCATCGCCCGGCGCACCTCGGGGTTGCGCCAGTTGAGGTCCGGCTGCTCCTTGAGGAAGCTGTGCAGGTAGTACTGGCGCGTCCGCGGATCCCAGGTCCAGGCCGACCCGCCGAAGGACGATAGCCAGTTGTTCGGAGGCGAGCCGTCGGGCTTGGCGTCCCGCCACAGGTACCAGTCCCGCTTGGGATCGTCGCGGCCGGCGCGGGACGCGAGAAACCAGGGGTGCTGATCGCTGGTGTGGTTCGGCACCCAGTCGACGATCACCGCAAGCCCGCGCTCGTGCGCGGCCGCGAGCAGCCGGTCGAAGTCGCCGAGCGTTCCGAAGAGAGGATCGACGTCCGTGTAGTCGCTCACGTCGTAGCCGAAGTCCTTCATCGGCGACGGGTAGAAGGGCGAGACCCAGATGGCGTCTACGCCGAGGGAGGCGAGATGGTCGAGCCTGGCCGTAATGCCGGGCAGATCGCCGACGCCGTCGCCATTCGAATCCTGGAAGCTGCGCGGGTAGATCTGGTACACGACGCCGGTCTGCCACCAGGGCGCTGCGGTGGTTTCCTGCTTGCTGCCCTCGTCGTCGCGCACCGATGCCCTCCGGATCCGGCTTCTCGAGCCGGGCTGACCGGTCGTCCATATCATGCGGCGTCCATGGGGTGGCTTGCCCGGCGGACCGGCGCGCGATAGCGATGGCCGATGGTCTCGCATCGCCGGATGATCGCGGCGCTGGTGCTCGGCGCCGGCCTTGGAATCGCCGCCAATCTCCTCGGCGGAGGCGCGCCCTGGCTCGATGCCCTGGTGCGGAACGTCGCCCAGCCTATCGGACAGCTCTTCATCCGGCTGCTGTTCATGCTGGTGATTCCGGGAATTCCAGTGGAAGGGCTGGGCCTGATCATCGGAGTCGATCGATTCCTCGACATGTGCCGGACCACGGTCAACGTGATCGGCGATCTGGCAGCGGCGGTCTACGTTGCGCGAGGGGAGCCTGCCGGGTCATCGACCCTGCCGAGCGCCGCTCGCTCCGCATCCTGACCCTTGCGAGCGCCCGGTGGGAAGCCCTCCCTCCCCGTCCGCATCGCCTGGAGGGGGCCGGCGGGCGTAGAGTCAGATCCAGTCCGCCGAGGGGGAACCCCATGGACGAGTCCGAGATCGAAGGCAAGCCGCAGCGGCCCTTGATCGAGCGCGCCATCGCCACCGGAGAGATCCGGGCCCTGGGACTCGGGCCGGCGATCACCATGCCGGGCGCGTCGACGCTGCACGACGTGGTGAAGAAGCTTCAGGAGCAGCACATCGGCTGCATCCTCGTCACCGGAACGGATGGGAAGCTCGCCGGCATCTTCACCGAGCGCGACCTCCTCAACAAGGTGGCGCTGCACCCGCTCGACTGGAGCAAGGAACGGGTCGCCGACTACATGACGCCCGATCCCGAGACGCTCCGGCCCGACGATCGCATCGCCTGGGCGCTCAAGTTGATGCACATCGGCGGGTACCGGCATGTGCCGCTGACCGACCGCGAGGGCCGGCCGGTCGGAGTCGTCTCGATCAAGGACATCGTCGAGTACATCATCGACCTGTTTCCATCGCCCGTGCTGAACTTGCCGCCCGAGCCGCACCGCGGTCACTCCACCGACGAGGGCGGAGGCACGGACTGATCGGTCGTCAGGCGATGAGCCGCGAAACCAGCCAGAACCCGCCCAGCGCCGCCACGCAGGCAGAGGCAACCGTCGCGAACCCCCGCGCGCGGCGCAGGTAGCGCAGCAGCGGCAACGCGGCCACCACGATGCAGGCCTGCCCGCATTCGACCCCCAGATTGAACGACACCAGCCCGGCCGCCAGGACCGAGCGAGGCAAGGCCAGCTGCCGCAGGACGGTGGCGAAGCCGAATCCGTGCACCAGGCCGAAAGCGAACGTGATCATCCAGCGATGCCGCAGAGCCGCAGGCGCCGCGCCGCGATGGAGCGCCCACAGGTTCTCAGCTCCGACGAAAACGATGCTGGCCGCGATCAGCGGCTCGATCACCCGCGCCGGCGGCGCCAGTAGGCCGAGCGCGGCGAGGGCGAGGGTCACCGAGTGCGCCACGGTGAAAGCGGTGACGATCTTCACCAGCTCGGGAAGGGTTCCGCCGAGGAGCATCAGCCCGATCAGGAACGCCAGGTGATCGTAGCCGGTGAAGATGTGCTGGATGCCGAGAACGAGGAACCGGCGGAAGCCGCTCCACGCCGAGCGCGTCCGGCCCGCCTCGAACGAGGGCGCCTCCAGCTGCGCCACGCGCTGCGAGAGCTCGTTGGGTCCGAAGTCGATGCGCGAGAAATGGGTGTGCCCCGGCGGGAAGGATTCGAGGAACCCCACCCGGACGGACAGCTCCTCGACGGCAGAGGGGCAGACCCACCGGGCGAGAAGCGCCAGCCCGTCCTCCCCGTCCGGCTCCGCGGTAGCGCCGGGCTGCAGCGCGCAGGGCTCTCCCGATGCCTTGAGCGCGAATGAATCCAGCGCGAGGCGGATCAATGCCGGCAGCGGAGGATGCCGCGGGTCCTCCAGGCGCATCTGCGCCCGCAGGTCGGCCAGGGAAAACCGGACCACGCCCTGCACCTCGCGGCCGCGCACGGTCAGCTCGCTGAACGAGACGGAGGGTTGGTGGGCGAGCGCCGCCGCCGGGAGCAGCAGCGGCGCGAGGAGAAGGGCCCGCATCAGCGCGCGACGGGCAGGATGCCCACGAGCAGGCGATCGTTGCCGTCATCGCGCCCGCGGCCCGGAGACGTCAGGTTCAGCCGGTTCTCTCCCTGGGAGTAGAACCCGAGAAAGAGCATCAGGGGCTTCGATCCCGACACGAACCAGATCGGATCGGCAATCAGGTCTCCAGGCTTCCAGGCATCGGTCGGGAAACGCCCCCCGGCCGGGTCATGGTCGCCGTGGATCCTCGCCCCGCCCCCGGTGGCGTCGTCGAGATGCACGAAGATGTGCCACGGCTCCATCTCGGCGCGGCAACGCCAGTACAGCGTGAGCTTGGTCCGCTGGCCAGCCCCCATCTGGGGAGGCTCCAGCTTGTACGCGAGCAGCTCCGCGGCGTTGCCGAACACCGCGCCCACCACCACCGCGTCCGGGGGAGGCGCGACCCCCAGGACCTCCCACAGGGCGCTGCGGTCGACCTGGCTGCGCGCCTGGGCCGCCGGCTCCGCGAACGGACGCTCGATGCAGGCTGCGCAGAGGAGGACCAGGGCCAGAGCGCGCACAGGGCCGCGCATTGTGCCGGAACCCATGTTATTTCGCCATGCGGTGGATCCGCTCGGCAGCTTCGACCGCGCCGTCAAGCCTGCAGTTGGCCTTGTGCTCGGCGTCCTCGCGGCGCTCGCGGCCACGGCGCTGCTCGAGCTGTCGCGCACCCTGGCGGAAACCTACCGGGGGCGCTGGTTCGCAGGAAACGGAAGGGACGTCTTCCACGCCGCCGCTGCCCTCGTCCTCGCCATGGCCCTGCTCGCCAACGGCCTCCCGCCCGCGCTCGCGGCGCTCGTCGCCGCGGCGCTGCTGACGCTGCCGCTGCTGTTCCTGGATTCGCTGTCGCCAAGGCGCCCGCGGCGGGTGGCCATGATCTTCGCGCTGGTGGGCATCGGGGTAATGCCCGCCCTGCTCGAGCCACGCTCGATCGTCGAGGCCGCCAACGCGCTCGCGCGGCTGCTGTTCTATTGAAGCAGCGGGTCCAGCTCGCCGCGCGCTTCGAGCGCATGGAGCTCGTCGGATCCACCCACGTGGCGTTCTCCGATGAAGATCTGCGGCACGGTGCGGCGCCCGGTGCTCTGCGTCAGCTTCAACCGCGCCTCGTCGTCCCAGGAGACGTCGATCTCCTGGTACTGGACGTTCTTCCGCTCCAGCAACCGCTTTGCCCGCACGCAGTACGGGCAGGACTGGGTCGTATAGATCTTCACGCTCTTCACGTCGGTAAAGATGCGCATCGCGCTCAAAAGGCGCGCGACTGCGCTCCGTCGACCACCACGCACGCCCCGGCGATCCAGCTCGCCCGCCTGCTGACCAGGAAGGCGATGGTGTCGCCGACTTCCTCGGCCGTGCCGAACCGGCCGAACGGGATCTCACGCTTCACGAACGCGGCGATGGCCGCTGGGTCCCCTCTCTGGCGGCGCTCCCACGACCCTCCCGCATGGAGGATGCTTCCAGGCGCCAGCGACAGGACCCGCACGCCCCGGGGCGCCAGCTCGCGCGCCTGCTCGTGGGCTAGCGCGATCAGGGCCGCCTTGGCCGTGTTGTAGCTGAGCGCTCCACCGCCCTCGCGTCCCCAGATGCTCGCCACGTGCAGGATCACGCTCGCCTCGCGCGGCTTCTCCGGAAACCCGCGCCGGGCCGCGCTCTGGACCAGGTACGGCAGCGCG
>Ga0137407_10000583_pt1 | contig 24202 bp, 28 predicted proteins | sample CZOMad2_2_16fung_FD_108410 | JGI IMG/M metagenome (GOLD analysis project Ga0137407, IMG submission 108410) | Vadose zone soil fungal communities from Angelo Coast Range Reserve, California, USA - CZOMad2_2_16fungal (Illumina Assembly) | ecosystem: Environmental > Terrestrial > Soil > Vadose... | reverse complement strand
GTCCACAAAGGGGACCATGTTGATTTCGGAGAGCGAGGTCTGCGTCGATTTGGAGAGTTGCGGCATATATTCCGATTGTACCAATGCGGCCGGGTTGGGGCGGCCGCGAAAATCTAGGTCAGGGCTTTTTCGATCAGCGCGGTTACTTCCAAGGCAAACGTGTCCAGGCGCTGAGCGAGGTCGCGAATATTTTGCAGAAAGTGGTTGTAGAAAATAACCGCTGGAATGGCGGCGAACAGGCCGGCGGCCGTGGTCACGAGGGCTTCTGCGATGCCTGGCGCGACGGCCCGAAGGCTGGCAGCGCCGGCGCTTCCGAGGCCGGAAAAGGCGTCAATGATGCCCCAGACGGTTCCGAAGAGACCGATGAACGGCGACACCGCACCCGTGGTGGCGAGCCAGGACATTCCTTTTTCGACGCGGCGCACCTCTTCGGCGGAAGCCAGCTGCATGCTGACGGTCACGGCTTGCAAGCTCTTGAGTTTTGGCGGATGCGGATTGCTGGCGACGCCACCGATCTGGCTCTGCAATTCGCGATAGCCTGCGGCATAAACGTTAGCAAAAGGCGACGCTACCATCACGAGCCCCTGGGGGTTCGCGACGCCTCGGGTGGCTCGAAAAACGCGAAGAAACTCGTCGCTCTTCCGCCGGATGCGGCCGAACATCCCCAGCTTCTGCAAAATCATGGCCCAGGAGACGACGGAAAAGAACAGCAGAAGCAGGAGAACGACGCGCGCAACCAAGCCAGTTTGCTTGAGAATTTCAAGGAGATCGGTGACAAAAATCGCGGTGAACAGAAAAATGACGTACCCCTCAGTGAAAACAGAAATTTTTCTGGGCCTTTAAAACGTAGCATAGGCGTCCAGAGCGTGCAACCAATAGGATGCAACTGTTTCTGAATCTGCTGCTTAACGGGCAACGGGCTCTTACTTGCCCAAGACGTCCAGCGCATCGCGAAAGCCCAGCGCGAGTTCCGCGGCGGGGCCGCGGCCCCAGTAGTGGAGAAAAATGACTGTGGGCTGAGTGCCAAGCATGTGGTTATGAATGGCGACGACGTTCAGCTTATGAGCACGAAGCGCCTTCAGCACCGGAGTAACTTCCGTTTCGCGCATGGCGACGTCACCAGCAATTTGTGCGTCGGCGTCGCTTCCGGCAAAAGCTGCCCAGGTGTTCAGGCCCATGCGGGCGTTGATGGATGCACCGTGCTCCTTGAGAATGAGGTCGTCGCGGCCCAGGGTGAATTTGTAGACGGAACCGAGAGCTTCGCCCTTGCTCCCCACGATGGTGTCGAGGGCCGCGAGATTAAATGCAGGCCCGGCGGCGGGGGTAGTTGACGGAGCGGCCGCAGGAGGGCGTGGGATGAGATCCAGTGCGGGCTTGAGGCGCTTGGCAAGATCGAGCGCGTTGCCGTGACCGTGAACGTGCATGAAGAAGATTCGGGGCTCTTCCCAAAAGAAATGGTTGTGAAGCGCGGTAACTTCCAGTCCGCTGTCGAGCAGGGCGGACATGACCGGGTTGACCTCCTCTTGCAAGAGGACGAGGTCGCCCATCATCACATCGTTGCCATTGTCACCCTTCGTTAGAGCCACCCAACCACCGAACCCGAAGGGCGTGGGTGTGGCAACGCCGGAGATAGTTACATGCAAATCGTTTCGCGGCACGTTCACCTTCAGGACGCTTGCTTTGTAATCGCCGCTGCGGCCGAGGATTGTGAGAACTTCCTGATAATCCTTGGGCATGTCCTGGGCGGGAAGGGGAGCCGTGCTGAACAGCAGGACGAACAAGATAGAGATGAAAAGAATGCGGACCAGTTTCATTGCGATGCTCCTCAACTCTACTTTACTTTGAAGGAGGCCAAATTCGAAATGCAAAGCGCCGCGCCGACAGAGTAAAAGCAGGTGTGATAAACTGCGATTTGGACATGAGCAAACCGTTCGACATCGAATTGAAAAGACTGACAGGTGAGCCGTCTTATTCCGGGGCAGTTCGCGGCGTGGGCGCAGGGCAGCACGGAACATTTTTCCTGGAGACGTTTGGCTGCCAGATGAATGACCACGACTCGGAAAAGATTGCGGGTCTACTACTTTCTCGTGGTTACCAACAGGTGGAAACGCCAGAAGCTGCTTCGTTGATCCTTTACAACACGTGCAGTATTCGCGAGAAAGCGGCGCAGAAAGTTTTTTCTCGGCTAGGCGAATACCGGGAGAAGCAGGGCGAGGGCAAAATCATCGGCGTGTTGGGCTGTGTGGCACAACAGGAAGGCGAAGACATTTTTAAGCGCGCGCCATGGGTGAGCTTGGTTTGTGGCTCGGCGAGTTACAGCAAGCTGCCGGGGATGCTCGCGCAACTGGAAAGCGGAAATCAACGCGTCACCGGGCTGGATACGGACACGGACGAAACGTTTGAAACGGAAGTGACCCGCCGCGGCAATCCCTGGCGCGCTTATTTGACGATCATCGAGGGCTGCGATAAGGCGTGCTCGTACTGCGTGGTGCCATTCACGCGCGGTCCTGAGCGCAGCCGCGCGAGCGATTCCATATTGAAAGAAGTGCGGCAGCTTGTGGAACTTGGCTATTCCGAGGTCCAGCTCCTCGGGCAGACCGTGAATTCCTATGCCGATCCGACGCTGCGAAAAATGCGCTTCTCGGAATTGCTGCTGGCGGTGTCCGAAGTGCGGGGAATTCGCCGTGTGCGGTTCACGACTTCGCACCCCAGCGACTTCACGCCGGACATCGTAGAAGCGATCGAGCGGGAGCCGAAGCTCTGCGACCACGTTCATTTGCCGGTGCAGTCCGGCTCGACGAGAGTGCTGCGGGCGATGCAGCGAACTTATTCGCGTGACGAGTACATGAAAAAAATCGCGCTGATACGCGCGGCGGGCCGGCCGATCGCAATCACGACGGACATCATCGTGGGGTTCCCGGGTGAGACGGAATCTGAGTTCAAAGAAACACTGAGTTTGCTTGATGAAGTGCAGTACGACAGCATGTTTTCGTTCAAGTACTCGCCTAGACCGAACACGCCGTCGCTAACCATGAGCGATTCGATTTCGGAAAAAGAAAAGGGCCGGCGGCTCGCGGTACTTCAGGACCGGCAGCGCGAAATTCAGACCGCTAAACACGAGCGTTTGATTGGAAACCGCTTCGAAGTCCTGGTCAGCGGGAAATCGCGGCGTGAGAACCAGTGGTCCGGGTATACCACATCGCACCGGATGATAAATTTCGCTTCACAAGAGAGAGAGCTTCTGGGAACCTACGTGCAGGTGCAAGTTACGGGAGCGACTCCAAACAGTTTAGTGGGAGAGCACGTCGTCTAGCTCAGGGAGGCCTCGATGGAAGTGGAGATGAAGATCCGTGGCCTGATGATGGATCCCGTCACGAATATGCCCATTGTGGTGCTCAAGGATGTGCAGGGCCAGGCGATACTGCCGATCTGGGTGGGCGTTTACGAGGCGAACGCCATCGCCCTGGAAATCGAGAAGGTGCAAACTCCCCGGCCGATGACCCACGACTTGCTGAAAAACGTGCTGCTGGGACTCGAAGTGCGCGTGCAGAAAATTGTGGTGAATGACCTGAAGGACGATACATTTTTTGCGCTGATTTGGGTGGAGCGCGAAGGTCAAATGATGACAATCGATTCCAGGCCCAGCGATGCGCTAGCCCTGGCGCTGCGGATGGATTGCCCGATCTTCGTGGATGAAGCGGTCCTCAAGAACTCCAAAGTATCGAGCGCCTTCTCCGAGCGCAGCACCAACGAGCAACTGCGTAACTACCTCGATGGCCTTTCTGACGAGGACCTTGGCCGCTACAAGATGTAGACGGCGGTGGCTGCCCGATCCTTCTGCTGGCGAGAAAAAACTTCAAAACTGATTGCTTTCCGGCGCAAGCATTAGCCCGCGGACGGTGCGGCGCCAGGCGAAGAGCAAGACGATCCCGATCAATATGAGCGCCAAGCTCAGGCCCGCCCACAGACCGAAGGCGCCCCAGGCACGTTGGAAACACAACCACGCACCGAGAGGCAGACCAATAATCCAGTAGGCCGTGAAGTGGCAGAACATGGGCGTGCGCGTATCTCCAGCGCCGCGGAGAGCGCCCGTGGCTACGGTTTGGATGCCATCGAAGAGTTGGAAGGCAGCGCCGGCAGCGAGCAAAAGAATCGTGCTGCGAATGACGGTTTCGTCTGGGGTGTACATCCGGGCGATCCAACGGGGAAATAGAAGCAGAGCGGCGCTCGCGCAGGTCATGAAAGCAGCGCCAAGAAAGATGGCAGTGCCACCGGCCTCTCCTGCGGCGCGGGGGTCGCGGCGGCCGATGGCCTGGCCCACACGTACGGCTGCGGCGGAAGCGATGCCAAGCGGCACCATATACGTGAACGCAACGGTGTTCAGCGCAATCTGGTGGCTGGCAAGCGGAACGGCGCCAAGCCGGGCGATGAGCGCGGTGACGAGCGCAAAGACGCCGCTTTCGAGTGTGAATTGGATAGCAGCGGGCAGCCCCAGGGTAATGAGGCGCCGGATGCGCGGCAAGTCGATGTCAACGGGAGTTCGCAACAGTTCGGTTCTGTGCTTCCGGTCGTACCAGAGCAGGTAACCTACGAGCACGGAGGCCATATAGAGCCTGGCGACGGCCGTAGACCAGCCGGAACCAACCGCACCCATAGCGGGCGCTCCCCATTTGCCGTAAATGAGAATCCAATTGCCGACTGCGTTGACGATGTTGGCGCTGACGAGCGCGAAGGCCACTGGCTTGACCATGTCCATGGCTTGCAGGCAACGGCGCACGGCGAAATAGAGCAGCAGAGGCAACAGGCCGGCAGCTAGCGCTTTGGTGTAGGGAATAGCGAGGTCCAACACTCCGGGATCAACGCGCATTCCTCTGAGGAGCGATGGCAGTAACCAAACGGGGCCGGCAAGGAAGGGAGTCAAGGCAAGGCTCAGGTAAATGCTATTGAGTAAGGATCGATGACAGTCCTCGCGGCGGCCTGCTCCGAAGGCTTGCGAAACGAGTGTATCGAGTCCCATCAGTAGGCCGCCACCGAAGAGCGCCAGCACGATGAAAAGGTTGGAGCCGAGGCTTACGGCGCCCATGGCGGTCGCACTGTTGGGGAGCCGCCCGACCATCATCGTGTCGACGATGGCCATGCTCATCCAGCCAAGTTCGGCGAGGACGAGTGGGATAGCGAGCCGCAAGGTCGGACGAAATTCGGCGCGAAGTGTCCGGAATGCAATCATGGTGGAAAGATAAGAAGAACGAGTGTAAGTGGGGAGGATGAAAGGAGCAAATAGATGCGTCACAGAAACGAAATGATGAGCGAGGGATAGCGAGCAAGAGGGGCAGGCTATTCGGTGGGAATCAAAGGCAACAGAAATTCCTGCAGTCTTTCGCCGTCTGGGACAGTTAGCTGGTGGAGTTGAATCCCCATCTGATTTCCGCCCAGAATCCTTACGACCGAACCGCAAGCCATGATGGGCCTCATTCGTTGTGAGAGTTGGAGGCTCATTCGCAGAGACGAACCGACCGGAGCGATTCTGGGAGCCCGGACCAAGAGGCCGCTCATGCTAACGTCAACGGTTTCCCCTGTCAGCACTTCCACACCCATCCTGAAGCGCACTTTGGATTGAATGGGGACGCGACGAGTCCGACGGCGCTCATGTTCCATAGCGCCTTGGGTGGCTCGAACAAGTTTCAGGAGCCGGCCTTTGTCAATGGGCTTGTATAAAAAGAAGCTTGCGCCAGCCGCAAATCCTACGGAGAGCGCGCTCGGCCTCTGGTCATCGCTAATCAGGACGATGGGAGTCATACAATTGAAGCGAGAGTTGCGCATCTGGCGGGCGAGGTCGATTCCGTCCGGAGAAGCCATATGTAAATCCAGGAACACCATGTCAAACTTTCCTTCGTCAAGGATTTCGGGAGCTTCGCTGCTTCTGGTGAGGGTCAGGGCTTCCATGCCGGCAGAGTGCAAGACCTTCCCGATTAGTTCGCAAACTACTTGTTCGTCGTCTACGACTAGTCCTCGTCTCTGCATGCTATCCTCCGGATTCTGACCTTCAGCCATCAGCCAGTTTCGCCGGATGCCGATGGCCGTTGACCTCGAGCCTGCAAATTAGTCCTGAGAGAGAGGGAAGAGTCGTCGTAGATGCACGTCTCGCTGGGGACTGGGTTAAACATTCTCAAATCGAAGACGCCGTTTTCGACCGCAGAATTTCGTAGCAGTCGAACTCTACGCCGACGCCCACGTTGCCCCGCGGCGTTTCGACAGGTTCGAGACGCACCACGTGTCCAGTGCATCGCCACTCGGTAGCCGGTTTACCAGTGATTTCTTGGGGCATTCTCACGAGGATCTCGACGGCTGATCCGACGGCTAGAGGAGCGTCTGTAGCGAAAAAGGTTCCTCGTTCCGAGAGGTTTTCCGATTCCGCCGTTTGCTCAGCTGGGCCGGATTTCCAGACGCGAACGCGCATGGAGGTCTTGAATGGCAGACGGGGATAAATACGTCGATCGGAGTTAGTAGCTTTGTCCATGTATACACCTTCAGACAGAAGAGGGAGAGTGGCGCAGGCTGAGACCTGTACTTAGATAAGACCGTAGGCCAAGCAGAAGCCGGCGAGAAGACTCAATTTAGTACTTGGGTCTGAAAAACATTAAGGCGAAGAGGCGAAGAGGAGGTGAGATGCCTTCCAGTGGCGTTAAACACGAGAGCGTACTGGGTATCAAGTTCCATTGACCAAGTGGGGAAACACTCGTAGGCTCATGATATTGTTGAGTTTGCTGATCTCTGCGCTAGCAAATCAACTGCTGACCAACAAATATGTGCCCAGAGCGAGCGCTGTCCTCGAATCCGGGTACTGAGGAGATTACCGTGGCGCTCTTAAAGGGGCATAAGTTTTGAAACACGGGCGCGAGACATTCGCGGCAGCGGGCGGCTCAATTCGCGTGTGGGGGTGGGGATCGAGTGGACTGACGCGGGGCAAAACTTACGCGCGGAAGATTACACGGTCGATATTGGGGCGAAAGGCTGCCTTGCAGTAGTACCGCAAGGACTGGCCGTAGGCCAGAAGCTGCGGCTCATCAATCTTACCAACCAGATTTCTTGCGAAGCCGTGTTGGTGTGGAGAGGCCACGAAGGCCGCACGGGTTGGGAACTCGGGCTGGAGTTGCAGGAGCCCTCGCCTGATTTTTGGGGCCTCGGCTTTTAGGGTACTCTCGGATGACAACCAACCATCTGCTCTGCTATCGCTCCTGCACCCGGGCTCCTGTTTTCCACCGTCCTAAAGGCCCCGGCCCACTTTTTCCTTGCCAATGAATGGGCTGCGAACGTAGAGTTAGCCTAGGCCTTGGGGGTTTTCTGGAGGCGGCACCCATATATAGGAACCCAGTTGCCGGATCGCTGCGGCTCGATTTTTTGTGCGCGGGCGGAGGCACGAACAGATGACTGCCATCATCACGGTTGCGAATCAAAAAGGCGGCGTCGGGAAGACCACGACGGCGATCAATTTGTCCGCGGCGCTGGCGCATCGCGGCAAGCGAACCCTGCTGATTGACCTCGATCCGCAGGCAAATTCGACAATTGCTTTTTATGATTCCGGCGAGATCGCCACGAGTATGTTCGATGTTTTGAGTGACACCCGCGTTACTCTGTCCTCGGTCATCAGACCAACGAAGGATGCGTTGTTGTTTCTGGGGCCTGGCCGGCTGGCACTTGCAAAACTGGAGCAGGTGTTGGCGGGACAGTTCGATGCGCCGTTCAAATTGAAAGACGCCTTGACGCCGGTCCTGAAAGATTATGACTACGTAATCCTCGATACTCCGCCATCGCTTGGCATTCTGACGGTGAATGCGCTGGTGGCCTCGACGCATTTACTGGTGCCCATCCAGGCCGCGTATTTCGCGATCGAGGGAACGGACGACCTGCTCGAGACTTACGAGCGGATCCGTGCACGTCCCAACCCTGGTCTGAAAGTTCTAGGCGTAGTGATTACGCTTTTTGACAGGCGGACGAATATTTCGAAGGACACGCACGGGCAAATTCGGTCGGTGTTCGGTGAAGTCTTGTTCAAGACGAAAATCACCAAGAATGTGCGGCTGGAAGAGAGCCCGGCGTACAAAGAAACGATATTGACATTTGCGCCGAAATCACCCGGCGCGGTCGAGTACAAGAAATTGGCAGGGGAGGTAATCCAACGTGTCGAAGAGAATCGGGCTACCCATCACGCTGAAGATGCGGCATGACGCGCATTACGTAGAATCGCTGACAAGTTACAGTGGTGCGGCGGTCGGACGTATGATTCGCGTGGACCAGATCCGCCCGAATCCCGACCAGCCGCGCAAGGCGCTGGGCGACCTGCGCGAGCTCACGGAGTCGATCCGCGAAAAAGGAGTGCTGGAGCCGTTGCTGGTGCGCTACGTTCCGCGCGAGGACTGCTTCCACATTATCTCCGGCGAGCGGCGCTATCACGCCGCGCGCGCGGCGGGACTGCGCGAACTGCCTTGCATTGAAAAAACCGCCGATGATGCCGAGACGCTGGAAATCGGGCTAATCGAAAATATTCAGCGAAAAGACCTGACGCCGTTTGAAGAAGCCGATGGGCTTCACCGTCTGAGCACACAGTTCGAATACACGCATGAGGATATCGCCAAGAAGATCGGGCGGGCGCGGTCCTCGGTGACCGAAACTTTGTCGCTGCGCAATATCCCGGACTCCTTGCGGAAGAAATGCGTCGAGTATGGAATTCTGTCCAAGTCGGTTTTGCTGCAGGTTGCGCGCCAGCCTACCGAAAAGAAAATGATCGAGATGTTTCACCGCATCATGCAGGGCGGGTTGACGCGTGACGAGGCGCGCCGCGAACGCCGGGAAGAGCAGGCCGGACCGCAACGGCCACAGCCATTCATATTTCAGTTCGAGCCGCCTTCGGAGACGTTCAAGTTCCGGATCCAATTCAAGAAGAGTCACGTCTCGCGTGACGAGCTGATTTCAACGTTGCGCGAAATCCTTGCGCAGCTTGAGGGTTCCTCCTCGGAAGCCGATTCCACGGCCGCTTAGACAAATTCAAATCGGAGGCGCGAACGGATGTTCGCCTCTGGCAAATCGTACCCGAAACATGCAGGAACTCTCGCCGCGACAAATGGAAATCATCGAGCGGCTCTTCAAAGCTGGATTTCGCCCGATAGCCATTCCCCCTTACGAGAGCGCACTGTGTATGAAGAAAGGGGAATGCGCGGCGATACTCGCGCCCGTTCCGGATGGCGGATTGAAGTTGTTAGCGGCGCCGTCGTACCTAGTTGAAGGGAACCTCAGTGTGAAGTTGAAGCGCGACTCGGGCGAAGTGTTCGTTTGGAAAAAGAAAGAAGTGAAAGCAACGCCGGAGAATTTGAAAGAACTCGAATCGTTCCGGCGGGAACTCACCGAGCTTCTGGATGTGCCTCCGAGGCAGTAAAGCTGCCACAATTTGCAATTCCCAGGGACACCCGGCAAACTGAATTTCCCATGGAAACTTACGACATTATTTGCGTTGGAGCTGGGCCGACCGGCCTGGCAACCGCCATTGAAGCGAAGCGCGCCGGCATACGGGCGCTGGTCATTGACAAAGCCTGCCTCTGCAATTCGATCTTTCATTATCCGGTGAACATGGTGTTTTTTACGACGCCGGAATTGCTGGAAATCGGCGATTTGCCTCTTGTTTGCGCGGCGGAAAAGCCGACTCGAGTCGAGGCGTTAAAATATTATCGCCGGGCTGCGGAGCACTATGCCCTGGAATTGAGGTTGTACGAGCGAGTGGTACAAGTGGATGGCCGGGACGGCAGTTTCACGGTCGTAACAACGACGGAGAGGGGAACGGAGAATAAATACCAGGGCAAGAAAATTGTCGTGGCGACAGGGTATTACGATTTACCAAACAAACTGGGAGCCCCCGGCGAGGAGTTGCCACACGTGTCGCACTACTACACGGAGCCATTCGAGTATTGGAATCAGGATGTCGTGGTGATTGGAGGAAAGAATTCCTCCGCGGAGGCGGGGCTCGATCTCTATCGAAATGGCGCGCGCGTGACGCTGGTGCACCGGAACAAGGAGCTTGGCGCAACGATCAAGTATTGGGTGCGGCCGGACATTGAGAATCGGATCAAGGCGGGGCAAGTGAAAGCGCTGTTCGAGACGCGCGTTAAGGAAATCACGCAAGACGAAGTCGTGGTCGAGAATGGCGGCGGCGAGAAGAGACTGCCCGCGCGGCGCGTGTTCGCACTGACAGGCTACCATCCCGACTTCACGTTTATTGAGAGCCTGGGTGTGCAGCTTGACCCAGAGACTCGCAAGCCTGCACTAGATCCGAACACGCTTGAGAGTAATGTGCCGGGAATTCACCTGGCGGGAGTAGTCATCGGCGGGCGGCATACAGGCGAGATTTTCATTGAGAACGGGCGCTTCCATGGGAAGCAGATCATTCAAGCGCTCACAGCACGAGGTGCACGGGAAAACCACAGCTAGGCCAGATTTGCCCGCCCCACAGCCGTTTGCTAAACTTCTTAGACCATGGCATCGATTATCCGGGAAGTGGGCGAGACGTTCGGCGCACTGATAAAAGGCTTCAGCGTAACCTTCCGCACTATGTTTCGTAAGACGGTTACGGAAAATTATCCGTACGAGCCCGTACATTTTCAGCCGCGCTACCGCGGGATTCATGTTCTGCATCGTGACGAGAATGGCCTGGAGAAATGTGTTGGTTGCTTTCTCTGCGCGGCTGCTTGCCCCGCCAATTGCATCTATATCGAAGCTGGAGAGAATGTCGATGCGAACAGAATCTCCGCTGGGGAGCGCTATGCCACCGTGTACAACATCGATTATTCACGCTGCATTTTCTGCGGTTATTGCGTGGAAGCTTGCCCAACCGATGCCATCACGCACGGTCATGGCTTCGAGCTCGCGACCTACGACATTAACTCTCTCGTTTACCGGAAAGAGCAGCTTCTCGAAAAAGAGTCCGCAGTTACAGTTTCGTCCGAACGCTAGGCTGTTGTCCCGCTAAATCGCGTAGTCCTTTTTTGCAAGCAAATAGTTTTCGGATTCGCCGCTGGAGTTGTAGCCGCCGCCTGTCTGCATTAGCGTCCTCTAAATAAAGCAGCCAAGACGTAAGTCTGGGGAGAGGCGCGTGGGGTTGACGGCTGCGACGATCGAGGGAGGAAGGCGCCAAGCGAGGTTGGAGGGCGCGTTCCGCTGGGACGCTTGGCAGAGCGCGCATAAGCCGCTAGGGCGCATGACCCTGAGCATGACTCCGGCCCCGGCGACCGCTGTTTTGTGAGCGGCTTGCAGCAAACTCTGCATTCTGGGACAAAAAAAAACGCTTCACCTCAAGCAGGGCCTCGATTTGCGGGCGGCGTCACCGCTCGATCCGCAAAAAAATTATCGGACACGGCATGTCCATTTTTGGGGAGAGATTCGCCAGCGGGAACGTCTTCCAGCGCTTGTGGCGGGCGCTCCCACTGCTCCATCAACCAGCGCGCCAGCATGGCGGCGGAATTTTCTTCCATCCAAAGATCAAGAAGCGCGCCGATCTCCTTGCGGAGATTAGCGGCATGGCTGAGACGCGAGAGTTCATAACTCTGAAGCGAGTTTCGCGAAGCCGAGAGAAGAAACTCCCACGGGGGCTGAGTTTTGTAATGGTTCACGTGGGCCTCCTGGTGGCTAGAGCGGGCACGTTAACACCACATTACTTACAGTCAATAGTACCGATGGGGTAATAAGCTGTGGAAAAATGTGAAAAACGTCAGAAACAAGGCCGCGGAGCCGCCGATCCGAGCGAACTGCGGAGGGAAGTCTACTCGATAAATGGCGCCGGCGCGACGAGGGAGATGCGCGCGTGCAGCGCCTGCGCGGGGGATTACGAAGACTCGGATCGCACGGCCTGGACGCCGGACGATGCGGAAGACGAAGAGCGCGACGACGCACCGAGCACAACCACGGAAGAGTTTCCTGCCGAAGAGTAAACGCCGGCGGGAAGGAGGCGAAGATGCGAAAGACTCAGAGAGGGGAACTCCTTCGCGTTGCCAGGCGAAGGCAGCGCGACGTGCTTTGCGACGTGATGCTGAGCGCGCGGCAATGTGAGACGTGGCTGACGCTGGACGAGCTGGCGAAACTCACGCATTACCCCCGGCCAGCATTTCCGCGCAATTGCGGCACCTGCGCAAGCCGGAGTACGGCGGATATGCAGTGGAGAAGCGGCCTCGTGAGGTGAGCAAGGTCCTGCGCGGAGAAGACTTCGGAACAGTCTGGGAGTATCAGTTGAGGCGCACCGTCCGCAGGAAGGTCGCCGGCGCGCATGTGTGCTGGGCCGGCCGTAGTTACAGTCGCAAAAGTCGACAGCAGACGGTGCAGGGATGAGCGTCAAACCAAAATTAGCGTTTGACGTCTGCTGGGAAGTCTACCGTGGCGCGCGTGAAGTGCTGGAGACAAAACGCGGCATCTCCGCTTTGAACTGGAAAGACACGGGGAAGTTTCTATGGCGGCCGGATTTTCGTCCGCGGCTGAACGAGTGGGTGGCGACTTCGCGCTGGTGGGGAGGGCGGCGCTCGAAGGGCCGGACTGGGCTTCGCGCATGGTGCTGTTCCGCCACTACTATCTGGGGCTAGCGCCGTATGAAAATGCGCGGCATTTTCTCGGCTTGAGCGAGACCAACTGGGTGAACTGGACCGAACAGATCCGCCATCGCTGCGGCAAAGAACTTATAAGCCGCGGCATGTTCCCACCACGGAAATATTTTACCTCTTGTGAATAGCCTTGCTGTTTGCGCTCGGTATCGCCAGTTGCTGCCCCATATCAGGTGGAAAAACTTCAGGGTTTGCGGGCCCACGCTGAAATATAGCGCGAGCCGACCCATTGCGGATCAGCACTGCGGCAGGCAGCGTCCATGCGATCGGCTAACGTGTCGATTTGGACTTCTTCGGGCGTGGCAATTCCGTACTGGATGATTTTCGGGAGAATACTGCGAATCGTTTCCGCGAAGAAGTCGGCCATCTCGCGGCTACAGCCGCAACCGCTGAGATGCGTGACTTCGGTGGCTGTTTTAACGAAACCGGCGTCGCGGTAGGTGGCATACAATCGCATTCCCATGTCGATGCGCGCGCCACTGTGCCGCAGGGCTTCGCTAACCCAACGCCCGCAATCCTTGAACTCCGCCATCTCGGGGAAGACGGAGGAGTCCACGGTGAAATCCGGTTCCATAAACGCGATGACAGCACCGAGACGCAGTTGCTTAGAGAGGTGACGAAGGGTGGCTGCCGGGTCCGGCAGATACATCAGAATAAAGCGGCCAACCAGCGCATCGAACGGCTCGGAGTCCGCGAAATCCTGGAACTCCGTAGTTTGAAAACGGATGTTAGCGTAGCCGACATCGGCGACACGCTTGTTCGCCCACGCGACGCTGGCTGGATCGCGATCGATGCCCACGACGGAGCCGGTTGGTCCGGCCAAATCGGCCGCGAGCATCGCCACGTCGCCAACACCGCAACCCAAATCGAGAATACGCATGCCAGGCCCAATTCCAGCGGCGCGAAAAGCACTGGCCAGAAATCCGCGCAGGACCGCGCCTTGCTGCATAAGGCGCTGGCGTTCGCGATCGGTAGAACCCATGGCGTAGTCGCTGGTCTTCGGAGCCGAACCGGCTGGTGGCACTGAAGTTGATGGTTCCTTCGCCATTTGAGCCCCTTCAAAAACGCGAAATTAGAGCAGTACGAGCGAATCACCCACGCGCAGGATTTTACCTGATTCGCTTGAGGCGACGCGCGTGTTGGTGGCCAGGCGGTAGTAGTGGTCGAAGCGGGCTTCGGGCGTCCAGCTCGGGATATTGGCGCGGCGAAAATCGGAGAGGCGCTTCTGGAAGCCGGGGATGATTTCTCCTGTGCGCGGGTTGCGCGGGGGAACCGGGCAACGAGCGCAGGGATTGCTGCCCTCGAAATTCACTTCGCCGATGCGGAAGCGCACGGCGCTGCGCTCCTCTTCGCCAAAGAGTTGATCCTCCCAGAACGCGGGAACACCGTCGATTTCGAGTGTCGTGCGAAAGCGCTGGCGCACTTCGTCGAGTTCCATGCCGTCAAATAAATCGCGTACGGCTTGCAAGGTCGCCGTGGAAATGATCGTCGGCCCGTAGGCGATATTGTCGTCGGGGAAGCCTTCGGCGGAATAACGCACGGTGATGGTCTGCTCGAAGAAGTCGGAAAACCATTTGGATGCGGCAGCCGTATCGGTCGGGAAGGCAAACGTCTTAGGTGAGATTTTGCAGCTGTCACTAGGAACCGAGAGTGTGACCGAACGGATGTCCGGCGCGAATGCAGCGCGGATTAAGTGTATGGCCGCGGTGCGCTTTCCGTTCACCCATTGCCCATCTGCGGAGTAAAGCGCCCAGGCGCGGTCGAATTCGAGGCCACCGCCCGGGCCGATGCGAGATTTGTTCACGTGAACGGGATCGAGCGATTTAACCGGATGAAGACGAATGTTAGCGAGCCGGGGAGAAACCGGGGCAGCGGTCATGCGGAGATTCTAGCAGAGGTGCAGCGGCCGGTGATCGTTCACGACAAAGTACAAGTATCTGTTGATGGACACAAGCATACAAATCAGAAGACTTGTACGCTTATGTACAAATGGAGCCCATGCCTAGGAGAACGTTCCGAGGCAAGCTACCGCACTACGTTGGCGCACTGCGAAAAAGTGGCGATGATCCAGTGAATCAACGGCCGGTAGCGGCAGCGCCTGCGGCGACCGGTTTATAGCCGCAAGTCGCAGCCTTGCGCATCGCTTCCAGCCCCTCGGCGTTGGACATCAGCGCCGTGGTCTGGCAGGTACGTAGGGAACCGCCGGCGGCGAACGCCAGGGCGATGGCCGCGGCGGACACGTTGTCCGGCATCTCGGTGATGAGCACGGCGTCATACTGCCCGAAGGCGAAATAGGAGTTCAGCACCCGTCCACCGAGCTTCTCGATGGGCCCTCGCACGGCGTCAAACCGATCCTGGGGATTGGCAAGCAACCGCGTCAGAGCTTCGGGCGTGTAACTCACTTGATGAAGAAAAAACGGCATGGCAGGTCTCCTTCCGGGGAAGAAATTCTGAGGATACGCGGGACTATGCTCCTGAGCATCGGAGGTGTCAAGTGGTATCGTGAGACGTTAGTGGGTCAGGTTGATTTCTTGCGGCGTTCCATGTACTTGGATAGCAGAAAGACGGCTAAAGCGAAAGCGCCAAGAATTCCTTCGGCGACAGACTTCCGAAAGTTCATATTGTGTTGGAGAATTGGTACGAGAACGACCGCCATTAGGAAGGCTGTCAGCATCCCATAACGAAGCAATCGCCATTCATCGTGAGTCATGCCACTACCTCAGGCGGATTATACTCCAAAGGCCCACCAATTCCTCCACACTCCAAGCTGCTTGCTTGTATCGAGCACTGTTTCAGACAATCCAATGTCACTGAAAACAGGGGAGTAACAAAAAAGTTTTCGATTTTTCAAAATTTTACTTGACAATACGTGATAGTGTGATACACTGCCTTCTGTAGAAAAGTGCGCCCCGGTTTCGACCGGGGCGTTTTGCTTCTTGGGGCAGGGAAAAGTCCTTCTACGTCTGCTAAGTCTTTGGGCCCTCTGAACATTGGCTTCCGGTGAAGACCTGAGCCCACGATCCAGTGAATACCTGATTGAAGAAGTCGTACCGGTTCCAGCACAGTCTTGCCTATCGTTGCCACCCAGTTCCGACGGTCGCCGCGTCTTGCGGCATACGGGTGGTACATGGACTCGCAGCCTGCTCGCCGGACTGAGAATCGCACGCTTCTGGAAGTCGCGATAACCTTGGTCAGCCTGGACATGGTCACCTACGAGGTCACGACCACTCGGGACGTGAGCCTCCACGGAGCGTCCGTTTTGACGAAACAGCAGTGGACGACCAACCAGCGCATCGACGTGCGGTCCCTGCAAGGCAGCTTCAACGGTTTTGCCCGCGTAGTCCACTGCCAGCAAAGAGGCGGCCCCGCGTTCGTCATGGGGCTGGAGTTTTTCTTCACCGAAGGGACCTGGAAGCCAGAACGCGGTTATTTTGGCCGAGCTGAAGATATCTCTTGACATTAATTCAGAAAGTGGTATACTCGCTCTCGTAGAAAAGTGCGTCCTGGTGTCGACCGGGACGTTTTGCTTTTTAGGGCTGTTTTCACCGCCCCCACGCATTCCCAGCTCGTTTCACCGGAACACGCTAAAGACCTCTGCCGCCAGGAATTTCGCGCAACACCGTGATGCTGAAGCAGGCCGGGCCACGCTCTGACCCGCATGGTCCGCAGGTCCGCCCGCCTCTACGTGGCGCGAACATCGCGCAGAAAGAAGGAAACTACAGTGCCAGCATACGCAAACACCTTTCCACCCATCAGCATCAGCCCTGGAGACTCAGCACAGACCTGGATCACCGCGGACGGCAACCTCACCAGCGGCGCAAAGACGCAGCGCGTCGCTCTTACCACGGGAAGCGCGCGGCCTCAAGGCAGACTCTGCCCGGCGCTACGAAAGAGCGCATCCTGGGCGCCGCGTTCCTGCGTTTAACCGCGGAAGCCTATCTGCTGCTCGACCCCCGAGCCGGTACGCCGCGCGAGCGCTGGCAATGGCTCCTCGCTCTCCACGCCGCCGCCGAACGCGACGCCTGGCAGCGCGGTCTCGAAGATGTCCACGCCTGGCTCTCTCCGCCCATCGCGAAAAAATTCGGCAAACGCATCGCGCGCCTAGGTTGGCTCCGCGACGATGCTTGGACGCCCTACTGCAAGCGGCTTCAAGAACGAAAAGATTAGCCACGGTGGCACAGAGGCTCAGAAACTCGGAGACTCGGAGAAAGAAGACGCGAAGGTCTGAAAGCTCGGCGCTACATTCCTTGCAGCCCTCTCTGTGTCTCCGTGCCTCAGTGGCAATTCATCGGAGGTTTTATGTCCCGTGCGCAAACACAAACACGCCAGTTGACCGATCAGGAGCGCGCCAACATTGACGCGCTCAACCAGCAATTCTTCGGCCAGCAGCAGCAGATCGGAAGCACGCTTCTGCCTCAGTATCAAAGCATCCTGAACAATCCTGGCCTCAGTCCGGCGGACAAAGCCGCGGTCACCGGGCAATCGCAGGGCGCGCTTTCCAGCGCTTTCGATGCGCTCCAGCAATCCGCGCAGAACCGCCTGGCGCGCACGCGTAACTCCGCCGGCTTCGGCGAACTCACCGGTGAACTCGCGCGCCAGAAGGGAATTGCGGAAGCCGGCCAGGCGCAGAAAAATCAGCTCGCCTTCACCAACACGGCGTTCCAGCGCCAGATGGCCGCGCTGCAAGGGCTCTCCGGCCTGTTTGGCGTGGACTCCAATCTCCTCGGCCGCACCCTCGGCATCCCCGCCGAACTCCTCAACGTGCGCGCCAACCCTTCGCGCAGCAACGGCGGCGGCTTCTTCTCCGCGCTCGGTTCCGGCCTCGGCTCCACGCTCGGCGCGTTGCCCGGCGCATTTTTCTAATCACGTTACTTTTGTAGGGGCGCAGCACCTGTCCCGACCCTGTCGGGATGCTGCGCCTGCTAGCAAGGTCATCTCCTTCAAGGACCACCATGCCCGTATCCTGGTTTGGAATTTTGGCGGCGGTCATTTCCGGCGCCGTTCAGTTTTGTTGTCTTTCTCCGATGGCTGCATCGTCGTATGCGCAATGATGAAATCGTAAGCGCTTTCGTCCGCGATATTGCTGCCAACCACTTGCCGCACATCTACACCGCCTTGCACGAAATCGCCAAGCGGCAGGGAATTGAGCTGCCGGAAACACCGATGGTGCGATTTGTGGACCTGAACGGCCACTGTCACAACAAGTGACCAAAACCGGTCAACGGTGAATCCTCCTTCACAACTTCTAGTGCTGGCACGCAAGACTGCCTCGGTCCATTCGCTCGACCCAAGTCTCGTCTGCGCGGTGGTCGAGCAGGAATCCGGCTGGAATCCCTGGGCCATGCGCTACGAACCTGCGTTCTTCAGCAAGTACGTCGCGCCCTTATATACGAACAACAAGATCGCCGCGACGGAAGCCTACTCCCGCGGCTTCTCCTGCGGCTTGATGCAAGTGCCGCTCATTGATACGGTTTTCACAATTTCCGCACAATTCCTGAGGTATAATCCGCGCACTGAATCGCTTTAATGTCGACATCCGACATACCGGCAGGCGGAGCCACATCTGGCCGCAAAGGGTCCACGTTTCCTGACAAGAAGCTGGATTCTTGGGGAGAAATCGCGTCGTATCTCGGCCGCGAAGTGCGCACCGTGCAGCGCTGGGAGAGAACCGAAGGTCTCCCCGTCCACCGCCACGAACACAAGAAAAAATCCACCGTCTACGCCTTCGCGGGAGAGCTCGATGAGTGGATCCGGAAGCGTCAGCCAAAGGACGACCCAGCGGCCGACGACGCCTTTGCTCGCGAACAAGAATTGAGCGGCGCAGATTCACCCATTGACATTGTCGAACCGCCGCCGGCCCTTGCGCCTGCCCCTACTCCTGATTCGGTCAAGACTCCCGCGGTAGGGAAGCGCGTCGTCGCCGCCATATTCACTCTCGGAATTCTCAGTGCCCTGTCTCTTGGCTTGTACCGCTGGTTTCGGCCCACAATTGTCGGGAGCGACAAAATTCGCCTCGTCGTCCTCCCTCTTGTCAATCTCAGCGGTGACGCCAAGCAGGACTATCTCAGCGCCGGCTTGACCGATGTAATCACCACCCAACTCGGCCGGCTCGATCCGGAACATCTCCGCGTGATCGCTCCCACGTCCGCAAAAGTCATGTCCGGCAAGCCCATCGCCGAGATCCGGCAGAAACTCGATGTGCAGTACATAGTCGAAGGCAGCGTGCAGCCGGTGGCAAATCAGATTCGCATCGATATCCGCCTCATTCAGACCAGCGATGAAGCGCAGGCGGGTTCCGATTCCTTCACCCGCGAACTTTCAAATTTTTTGCGAGTGGAGTCGGACGTAGCCGAAGCCGTGGCCCACAAGATTTTGGCGACGTTGCCAGCGGCGTCCCTTTCCGCAAACTCGCAAGCGACGCCGCCTCCTGGCCTTATCACGGCTGAAGCTGCCAGCAAGTCCAGCGAAGCCTTCCTGAAAGGCGAGATCCTCTGGACCAACCGCGGCGATCTGAAGAAAAGCATCGCCTTGTTTGAAGAGGCCATTGAGGAAAATCCGTACAACGCCCTGGCTTACGCAGGGCTGGCCAACGCAACGGCGCTCATCGGGCAAGTGCCGAATGACGGCATGCGGCCGCAAGAAGCTAAGTCTAAGGCTCGCGATGCGGCCCAGCGCGCACTGAAACTCGATCCCAGGCTTGTCGAGGCCCACGCCGTCTTGGGAAACGTTGCCATGAGCTACGATTGGGATTTCCCCGGCGCGGAAAAGGAATTCAAGACGGCCGTCAAATTAAACCCCAATTACACTTTCGCGCATGAGTATTACGCCCACCTTCTCATGGTGGAAGGCCGCTATGAGGAAGCTCTCGCTGAAACCCGTCAGGCCCTCGAGCTGGAGCCCGCCTTACCTATCTTCCGCGTCGTAAAAGCGGAGATTCTCTACCACGCCCGAAGGTATGATCAGGCTATCGAAGAAACCACGGCCGTCATAAAATCTCACCCGGAATTTGTCTTTGCATATTACTGGCTGGGTTGTGCCTACCAGGCAAAGAAGATGTACCCGGAAGCCATCGCCACGTTCGAGCGAGCCCGCAAAATGACCGGCGACTGGCCCTTCATCATCATGGCAACAGGTCACGCTCAGGCACTCGCGGGAAACACCGTGGAAGCAACCAACGCTATCAACAAGCTTACCCAAATGAAGCAAACAAGGGTCATTCCCGACATTTATCTGGCAGCTATCTACGTTGGCCTGGGGGACAAGGACCAGGCTTTTCACTATCTCGATGCAGCCTACCAGGAGCGCGTCGACCGTCTCGTTTATCTGAACGTCGAACCCATGTCTGACCCCCTCCGCTCCGACCCGCGCTTCGCCCAGCTCATGGCCAAGATCGGCCTGCACTAACCCTCTCCCGCAGGACTCCCCTGAGTTCAAGGGAGCCCTGCTGCAGGAGTCTTCCCTGTATCTCTAAAGCGTCCTTCAAACCGTTTAGTGAGGTGTGCAGTCGCTTGCCGGCGGCGACGCCTGACCCACGGCAGTATTCAAAGAAGGAGAACCCTCGAAGTCGAACATTTCCTCGAGTGTACTGGCATGCTGGTCGCGGTTTGTTAGGTGCAGCCGCTCGTCCGGATCATCCAAGATCAAGAACCGCTTCTCGATGAACGCCAGCAGCGAAGTGTGATCCCCCACTGTGTGGGACACATAGTGCGCCTTCGCGAATGGCGAAACGGCCATCAACGGAACACGGAATCCCAACTGGTCGAAGCTGGCGCACTCCTCGGGATAGGGCCCCGTCAGGTTCGCTGCCAGAGCTGGGCACAGCGCCTCGGCATCCTTTACGCTCGTGTCTATGATGCTGAATGGATTCTGTGCGCACTCTGCCCCTCCGCCCGGCTTCAGGCTAAGTGGAAGATTGGATAGATCGGCGCATTGTCCGGGCGAAATTCCATCCGGTGTCCTCGCCCCTCCCTGGCGCGCTTTCGGCGGCGCCACATGGTCGTAGTAGCCGCCGTGCTCATCGTACGTTATGAAGATCACCGTGTCCTGCCAGAACGGTCCATTGCGTACAGCGTTCACCACCTGCGACACGAACGCCTGTCCTCTCTGTATGTCCGTCGGTGGATGCTCATCATTTTCGTTTTGGGTCCCGAACAATCCGAAATTGGGATCGACGAACGCCACCTGTGGCAGCGGGTCCACGCCTTGCGCTCCGCCAGCCTGCGCCAAAAACACGAAAAGGGGCAAAAAGTGCGGGTCCACGCCTGTCCGCCCGAACAGCCGGAAGCTCGCTCCTTGCGGCGCATCCTGAAAATAGTCGGCCCAGGAAATTCCATTCTTATCCAGCAAATCGAAAATCGTTCCGGTAATCGGCTTATATCCTCCCGGCGGCGGAAACTCATCGTTCGTGCTCAAGTGTCCAAAGGAAGTCGCCGCCATGAAATAAGCGCGATTTGTAAACGTTGGCCCAAGCATCGGGGAGAAATAGCGGTCGCTCACCGCGAAATTTGCGGCCAGGTTGTAGTAGAACGGAATCTCGTCCTGGTTATAAAAGCCCATCGTCTGATCGTCTTTCGCGTTCTCGACTCCCTTGTCCAACTGCTCCGTGGCGTCGTTCACTCTCACGAATCCATCGCTCAGCGTCTCTCCAAGCGTGCCGTTCGGATTTAAGAAATTGGCTTCTTTGTGCGTGCCCAACCAGGAATGATCGAGATCGGGCGCCACGCATCGCCGGGAATCATGGAACGCAAACACCGTGGTGCCGTTGTCATCGAGGTTGGAGCTGAAACACGTCAAATTGCCGGCCGCGTCCACCTTGCACGACATACCGGACCAGCCCGATTTCCACAGGAAACCCCGAAGAGGCCGCAGATTCCTCTTGACAATGCGTCCTATAAGTAATATTATGTTAACTAAGAAATCGGCCTGAGTAAACGCGAGTTTCAAGCCCGGGCTGGCCAATCCCCAGCTCCTCCCTCTCCTACTACTTCTTGTCGGTGGCTTTCCCTGACGATTGTTGCGCGAGTTCGTATTTGATGTATTGCTCGAGCAGACGGGGATCTGCGCCCACAATACGCCGCCCATTCACGAAGACCGTGGGCGTGCTGTTTACATCGAGTTGCTGACCGTTTGCGCGGCTGGCGTTGACGGCAGCGCCGGCTTCCGGGCTGGCCATGCAGGTCTTGAACGCAGCAGCGTCTACACCGGACTGACCAGCGTAGTCCATCATTTTGGTCCAGGCGTTGGCCGCGGAAATGATCTCCTGATTGTCGTAAATGAAGTCATACATCTTCCAGAAGGCTTTGGGGTCCTGCTGGTAGGCGCAGCGCCCGGCAATGGCCGCCGTTCGTGCCCATGGATGAAGCTGCTCGATGGGATAGTCCTTGAAAACGACGCGTATCTTGCCGGCATAGTTCGGCAACAATCCCCGCAACGCGTCGTGAAGATTGCGGCAGACCGGGCACTCGAAGTCCGAATACTCCACCAGCGTGACCGGCGCCTTGGGGTCACCTAGAGATGGTGCGTCGTTCATCTGAATCTGCGCCCGGTTTTGCGCCAGGGGGTCTTTCGTTATATCCGACAATTCGCCCTGGAAAAGGAATTTGCCGTCCTTGCTGACGTAAAACTTCACGGCCTGTTTGTTGCCGTCAATAGTCAGGTCAATATTGCTCTCAAGCAGCCCTTCAATCGGTGTCGGTTTTGGAGGCCCGACCACCAGCTGGACATCGGGGCCAAAGGCATACAAATGTCGAAGGTAGGCCTCGATACTCTTCTGTGTTGGTGACGTCGCCCCGGCTGACGCTCCCACGGTGGCGGGTTGCGCTTGCTGCGCTCGCGCTGGCGGCGCAATTGTGCCGAAGGCAAGAATTAGGAAAAGTGTCAGCGCTGTTTTCACAAGGACCTCATGGTCTTATGGAATGAACTTCTGCGCGATCGGAAACGGTCTGCCAAATCCAAATGCGCGCGAGGTAATCTTCAAGCCTGGCGCGGATTGCTTGCGTTTGTACTCGTTGCGATCCACCAGAAGCGCAATGTCGCGGACCATCTTTATATCAAAGCCGTAATGATCGGCAATCTCCTGCGGGCTATGCAAGTCTTCGATATACGCCTTGAGGATGCGGTCCAGGACGTCGTAGGGCGGCAAGCTGTCCTCGTCCTTCTGGCCGGGACGTAGTTCGGCGGAAGGGGCCTTCTCAATGGTCGACGCAGGGATGACTTCCCTATCGCGGTTGATCCAGTTCGCCAGCTCGTACACCATCAATTTCGGCACGTCGGAAATGACCGCGAGTCCTCCAGCCATGTCTCCGTAAAGCGTGCAGTATCCAACCGCGAGTTCCGATTTGTTTCCGGTGCTGAGAACCATGGAACCGAACTTGTTTGACAGCGCCATCAGGTAATTGCCGCGGATACGCGCCTGAATATTTTCTTCCGTCACGTCAACGGGACGATCACCAAATGCAGGCGCCAGCGCACGCTTATATTCTTCAAAAACATCCGTAATTGGCAAAGTGATGAGCTGGATGCCCAGATTCTTGGCCAATGTTGCCGCGTCGCTCTTGCTGCCGGCCGACGAAAACGGCCCTGGCATGGAAACTCCGAGGACGTTTTCCGCTCCCAGTGCATCGACCGCGATCGAGGCCACCACGGCAGAGTCAATGCCGCCGCTCAAGCCGACGAGCACCTTCTTAAACCCGCATTTGCGCACATAGTCCGCCGTCCCGGTAAGCAGCGCCTCGTAGGCATAGGCGATTTCCGTCGGTGGCTGAGGGTGAATCTCGCCTTGACCCGTAACCGTGTCATACAGGACGAGATCCTCGCGGAACGCCAGCGCTTGCGCGGCCACACGCCCATCCGGAGCAATTGCCATGCTGGCGCCGTCGAAAATCAGATTGTCGTCGCCCCCCACCTGATTGACGTACACCACGGGACGCCGCTGCTTCTTCGCGATGGCGCGCAGCATCTCAAAGCGAAGATTTCTTTTGTCGATGGTGTAGGGAGAAGCGGAGATATTCAGCAGGACGCTGGTTCCCTGCTTGCTCAATTCCACCACCGGATCGCGCTCGTACAAACGCGTCGGCCAGAAGTTCGGGTCGTTCCAAACATCCTGGCAAATGGTGATGCCCAGTTTTTCGTCTTTGAAATTGTAAACCACTTGCTTATCGGCGGGCTGAAAGTATCGCGACTCATCGAACACGTCGTAGGTCGGCAGGAGCATCTTGCTTTGCTCAAAAACGACGCGCCCTCCGCAGAGCAGCGCCGCTTTGTTGGCCACGGACTTGCCCGCGCCATTTTTCACGCGCCCGGCGTAGCCGACAAGGCTCGGAAGAGGAACTTTGGCTGCGAGCGCTTTCAATTCATCGATGTTCCGGTCGAGAAAAGTGGGACGTTCCAGCAAGTCCAGGGGCGGATAGCCGCAGAGGCAAAGCTCGGTGAAAACAGCGAGGTCCGCTCCTCGCTGCTTGGCTTGCTCCGCCAAGCTCAAGATGCGAGCGGCATTCCCTGCGAAATCGCCAACGGTGGGATTGAACTGCGCGAGCGCTATTTTCATGCCAGGACTACTTTAAGGATACGGT
>Ga0137407_10000581_pt1 | contig 24233 bp, 26 predicted proteins | sample CZOMad2_2_16fung_FD_108410 | JGI IMG/M metagenome (GOLD analysis project Ga0137407, IMG submission 108410) | Vadose zone soil fungal communities from Angelo Coast Range Reserve, California, USA - CZOMad2_2_16fungal (Illumina Assembly) | ecosystem: Environmental > Terrestrial > Soil > Vadose... | reverse complement strand
TCGATCATCTGGGTCGTCATCTGGATCTCTCCCGTGGGTGCCTCTGGCCCCACGCGAGGCTGCTCCAGCCACGGCCCCGTGTCAAGTCAAGCAATTTCGCTTCGGGGCCGTTGTCAGCCCGGCACCGATAGGGAACAATTTCCGGCAGCCGGAAACCCGCGTCGAGGCCCGGTCCCGCGGGCAGCGTCCGCTAAATCCACACCGCACCGAGCTTCGATTGCGCCTCGAGCCTTGGCACCGCCGTTGCTCCTACGTGACTCGCTTGCAACAGCATGGATGCGGTGAAGTTGGTGCAGTGAATCTCAAACACGACGGAGAGTGCGACATGCGGTGGACGGGAGTCGTAGCGATTGCGGTCGCGGCGCTGGCCATCCCGGCGATGGTCTTCGCTCAGGGCGCGCCCATGGGCGCCTGGTGTGGCGGTTCGTACGGTCCGGAGGGGACGAACTTCGGACCGTGCCCCGCGGGGCAGAGCGGCGCGCAGGTCGCCGGACAGGCCTCGGGCATCCAGAGCCAGAGCGTGGCGACGCAGCCCGAGTATCCGGCCAATCAGGTCACCTTCCAGGACGGCAAGGCGTACTTCAACAAGCAGGAGCTCAACTTCAACTACCGCGCCGTCCCCGATCGGCTCAACGAGATCCAGGGGGCGGGCGACTAGGTCGCTCGTCTCAGTAGCTCAGACGGCCTGACGGCGCGGGTCTCTCCCGCGCCGTCTTTCTTTTCCGGAACCTGCAAACGTCCTTGACAGAACACGACGCCGCTCGTATTCTCCCGCCCACTCGCTCACGAGGCAGGAGGAACACATGGCGGCACTTCGATACGCGTCTCTCGGGTTCGTCCTCCTGCTGTTCGGATGCGCGTCGATCAATCCCAAGCCCATCGAGGTCGACATGCCGGCGGCGCAGAAGCACTTCATCGTGCGCGCCGACGGCAATAGTTCATAGGCACGCCTCGGCCGGCGGGGCCCCAGCCCCGCGACGGCCTGCGGCGCGCACCCCCATTTCATAGGCGCGCCTCGGCCGGCGGGGCCCCAGCCCCGCGACGGCCTGCGGCGCGCACCCCTGTTTCATAAACGCGCCGCTCACCACCCGAGGTACGCGAACAGCTTCGGGTCGAGCCGTCGGCGATACTTCTCCAGCACCGGCTGCACCGCGCGCACGAACGTGCCGCGCTCACCCTCGGTCAGCCGGATCACGTCGTTCCGCGCGGGATCGAGCCTCGTCATGATCTCCGCGTCCTCCGCCGCCGCCAGTCGCCGTTGATACGCGGTGGCCTCGCGGGCCGCGGCGTCGACCGCGGAGCGGATCTCGGTCGGCCAGCTCCCGTAGTGGGCCGCGTTGCACACGATGGCGGACGCGCCCCAGAAATGTCCGCTCAGCGTGATGTAGCGGTGATGGTGGTGGACGCCGAAGTTGTAGATGTTGGTGAGCGGATTGTCCTGCGCCTGGAAGCGGTCGCCGCCGATCTGCTCGACGAACTCCTTGATGTCCGACGCGATCGGTTCGAAGCCGAGCGCCCGGAATACTTCGCCGTGTACCTCGCTGGTCTGCGTCCGGATGCGAATGCCGCGGCAGTCGTCGGGCGAGCGGATCGGCCGCACCCGGTTCGTGAGGTGCCGAAAGCCGTTGTCCCAGTACTCGAGCAGACGGCACGACGCCTGCGTGTTGACCTGCCGCCGCGCCCGCTCGCCGTACTCCCCGTCGAGCGCGCCGAAGGCGACCCCGCGATCGGTGACCAGGAACGGCAGCTCGAGGAGCTGGAGCTCCGGCGCGGCCCGCGAAAAGCGCACGGTCGACATGTAGCAGAACGACAGCTCGCCCCGCTCGACCATCGGAACCAGATCGCCGGCCGGACGGCCGAGCTTGACGATGCTGCCGATCAGCTCGAAGTCGACGCGATCGCCGAGTCGCTCGCGGAGCAGCTCGCCGAATCGCGAGGCGGCGCGGTTGTGGATGGAGGCGGGCTCCTGGTAGCCGCCGAATTTGATGACCACTTTCATCGACGCGTTGTTGGCCACGAGCGGCTCTGCTATACCACAAAGCGTGACGGGTGAGGAGTGAGCGACCTCGACGCGGCGCTCGTACGACTCGGCTACACGGAGTTCCGCCCCGGCCAGCGTGAAGCGGTGGAAACGCTGTTCGCCCGTGGGCGGCTTCTCCTGGTGGCGCCGACCGGCGGCGGCAAGAGCCTGAGCTACCAGCTTCCGGCCACGATCCTGCCCGGCACGACCCTGGTGGTGTCGCCGCTGGTGGCGCTGATGGCCGATCAGGTCCAGGCGCTCGAGGCGCGCGGCGTGCGGGCGACCTATCTCGCCTCCACGCTCGAGGCGGCGGAGATGCGCCGGCGAATGGCGCGGATCGCGCGACGCGAGCCGGCGCTCGTCTACGTCGCGCCCGAGCGGCTCGTGTTTCCGGGTTTCCGCAGTCTCGTCCGCGAGCTCGACTGCCCGCTGGTCGCGATCGACGAGGCCCACTGCATCAGCGAGTGGGGCCACGACTTCCGCCCGGAGTATCTGGAGATCGGCGCCGTGCTCGGCGACCTGCCGCGCGCACGGGTCCTGGCGTGCACGGCGACGGCGACGCCGATCGTGCGCGACGAGATCCTGGCCCGGCTCGGTCTACCGGCGGACACGCCGCAGATCGTGCGGGGCTTCGCGCGGCCGAACCTGGCCCTGCGCGCCGCGGACATCGGCGGTCGCCGCGAGCGGGACAGTCTCGTGGACGGCGCCCTCGCCGAAGCGCTCGGCGGCCCCGGACGCGCGCGCGGAACGGCGATCGTCTACGCGCCCACGCGCAAGCAGGCCGACGAAGAGGGCGCGCGGCTGACGGCGCGCCGCTGGCGCGTGCGCGCGTATCACGCCGGGCTCGACGGCAAGACGCGCGACGCCGCACAGCGAGACTTTGCGGACGGCCGACTCGAGATCGTGGTGGCGACCAATGCGTTCGGCATGGGGATCGATCGCCCGGACGTGCGCGCGGTGATCCACCTCGGCCCGCCCGGGTCGATCGAGGCGTACTACCAGGAAGTAGGGCGAGCGGGCCGCGACGGCGCGCCCGCGCTCGGGCTCCTCCTGATCAGCGCGCGCGACCTGCCGCTGCGGCGGGCGCTGCTCGAGCGAGGCGCCGGCGAGGCGACCGCGGACGCGACGGTGGTGGAACACAAGTGGGGCATGTTTCTCGAGCTGATTCGCTGGGCCGAGGGCGGCAGCTGCCGCCACGACGCGATCCTCCGCTATTTCGGCGACGAGGCGGAGACGCTCGCGGGCTGCGGCCGCTGCGACGTCTGTCTCGCCCTCGGCGGGGATTCGGAGGCCCGCGATCCGGAGGGCGTCACCCTGATCGTCCGCAAGGCGCTCTCGGGTGTGGCCCGCGTCCACGGGCGCTTCGGCCTGCAGCTCGCGGTCAAGCTGATCCGGGGCGAGCCGGACGAGCGGCTCGAGCGCGCCGGGCTCACGACCGTGAAGACCTTCGGCAATCTCCGCGAGCACCCGGGCTCGTGGCTGGTCGCGCTCCTTCGCCGCTGCGTGTCGGCCGGCTGGGTGAGCTTCGCCGAGATCGATCGTCCGGTGGTCATATTGACCGACGATGGCCGCGCCGTGATGCGGGGCGAGCGGCCGGCGCGGCTTCTGCTGCCGCCCGCGTCCCGACAGAAAAGCGCCGAGCCCGTCGGGTCACGACGAGAAAAGCCGGCGCCCGATCGGACGCCGGCCCGGACGGAGGCGCGCGGGCCCGCCGAGCCGGACGCCGCCGCGGTGGCCCTCTTCGAGGCGCTCCGCCGCTACCGTCTCACCGTGGCGCGAGCGGAAGGCGTGGCGCCCTTCATCGTGGCCAGCGACCGCACCTTGCGCGACATCGCCGCGCTCCGGCCCCGCGATCTCGCCGAGCTCGAGCGCGCCCACGGTGTCGGGCCCTACAAGGCCGCGCGATACGGCGCGGGGCTCTTGCAGGTGGTGGCCAAACAGGCCGAGGGTCTACACTCCGGATAGGAGGGCTGCGATGAGGTTCACGACATCCCTGTGCGCGCTCCTGATCGCGCTGACCGGATGCTCACGCGCCACCCTTCCCTACAAGCCGCTGTCTCAGCCTTCGGGTGTGTCCCTCTCCGCCGACTACGTGCTGCTGGCCGACCGGCTCCGCGTGGAAGTCGACACCGACGGATATCGGCTGGAAGATGCGCAGATCGTCAGGACCGACAACGTCGTGATCCGGCCTCAGACCATCGAGCAGCCTCCGCCGGCCTCGGCGAGCGGGTCCAGCTTCGGGATCGGACTCGGCGGCGGGTCCGTCAGCGGCGGCCGGGGCGGCGCCGTGGGCGTCGGCACCGGCGTCGGCGTCAGCATCCCCATGGGCAGCGACACGCGAGTGGCCGGCAACACCGTGCTCTACTTCGCGCTGGATCAGGTTGGTCAGGCGCCGTGGCGCCTGAACGTCCGGGTCGCCGGGGCGACGCCCGCCGACATCGTGCTCCTGCCGCGCTAGACGCGGCGTTCGCGGTCACGCGCTGCGCAAGCGGGTCGCCCTCACGAACACGACCGCCAGCATCGGCACGACGAACCCGATCACGGTCGTCAGCACCAGCAGCGTGCCCAGCTGGCCGTAGTCGGCCGGCGTCGTGATCGCGCCCGATGCGTCCTTGACCTCGCGCGTGACGATGAAGGCCTGATTCAGATACTTCGTGCCGAGCTGCGCGGCGGCCAGCGCCAGGTTCGTGAACGACGCCATGACCGCGAAGAACGTCGCCTTCAGCCGGTCGGGCGCCGAGTTCGCGATCCAGGCCAGCATCGGCACCATCGCGATCTGGCCCAGCGGCGACTCGAGCGCGGTGTCGATGAGCACGATCATGCGCGCGTCGACGAGGCCACCCGTGTGCGCCGCCGTCCAGTGGTGCAGGCCGTAGTACATGCCGACGATCGGCGCGCCGATGACCGTGGTGGCGATGGTGAGGGAGCCGACGATATACGCGATCGACCGCTCGGCCATGAAGCGGCGGAAGACGAACAGCCCGGCCAGGGTCAGCACGCTCCCGATCAGTGACAGCGCCGCCAGGAACTGCTGATCGAAGCCGAGCAGGTCGATCATCCACCACGTCGACCCGGCGCCCGGCCCGGGCATCGCGCGGAACACGAACACCAGGACCGCGGTGCCCACCAGCACGTGACGCGCCTCCGGCTCCAGCTCGCTCGTGATCCGCCACATCAGGAAGAGCACGATCGCCATGGACGCGCCGAACACGATCTCCTGACCGCCGGCGACGTCGCCGATGCCGACGCCGAGCGACACGATCGCGAACGCGAGGCCGCCCCCGATGATCCACCAGTTGACGGGGGGCCGCTCGCCGTGCGGGTTCAGCATCCGACGCGCGTCGCTCCTCGCGAACCCCTTCGCCATCAGCCGTCGGGCGTCGCGCCACTTGACGACGCTGCCCAGGACGACGCCGAGCACCGACACCAGCGGAATGAGGAGCGACACGTGATAGACGCGGAGATAGGCGAGCGCCTTGGCGGCCTCGGGCATCTCCCCCACCCCGCGCAGCAGGTACACGTTGGCGAGCGCCACGAGAACGCTGCCGCCGATGATCGCGACCCGGCCGAGCGTTTGCACGGTGGTGTTCATCGACTTGCGCTCGGCCAAGCTGGTGGGCTGGCCCTCGGCGTCGACGCGCGGCACCGCCTCGACGGTCATCGCGTCGGCGACCACGTCCTGCACCACGTAGCCGATCGGCGCAAGCAGGGTGGATAGCACGAACCACGCCTCGACGCTCGCGAAGGCGCGCATCGAGTCGGTGTAGCCGAGCAGGCCGATCATGATGGCAAGGCTCGCGGTGATCAGCCCCGCGCCCACGAACACCAGCGCGGCCTTCCAGCGCCAGATCAGGTCGACCAGATGCCCGAGCGGCACTTTGAGCGCCCACGGCAGGCCCGCCCAGAAGCCGAGCCCCGCCAGGAACTCCGCCGAGAGGCCGAGCCGCTCCTTGATGTAGAACGTCGCCACGATCGACGTGAGCCCGGAGATGCCCGCGGCGACGTAGACCATGAGCGGCGGCAGGTACGAGAGCCGCATCTCGCGGCCGAGCGCGAGGAAGTTGCGATCGATCCAGGACCGAGCGAGGCCGGTGTTGCCCGGCGCGACGGAGGGCGGCGCAGACGCCATCAGTGACAGGGTATGCAGGAATCCCCGCTCGTTGCAATGTGATACCTTCAGCGCGTCGTCGATGATAGCGATGTTCGCGCTGCAGGTCGTCGCGGGGCCGCTGTGCGAGCCGCAGGGCCGGCCGGGGGCTGGGGCCCCCAGGCCCGAGGCGAGCGATACGAAGAGGCCCCGCCGGCCGAGGCGCGACTACGAATCCGCGGAGGTCACGATGAGCGACAAGGTCGACGGAAAGACCGCGAGCCCCTACGGCTATCCGTTCTGGGACTGGGTGGCAAAGGAAGATCCCGAGTACGCTCGCGCCCGCGGGCCGCTGACCGAGCTGTCGGTCGGCGAGGGCAAGGAGCTCTCGATCAAGCACCGCGAGATGGTCATCATCGGGATCCTCGCCTACTGCGGCCGTGAGGACGGCGTGGTCACGCACATGCGTCGGGCGGTCCAGCACGGCGCCACCAAGCGCGAGCTGCTCGAAGCGATCGAGTCGGCCGCGCTGCCGGGCGGCGGGCCGACGTTCAGCACGGGCGTGCAGGCGCTGATGCAGCTCGATCGCGACGGAGCGTTCAAGAAGTAATCACGCCTATAAATCCGGAGGGTGGTCATGGCAAAGGCGTACTGGATCGCGTGCTATCACGCCATCAAGAATCCCGACGCGCTGGCAGCGTACGCAAAGCTGGCGGCGCCCGCCATCCAGGCGGCGGGCGGGCGTTTTCTCGCTCGGGGCATGCCGGCGAAGACCTATGAGGCGGGGCTCAGTCAGCGCGTGGTCGTGATCGAGTTCGACAGCGTCGCGCAGGCGACCGCGGCTCACGACAGCGCGGGTTATCAGGCCGCGCTCAAGGAGCTCGGCAACGCCGCCGAGCGCGACATCCGCATCGTCGAAGGAGTCAGCTGACGCGGTTCCGCCACCAGGAACGCCGCTTTCGGGGCACTTGCGTCCAACGTTTCACTGGCGTATCGTCTCGGGGCCATGCGACGAAGAGCGTCGCTCGTCGTCCTGCTCCTGGGTATCCTGCTCACGCTTCCGCCCTGCGCCTATGCCAGCCCGACGGACCCGACCTGGATTCCGGGTCTCTACGATGACAACGACTACGACGACGTCATCCTGTTCATCACCGGCGCGGTCACCGCCGTCGACTCCAGCATCGCGGACGCCAGCGGGCTCGTCACTGTCTGTCTCGGCCTGATCACCTCGAGCCGACGACAGCTCGTGTCGGCCCGCCCACTCGAATCCCTCTCCACGCGAGCCCCTCCCCGCCTGTTCTGATAACGCAGTCTGCTCGCCCGCGACCCCTCGAGGGCACGGGTGTCACCGCGTGGCGGTGAGGCGCAGCTGGTTCACACCTCACGCCCGGAGCTTGACTCTTCGCGGCTCACAACAGGAGGTCTCGCAATGATGCGAAAGTGGTCACTCGGGCTGCTCCTGCTTCTCGTCGTTGCCGTACCCTTCTTGCTACTCAGCACCGGATCCGGCCGCGCTGACGACCGCGGCGACCGGGACAGGGAAAGGGCAAAAGGACCTGTCCAGTTTCTCAAGGCGATTCCGGTTCCCGTGAGCGCCGTGAACGGTACGTCCGGCGCTATGTACTCCTTCGACATCAGCTTCGTCGATCCGGCGACTGGAACGTACTATCTCGCCGATCGTTCCAACAAGGCTATCGACGTCCTCAAGGAGAACACGGGGGTTGTCACGCAGATTTCCCCGAACAACGGCCACGCCCCGTTCGCCGGGTTCGTGCCGTGTGTTCCTCCCCTCGGTGCCAACGATTGCGCCGGTCCCAATGGCGTCGTGGCCGCGTTCCCCTGGCTCTTCGTGACCGACGCCAACAGCCGGGTGCTGACGTTCGACCTCAGGACCAGCCCACCCATGACTGTCAGCGAAGTCAACGCGCTACCCGCCGAAAAGACCCGTGCGGATGAGTTAGCGTACGATCCGAGGGATGGGCTGCTCCTCGTGATCAACAACGCCTCCGAACCGCCGGTTGGCACCTTGATCAAAGTCGATAAGGCGAACGGTCACCTCTCTGTGGTGAAGAACATATTCTTCGATACGAAGCCAGGGCACAGCGGCGTCGATGCGACGAACGGCGCCGAACAACCCGTGTGGGATCCCGGAACCGGCAAGTTCTATCTCTCCATCCCGCAAATCGGACCGACGCTCTCGCACGGAGGGGTCTTGCGCATCTCGACGACCGGGACAGTGGAGGCAACCTATCCGGTGGAGTTCTGCTCGCCGGCCGGCCTCGCCCTCGGTCCCAAGCAAGATCTGCTCGTCGGCTGCAACACGGTCTTCGACACGGCGGGCGGTGTATGGACTGGGAATGCGGACAGGGATGCGAATTCCGCGAAGCCGCGGTATGTGATCCTGGACGCCAAGACGGGCAACATCGATAAGATCCTCTTCAACGTTGGACCAGGAGACGAAGTCTGGTTCAACAAGGGTGACGGGAACTACTACACCGCGTCTTCAGGCAGCCCTCTCGCACCCAATGCCATTACTCCGGCGCGGGCCCCAATCGGAACGGCGACAACCGCGCCCGTCAACGTGTCCCAAGGCGCGGCCGTTCTCGGCGTGATCGACGCGCACGAACAAAAGCTGCTCCAGCTCGTGCCGACGCTCAACGTCCCCGCGGTCCCGGCTTCCCAGCCCAACCCGCATCCCGCCGGGACGGCGCATTCGGTGGCCGCCAACGCCCGGAACAACCACGTGTTCGTACCCTTGGCGGCGAACAACGCCTTCCCCGACTGCCTGAAGGGCTGTATCGCCGTGTTTGGGAGGCCGTCGGAGGACGAAGGAGACGACTAGCTCGAGCGTGATCGTTGGGTCAGCCATCAGACATGGCTGAGGTGAGCGAGCGGCGCGATCGCGAGGTCGCGCCGCTCGTCTCTGTCGAGACGGCTGGAAAGGTCCTGGCTCTCTTGAGCGCACGCCTGGACTTGCGGAGCCGATTGGCAATGTCCCGGCCCCTCTTCGCGTTCAACCTTTTCCTGGCCGGGCTCTCGGTCTTCCTTTCCATCCGCATCGGCCACGCTCTCTTGGCTCCCGATCCCCAAACACCACCTCGCATCGCCCGGCCCCTCGCGGTCGCGGCTCCTCGAGATCACGAGGCCGTGCGGAATTCGCGATCCAGCGAAGTCTACGACGTGATCGCGACCAGGAGCCTCTTCGATCCGAGTCGTTCCGAGCCGGCATCCTCGGAAGCGAAGGCTCCGCTCCTGCCAGCAGCGCCAACATTGGCGCTCTATGGCGTGGCGATCAGCGACGACACTCGAGTTGCGTTCGTTCAGGATCTCGTCACGAAACAGATCGTGGGCTACAAGACAGGGGACAAGCTGGCTGGCGGACAGGTGGAGCGGATCGAGTCGGATCGCGTGGTGATCATACGAGCAGACGGGCCCATCGAAGTTCTGCTGCACCAACCGAAGGAGCGCCAACCAAAGGAGTCTCCGGCGGTCGTCCCATCGGCCGAAGAAGTTTCGTCACGGCGCAGCCGAGGCCGGCAAGAGTGATGGTCGGCGCGGTCAGCAGGACACGAGCTTGACGACCCGCGCGGCGCGTGCGAGAAGCTGGGCTCAGGTAATGGTCTACCGACGCGAACGCTCCGGCCTGGTCGCCATGGGCGCAAAGGACATGCGCGAAGGAAAGGAACGAGGAATGGCACGCATCAAGCACATCGCGTTGTCGACCGACGATCCGGTGAAGACCGCCGAGTTCTACAAGAACATCTTCGGGTTGAAAGAGTTGCGCCGGGAGCCCGCCGAGACCGGGGCCGATGGAGTCTGGCTGAGCGACGGCTACATCTACTTCGCCATCCTGAAGTACGGCGGCGACGACACCCCCAACCTGGGCGAAGGCCCGTCCACGGTCAAGGGCATCCACCACATCGGCTTCTACGTGGACGACCTCGAGGGAGCGTCGACCTCGCTGGAAGCTGCCAGCTGCACGGAATGCCCGGGCAGCAGCAAGGTCAACAGGAAATTCAAGGGTCCCGATGGAGTGATGATCGACGTGCGGGCGCGGGGCTGGGACGAGCAGATCAAGGCCCGGATGCAGCTCTATCGGCTGACCCCGGTCTCCGCGCCGCCCGCGTAACTCGGGGTTCGGCCGGCGGGTCGCGTGACGGCGGTCGATCTTTACCGCGAGAAGACAAGAGCGTAACATCGGGCCATCCTCGAGAGGAGGTCACGATGCGCTATACGCGGATCTCGGCCGACTGCCACATCGACATGCCGTGGATGCCCCCCGACCTGTTCACGTCGAATGCCTCCGCCGCCTTGAAGGAGCGGATGCCGTACGTGACGGACGGCCCTGACGGGCCGCACTGGACCTGCAAGAACGGCACGTCGTTCGGCCTGGTCTGCGGCGTCGGCCCCGGAGGCGCGAAGCTGGTGCCGGGTCAGAACTACCGCGTCGACAAGATGGCGGCGACCGGCCTCTACGAGGACGCCAAGCGCGGCATCCGGCGCGTCATCGATCCCCACCTCAGGGTGAAGGACGCCGAGCTCGACGGCGTCGACGCCGAGGTGATCTTCGGCATCCTCGGCGCCGCCACGCGGCTCAACGATCACGATGCCGCGAAAGAGATGTTCCGTATCTACAACGACTGGCTCGTGGACTTCTGCCGTCCCTATCCGGACCGTCACATCGGCCTGGCCTGCCTGCCCTACGGCGACATCGACGCCGCGGTCAAGGAAATCTACCGGGTCGCCAAGATGGGGTTGCGCGGTCTCGAGCTCTCCTGCTCCTGGGACATGGAGCCCATGTGGCACCCCGTCTGGGAACCGCTCTGGCGGGCGGTCGACGAGGTGAATCTGCCGCTCCACTTCCACACGTTCCCCTCGATGCCGCCGGGCGTCCGCGAGAAGGCGACCGGGCTCACGCGCCGGGCCGCGATGTTCACGGGCGTGTCGGCCTTCCAGATGAACCTCGTCAACATCCTGGCCGCGATCATCGGCGCCGCCGTCCTCGAGCGCTATCCGCGGCTCCGGATCTCGTTCGGCGAGAGCGGCATCGGCTGGATCCCGTACGCGCTCGATCGCATGGACTTCGAGTGGGAGGATCGCTTCCGCGATCTCGGTCTCACGATGAAGCCGAGCGACTACTGGCGGCGCCAGTGCAAGGCCACGTTCCAGTTCGACCGGATCGGCACCAAGCTCGTCGAGGACATGGGTGACGAAACGATCATGTGGGCCTCGGACTATCCACACACCGACGGCGTGTGGCCCGAGTCCTCGAAATACATCGAGGAGCAGTTCGGTCATCTGCCGGCCGACGTGGTACGCAAGATCACGTGCGAGAACGCGGGGAAGTTCTACGGCCTGATGTGATGAACGTGGGGGCGGGGCCCGACAGGGCCTGATTGATGAACGTGGGGGGCCCCGACATGGCCCCCCACACCCCCCAACGCTTTACGCGCGCGCAACCCGAGCGCTCCCGGGCACTAGCGTAGCCGCTCTCAGGTGCGCGCCGCGGGGCTCGTTCCCTTCTCGAGGAAGCGCAGCGCCACCGCCACGTGCATCGCGATGCCGTTGGCGAGCGCCGACTCGTTCACGAGCATTCGCGGCGAGTGGTTGGGAAACGCCGCGCTCGCGTCCGGTCGCGTGCTCAGGTTCGCGATCGCGCCGGGCACCTTCTGGAGCACGTACGAGAAGTCCTCGCTCGCCATGATCGGATGGCTCGCCGCGTGGACCGCCTCCGGCCCGAGGAGCTCGCGCGCGGTGTCGAGCACGAAGCCGGCGAAGTCCGCGTTGTTTACGGTCACCGGATAGCCGCGGATCAAATCCACGTCGACCGCCGCTCCGTGGGCGGCCGCCACGCCCTCGGCCACGCGGCGCACGCCCTCGAGCACGCGCTCGCGCGTGTCCTCGGAGACGGTCCGGATCGTGCCGAGCAGGCTCGCGGTGTCGGGGATCACGTTACGCGTCGTCCCGGCCTCGATCTTGGCGACGGTCACGACCGCCGGGTCGAAGACGTGGACTCGGCGGGTCACCAGGGTCTGGAACGCCTGCACGATCTCGCACGCGATCGGGATCGGGTCGAGGCAATCGTGCGGCGCCGAGGCGTGGCCCCCTTTGCCTCGCACCACGATCTGCAAGGTGTCGCCGGAGGCCATGGCCGGGCCCGGACGGGCCGAGATGGACCCGGCTTGCATCCGATGGGTCACGTGCAGCGCGAAGGCGCCGCTCGGCGCGGCCGTTCCGTCGAGCAGCCCTTCCTCGATCATCACGCGCGCGCCGTGATAGCCCTCTTCACCCGGCTGCAGCATGAACAGCACCGACCCGGCGAGCGAGTCGCGGCGGCGGGCGAGCAGGCGCGCGGCGCCGACGAGCATCGCCGTGTGCGCGTCGTGGCCGCACGCGTGCATCGTGCCGCTCACCTCGGAGGCGAACGGAAGCCCCGTCTCCTCCGGCATCGGCAACGCGTCCATGTCGGCCCTCAAGAGGATGGTCGGACCCGGACGGGCGCCGGTGAGTCGCGCGACGACCGACGTCGTGCGCTGGCCCGTCCTGATGTCGAGGCCGAGTCCGTCCAGCGCCTCGAGCACGACCGCCTGAGTCCGCGGCACGGTGAGGCCGACCTCGGGATGCCGGTGGATGCGGCGGCGAAGCTGGATGGTGTCTTCCAGGAGGCTCTTGGCGTCGGCGAGAATCTCGGCGGTCTTCATGGACCGGATTATAAACGGCCCGACGGTGTATGCTTCGGCGTCGAGGTGCACCCGGATCACGCCGACAAGCCACGCGTTCGCAGCTCATGCACGAGCGGGCGATGTTCGCGCCAATCGTCGAGCCGGCTCTGCTGATCGGCATCGGCGCCCGACTGGCCGAGATGCCGACGATCACCGGCCATCCGTACCTGTCGCCGTACGAGGATCTGAAGCTCAAGGGACGCTGAGGAGGGTCGCCATGACACAGACGATGAAGGCGTGGTTCGCGGTTCCCGGCCCCGAGGGCGCGGTGTTCGAGCTGCGCGAAAGCCCGGTGGGCGCGCCGGGCCCCGGCCAGGTGGCGGTCGCCGTCCGCGCCGCCGGCACCAATCGCGGCGAGCTGATCCGCGGCGCGGCGCTCCGGGCCGGTAGCGCACCCGCCAGCCCGGCGCGGGCGGGCACGGAGTTCGCCGGCGAGATCGCGGCGGTCGGCGACAGCGTGAACGGCTGGCAGCCTGGAGACCGCGTGATGGGCCGCGCGGTGGGCAGCTACGCGCAATCCGTCGTCGCGCACCAGCGCTCGCTCATGCGGATTCCCGGCGGCATGTCGTGGGCCGAGGCGGCGGCGATCCCGAACGTGTTCGTCACCGCCCACGACGCGCTCGTCACGAACGCCGCCGCGCGACCGGGCGAATCCGTGATGGTCACCGCCGGCCCGTCGGGCGTCGGCACGGCCGCGATCCAGATCGCGCGCCACATCGGCGCGAATCCGGTGATCGCGACGACGCGGACACCGGCCAAGACCGTCGCGCTCCAGGCACTCGGCGCGCACGAGGTCGTCGACACGCGTGACGCCAGCAAGTGGGTCGACGCCGTGATGCGGGCGACAGGGGGCAAAGGCGTCGACGTCATCATCGACCACGTCGGCGGCCCGATGCTGGCCGACAACATCGCCGTGCTCGCGCTCAAGGCGCGGCTCGTCAGCGTCGGCCGCAACGCGGGCCGCGTCGGCGACTGCGATCTGGACGAGATCGCCCGCAAGCGCGCCTCGATCATCGGGGTCACCTTCCGCACGCGCACCCCGGAGGAATCGCTCGCGTGCAGCGAGCGCTTCGCCGCTCACCTCCTGGACGCCGTCGCGAAGGGCGCGCTCAAGCCGGTCCTCGACCGCACGTTCCCGTTCGAGCGTCTCACCGACGCGCACAAGTACATGCTGAGCGACACTCAGACCGGGAAGATCGTGCTGATGATCGACGCAAAATGAGCTTCAAGATCCTCCTGCTGGGCTCGGACGTCGACGAGTCCTGGCCGCAGAAGATCGGGCGGGCCGTACCCGGCACCACCGTCAGGGCCTTGCGCGATCCCCACGACGCCCTCGTCGAGATCGAGGACGCCGACGCGGCCTACGGCACGGTGCCGCCCGAGCTCCTGGCCCGCGCGAAGAAGCTTCGCTGGATCTGCGCCGCGCGCGCGGGGCTCGGCGGCGACTGGTTCTACGAGGCGCTCGTGAAGAGCGACGTCGTCGTGACGAACATGCGCGGCAGCTACAACGAGCACCTGTCCGCTCACGCCGTCGCGTTCCTGCTCGCCTTCGCCCGCCGATTCGAGCATTACCTGCCGCAGAAGCAGTGGAAGAAAGGCCCGGGGATGATCGACCTGCCGACGAAGACCGTGCTGATCGTCGGCGTGGGCGGCGCGGGCGCCGAGGCGGCCAAGCTCTGCGCCGCGCTGGGCATGAAGGTGCTCGGCGCCGACCCGCGCGTGACGGCTCCGCGGCCCGGCGTTGCCGAGCTGTTCACGCCCGACCGGCTCGCCGAGCGTCTGGGCGAGGCCGACTTCGTGATCGTGACCACACCCGAGACGCCCGACACGCGGGGGATGTTCGACTCGCGGCTCTTTGCGAAGATGAAGCGTGGCTCGTACTTCATCAACATCGCCCGCGGCGGCTGCGTCGTGACCGAGGACCTGATCGCCGCGCTGCGGTCGGGCCATCTCGCCGGCGCGGGGCTCGACGTGGTCGCTCCGGAGCCGCTGCCGCCCGACAGCCCGCTCTGGACGATGCCCAGCGTGCTGATCACCCCCCACGTCGCGATCTCGGGCGCGCCCTATCGCCAGAAGTGGGAGGAGATCCTGCTCGAGAACTGTCGGCGGTTCGCCGGAAATCAGCCGTTGCTCAACGTGGTCGACAAGGAAAAGTGGTACTGACGATGAAGACCAGCGCGAGCCGGATCCTGACCACGCACGTCGGCAGCATGCCGCGGCCGGAGAGCATCAAGGCGCTGCTCCGGGCCCGGCTGGCCGGCCAGGCCGTGGACGACGCTCAGCTATCGGCTCGTGTGGCGGAAGCCGTCGCCGACGCCGTGCGCCAGCAGGCCCGGGTCGGCCTCGACGTCGTCTCGGACGGTGAGATGGGCAAGACGAGCTTTCTCGCCTATGCGGACGAGCGGCTGACCGGCTTCGCCCCGATGAGCGCCGGTGATCCCGGCATCCCGTCGAGCAACGCCGGCGGATCGTGGGCGCGCCGGATCGACACTCGCCGCGAGTGGCGCGCCTTCCGCGACTACTACGAGGAATATCTGCCGCGCGCGATGCCGCCGTCGGCCCCGCCCACGGTGTGCCAGGGACCGATCTCGTACAAGGGTCAGGCGCAGCTCCGGAGAGAGCTGGAGACCTTCAAGGCGGCGCTGCAAGGCGTCAACGTCGAAGAGGCCTTCGTGCCCGCGATCGCGCCGGCGATGGTCGGCCGAGGCCAGAATCAGCACTACGCGACCGAAGAGGAATACGTCTTCGCGATTGCCGAGGCGCTCAAGACCGAATACAAGGCCATCGTCGATGCCGGCTTCATCCTCCAGATCGACGATCCCGGGCTCGGCGAGACGTGGGACATGATGATCCCGGCGCCGCCGCTCGAGGAATACCGGAAAAAGCAAACCCGGAACATCGACGCGCTCAATCACGCCCTGAGCGGCCTCCCCGAAGATCGCGTGCGCTACCACCTCTGCTGGGGCAGCTGGCAGGGGCCGCACGTCCACGACCTCGGCCTGCGCGATATCGTCGATCTCATGCTGCGCGTCAAGGCGCAGGCCTACTCCGTGGAGGCGGCGACGCCGCGTCACTCCTACGAGTGGCGCGTGTGGGAAGAGGTGAAGCTCCCGGACGGCAAGCTGCTCGTTCCCGGCGTCATCGCGCACACCACCGCGGTGGTCGAGCATCCCGAAACGGTGGCGGAGCGCCTCACGACCTTCGCCCGGCTGATCGGCCGCGAACGGGTCATCGCGGGTGTCGACTGCGGATTCGCGCAGGGCGCCTTGTATCAGCGCCAGCACCCCTCGGTCATGTGGGCGAAGTTCGAGGCGCTGGTCGCCGGCGCGAGGCTCGCCTCCGAGCGGCTCTGGCGGCGCTGAAATCGGGCGCTGAAGTCAGGTAGGATCGCGGGGGTGAGCCGACCTGCCGGGGCGGAACTTTCCGCATCCACGAAGTTCGGAGCGCTCTACCACCGCGACTATCGCAACTACTTCCTCCTCGCGCTCATCGGCATGACGGCCGAGAGCATCGAGCACGTGGCCAGCTACTGGGTCATCTTCGAGTCGTTCCACTCGCCGACGCTCGGTGGCTTCGCGGTCATCAGCCACTGGGTTCCGTTCCTCGCCTTTTCTGTCTACGCGGGCGCTCTGGCGGACCGCTTCGATTGCCGCAAGCTCATCCAGGCGGCCCAGGGGCTGTTGATGCTCACATCGGTCGCCTGGGGCGTGCTCTTCCTGACGGGCGCGCTGCGAGGGTGGCACGCGGCCGCGCTCCTCATGGTCCACGGCATGGCGGGCGTCATCGTGTCGCCGCCGATCCAGCTCATCGTCCACGACATCGTCGGGCCCGAGCATCTCGCGAGCGCGATCCGCCTCAACGCGATCAGCCGCTATGTCTCCATGCTGGTCGGGCCCGCGGTCGGCGGCGCCGTCATGCTCACTCTCGGGCCGGGCATGACGCTTCTCGCCAACGTGCTGCTGTACGTGCCGCTCACCCTCTATCTCTTCCGCATGCCGTATACGGGGCACGGCAACGCGGGCGCCGAGTCGCGCCGGGCGCCGCGATTGAGCCTCGCGGAGGCGAGGCGACTTCTGGCCGAGGTCCGCTCCGACCCGCGGATCATCCGCATGATCGTGCTGGCGGGCGCGACGTCGTTCTTCGTCGGCACGGCGTTCCAGGCTCAGATGCCCGAGTACGCGCACCACCACGGCTCCGAGGAGGCGGACATCTGGTACACGGTGCTGTTCAGCGCCAACGCGGCCGGCGCCGTGATCGGCGCGATCATTCTGGAAAGCGTCGCGGTCCTACAGGGCGGCGTGCGGGCGGCGATCGTGTGCGCGGCGATCTGGGGCGTGGTGATGGCGATTTTCCCGTTCGCCCACGGCTACGCGGCGGCGGTGACGCTCCTGGTGCTGGCGGGCGTCTTCAACATCGCCTACACGTCGATGGCGCAGGCGGTCGTTCAGATCCTGGCGCCACCGAATCTGCGCGGTCGCGTCGTCGGGCTCTTCAACACGTCGATGCTCGGGCTTCGGGCCGGCAGCGGCCTGACGGTCGGCGTCGTGGGCGCCCTGATCGGCGTCGAGCTATCGCTGACCTTGAGCGCCGTCGCCGTCGTGGCGATCGCCCTCGGGCTCCTGGCCGCGGACCTCGGGCGTCGTCAGTAAGGCACCTCGATCAAGCGGTCCCGCGCCGAGCGCATGTCTTCGGAGAGCAGCTCGCGAAGCGCGCGCGCCACCGGGCCGGGCTTGCCGTCGCCGATGGGCTTTTGATCCCACTCGACGATGGGCGCGACCTTGACCGAGCTCCCGATCAGCAACATCTCGCTCGCCGCGCGCGCCTCGGCCACCGGGATGTCGCACACCTGAATCCCGTTGATGACGTGTCGCGCTTGCAGCGTTTTCGCGAGCTCGAGCAGGCGTAGCGACGTGCACCCCGAGAGGATGTGGTCGAACTTCGGGTGCTTCAGCGTGCCGTCGGCGGTGATGAACGCGACGTTCATGTTGGAGCTCTCGCCGACGTTCCCGGCTTCGTCGATGAAGATCCCGTTGTCGAGACCGCGCTCGAGCGCCTCCATCTGCATGAGCACGTTCGGCAGATAGTTGACGCTCTTGGTCACGGCGTAGAGAGGCGGCTTGATCGGGTACGTCGTGGTCATCATGCGGAGGCCCTGGGTGTACCAGGTGTCGGGATAGCCGAGCCCCGCGGAGATCATCACGAAGAACCCGGGCTCGGCGCCCGCGGCCGGCGTGAGCCCGAGGCTCCCGGGCCCGGCCGAGGCCCAGTAGCGGATGGAGCCCTCGCGCCGCCCGCTCGCCGCCGTCGTTCGCACGATGATGTCCCGCATCTCGTCCCGCGTCGGCAGCTGCAGTCGCGAGTTGCGGGCCGATCGGATGAACCGGTCGAGATGCGCCTCGAGATCGTAGATCTTGCCGGCCTCGATCGCCGCCGTGTCGAAGATGCCGTGCCCGCGGTGCACCATGTGATCGTCGAACGGAAGGACCATCAGCGCGGGATCCGTCACGATCCCGCCGAGCTGGCTCGAGTAGAACGCCCAGTACTTCACCGGCTGCCGGACCCGAAGCTCCCGGAGCCGCGCCACAACCTCGTCCGCCGTCAGCGTGTGCAACGCGGTCGTCACCGCCATCGAGCTGCCTCCCCCTGGCCGGCGGTCTCGCCGCCGTGCACCGGTCAACTGTAGCATTCCCGTGGGTCTGGCGGGCGCGCCCGTCTTCTTTGGGCCGCGGGCGCGACCGGGCCGCGTCGTCAATCGCGCGCCACGGCCGGCGGCGCGTCATACCCGCACGTACCCGCCCTCAGCTCGCCCCGCTGTGTCGGCGCAAGAAGGGCAGCGCGAGATCGATGAACAGGTCCGGCGTCTCGACCGCCATGAAGTGGCCCGAGCTTGCCTCGACGTACTTCGCGCCGGGAATCTGCGCGGCCACCTTCACCACCATGGCCGGCGTCCGAATCCCGTCGTGAGTGCAGCCGATCACCAGGGTGGGAGCGCTGATCCTCGCCAGATCCTGGCTCAGATCGAACGCGGGATTCGTCGACATCCTCAAGATCGCCGCCATCGCCTCGGGATCGTTCCCCAGCCAGCGCCGGCGAAAGCGCTCGAAGCGAGCGCGGTCGAGAGCCCGCATGTTCTCCGGGTACGAGGCGCTCAGGCTCGCCGGCTCCACCGCACGCACGCCGCCTCGCTCGGTTTCCTCGATGCGCTTGCGGGCGGCGGCCGGGTCGGCGTTGGCCCAGGTCGCGGGGCTGGCGACCGCGATCCGGCCGACGCGCGCCGGGTAGCGTCCGGCGAACGCGAGCGCGATCGCGGCTCCCATCGCGCACCCGGCCAGGTGCACCGGCCCGGCGATCCGCAGCGCGTCGAGCAGCGCCACCAGATCGGCCACGATGCCGTCCATCGAGATGGCCCGTGTCTTCTCCGACATCCCGAAGCCCCGCTGGTCGTACCGCAGGACGCGGAACTGGCGCTGGAAGGCCGGGAGCGCGTCATCCCAGCTCTCGATGCAGCCGCCGACCTCGTGGATCAGCACGACGGTCTCGGAGCCGCTGCCGCTCAGGTCGTAACGAAGGCTCGCCCCGTTGGCCTCGATCCAGTTCATCGGGTGGGCTCCCCCGCCGGCGGCCTACGACCTGTACGGCGGAATCTCTCGGTGAAACATCGCGAAGATCTGCTCCCAGTCGCGCGCCGCTCCGTGCGGGTGAAAGATGTCGCGGTTGGGGAGCGCGTAGCCGTGCTGAGCGCCCTCGTGGATCGCGTAGCGATAATCGACCGGGCACGGACGCAAGAGGTCCTCGAGCTCCTTCACCATCGACAGCGGGGCGTACGGGTCCGTCTCGGCGAAGCCGCAATAGAGTCCGCCGCGGAACTGCCTGGCCAGGCGGTGCGGCGAGTCGGGCGCGTCGCTGATCAGGCTGGTCCCGTGCAGGCTGGCCGACGCTCTGATGTGCTCCGGAAATTGACCGGCGACGCACAACACGTGGCGTCCGCCCATGCAATAGCCGATCGCGCCGACGCCGCCCGCGCGCACGGGCTCGCCGCGGCCGATGAAATCCAGGATGGCCCCGGTGTCGTCGACGACCATCTGATTGGAGAGACGACGGCCCGGCGTGGTCACCTGCTTCTGCCGCGCCTCGTCGAGCGCGTGCAGCGAGATCATCCGGTTTTGCGCATCGCGAAACTCGTGCCGCACCTTGCCCTGGCGGTAGTAAAAGTCCGGGACCATGCAGTAGTAGCCGACGGTGCCCACCCGCCGCGCGATCTCGAAGAGCTCCTCGCGCACCCCCCAGATGTCCATGTAGATGATGACCGCCGGAAACGGCTCGTCCTGCTCGGGGTGCGTCACGAACGTCTCCATCCGGCCCGACGGCGTCTCGATCTCGACGAAGCGCTCATTCATGGTGCCTGTGACACTAAGCCGCCCCGGACTGCGACGTCAAGACGGCCGCCTCCGTGTTAGCATGACGACAATTTTCACTACTTAACCGAGACGCGCCTCCGCCGGCGGGGAAGCCCCGTCGGCGTGCGGCGCGCACCACCGCCCAGGAGATGCGTGATGCGATTCGGTCTGCTCTACGAGGCGCAGCGACCGTTCAAGGGCACGGACATCGACTGGAACAAGCTCTACAAGGAGACGCTCGAGCAGTGCGTGCTGGCCGACAAGGTCGGCTTCGACAACCTCTGGTTCGTCGAGCACCACTTCCTCACGGGATTCTCGGGCTCGCCCTGCCCGGAAGTCCTGCTCGGCGCGCTCAGTCAGATGACCCGGCGCATCCGGATCGGTTTCGGCGTGTGCATCCTGCCGTCACACCATCCGGTCCGCGCCGCCGAGCGCGCCGCCATGCTGGACCAGCTGACCGACGGCCGCCTCGAGTTCGGCACCGGGCGATCCAACGCCTACGAGCAGATCGGTCAGGGCATCGACCCTCGCAACACGCGCGCGATGTGGGAAGAGTCCATCTCGATGATCCCGCGCATCTGGCAGTCGGAAGAGTTCTCCTGGGAGGGAACTTTCTGGAAGGTGCCCAAGCGCCACGTGCTGCCGAAGCCCTACCAGAAGCCGCACCCGCCCATGTACCTGGCGTGCACGCAGACCGAGAGCTACGACGTGGCGGCCGACAAGGGTATCGGCGTCCTGTCGTCGGCCACCTTCGCCACGAACATCCTGGCCGAGCACGTCAAGCGTTATCGGGCGCGGGTCAAGCAATCGACGCCCGTGGGCGCCGTGGTCAACGACTACTGGGGCAACAACGTCCACGGCTTCTGCGGCGAGAACAACGCCGAGGCGCGCGCGCTCGCCGCGCTCTCGCTCAAGACGTTCTTCGGCCCGGACAAGCCGTACATCCGCGATCGCGTCAACGCCTACGAGCAACTGCTGGAGTCGTGGGGCGGTGTGCCCGATCACCTGAAGGCCGATTTCGGCCGATGGCTCCGGCAGTCCGACGCCGCACACAAGGAACAGGCCGCGCAGGTCGGGATCTCGCTCGACAGCGGTCCGGGCGCGGCGCGCGCGGCCTTCGGCCAGATGGATCCGGACACCTTGTGCGACCGCGGCATCATCATCGCCGGCGACCCGGACAGCTGCATCAAAGGAGTTCAGCTCTACGAGGAAGCCGGGGTCGATCAGGTCATCTTGATCACGCAGACCGAGACGATCCCGCACGAGCGCGCGATGCAATCCATCGAGATGTTCGGCAAACACGTGATCCCCGCGTGCCGCACGGGCGCCCGACGCGCGCCCGTCACCGCGGGCGCTTGAGGAGAATCTGATGGCGACCACGACGACGCAGACGACGGGGGTTGAGGCCGACGTCCTTCACGCCGACGACCGCCGCTTCGAGGCGATGAAGAAGGGTGACTGGACCGCGCTCGACGCCGCGCTGGCCGACGATCTGATCTACGTGCACTCCACCGCCCGGCAGGAGTCGAAGGCCGAGCACATCGCGAACCTCCGCGGCGGCAAGCCGCACTATCGCGGCATCGCGCCCCGCGACCGGCGCGTGCGCGTCGTCGGCGGAGTCGGCATCGTCAACGGTGTCTCGGACATGCACGTCGAGCGGGACGGCAAGGAGAACCGCTTCACGGTCCGCTACCTGGCGGTGTACGCGAAGGCCGGCGCGGACTGGCGGATGATCGCCTGGCAGTCGACCAAGCAGGATTGACCGCATTGGGGGCCGCGGACGGCCCCCAATTCCCCCATGGCGGCTCGGAACCGTCCCGGCAAAGCCGGGGCGGTCCTCGATAGGAGGTAGCAATGTCGGTGCTCGTGATCGGCGCGACCGGCTTCATCGGCCCCCGGGTCATCCGGCGCCTCGTGGCGCGCGGCGAGAAGGTCGTCGGCATGGATCTGAATCCCGGCGCCGCGCCGTTCGCGGGCGTGCCGATCGGCGCGCCCGTGGTTCGCGGGGACATCACGCAGTTCGAGGACGTGATGCGCACCGTGCTCGACGTCAAGCCCGAGCGGCTGATCAACCTCGCCTACGGCCTCGGAGCCGGCGAGGGCAACCCGCATCAGGTCATGCGCCTGGACATCCTCGGGATGGACAACTGCTTCGAGGCCGCGCGGCTGGGCGGCATCAAGCGCGTCGTGTACGCGAGCTCGGTTGCGGTGAGCGGCCAGCAGAGCAACTTCGGCGACCGGCTGGCGACCGAGGACGATCCGACGTACGGCACGAGCCAGTACGCGATGCACAAGATCTTCAACGAGTTCCAGGCGAAGAAGTACATCAAGAACTACGGGATGTCGATCACCGGCGTGCGCCCCGCCAACGTCACCGGGCCCGACAAGGTCCGCGGCTCGGTCGACCACGTGCAGATCATGGTCGACGCCGCGCGCGGCCGGCCGGTGCACCTGCCGGCCAAGGGGCTCATGCGACTGCTGATCCACGTCGAGGACATGGCCGAGGTCTTCACGCGCATTCTGCTGGCCGACGCTCCCCGTCATTCGCTGTACAACTCGGGCGGAATTCCGGTGAGCCTCGGCGAGCTGGCCGACATCGTGCGCGGGTTCCTTCCGGACGCGCAGATCACGTTCGCCAAGGAAGGCGGCCGCGAGGAATCAGGCAACTACCTGGTTGACTGGAGTCGCCTGGCCAAGGAGTTTGGGATCGAGTATCCCGGACTTCATACGCGGGTGCTCGAGGTCATCAACGAGGTTCGACAGCAGGAGGGGCTACCGCTGGTCGGTCGATAGCGCGGTACTATTGCAGTGCAAGTCCTAACGGGAGGCGAGCCATGGGCTACAACCGAATCTCGGCGGACTGTCACCTCGATCTGATCTGGCTGCCGCCGGACCTGTTCGTCTCGGAAGCGCCGCGCGAGATGAAAGACCGCATGCCCTACGTCGCCGACGGGCCCGACGGGCGGCGGTGGGTCGCCAACAACGGCGCCGTCTTCGGGCTGTCGGGTGGCGTCGGCGCGTCGGGCACCAAATACGTCCCGGGCAAGCAGCTGCGGGTCGACGTGATGGCGTCAACCGGGCTGTACGAGGACGGCAAGAAGGGCATCCGGCGGCCCGGTGACCCGCATCTGCGCGTCAAGGAGATGGACCGTGACGGCGTCGACGCCGAGGTCATCTACGGCATCCTCGCCGCAGCGGCCAAGCTCAACGACCGCGAAGCCTCCAACGAGATGCTCCGCATCTACAACACCTGGATGCACGAATTCTGCAGCCACTATCCCAATCGCCATATCGGGCTCGCGTGCCTCCCATACGGCGACATCGAGGCCGCTGTCGCCGAGGTCCATCGCGTCGCCAAGCTCGGCTTCAAGGGCATCGAGCTGTCGTGCTCGTGGGACATGGAGCCGATGTGGCATCCGTGCTGGGAGCCGCTCTGGCAGGCGATCAACGAAGTGGCGATCCCCCTGCACTTCCACACCTTCCCGTCGGTGTCGCCGAAGCTCCGAGAGCAGTACACGGGGCTGACGCAGCGAGCGCTGATGTTCAGCAGCCTGTGCCTGTTCCAGATGACGTTGGGAAACATCCTGACCGCCCTCATGGGACGGGCGGTCTTCGAGCGCTATCCGAACGTTCGCATCGCGTTCGGCGAGAGCGGCATCGGCTGGATCCCCTACGTGCTCGACCGCATGGATTTCGAGTACGAGGACCAGTACAAGGATCTGCCGCTCAAGCTGAAGCCGAGCGAGTACTGGCAGCGTCAGTGCAAGGCGACCTTCCAGTATGACCGCGTCGGCACCAAGCTGATCGACGAGATGGGTGTCGAGACCCTGATGTGGGGCTCCGACTACCCGCATCCGGACGGCGTGTGGCCGGAGTCGGGCAAATACATCTCCGAGCAGTTCAAACACTTGCCGGACGACGTCACCCGGAAGATGACCTGCGAAAACGCCGGGAGGTTCTACGGCCTGATCAGCTGAACGTGGGCCCCGAGCTGGGGACGCGGCGCG
>Ga0137407_10000578_pt1 | contig 24343 bp, 19 predicted proteins | sample CZOMad2_2_16fung_FD_108410 | JGI IMG/M metagenome (GOLD analysis project Ga0137407, IMG submission 108410) | Vadose zone soil fungal communities from Angelo Coast Range Reserve, California, USA - CZOMad2_2_16fungal (Illumina Assembly) | ecosystem: Environmental > Terrestrial > Soil > Vadose... | reverse complement strand
CGTAGTTGTCAAAAATGAGTCTGTTCTTCCCTGGCTGCGTGAAAGGATTGCGAAACCGTCGCTGACTCGATGGCCGATTCGTTGTCGCTGAAGCTGATTACGAACTGATTGTTAGCTAATTGGTTGCTTAAGGCCATTGAGCGTTAGGACTTGATGCCACTGTAATGAGCGAGTCGAGTGTACGACGGCAACGCGTTGATGCCGTCGAATTGAAAGATGCCGCTGCTTCGACACGTGCTCTCGGGATCGTTATCGCGCTCAGAGAAACGACTGACCCGCCTCGCGAAAACAGAGCGTTCATCGATTACGACGAGATTGAGCGGCTGCTGAGGGCAATGGATTCGATCGCTCGGGTAAACGAAACGGTTACCAAGCTCGCCAGCTTCGAGGCCCGTTATCGCACCCTGGGTGATTTGGAGATAGTTGTCTTCCGGCAGGGCCGTAGCGGCACGGCGGCATCGTTGTCCAGCGGCATATGTGATCGTGTTACGGGCCTGCTGACGCTCGATGAGCTGGATAGACTTAAAGCACACATCGTGGAAGCGAAGGCGCGACTCGATGACATTAAATAGGCTCCCACGCTGTAAAGGTTAGATTGGATTAGTAAAACAGTTGCGCGCCGGTAATGACGAGCATTAGCCGGCGCGTGAAGAATCTGTATTGTGGTCTTACTCTCTGCCGTTAGATCCCGACTCTAGAGGCCGTCGGAACTTGTCTGGCCCTCATACGAGACCAAATGGAATGCGAACTTAGCGTCGTCCGGTGGCAAAACCGGGTGATAGGTTTTTCCGTAGTTGGAGACGATCTTCTTCACGTAGTCTTGGGTCTCGCTATAAGGCGGCACGCCCTTGTATTTGTCTACTGCTCCTTCACCGGCGTTGTAGCCGGCGAGTGCGAGTGAGACGTCGCCGTCAAATCTTTTCAATAACCACTTTAAATATTTTGTACCGGCTGTGACGTTTGCAGTTGCGTCGAACGGATCCTTGAGACCAAACCTCTTCGCTGTCGCCGGCATCATTTGCATGAGGCCCTGCGCGCCGACGTGTGAAACCGCTTTGGGATTGTATTTCGATTCCTGCTTGATGACGGCGTGAATGAAGCGCGGATCAACACCGGCGTTTTCACCCGCGCGAAAGATAATCCAATCGAGGTCACAATCGCCGGATAAGGGAATGTCCTCGGGTATCGTCTCTACTCGAGTGGCGGCATCAACGACGGGCGACATTCCGGGACTGAAGGCGAGTCCGGTGAAATTGAAAAAAAAGAAAAGAGAAATGATGGCAAACGGTGCGAACTTCGCCGAGCGGAAATGTAAATTTCGAAGGCGTCTGACAGAACGCACACGGGGGGACTCTTGGGGAAACTTCATCTGTGATTCTCCATGTGAGCGATGGCCGGGGGCCACCAAATTAAATCTTTAACCTGGGAGCGTGGACATCATGTCCACACTTTTTTGTCCCTGGCTTTTTATCGCTACGCATGGCCGAACGATTTTCAAAGAACCGTAAAGCACTTGAAATCGAGACCGTAATTAAGATGGAGATTTAGTTACGATGGTTGCTGTTTTCTTCTTATTTAAGCTCGTCGATGTGACGTACTTAAACGAGCCGCGTTTTGTTGCGGAGGGGTACAGAGGATCGTTCATCTTGAAAGAATTTTTCATCACTATCTTCCCCGGATTCCATTCGTTGTAGTGCGGGTTGGTTGAGACTGGATTCCTTCTTTCACAGGGCTTCGGGCAGGGTCCTCAAGCTCGGCCGGCGACCTCACCGGTTTGCGTGTTGACGCGAACCAGTTCGCCTTCCTTGATGAAGAGCGGCACGCGTACCGCGAGGCCAGTCTCCAGTGTCGCCTGCTTGGTTGCGCCACCGGCGGCGGTGTCGCCACGCAGGCCCAGCTCGGTTGCAGTTACGGCGAGTTCGACATACTGCGGCAGTTGCAGCGAAACAGGAGCGCCGTTGTATTTCAAAACCTGTAGCGAAACCCCCTCCTTGAGATAGCCGCGATCACTCTCCACAGCTTCTTGGGCAAAGGTAAACTGTTCGTAGCTCTTCTCGTCCATGAAATGAAAACCGTGTGCATCGCTATAAAGAAAAGATGCAGGCGATAGCTCAATATCGGGCTCCGCAAACTTCTCGCTCGAACGGAAACTCTTTTCCATAACCGCGCCGGTAAGTAACTGGCGCAAGCGCGTGCGCACCATCGTCGCCGCTCCCCGCGCCGTAGGCGAAGCAAAGAAAACTTCGAGGACCACGTAAGGCTGCCCGTCGACAGTTATCAGTAGTTTGCGTTTTAGTTCGTTGGCTGTAATCAGCGCCATCGCGGTTCATTCCTCCAGGAAAGAGCGGCTATGCCGGATCTCTCGAAAAATAGATTGCAGGATGCCCTTTCGAAAAGCGGCTTAGCCACAGCAAGTGCGGAAAGGCTCTGCCTTTCCGGGCAGCCTATACCTTAACCTTTTGAGGGTGCGCCTCAGAAGTGGGAAAGCCCCTGCTTCACCGTCAATGAGCATGCCTTGTCAAAAACTCGCTCGCGATCTTCGTTACCAGATCCGCCGACGCACTTTCACTGTGAGGGCTATGAGCCGCACTGTCGAGTATCCGCATTTCGGCGTGCGGCAGTTGCGCGGAGACTGCCTCAAGTTCGCCAGGCTCGGTGCGAGGGTCGAGGCGGCCATGGATGAATAATGTGGGAACCCTGATCTCGTGGAGTCTGCCATGGTAGAGATCGTCTGCGGAACCCGAACTTTCAAGCGCTATTTGTAACCACGCTTTTGCATGGCTGGTGATGAATTTGCGCCAATCGTCAGCGCCGAATTCGAGCGCGAATCTCTCGCAAAGTTCGGCGCCTAGTGCTTCGGGCTGGTATGCCAGCGTTTCAAAAAACTCTCGGGAACCTGGCTTTATTCGGTAATAGTGAAAGGCTTCGAGAATCAAGGCGCCCACGCGCTCGGGCGCAGTGAAGCCGATAATTGCCGCGATGACCGCGCCGTCGCTATGGCCCCAGAGAAAAGCACGTTCGGTACCAAGCGAATCCAGGAAGCTCAACGTCTCCGCGGCCGCGCGGTAATGAAAGTCCGTCGGAAGATCGTCGGATTCGTCAAGGTGGGTCGAGCGTCCATAGCCCGAGCGATCAGGACATATAACTCTGAAGCTGTGCCGAAGTTTCTCAATCTGACCGTTGAAAGGATTCAGTCTGTAGCCCCAGCCGCCATGCAGCAAGAGGAGCGGCAACCCGTCACCTTCATCGCGGTAGTAGATCTCTACCGGGCTAACGCCGGGAACAAGTGGTGAAGACTGTAATGATGCGGTGGGCAACTTGGTTCTTACTCACAACTTTTTGGAGCACAGGCAGGAATGCCTGTCCTACCTCACTGGTTCACGGAGCACCGCGTCTGCGGCAACGGCGGCGATGCGAGCCGCTTCCGCGTGGGTCTTGCGCAATCCGGCAACTTGCAACAGCGCTTCACCCGTGCGCGAAAGCATGCGAAAGAGATCTCCTTCTTCGGCGCCAGTCTCGTGAACCAGCGCCGACCACTCCATGCCCGTGGCCCAACGCGCAGCGGCGGCAGCGGCAGAGAAGTTCAATTCAGGCGCGGGTTCTATCCCGAACTTCCATTCTTCAGTCGATACTTTGAAGCCGATGTCTTCAAACTGCGCGAGCGCGTTCACCAGCGCATCTTCCAACTCCAACTGACCGTAGTCGCGTTCCTCGTCAGCGGTGAGTGCGGCCATAACGCCGGCCAGGCGATGGAAATCGAGCGAATTGAATAATCCACTCTCGAGCGCTTCACCAACCAGTAACGGGCGGTCAATGTGCAGATCGGCAAGCCAGCGGCCGCGCTCAGTTATCTCTTCGGCGTCGAAGTCGAGATAACCGAACACAGCGAGCACGTGAGCTCGTTGATGAAACGGTTGCCAAACCTCTTCACGTAGGGTCTCAATCCGCCGCGTCGCCCGCTCAAGTTCTTCTGCGTCGACGAGCGCGCCCCAGAGCGCCTGCGTGCACTTCAACTTCTCTTCCGCACCAATATCGGCGGGCAAGATTGACTCAATGCGATCATCGAGTGCGCTTATTGCGTCGACCTCCTCCCCTTGCGCATCGCGCAGGCGAGGCTCAGGAATGACGAGCTCCTTACCACGCTTGCGCACATCGTCAAACGCTTCCTCGATGAATTCGTCTTTCAAACGATAGCTGGGTGAATAAACTCTTCCGATCCGTTCCAGAGCAAAGCTCGCGCTGCGTCCGTCTTCGCGAATCCCGCGGACATTGCCTTCTCGTTTTTCTGTTATCAACACCAGGCGGCGGCCGCTGCGACCAATGCCGACCACGCGTCCGGGTTGGACTACTTCATCCAACCAGCGATGCAGAGCTTCGGCTCGCGTTTGCGGTTTGGATTCATGCAGGCGCGCGCGCGCGCTAACCAGTCGTTCAAATCCGGTCGCCGTGGCTAGTGGTAAATTGCAACCCGCTTGTTTAAGTTTCAACTCTATTCGTAGCTTTCTCTCTGCCTGAGTTTTTTCAAGTTGCACGATCTGCAAAGCAGCTTCGCGGTGCGCAAAGCTTCTTTCCCCAATCTCACGCACCTGGGCGAAGTCGCCGAAAGCGTCGAGCAGATTTAGTAATGTCGTGTAGGTAGCGCGAAACTGAGAGACGAGCGGATCAGGCCGGGCTTTCAATAACTCGGCAATCCTTTGTGGATCCTGATGTAAGCCGGGAGCGACAATAACAAAGCCCACATTGTCGCGGCCACGACGGCCTGCTCGCCCGGTCATTTGTTGCAGTTCTGAAGCATTCAATTGCCGCCAACCGCTGCCGGTGCGTGCGTCGGCGACTGTCAGCACAACCGTGCGCGCCGGAAAGTCTACGCCGGCGGCAACGGTCGCCGTGGCGAAGATTGCGTCAAGTAAGCCGGCACTCATCAGCTTTTCAATAATCATCTTCCAGGCCGGAATGTGTCCCGCATGATGCGAGGCCACACCGCCCCGGATGATCGTGTCCCAATGACGATGACCGCGGATCTCCGGATGTTGCTCAACGGCGCTGCGCATGAAGTCTCGTCGCGCTTCACGTCGTTGGTCGTTGGCGTCGCGGCGCATCAGAGCAGTCTCTGATGCAGCCTGATCGCAACGCCGCCGCGTTGGCATGAACACAATCGCCGGCAACAAATTGTAAGAGCCGAGCGCGGCCAGCAACGTGGCTGGCGGCATTTCCGGCATGCGAAGTTTCATAGTTCGGTTAACCGGCAGGACGGCAAGAGCGCCAGGAACGACCGGCTTTTGCTTGGACCGCGGGCACCCCGCCCGCCTCAAGCGACGCCTTCACTGAAGTCGCGGTTGAATTTTCAACTGTCACAGTGTGGCATTCAACGAAAGCGGGCGAGGCGCCCGCGATCCCAGTAGGAGCGGGCCAAATCGATCGGGAAAAGACTGTCACCACTTCTTACCATCTTCTTCTTGGCGATCTTGGCGCCCTGGCGGTTTCTTCTAACAGATGGTCAATCTGCGGGTTCAGTTTTCCATTCTCGCCTAACAACGGCAGCAATCGTTTGTCGGGAAGGAGCATTGCCGCGCGCAATGGCACCGGCCGAACGCCCGGGCGCGTCACCACTCCACAGCGAACGCCGCGCACTTCTTCGATCCACGCCGCAAACTCATCCGCGTTTCCTATCGTTGCCGATAATAGCAATAGCCGAATGCGTGGCGGTGTCAGGATGATCGCTTCCTCCCAGACGTGGCCGCGATCTTCGTCGCCGAGATAGTGGGCTTCGTCTAGCACCACCAGGTCCGCGTTGACGTCGGAGCCGCCGCGCAGGGAATCGAACAGTTGGTTGCGATAGATTTCAGTTGTGCCGACGATTAGTTGCGCATCGGTGTTATCTTTCCGATCGCCTGTAAGTATTCCCACGCGGTCTGCACCAAACTCTTCCGAAAACTCCTGATACTTGGAATTTGTCAGGGCCTTGAGTGGCGTCGTGTACCAGGCGCGGCGTCCGGCATCCAGCAAGCGGCGAATCTCCTCGCGCGCAATCCAGGTTTTGCCACTTCCAGTCGGCGCTGTAACCAGCACGTCTTCGAATTCGAGCGCGGCGAGCGCTTCGAGTTGAAAAGGATCCGGCTTGAAGGATTCGACGCGCGGCGTACCAATTCCCTCGAGCAACTTCTTCACCTCGCGGGACTGCGGGCGTGCGGGCTGGCTTGCTTCCGTCGCGCGTGGAGAGGAGTGTCGGAAATGTTTCGGCTGTGCAGGCCCGGGCGATCTGTTTTTGTTACCAGATCGACGTTTCCTATCAACAACTCTGTCACGAGAACGTCGCATAATGCATTCTAGCTTTGAGACCTCGGCCCGCGAAGTGCTAACGTAGAGTACGGATGTCAAAAAGCTTTCACAACGCTTGGTTGACGGCGTGCGTCTAAGACGGGGAACATTATCTTTGGCGGGGGCGTTTTATTAGGAAATGGCGGAACTTTTCGCAAATTTTGAAGTCAATCGAGAGCCAAGGTGGCCGGTCATTTCGAAGCTGCTGGCGGGCTCGCTAGTCGTACACCTGCTGGCTGTTGTCTTCGTTGCCTTTGTTCCAGGTGTCAGAGATGCGTTCAACCTCGCTAGTCTTATTGCTGACACGAGATTTGTGGATAAGGCCTACGAGAGAACGGAAATTGGCGATGACGTCCAACTGGTCGACTTGGCGAGTGACAAGTTCCACTACCCGGAGGGCTATTTCGCGCTCGAAAGTCAAACGGGTGTGTTGCCTCAGCTTCCGCCAGCAGGTCCGCAGTTCATTGCGCAAGCCCAACCGCCAATGACAGTCCAACCGGAGCTGGCACCTTCGCCTTCTCCGAGCCCGTCGCCAATTGCGACGCCAGCGTCGAGTCCTGTGACCACCGGTTCGCCATCGCAAACGGTCGCGCAAGCGAAGGTGAGTCCGAACCCCACGCCCGCCCAAAGCCCGCCGCTGACGGCGGACGAAGCGCAGACGGAGCTTGATAAGACGGCAGCCAAAAACAACCTCGATCTGCCGAAGGAAAACGAGATCAATAAAAAGGCGATGAGAGACTTCGCCACTTATGCCCTCGACCTGAAGAACCAGGGCAAACTCGATCTAAACAAGCCCTTCGAGATTGTTATCGAAGCTGAACTCGACGAGAACGGCAAACTTAAGAATGCCAAGTTTACGAAAAAGGCGGGCGATGCCAATCTGGTCGACTTATTCGGTCGGATGGTTTCAGCGCTCAACGACAGCGGCTTTCTTATCTATCTAAAGCCCGTCGACAAAGATAATCCCGGGTCGCGGGTAGTGTTCACCATTAAGCAAGGCGAAAGCGAAGTGTTGGCGACAGTAGAATCAGAAGCGTCTTCGGTGGACAGCGCTCGCTTGCTGGCAAAAGGTTTCAATGCAGCGTTAGCCATCGGCGCCCAGTCGCGCGCCGGAAAAGACGAAGAAGCGCTGCTGAGAAATACCAGCGCCGAACCCGTCGGCAAGAAAATCGTTTTCAATTTTACCATGCCGCGACAGGCCGTAGTTGATCTCATCAAGAAGCAACTCGGACCAGACAAACCAAGCTAGCGGCAACTGAAGGCTGGCTTGATACCTTCTTCACGCTCAACTAAAATCAAACAAACCATAAGGACTAAAGAAAAGACTCGGTTTTTTCTGCGATTGGATTAAGAAAAGAATGGGTTTCGATCAATTACTGACCAAAGTATTCGGTAGCAGCAACCAGCGTTACCTGAAGTCAATCCAGCCTGTTGTCGACCAGATCAATGAACTTGAACCAACGATAAAGAAGCTGTCTGACGAGCAACTTCGGACTCGCACTGTGGAGTTTAAGGAGCAGCTACAGCGCGCTGTCGCCGACGTAACTGATCTGGATGAGCGCAAGCGCCGCGAACGAGAAACGCTCGATGAAATCCTTCCGGAAGCATTTGCAATCGTCAGAGAGGCGAGCGTGCGCACCACCGGCATGCGCCATTTCGACGTGCAGTTGATTGGCGGCATCGTTTTGCATCAGGGCAAAATCGCCGAGATGCGAACGGGCGAAGGCAAGACGCTCGTGGCCACGCTGCCGGCGTACCTCAACGCGCTGACCGGACGCGGAGGGGTTCACGTCATTACGGTGAATGATTATCTGGCCTCGCGCGACGCTGAGTGGATGGGACAGATTCACCGCTTCCTGGGTCTCGAAGTTGGTTGTATTCAAAACGACATGGACGACTTCGAGCGGCAAGCAGCCTACGCCGCCGACATCACTTACGGCACAAACAACGAATTCGGCTTCGACTATTTGCGCGACAATATGAAGTTTGACCTCGCGACTTGTGTTCAGCGAGGCCACTACTTCGCCATCGTTGACGAAGTAGATTCGATTCTGATCGATGAGGCGCGCACGCCGCTGATAATCTCCGGGCCGTCGGATGAGGCGACCGACAAGTATTACAAGGCTGACGCGATCATTCCGCAGTTGAAAAAGGGCGAAGAGATCGACGGGAAGAAAACCGGGGATTACGTGGTTGACGAAAGACAGCACACTGCAGTGTTAACCGAAGAAGGCGTCGACAAAGCGGAACGGCTGCTGGGCGTGGGAAATCTCTACGATCCAGCAAACATGGAACTGCTCCATTGCGTTGAGCAAGCGCTGAAAGCACACACGCTCTACAAACTTGATCATCAATACGTTGTTCAGGACGGCGAAGTAATAATCGTTGACGATTTCACCGGACGATTGATGAAAGGCCGTCGCTGGTCTGATGGGTTGCACCAGGCCGTCGAAGCAAAAGAGGGTGTGAAGATTGAGAAAGAAAACCAAACCCTCGCGACCATCACCCTGCAGAATTACTTTCGTTTGTACGAAAAACTTTCCGGCATGACTGGTACAGCGGAAACTGAGGCGGCGGAGTTTCACACTACCTACAAGCTGGAGGTAATTGTTATTCCGACCCACATGCCGATGGTCCGCAGTGATCGTTCAGACGTGATTTATCGCACGCTGCCCGAGAAATGGGACGCTGTGATTGAAGAGATCAAGGATTGCCATGAGCGCGGACAGCCCGCGCTGGTAGGTACGGTATCTGTTGAAAACTCGGAACTCATCGCGCGCCGGCTGCAACGCGAAGCCGTTCCCCACAACGTTTTGAACGCGAAGTATCACGAACGCGAGGCGGAGATCATTGCACAGGCAGGACGCAAAGGCGCCGTCACCATCGCCACCAACATGGCCGGTCGCGGCACCGACATTCTGCTGGGCGGCAATCCGGATTTTATGGCGCGTGAGTTTCTAAAGAAGGAAGAGATTGATCCTGACGAAGCGACGGAAGACCAGTGGTCACAAGCATTCTCGCGTGCTAAACGCATTGTGGAGGAAGAGCATAAGGAAGTAGTCGGAATTGGCGGGCTTCACATTTTAGGTACGGAGCGCCACGAATCGCGGCGCATCGATAATCAGCTCCGCGGGCGTGCCGGACGCCAGGGCGATCCTGGTTCATCGCGCTTTTTCCTTTCGCTTGAAGACGACCTGATGCGCATCTTTGCCGGCGACAAAGTCAAGGCGCTGATGCAGCGTCTGGGAATGGAAAAGGGCGTCGCCATCGAATCTAAGATGGTCTCCAAGCGCATTGAGTCGGCGCAGAAGTCCGTAGAAGGACGAAACTTCGAATCGCGCAAGCACCTGCTCGAGTATGACGATGTCATGAACAAACAGCGCGAGACGATTTATGGCTTGCGCCGCCAGTTGATGGAAGAGCCGGATCAGCGTGAATACCTGATGGGCGATCCGCCTCAGGCCGGAGTTGCCTATGACCTGCTTTCCGATCTCACCAAGCAGTACTTGAATCCGGATGTTTCACCGGACGATTGGGATATCGAAAACTACAAGCTTCAGATCAAGACCATCTACGATTTTGACGCGGACGCTCAGGGTATAGATATTCCGAACCTTACTTCGGCGGAAGTCACTGATGCGATCTGGGAAAAGCTCAAGGTTAAATATTCTGAAAAGGAACAGCAAATCGGACCGGAAGCGATGCGCACCTATGAGCGCATCATCATGCTCAACATCATCGATGCTCAGTGGAAGGACCACCTCCTGTCGCTCGATCATCTTAAACAGGGCATCGGTCTGGTTGGCTACGGCCAGAAGGATCCGCTGGTTGAATACAAGAAGCAGAGCTTCGACATGTTTCAGGAGATGCTCGATCGTATCGACACCAGCACGATTAGATCCCTGTTCAATCTTCAGATTGTTTCGGAAGAACCACCCGAGGCCCTCCGGCAACGCCGTTTGCCACGCCGTCCTTCGCCAATGACATTCACTGGACCAAACCAGGGCGCAGCCGCGGCGGGTGAAGAAGCAGGAAAGGTCAAGACCGTAGTTCGCGATCAACCGAAGGTCGGCCGCAACGAACCTTGCCCCTGCGGCTCCGGCAAAAAGTATAAGAAGTGTCATGGCGCGGCGGCTTAGCTTGCGTGCGTTGAGACTCGTCTAGAGCGACAGTTAGACCGCGCATTATTCCAAACCTGAACCGCAGTACACGGAGCAAGCGCAACAAAACCAAGTCGCAGAAACTCCCGCTACCCCCGTTTAGATCCTGTTTATTCAACTGCTTTTGGAAATGACTACTACATCAACGAATCCCGCAGTGCAGGCCATCATCGGTGAGGCCGCACCGCATCAGGCAAGGCTCGCAGCCGCTAGCGGGCTGTTGCCGCTGCCTCAGTCTGATTTGCTGGAAGTACTGGTTGCACTGCGACAATCGGAAGACGCGGAGATTGCCACCGCAGCAAGAGCAACCCTCGATAGCCAGGACGCAGAAGATTTGTTGGCCGCTGCCAAAAGCGATGAAACGCCAGTTGCGGTTCTCGATTATTTGGCAACGCTTTCACAGAACAGTCGCCAGATTCATGAAGCAGTAGTTCTCAACAATAACACTTCTGACCAAGCCATCGCCGGATTGGCTGCCTCGGCCTCCGACGGCTCGCTGCTGGAAATGATTGCCCTTAATCAGCAGCGGCTCGTGCGATTTCCTAAAATCATTGACGCGATCCTCGCAAATTCAGATCGTTCCCCGGAAGCGGAACGACGCGCGCGCGAAACGAAACAGGAATTTTTTGAGAAGGAAAGAGGCGCGCAGCAGATTGCTCAGGAGCTGCGAACGAGAGGCCAGACTGCCGCAGCTGAATTCTTTGAAAGCGCTGACCTCACGGAGGGATTGAGCGTCGAAGACGCCTGGTTGCTCGCCGAACACATCGAGGTCTCCGATGCTGATCTCGACAACTCCTGGCTGCCCTCAGAACGCTTTGAAGACCTGAAAGCGGAAACTCCCGAGGAGCACGCTGCTAACTTCAAGCGAGTAATAGAGTATGAACGACTTGAAGTGGGCGAAGTACCGGCGGAACGCGTGACTCTGATTCGGCGCCTCATGTTCATGAACGCGAAAGACCGCGTGAAGATGGCCATGAAGGGAGACCGCGAAGCTCGCGGCATATTGATTAGAGACTCAAACAGGGTGGTAGCAACGGCCGTGATCCACAATCCCCGCCTCACCGATCAGGAAGTGGAAAACATCGCCGCCATGAGGACAGTGGCCGATGAAGTCCTGCGCCTTATCTCCTTGAATCGCAACTGGGCTCGTTCGTATTCCATCATTCACAATCTTGTTCGTAACCCGCGCACCCCACTCCCTACGGTGATCAGTACGCTGCCCCGCATACGTACCAAGGACCTCAAGCAACTCTCTCAAAACAGAAACGTTTCGGAGGCCGCGCGTCGGCAGGCGTTGCGCCTCTCTGAAGCGCGCTCAGGTAAGTAATCGCCCCCAAACTAACGAGTGACTAGCCTCAGGGAGAGGCGGAATGTTACAGATGTTTTGCGAAATGGTTAACATTGTCCTTGACACGTCACAAAGGTTCGGTATAATTTCACACTGAACAAGCGGTTCCATTGAAAAAGGTGCCAGTCAAGAAGGGACGCGGTTTTATTTTATCGACGCCGCGAGGCTTTATCTCACCCGCAAAACGCACTGCCTGGTTCAACGGGATCAGTCTTAAGTGACGATTCTCAGTTCTTTGCCACCACCCTGTATTTACCCGAACCTGCCGGAAAGTTTGCCCCGCCAATCGTAATTGATTAGCGGGGCGCCTCTCTTTTAGCACAATGATAAATGAGACTACTTTCGGGAAAGCGTCGTCTCTTTTGGCAACTCCGACACAATACCCGAACCCGACGAACGGGTGTCTGCCACCTTACCCGTCATCTCGGCAAAAAGCTGTTCATACTGATCAACAACCCGCTCCCAATCATAGTATCGCTGCACTCTAATCTGCGCTCGATTGCGATAACTCTGCACTAAAGAGCCGTCTCGCAAAACGCGCTGGAGTTTTTCTGTCAGGTCGAGTTCATCCGCGTAAGGTATTCCTGCATCCCCCACCGCCTCGATGTTTTCCGGAGTGGCCAGAGTCAAGACGCAGTTGCCATAGCCCATTGCTTCTAAAAGCGCAGGATGTGTGCCTCCAACCTCGGTTGCATGCACGTAACAATAAGCATTCTGCTGCAAAGCCCGATAGTCCTGTCCAAAAACAAATCCGGTGAAAACAATTCGTTTGTCGCCACGCGCGCGCGTTTTTAAGTCGCTGATGTAATCGTGAGCGTAGGGCGCGTCACCGACTATCAACAAACGATAGGCAGTCCGCACTTTCTTGAAAGCCTCGATTACAAGATGCGCATTGTTCTCCGGCTCGAGTCGCGACACGTAAAGAACATACCGGTTCGGCTCCGCTCGCCAACGCCGCACGGCTGCTCGATCCGGCCGCCGTTCAACTTCCGAACCATAAGCGATCATTTCGGACTTTGCGTTGTAACGAGCCAGGTAATAATCGTGAATGACCTGCGCGTCAGTCACCATCACATTGGGTAAAATCGTCGACAAACGTTCGGCTGCCAAATAGTAACGCCTGCCCAACCAGCTCCATTTCTTTCGTTGGTGCTCGAGTCCATCCACGTTGATGACTACCGGAGTGCCCGTGAGTCTGAGTATGGGAGCGAAAGGAGCATTCGCGGCGTTGCAGATCAGCGCCGCATCAAACCGGGACGAGATAGCATGGACCGCGGAAAGAAACGAATGAACGACGGTATCGAAGTATTTGTGCCGGATCGTGGGAAGCACTTTCAACCGCACACCGTGATACTCCAACTGGCGTGGTGAAACGTAGTGGGCCCGGCCATATACCGTGACTTCGTGCCCGCGCGCCACAAGTCTTGTGGACAGATGCTCTGCGAAGGTTTCGAATCCGCCGTAGCTGGCCGGAATGCCACGCGTTCCAAGAATGACGATGCGCATAAGCCTGGAGAAATCGAATCGACTACGATGCTAAAGACACTGGCCGACTAACCCACCCGCGCGGCTTTCTTATAAATCTCGAGAGTTTGACGTGCGGTCTCTTGCCAGTCAAAGAGTTCCGCACGTTCCAATCCTTTGACGCGAAGGCGCGCGCGCAAGTCTGAATCAGTGATCACTTTCTGAATTGCGGAAGCAATTTCATCCACCTCAAACGGATCCACGAGCATGCCCGCATCGCCAACCACTTCCGGCAAGCTGGTTTTGTTTCCCACGATTACCGGCGCGCCACACTTCATTGCCTCAAGCGGGGGCAAACCAAATCCTTCGAAATATGAGGGGTAAACAAAACAGAGCGCCCCTGAATACAATGTCGGTAAGTCGGCTTCCGGCACATATCCGGTCAGAATTACCGAGGTACTAACTTCCAGTTCCTTAATCGTGCGGAGAGTTTCATCATATAGCCAGGCACATTTTCCTACGAGCACAAGTTGAGGCAGCTTAACCTCTGGTCTGGTCCGGCGCAAGAGTGAATATGCCGCGAGCAGACGACTCAAATTCTTGCGTGGCTGAATCGCGCCGACCGAGAGGATATAGTCGCCTTCTATGCCATAAGTTTGTCTAACGCGTTGAAGTTCTCCTTCGTCCTTAACCGGCCGGAAATGTGCGGGTGCAGCCAAAGGGATGACGCTTACATTCTCAGGGCTCACGTGGTAACTGGCAATAATGTCGTTGCGCGCGTAATTCGAAAGCGCTATCACTTGCGCGGCCTCTCGCGCTGAACGACGCACAGTTATGCGAAGTTGCTTATGGCTGCGCCACTTAAAGGTCTGCGGAAGATGTTCGAACGAGAGGTCATGAATACTCACTACTAACGGACAGGGTGAAAAAGGTGGAGCGGTAAATTGAACGTGCAGGACGTCGACGGGGTTTCTTCTGAGCTCAGCGCTCAGGGTCAGTGGAATGCGGATCAGGGGCGTATGGGGCAGCGTCGCCCGAACGGAAAAGTTGGGCCATCTGTTGCTGAAACGTTCCACCGCTTCTCGCCTGGTAACGTACAGCGTGTAGTTGTTGACGGAATCAACTCCGGCAAGAGCTTCTATGAGATTCGTCGCGTAGCTCTCGTTGCCGCCAAGTCCAGTCCCAACAGAGTGGGCGTCAATTGCTATTCGCAAGCAGGCTGCGGCCCCCTTAGAGATCAAGTCGCCAGGACCTGGCGTTGAGGTTGGTTCAGAACCGGGGCTATGAACAGTTGAATCGGTTCAGGAGCTTATTTATGAAAGATGCGGCGACCAGGAGACTGGATCTGCTGGCCTTGTCTAAAGCAGGAACGCCGCCTGCCAGCCGGCTATTTCTTTCCTACCGCTGATGCCTGTGAATCACCACTCTGATGACCTCGAGTGTCGCGCTCGCGAATGCGCGCAGCTTTACCGCGCAACTCGCGCAGGTAGTAAAGCTTCGCTCGCCGCACCCGACCTCTCTTCACCAAATCAATATGGTCAACAATGGTTGCGTGAAGCGGAAAGATTCGCTCAACGCCGACGCCAAAGCTGGTCTTGCGGACCGTGATTGTTTCGCGCGCGCCGCCGTGTTTGCGAGCGATGACTACGCCTTCAAACGCCTGCAAACGTTCCTTCGTCTCAGATTCCTTAATGCGAACGTGCACGCGCACGGTATCGCCCGATTGAAAATCAGGAATATTCTTGCGCAGTTGGGTTTCTTCAATTCTATCTAGTCGGTTCATTTCGTTACTCCAGCAAGTTTAGGTTCAAGCTGCCGCTTGCGGCCGTCGGCAAAACTCGAATAATACTATTTCAAAAGATCAGGACGATTCCGTTGCGTCTTCCGCAGAGCCGCTTCACGACGCCAGCGCGCGATCTCTCCGTGATTGCCCGTCAACAAAACATCCGGGACGCTCAATCCTGAAAACTCGGTCGGCCGCGTATAGTGCGGATGATCCAGTAATCCATCGGAGAACGATTCGTTCGCTGCCGAGGTTTCGTTTCCCAACGCTCCTGGTAACAATCGCCCGACTGCGTCGATTACCACCACCGCGGCCGGCTCGCCACCCGACAAAACGTAATCTCCAATCGAGATTTCATCCGTCACCAGCGCTTGGCTTACACGTTCGTCAACGCCTTCATAGCGTCCGCAAATCAAAACGATATGCGATGCGTTTTGTGAAAGATCCTGCGCAAGTTCCTGCGTGAACACTCGACCTTGCGGCGACAAAAGAACTACGCGCGTTTGCGGCGAATAATCTTCCCGCTTACCGCAGCCGGTTAGCTCTGCAACGGCGGCAAAGATCGGTTCGGGCTTAAGCACCATGCCCTCGCCGCCCCCGAACGGGCGATCATCGACCACGTGATGTTTGTCGCTCGTCCAGCGGCGCAGATCATGCGCCTTTGTTTCCACCAGTCCGGCGGTCCGTGCCCTGCGAATAATCCCGTAATCAAACGCCTCGCGAAAAAACTCCGGGAAAATAGTAATGATATCGCAGCGCAGCACAGTGCAATTTCAAAGACAACTACAAATCCAATAGGCCCTCTGGCGGATCGATTGATATCTTCTTACTGGATTTGTCGATTTCAACAATGATCGATTGGGCCATAGGTATCAAAATTTCGCGTCGCGCCTCGTTTTCAACAACCAGTAGCTCGACCCCGCCGGTTCTCATTACCTCGCGGACTTTGCCGATGACCGACCCGAGTTTGTTTTCAACTGAACACCCCTCGAGCTCCCAATCATAAAACTCGTCCAGGGAGAGCTGCACGCGTTCCCCTTCCGGAAGACCGAATTGGTAGCCTACGAGAGCCTTTGCCGATTCGATGGTGTCGTAACCCGCAAACTTCAGCACCATTCGATCCTTTTGAAACCAATAGCTCTCGAGTTCCAACTGCTTCCGCTCTCCACTCGAACCCACCCCTGTCAACTCAGAAACATGCTCGAATCGTTCCGGAAAATCCGTCAAAACATCGGCGACTAACTCGCCCTTGAGGCCCCTGGTCCTGACTGCGCGAGCAACGATGATTAAGTCGTCTCGGTTTTCGTTGCTCGGCGATTTCATTCCACGATTTCAAGCATGAAGCGATGCTTTCTCTTCAGGCTCACCGCGTAAGCCAGGGAACGCAAGGCGCGTATGGTCCGCCCCTGCCTGCCTATCACCTTCCCCATATCGCCAGGCGCGACACGCACTTCAATCAGTGTGGCTCCCTGGTGATCTACTTCGCGCACGTCGACCGCGTCCACATCGTCAACCAACGACTTGACAACCATCTCGATGGCTTCTCTCATTGTCGTTCCGGTTTGACGCTTCGTTGTTTTAAGCTTCAGGCTGAGCGGCAGCCTGTTGTTTGTCGCTGGCTTTGATCAGTTGACCAACCGTCTCAGTCGGCTGCGCGCCCTTTTCCATCCAGTAGCGGACGCGATCCATGTCCAGCTTAATTTCAGCTGGATTTCGTGTCGGATCATAGGTACCCAGGTTTTCGAGATAGGCACCATCGCGTTTCGATTGTTTCTCCTTCACAATAATCCTATAGGAAGGTCTCTTCTTCGCTCCCGTGCGCATCAGTTTGATTGCTAACAAATCCTTACCTCCGTTTTAGCTAACTAACTCTCCAACATTTTGAGTGGCGCGCTGTCTCACTCATCACCCATAACTGCTTCGTTATCTTCTTTTCTTTTTACGTTTCTTCTTAAGCTTTTTTCTTGACGGCCCGGTTGGCGCTCCTGCCGCAGGAAAGGACGGCATCTCATCCCCGTCGCTGCCAATGCCAGCCAGTCCGGCCATGTCCGGCATTCCCGCCATGCGGCGCATCATTTTCCCTTTTAGACCGCTCCCACCAAACAAGCCGGAACCGCTGAGTTGTCTCATCATCTGCCGCATCTCGGTGTACTGCTTAATGAGCTTATTTACTTCAGCGACATTCGTCCCAGAGCCACGCGCTATTCTGCGGCGCCGGTTGGCATTAAGAATCCTATGATCGGTTCGTTCTGCCCGCGTCATCGAGTCGATGATCGACTCAGTGCGCTTCAGCTCCTTCTCCATCTGCTTCGTCTGTTCTTCGTCCATCTGCGGCATGCCAATACCGCCGAGCAGCTGGTCGGGAAGAAGCTTCATGATCTTTGAGAAAGAGCCAAGTTTCTTCACCTGGCGAAGCTGTGAGCGGAAATCGTCAAGAGTAAACTCGTTTTTCTGAAGCTTCTTTAATTGCTCCTCTGCTTCAGACTGATCAACTTTCGACTGTACTTCTTCGATGAGCGACAACACATCACCCATCCCCAGAATTCGTTGCGCCACACGGTCAGGATAGAAAGGATCGAGCGCGTCATACTTCTCGCCGACGCCAACGAACTTTATCGGCTGACCAGTAACCTGTTTGATGGAAAGGGCCGCGCCCCCGCGCGCGTCGCCGTCCATCTTGGTTAGCACTACGCCGGTGATGCCAATGCGGCGGTGAAATTCTTCCGCTGATCGAACCGCATCCTGGCCGGTCATCGCGTCAGCGACGAACAGTATTTCAACCGGGTGCGTTTCGCTTTTGATACTCACCAACTCTTCCATCAACTCATCGTCGATGTGCAGGCGTCCGGCGGTGTCGATGAGTAACGTATCGAAGCCGGTCTGTTGCGCGTGCTTGAAAGCTTCGCGGACCAGGGTCAGCGGATCGTTCGTCTCGCTCTGTTCAAAGATCTGTTGGCCAGTTGCCCTGGCAATAACCTTAAGCTGCTCGCGAGCTGCCGGCCGGTAAACGTCTACTGAAAGCAACAGCGGCTTGCGATCCTGATTGGCCGCGAGCCAACGCGCGATTTTCCCTGTGGAAGTCGTCTTGCCGGAACCTTGCAGACCCACAATCATGACGACGTTAGGGATCTGTTTCGTAAAGACCAGACGGGACGATTGACCTCCCAATAGATCGACCAGCTCGTCATAAACTATCTTGACGACCTGCTCGGAAGGTTTCAGCTCCTGCCAAACCTGCTGTCCCTCGGCCTTTTCCTTGACGGAGACGATAAAGTCTTTTGCGACCTTATAGTTGACGTCGGCTTCAAGCAAGGCGAGACGAATCTCGCGCAACGCCGCGTCGACATGCTCCTTCGTAAGCACTCCTTCACCGCGCAGGTTCTTCAGAGTCCGTTTTAGCTTGTCAGATAAGGACTCAAACATAGTGCTCTAGGCGAAGTTTCCTGCCGGCGACGGAAACGAGGATGATAGCGGCCAGCCCGAAACAGTGTCAAGGTAGGTACTATACAGGCCTTCCAAACATGCAACATCGCGCGGCTTGTGTCTAATTTGTTGATACGCTTGGCCGAGGTCTTCCTCGAGTTTGGCGCGGTTGATGCCATGAACCTTGACGGTGGCGGTTCAACCACGATGGTTATCCACAATAGGATTGTAAACCGACCTTCCGATCAAACTGGGGAGCGTCCGGTTAGCGACGCGATACAGGTCTTTCCTAAACCAAACTGACAAAAACACATGGTGGACGCCCTTTGTCGCGTGTGTTAGATTCTAGGCTGTTTTGTTGCTTTAGTGAGATGCGCGGCTTCGTGGGAGATGCCGACGCACCCAACCTTCCACCCGCTTCAAACAAAGTGAACTATGAAAAACGGACTGAATTGACCGTTTCCAAAGGATTACATGGCGAAGAAAGAAATTTCCGGGGCCGGTAGCCCGGAAGGATCCTCAAGCGGAAAAGGTGTGGTCGATCTCGCCGATGCGCGAGTCCGACTTCGCTCGCGTTCGCGTCAACCTTCCAGCCAAAATCTATTAGAGGAGTTGGACGAAGTTCGCTCGCTGCTCGATCAGGGTCTCTCTGCCGAAGCCAAGTCTCGAATCGGCCTGCTTATCTCTGCCGCGCAGCACAATCCTTCAATCCTCGCGCTTGCACGTTGTGCTTTGTCGACCGCGCTGGAAATGCAGGGTCAATATCGCGACTCGCTCGCTGCGGTGGCGATGTACGAGTCTCCTGAATCACGAGCTAAACTCGACCAACAAGCCACCCAGTCACTCAAGGTTCAGATTGGTCTCGCATACAACTATAACGGCGATCACCCAAAAGCGATCTCAATTCTCAAGGGGACGCTGCGCGAGTTTTCCGAAAGTGACGCGGAACAGAATAACGGTCCTATCTATGCCGCGCTGGCCCGCGTATATCGCAGTATTACCGAATACCCGATAGCCCGCGACTACGCGCAACGAGCCCTGGACCTTTTCCGCCAGACCGGCGAATGGCGTGGTCTGGCCGAGGCGTATTTTGGGATCGCTCTGGCGGATTTGCAGGAAGGCGACTACGAAGCAAGTCTTGAGAATTTACAGCAGGCTCTTAAACTCATCGGCGACCATCCAGCCAGTTACACGCTTGGAAAAATCTACGCCAACATGGCGGGTGCGTGCTGGTTTCTAAAGCGGCCTCAGGAAGGTATTCGCTATCTCGAGAAAGCGATCGTTTACTACGAACGTACGGATCATAAAGGCAGCGCTGCAAACGGTTATAACAATCTAGGTATTAATCTTATATTGATTGGTCAATGGAGCAGAGCTCAGGAAGCTTTGGAGCGTGCTTTAGCCCTGGCTTCGGAAGCAGCCGAATCAGCCGAAAAAGTGCCGATGATTCTCGACTCGCTGGGCGAGTTGCTAATGTTGCGGGGCGAGCTGGACGAGGCGAAAGACTACCTTGTTCGGGCAGTCTCCCTTGCCACGACTGACGGCAATAAGTGGTATGCGTGCCAGGCACTCAGAACCCTGGCCCGTTGTTACCTCGCCATGGAAGACCACGCAAAGGTGCTCGCGAAGGGAGCAGAGGCGCTTACTCTTGCCGAAAGCATCGGTGATCGACAGGCCATTTCGGAGTCGCGTTTGATTCTAGCCGAAGCACATCTCCGCAACGGCGACCCCCGTAAATGCTCCGCACAGTTGGACAAGCTGACTGGGGAAGGAACCGAATCTACTACCGACCTCAGCCTTGCGGGAGAGTCGCACCGACTTTTCGGCATGTTGGCAATGGTGCAATCCGACTTTTCCTCAGCGGCACAACATTTCGGCAGCAGCGTCTCTATTTTTGACATGCTCGGCGATCGCTATCGCGCTGCTCGCGCTCACACCGAACTGGGACGCGCTTACGCTTCCAGCCAGCCCAGTCGCGCCATGGAACATCTTTCGCGCGCGGTAAATGCATTTCGCGAGCTCGGAGCAAAACTGGATCAGAAGCGAGCAGAAGCGGCACTTGCCAACCTCGACCGCACCGCGCCCGAAAGGAACGAGGAGCAGTCAGCCTTGCCTCAATTACTCACGCTCAGGCTTGCCGAGGCGGTGACCTCGCGAGAACTCTTGTTGCGGGAGCTTGCCGCTATCATGAGACAGGAGACCAGTGCGAAGTTAGTAGTAATCACCGAGCCAGGCGAACACAATCGTCGGCGAGTGGTGATTGCCCATGGTTGTACACCGGCTGAGAGTGCAAAGATCGCGGAGCAGCTCGATCAGGCGATCACTGACGAAGCACTAGCTGCCTACGCCAGGAAGAACGACGCTGCGATCCTTCAACTTCGATCATCCCATGCTCCACCGGCGACGCTTTACATCTCGCCACTGAGCCGCGCAACTCTGCCCGGCGGACTTTCGCTGGAGCCATTAATGCGGGTGGCAGAACTCGGCATGGATGTTTGTGCACTTAGGACCGGCTCTCTGAAGGGTTCGCGAGTGCAACAGCCTGCGGAGCTTGCCGGCACCAGCCTCATGTCCGGCTTCATTCATTCAAGTCCCGCAATGACCAAACTCGTAGAAGAGGTCCACAAGATCAGGTCTTCAGATGTAACGGTTTTGGTGACGGGTGAATCCGGAACGGGCAAGGAACTGGTGGCGCGCGCTATTCACGCGCTATCGACACGTCGTTCGAAAGTGTTCGTCCCGTTCAATTGCACGGCGGTACCAAAGGAACTTTCTGAAGGGTATCTGTTTGGTTATCGTCGCGGCGCCTTTACCGGTGCGGTCACAGATTCCGCCGGCGTCATTCGTACCGCCGCCGGAGGAACGCTTTTTCTGGATGAAATTGGTGACCTTCCGCTTGATCTACAACCAAAGCTGCTGCGCTTTTTGCAGGAAGGTGAGATTCAACCCCTGGGTGAACAGCGCCCGTTGAAAGTGGACGTTCGCATTATCGCTGCGACTAACACGGATCTGGAAGATATGGTCGCGCAAGGCCGATTCCGAGAGGATCTTTATTATCGCCTAAATGTGATTCGTTTGCGGGTGCCGCCTTTACGCGAGCGCCGCTCGGAAATTCCTACCATCGTCAACTATTACATCAACCACTACTCGGCGAAGTTTGGCCGCCGGGACATTCAAATCACGCCTACGGCTATAGACCTGTTGATGGTCAGCGATTGGCCCGGCAATGTTCGTCAGCTTTGCAATGAAATCCAGCGAGTGGTGGCGCGCGCGGACGATGCCAGCGTGATTACTCCCGAACATCTTTCTCCGGAACTAAAGCGAACAGCCGCTCCCACCACCCCCAGTTCACCGGGTTCGACGCTGGCCTCGATGCCGGGGAGCTCATTGCAAAACGTTACTCTGGCGGATGCCCTGGCAGATGTCGAACGTCGCATGATTGCTGACGCCCTACGCAAACACGGCGGCAACATTTCCCGCGCTGCTCGCGAACTCGGACTCACCCGGCGCGGCCTTTACCTCAAACTCGAACGTTACCAGCTCAGCGCCAGCGCTTAGTGCTAGGTCATTCCCAGCAGCGCGCGGATTTCTCCATTCACCAGTTCAGGCGCCGCGTTTAGCGGCTGTTCCTTTGTTCCGGCCACGTCATTCGCAATTCGCGCGATTGTCGCAATGTCGAATGGCTTTGAGACCACCCAATCAGCCTTGATTGCCTGCCGGGCGTCACAGCTAATCGCGTCGGCCCAGCCGCTTACGATGGCCAGAGGAATCGTTTCTGAGCGCTTCCGAATTTCGCTGGCAAGCTCCCAGCCGCTCATCTCTGGCATCCCGATGTCAGTAAATACCGCGTCGAGTTTGCCTTTCCAGGCATCATAGATCTTTAGTGCCATCTCACCGCTTTCGGCTACAAACACTTCGCAGCCTTCGGCTTCAAGCGCCTCGCGGAGCACTTCTCTCACAGCCTTTTCATCGTCAACCACAAGCACGCGAATCTTGTGTTCTTCGCCTGAACGTTCCGGTATTGCCGATCCGGCCTCCACGTCTGCGTCACCACCTTCGGCGACCGGCAGCGAAATACGAAACGCGGTGCCTCGACCTGGCTCACTCTCCACATCGATTGAACCGTTGTGCCTGCGAATGATGCCAAAACTGACTGCCATTCCCATGCCTGTCCCGCCCTTACCCTTGGTTGTAAAGAACGGATCAAAGAGCCGCGACTTAACGTCAGGTGTCATGCCTGTTCCGCTATCGGCTATGGTCAACACGACCCGGCCATTCGTTTCGTGCGAACTCATGCGGATCTCACCACCAGAGGGCATCGCATCGATGGCGTTGTAGATCATGTTGACCAACACCTCGCGCAGCTCCACTGCATCGCCCATCACGGACGCAGTGCAGTCGGCCACGAGCGCGACGCGAATCTGGGGACCCTCGACCCGTGCTTCCCAGCGTGGACGACTCATTTCGCAAACATCTTTCATCAGCGCCGCGACGGAAACCGCTTGAAATTTGCGGCTCGGTTGCTTGCGGGCAAAATCCTGGATGCGGCGGATGATATGAGCGCCATCTTCGGCGCTTTTTATGATCATCTCGATGCCGGCGCTGATTTTGTTGGAATCTTTCGTCCGCAACAATAGCTGAGCGCGGCCAAGAATTCCGGTCAATGTATTGTTCACGTTATGGGCCACACCAAAGGAAAGTTCGCCCAGAGCGGCCATCTTCTCCGCGTGAGTGGCCCTTTCCCGCAGTTCTTCATACTCAGCGTGCGCGAGGGCAATACGCCCCAGACAGTTTCTAAGGCGTTCACACGTCGATGCCTGCTGAGAATTCGCGAGCAACTGGCTGGCTTGTGCTCCAATCTCCTGGCGCTCATCCTCGCCCAGGTGTTCGCACATTTCTTCAATTAGAATCAGTAACGGCCGGCCGGCGCCTTCGTAATCGCCACAACGCTCAGCGACGCGCCTGGCTCGATGGAGGATCGGCTTTGCTTCGTGACGGCGTCCAAGCTTACAAAGTACTAAACCTTGTGTCGTTAACGCTTCACCCAGAGATGCCTCTTCGCCGATTGTCTCCATGGTCTCAACGGCTCGGCTGACGGAACGTTGAGCTAACAGATACCGGTCGGAGGCAAGATAGAGTTGCGCCAGGGTTTCATCGACCTGGGCGCGTCTTACCTGATCCCCAAGTTCCTCAAAAAGCCTTCGTGCCCGCTCGAGGTGGAGTTGCGCTTCATCAAATCTGTGGAGGGCTGAGAGCAGGTAGCCGTGATTGTTCTCAACTATCGCTGTATAGCGGTGGTTCCCGATTCCTTCAAAATGTGAAAAGGCATTTCGGTAGTGATTGAGCGCCTTGTCGAAGTACTCACTTTGGTTTTCCGCAATGCCAAGATCCTTCAGTGTGGTCGCAAATTCCAGATGAAATCGCCCCTTCGTCCAGGGGCTTAGATGGTCAAGCAGGCGATCGGCTTCATTTAGCAAACTAACCGCATCGTGGAGTCTGCTGGCATGACGTTCCACGGTCGCAAGGCGAACCAGGACAATTCCCTTCAGTTCAAATTCCCGATTAGTAAAATCCTTGAGAGAAGAGCGAAGAGTGGTGCGTGCCAGATCGAATAATCCCTGGCGGTAATAACAGTAACCCAGTTCGGCCCTGCCTTCACCAGATCTAGCGGTCTCTCCAAGGTGATCAAAGAGGGCGACAGCCCCGCTGAGTAGTCGTTCGGCGCAGTTTTGTCCGCCGTCGACTTGCCTCGTGCTAGCTACCCAACCGCTTAACGTGCCGGCCGAAAGCAGCAGTTCTGCTGCTGCTAGCTGACTGAGGCCGACTTGCTTCGGCCACTCGCCGATT
>Ga0137407_10000577_pt1 | contig 24348 bp, 20 predicted proteins | sample CZOMad2_2_16fung_FD_108410 | JGI IMG/M metagenome (GOLD analysis project Ga0137407, IMG submission 108410) | Vadose zone soil fungal communities from Angelo Coast Range Reserve, California, USA - CZOMad2_2_16fungal (Illumina Assembly) | ecosystem: Environmental > Terrestrial > Soil > Vadose... | reverse complement strand
GGGCGCTCCAGATGCGGGATGGCACGATCTGGGTGGGGACCAACGGCAACGGCATCGATCTCTTCGACCCGGAGTGGCACCGGATCGGCGGCCACCGGCCCGATCCCCGCGACCCGGGCGCCCTGGCGGACGGCTCGGTGACCTGCCTCGCCCAGGCCGCCGACGGCACGGTCTGGGTCGCCACCCTGAACGGCATGCTGCACCGGTTGCGGCCCGGGGCGCGGCGCTTCGAGCGGTACTCGGTGGCCGACGGTCTGCCGGGCGGCCCGATCCGCGCCATGACGTTCGGGCCGGCCGGCGCGCTCTGGGTCGGCGCCGCGGAGGGGTTGGCGCGCGTCGATCCCCGTTCGGCCAGGATGGTGACCTACCGGCATCGCGCCGGAGACCCGACCACGCTCTCGGGGATCGCCGTCGAGGCGCTCGCCTGGGGCGCCGACGGCACGCTGTGGGTGGGCACCGACGGCGGTCTCAATGCCTTCGATTCTCGGCGCGGAACGGCGGTCCGCATCCTCGCCCAAGCGGGACGCCGCGATGGCCTGCCGGCCAACTGGGTCCCCGACCTGATGGTTGCGCAGGACGGCCGGCTCTGGGTCGCCACCCAGGGCGGTGCCTGCATTCTCACCTCGTGGGATGGCCGGACCGCCCGCTTTGCGGCGGTCGCCCGACGGCTGGGCCGGCCTCCCGCGCCGGTCGAGGCGCTGATCGAGGACGCCCGGGGCGGGGTGTGGCTGGGGCCGCGGTTGCGGGTGGACCCGCGGACCTTCCGCGCCGAGAAATTCGGGGCGGCGGACGGCTGCGAGTTCCGCAACTTCTTCATCGCCAGCCGTTCGCGGACCGCCCAGGGAGCGCTCCTCTTCGGCTCCCCGGAGGGGCTCCTGGTGGTCCAGCCGGAGCGGCTCGCCGCCTGGACCTACGCCCCGCCGGTGGTCGCCACCGCCCTGCGCGTCGACGGCCGGGAACGACCGGGGGCCACCCGGCTCGACCGGCTGGAGCTGGCCCCGGCCGAACGCGGCTTCCGGCTCGATTTCGCGGCGCTCGACTTCACGGCACCGGCGAGGAACGCCTATCGCTACCGGCTCGACGGCTTCGACGACGGCTGGCAGAAAACCGATGCGGCGCAGCGTTCCCTCGCCTACACGAGCCTCCGGCCGGGGCGCTATACCCTGCGGGTGCAGGGGACGAACCGGGCAGGGTTGTGGAGCCCGCACGAGATCCGGCTCCCGGTCACCGTCCTCCCCGCCTTCTACCAGACCGTCGGGTTCCGTGCCGGGATGGCGCTCTTCGGCCTGGCGCTGGTCTACGGAGGGGTCCGGCTGCGGGTCCGCCGCCTGGAGGCCCGCGGCCGCGAGCTCGAACGGCAGGTCCACGAGCGGACGCTCTCTCTCGCCGAAAAGAACGCGGAGCTGACCCGCGCCTACGCACGGATCGAAGAGGCCAGCCTGACCGATGCCTTGACCGGCCTCTCCAACCGGCGTTTCCTGGAGCAGGCGATCGAGAGCGACGTCGAGATCGTCCTGCGCCGGCACGCGGACGGACAGGGCGCCGTTGGCGAGGCCGACCTGGTCTTCCTGCTCCTCGACCTCGACCACTTCAAGAGCGTCAACGACGTCCACGGCCACGCCGCGGGCGACGCCGTCCTCACCCAGACCGCGGCCCTTCTCCGCGCCACCTTCCGGGCCTCGGACCACCTGGTGCGCTGGGGCGGCGAGGAGTTCCTCGTCGTGGTCCGTTTCTGCGACCGCCGGGACGGTCCCCGGCTGGCCGAGAAGCTCCGCGCGGCGATCGCCGGCCACGACTTCCGGCTCGCCGACGGCACCGCGCTGCCGCGCACCGGCTCGATCGGCTTCGCCGCCTACCCCTTCGCACCGGCCTGGCCGCGGGTGGTCGGCTGGGAGAAGATCGTCGACGTCGCGGACCTCGGGCTCTATGCGGCCAAGAGGAGCGGCCGGAACCGCTGGGTGGGCATTGAGATCGGCGAGGCCAGGGAGCCGGAAGCGGCGCTGCAGCGTTTCCGGGACGATCCGGCAGCCGCGGTGGCGGGGCGGGAGGTGCGATTGCAGGCATCCGATGACGGCCCGGATCTCCGATGGGGTGGGTAGACGCCCTGGCGGCCCCACCCGACCCCTCCCTACGGCCAAAGTCAGCGCCTATGGGTCCGGCCCGTCCTCTGATACTATTCCCCGCCGTGCATCTCTCCTCACGAATGTCGCGGATCGGCGAGTCCGCGACCCTCCGAGTCACACGGAAGGCGGCGGAGCTCCGCGCGCGCGGGGTCTCGGTGGTCGACTTCGGGGCCGGCGAGCCCGATTTCGACTCCCCGGGGGTCGCCGTCGAGGCCGCCCGGGAGGCGCTCGCCAAGGGCTTCACCCGCTACACCCCGGGATCGGGCACCCCCGAGCTGCGCCAGGCCCTCGCCGAATCCTGCCGCCGCCGCTATGGCGCGCCCTGGACCGCCGCCCAGTCGGTCATCACCGTGGGCGGCAAGGCCGCCCTCTTCGAGCTCGCCATGGCCCTCTTCGAGGACGGCCAGGAGGTGGTGCTCCCCGAGCCCTGCTGGGTCAGCTTCCCCGAGCAGATCCGCTTCGCCGGGGCGCGGCCGGTCTTCGTGCCGACCACCGGCCGGGACGGCTTCCGCATCCACGCCGGCCCGCTCGTCGACGCCATCACCGACCGCACCCGCGCCATCCTCTTGAACTCCCCCTCGAACCCCACCGGCGGGATCATCGGGGAGGAGGACCTGCGGCAGGTCGTCGAGGCCGCCGCGGCGCGGGGCATCCTCGTCATCTCGGACGAGACCTACGAGCGCTTCCTCTACGATGGCGTGCCCCACGCGAGCGCCGCCCGGCTCGCCGCCGAGTTCCCGGAGACGGTGGTGCTCGTCGGCTCGTTCTCGAAGACCTACGCCATGACCGGCTGGCGGATCGGCTACACCCTGGGACCCGCTCCGGTCATCCGCGCCGTCGAGCAGATCCAGAGCCACGCCACCTCGAACCCCACCTCGTTCGCCATGGTGGGCGCTCTGGCGGCGCTCGAAGCCGCCGAGCCGGAGGTCGAGGTCATGATCGCCGCCTACCAGGAGCGGCGCGACTTCCTCATCCCCCGCCTGAACGAGATCCCGGGCTTCGAGTGCGAGCCGCCCGCCGGCGCCTTCTATGCCTTCCCCCGGGTCGCCGGCTGCTTCGGCCCGGGCCGGCAGGGCTCGATCGAGCTGACCGAGCTGCTGCTCACCGAGGCGGCGGTGGCGGTCGTGCCCGGCGAGGCCTTCGGTTCGGACGAGCACATCCGCATCTCCTTCGCCTGCTCCAAGGCCACCCTCGCCGAGGGGCTGGAGCGGATGGCCTCGGTGCTCCAGGCCTGCAGACGGTAAAACCAGAGAGGACTCCTCCATGCATCACGCCATCCGAGCTTCCCGCCGCGGGCTCCTCGGCATCTCCCGCCTGGCCCTGGGTATCGCCTCCGGCATCGCCGTGGCCTACCTCGGCCTTCTGATCCCGATGCCGGCCCGTGCGGACGTCGCCGCTCCCGCCGCCCCCACCGCCGCGGAGGCCCAGAAGTTCGTCGACGCGGCCGAGGCCCGCCTGCGCGCCCTGGCGACTGACACCCAGCGCGCCAGCTGGGTGCAGGAGACGTTCATCACCTCCGACACCGAGATCCTGACCGCCGAGGCCAACGAGAAGCTGATCGCGGCCGGAGTGGAGCTCGCCAAGGAGGCCAGCCGCTGGAACGGGGTGGCGCTGCCACCGGAGCTGGCGCGCAAGCTCAGCCTGCTGAAGAACAGCCTGACGCTCGCCGCCCCCTCCGATCCGCAGAAGACCGCCGAGCTCTCCCGGCTCGCGGCGTCGCTCGACTCGATGTACGGCGCCGGCAAGTACTGCCCCAACGGTCCCTCCGCCCCGTGCCTCGACTTCGACGCCCTGGAGCAGACGCTGGAGAAGAGCCGCGATCCCAAGGCGCTGCTCGACGCCTGGGTGGGCTGGCACACCATCTCGCCGCCCATGCGTGAGCCCTATGCGCGCCTCGTCACCCTCGCCAACGAGGGGGCACGCGAGCTGGGCTACGCCGACACCGGGGCGATGTGGCGGGCCAAGTACGACATGCCGCCGGACGCCTTCGCCGCCGAGCTCGACCGCCTCTGGGGGCAGGTCCAGCCGCTCTACGTGGCGCTCCACTGCTACGTGCGGGGGAAGCTCAACGAGAAGTACGGCAGCCAGCTGGTGCCGCTCGACCAGCCGATCCCCACCCAGCTCCTCGGCAACATGTGGGCGCAGGAGTGGCAGAACGTCTACGACGTCGTCGCCCCGCCGCAGACCGAGCCGCCCTACGACCTCACCCAGCGCCTGGTGGCCAAGAACACGACGCCGGTCGGCATGATGAAGTACGGCGAGGCCTTCTTCACCTCGCTCGGCTTCCCGCCGCTGCCGCAGACCTTCTGGGAGCGCTCGATGATCACCAAGCCGCGCGACCGCGACGTGGTCTGCCACCCGAGCGCCTGGGACATCGACAGCCAGGACGACCTGCGGATCAAGATGTGCACCCAGGTCAACAGCGACGACTTCAACACCATCCACCACGAGCTGGGGCACAACTTCTACCAGCGCGCCTACAACAAACAGCCGTTCCTCTTCGAGGACAGCGCCAACGACGGCTTCCACGAGGCGGTGGGCGACACCATCGCCCTCTCGATCACCCCGGTCTACCTGAAGCAGATCGGCTTGATCGACACCATTCCCGACCCCTCGAAGGATCTTGGGATGCTGCTCCGGAAGGCGCTCGACAAGGTCGCCTTCCTGCCCTTCGGCCTGCTCATCGACCAGTGGCGCTGGCAGGTGTTCTCGGGGAAGATCTCGCCCGCCGACTACAACCGCGCCTGGTGGGAGCTCAAGCGGAAGTACCAGGGGGTGCGGCCGCCGGTCGAGCGGAGCGAAAAGGACTTCGATCCGGGCGCCAAGTACCACGTGCCGGGGAACACCCCCTACATGCGCTACTTCCTGGCCGACATCCTGCAGTTCGACTTCCACCGCGGCCTCTGCCGCGCGGCCGGCCAGACCGGCCCCTTGAACCGCTGCTCGATCTACGGCAACCAGGCGGCGGGCAAGGAGCTGGCGCAGATGCTGGAGATGGGGGCGAGCCGCCCCTGGCCGGAGGCCCTGAAGGTCGTCACCGGCAGCGAGCGGATGGACGCCACCGCCATCCTCGACTACTTCGCTCCCCTGAAAACCTGGCTCGACCAGCAGAACCAGGGGAAGAAGTGCGGCTGGTGACGGCGGCGACCTCTATCGGCCCGATGGACCCGGGCAGCGGCACCCTTGGTAGAGAGGGCGAACCCGGGTCCCATTCTTAGCAGTTTTTCTGTCCGAGCCACCATCCTCTCGGATGGAACCGGCTCCGCCCTCCATCTACGGAAGGAGGGAGCCATGACGGTTTCACGGTGGTGCAGATTGAGTTTGGCCCTGGCGGCCGGGGTCCTGCTGCTCGGCCCCGGCGCTCGCGCGGAAGTCCAGCCGCGGCTCGCAAAAATCGAGCCCTGGGTGATCGAGAACACCCGTGCCGGGGCGCAGGCGGAGTTCTTCGTCGTCTTGCAGCAGCAGGCGAATCTCTTGCCGGTCCAGAAGCTCGAAAGCCGTCTCGCCAAGGGGCGGTTCGTCTACCGCACGCTCCTGCGGACCGCCCAGGAGTCGCAGAAGGCGATCCTCGCCGAGCTCGAAGCGCGCGGTGTGGAGCACCGCTCGTTCTACCTGGTCAACGCCATCTGGGTGCGGGGTGACCGGTCGCTGGTGAAGCTCCTCGCTGCACGGCCCGACGTGCTGCGGATCGACGGCAACCCCGAGATGCGCCAGGCTCTGCCCGAGCCGCCGGCGGACGGACCGTCCGACAAGGCCATCCTCACCGTCGAGCCGGGCATCAGCTACGTGCGGGCGCCGCAGATCTGGAACCTGGGCTACACCGGGCAGGGGGTGGTGGTGGGCGGCGCCGACACCGGCTACCGCTGGACCCACGTCGCGCTCAAGAACGCCTACCGCGGCTGGAACGGCAGCACCGCCAGCCACGACTTCAACTGGCACGACTCGGTCCACAGCGGCGGCGGGTCGTGCGGCGCCAACTCCCCTCAGCCGTGCGACGACAACGGCCACGGGAGCCACACCATGGGCACCGCGGTGGGCCTCGACGGCGCCAACCAGATCGGCATGGCGCCGGGAGCGCGGTGGATCGGCTGCCGCAACATGAACCAGGGGGCGGGCACCCCGGCGAGCTACATGGAGTGCATGGAGTTCTTCCTCGCCCCCTACCCGGTAGGCGGCACGACCAGCCAGGGCGACCCGAGCAAGGCCCCCAACGTCACCGTCAACTCCTGGGGCTGCCCGACGAGCGAGGGCTGCACGACCCCCAACATCCTCTTGACCGCGGTCACCAACACCCGCGCCGCCGGCATCGTCATGGAGGTCTCGGCCGGCAACTCGGGGTCGGGCTGCTCGACGGTGGTCGATCCTCCCAGCTTCTACGACCCGTCGCTCACCACCGGAGCGCTCAACACCGGGACCGACACCGTGGCCTCTTTCAGCAGCCGCGGTCCGGTGACGATCGACGGCAGCAACCGGGTCAAACCCGACCTCATGGCTCCGGGCACCAACACCCGTTCGTCCTACGGTACCGGCGACACGACCTACACCTCGCTCTCCGGCACCTCGATGGCGGGACCGCACGTGGCCGGCGGCGTGGCGCTCCTCCTCTCGGCGTTCCCGACCCTCATCGGCAACCCTGACGCCATCGAGAGCCGGCTCACCTCTGCCGCCAAGCACATTACGCTGACCGCCACCACCTGCAGCAGCGCGGCCGGAGCCGTGCCCAACAACGTCTACGGCTTCGGCCGGCTCGACATGGGGTGCGCCATCCCGGCCAAGGTCTCCGGCTCGACCGCGGTCTGCGCCGGCAGCCCGGCCACTCTGACCGCCGATCTCGTGGGGACCGGACCGTGGACCCTCACCTGGTCGGACGGCGTCGTCCAGAGCGGCGTCACCACCACCCCGGCGACGCGCTCCGTGTCGCCCACCACCGCCACCACCTACACCCTGACCAGCGTGTCGAGCACCGGCTGCAACCAGTCCGGCGCCGGCAGCGCCACGGTGAGCATCGCCCCGGCCCTCTCGAACGTGACGATCGCCGTCGCCGGCAGCACGACGATCGGCAGCCCGTGCCTCGGCGGCACGGCGACGGTGACCGACACCGGGGGCGGGACCGGCAGCCACCAGTGGGGCTTCCGGACCGTCTCGGGCGGCGCGATCACCAACCTGACCGGCCAGACGGGGACGAGCTACACCCTGAATTGTGCCAATTTCCCGGCCGCCGGCAGCTACTTCCTGGTCGAGCGGACGACCCCCGGTTGCGGCTCGGCCCTGACCTCGAACGAGGTCCCGGTCACCGTGACCAGCGTGGGATCGACCCCGGTCACCGTGACCTTCAACTCGGTGGCGGCGGAGGACGGTCGGATCTGGGAGAACGGCGAGACCGGCAACGTCGGCGGCGGCGGCAACTCGACCGACAACACCACCGCCTCGCTGCGGGTCGGCGACACCAACGCCAACGAGCAGTACAAGAGCATCGTCTCCTTCGACACCTCATCCATCCCGGACACGGCGACGATCACCTCGGCGACCCTCCGCCTGGTGCGGGGGACCTCCCTGGGCACCAATCCCTTCACCACCCACGGCTCCTGCGTCGCGGACATCGCGACCGGCGGCTTCGGCGGCTCGACCGCCTTCGCCATTTCCGACTGGCAGGCCGCGGCCACGGCGAGCAGCGTGGCCACCATGTCGAACCCGACCGCCAACGGCTCCGCCTCGACCGGCAGCCTGAACGCGGCCGGTCTCGCGGCGATCAACAAGACCGGCACCACGCAGTTGCGCTTGAGCTTCACGCTCGACGACAACAACAACCTCGCCTATGACTACATCGGCTTCTTCTCGGGCGAGAACGCCACCGCGAGCAACCGACCGCAGCTCACGGTCACCTACTTGCCGTAGAGCGCTGCGAAGCGGGGCTTTCGAGGTGCCAGCCGGAACGGCTGGCACCTCTCCTCATCAGACACCGATCAGGCGGATGTCGCGGCCATCGGAGAACCGGGCATGAATCTCGAGCTCTCCGCCGAGGGATCGAACGAGGCGCCGCAAGGTGGAGACCATGTGATCCTCGCGCTGCTCGATGCGCGAAATCTCTCCCTGGGTGAATCCAGCGGCTTCAGCCAGCTCGGTCTGCGTGACACCGAGTTGCTGTCGAAGTGCCTGCAGGTTCAACTCGACGATCTGCTGCTCGACCCAGGTTGCATTGGCGGCTTGGGCCTCGGCGGAAAGGGGGTGTCGGGCCTTCACTTCCGCCCACGTCTGCAGCTTTCGGTTAGCCATCACCTTCCTCCTCAATCTCGTCCAAGTACTCCCTGAGGAGCCGCTCGGCTCGCGGAATGTACTCACGGTAGAAGCGGTCGCCGGAAACGCCAGTCTTGTCACCGCCGATGAGGACGACCGCGTCGCGATGCGGATCGTAGGCATAGAAGACCCGCATCGCATGGCCATGCGACTGGATGCGCAGCTCGCGAAGAGCGAGATCCGAGCCTCCGATGGCGCTCGAGTAGGGAAACCCCAGGGTAAGCCCCATCCGCTCAAAGCCGCCTGGTATCCGGGGACGTCAAACTCTCTCGCCTCAAAGATCTATGATCTATATAGAGTCGAGGAGTTCGGAGCCGGCGGAAAGGACAACGCGGAAACCGTGAAGCACGAGGTCATTCCGAAAGTGTCTGTACGCAGCGCGCGCCTCGATCGCACCGACCCAGCAGCAGCCTCCGCGTAACACACACCCGCCGCCGCGCGCGACGTCAGGGTCGATCTCGACGGCCTCAGGGTCGTGGGTCACACCCTCCTCACGACCCGCGTAGCTGTCCGTAAAGGGACTCAGCGTCCATTCCCACACGTTGCCGTGCACGTCATAGAGGCCCCACGGGTTGGCGAGTCTCTCGCCAACCCGGTGGGTGCCGCAGCCGGAGTTGGCGATGTACCAACCGACCCGGGCGAGGTCGGTCTCTCCGTCGCCGCTCCAGTACCGGCTCTCCGTGCCCGCTCGGCAGACGTACTCCCACTCCTCCTCGACCGGCAACCGGGCGCCGCGCGCCCATGGGATGGCCGCAGAGAGCCAGCGGCAAAACGAGACCGCCTCATACCAGGTGACGCCGACCACTGGATGGTGAGGGAGCTCCTCTGCAGGCACGCCCAACCACTTCTGGAACGGCCGTGTGGTATCGAAGGCAGTGTACTGGGCCTGAGTCACCGGGACGGCGGCGCACCTGAACGGTCGCGCAATCGTCACCTCATGGCGGGGATACTCGTCCTTATGTCCCTCCCCTTCGAGACTTCCCATCCAGAACCGTCCCGCCGGGATCTCTCGGAAGAGCTCTACCGGGCCGTCGAGGGGCGTATCGATCCACCGGAACAGCCCTTCTGGCGGCGCCGGGATGTGGTCGTAGAGACGGGCTCGAAGCTCTGTCGCCTCCTGCGCATGCTCCGGGAAGTGTCGGGCGACCTCCTGGACCGCTTGGTCGACGAAGAAGAGATCGTTGCCATTGCGGGTCCGCCGCCGCAGTTGGTCGAGGAGCCGCAGGGCCCGCCCGGGCTCACCCACCATCTCAGGCACCCGCGCGTAGACCGCCTTGCGAGCCTCCCACTTCGTGGTCAGCGTTAGGATCTCGCGCAGGGTCTCATCTTTTAAGTTCTGCGCGGTCGCCATGGCGCGCAAGCTCAGGGGGCTGTTCGCCTGGACAAGGGTACGCACCAGCTCGTCAGGGTCGCCGACCCGTCCCACAAGGAGGGAGAAGGGCTCGGCCCACCGGCCGAGGTCCTCCTCGGCGGTAATCGCCCGGGCCCGCCCGAGAACCGCGGCTCTTCCCTCAGGGGCGCGGTACTCCTCCTCCAGACGCTCGGCGGCCAGGGCCTCGCGGAAGGTGCGGTGCCAGAAGCGCCAGTCGGCGGCCTCTCCGTCGTGGGGGCCCAGGATGCCGGTGCGCTCGGCAACGTCGTCCAGCAGTTGGCGCATCCTGCCACGCCAGCGCGGCACCCGCTCCAGGGTGTCGCGCAGCCGGTCATGCTCGGGCTCGTAGATTCGGGCTTCAAGGGCGGTCACCGGCTCGGCGTCGCGGTTGTCCTCGGTCATGCCGAGTGCCACTCGGCAAAGGAGCTGGTGGACGGCCTGCTGGTGCTCGAGCGGCTCAGCCCGGGCAGACCGGTGCTCGCCCTCGAAGAGCAGCTCGAAGACTTGATCGTAGAGCCGGGTCCGGTTGCGCTCAGGCGTCAGCCCCCGCTTGAGGAGGAGCGCCATCAGGGTGAGATAGAGAGGGTTGCCGGCGAGCTCGCGCAGCTCTGGGGCATCAAGGGTGGCGAGAGCCCGGCCGGCGGCGGCCTCGTCCGGAACGTCGGAGCTGGACCCTAGCCAACGGGCGAGGAGCTCCAACCGACGCTCGTGGTCGAGCGGCAGGAGGTGGAGCGCCCAAAAGCCGCTGCCCGGCGAACGGTAGCCGATGGGCCGACTGGTGACTACGAGAGGCGTCTGCGGCCAGAAGTCCGCCAGATCACGCAGCAGCCTCTCGGCGTCGTCCCGGAGCTCCTGGGGGACCTCGTCGAGCCCGTCCAGGAGTATGAGGAGGCGCCCCCGCTCGGCCTCCCGCTCGAGGACCGCTTTCAACCCCTGGGCAGGATGACCGGCGAGATCCAGGTGCCGGACGGCACGGTCGAGGAGAGGCCGGCCCTCCCGTACGAGCCGGGGTAGCGACTCGTAGAGCGGCACCCAGGACCGATCCTCTTGCCGTGCCAGGATCGCTGCCAGGTGGCGCAGGAGGGTGGTCTTGCCCGACCCCGGATCGCCCAGGATGACCCAGCGGCCGGTGACCCAGGGATGATCGGCTCGGTTGAGGGCGAGCGCCTCGCGCAGTTCGAGCGGACGGTCGAACCGTTCGGGTCCTACATCGGCAGCGGGCCCGCGCAGAGTCTCTGGTTTGAGCTCGAGCCGGACGTAGACTCGCTCAAGGAGATCCACCTGTCCCTGGCGCTCGAAGTAAGGCACCAGCCGCTCGTTCTCGCTCGCCACCTGGCGCAGCCAGAGGTCGAGGAGGACGTGGTCGGGGCTCTTCCTCTGCAAGGCGAGGAACTCTCCGCGTAGGACAGCAAGCCGGGCAATCCTGTCCGGCTCCTCCTCCTCGAGTTCTCTGATGAAGGTGTCGACGATGCGCACGGCCGCGGTCACCGGGGCCTCGTCACCGGTCGCCCAGACGATCGCTGCGGAGGCGGCGCAGCGTCCAGAGGGCTGAGTCTCCAGCCGTTCAGGAGGGAAGCCGAGCCGAGGGGTGATCGCGCGGCGGGCGAGTCGCCTCGTGAGGACCGGCTCGATCTCCTCGACCAGCCGGGTCCGCAAGGCGGGAGGAAGCCCCGGCTCGAGCCGAGGAGGGATCGTGAACCCATGGGGGAGAGGAAAGCTCGGCCGGCCGGTTCTCCCGAGGAGGCCGGCTACGAGCTCCTGAAGCCCGCGGCGGTACTTCTCCTCGGAGTCCTCCCGGAAGTCGACCTGCTGGATGTGGGCGAGGAGAGGGGGGAGCGGCGTCTCGACCAGTTGGGCCAGGTGGAGGCGCCGGTCTTGGTTCGGGGAGGCGAGGAAGGCCTGCCACTCCCCGGCCACCCTGGAAGACGCGAGGGAGTGAGGCGTCACCACGAGCACCAGCTGCTCGGCCTGGTCGAGCGCGGACTGAGACTGTCCGACCCAGGAGCGGCCGCTCTCAAGATCGGTCTGGTCGCGGAAGATCGTTCCCGGGCTTCCGGCCGCCTCGAGGTAGACCTCGAGGTTGCGCTGAAGAACCTCGACCCACGCCTGGTCGCGGCGGGAGTAGCTCAGAAAAGCGACATAGCGATGGAACATTCATGGAAATTATATCCGCCTTACGTCCCTTGTGGAGAGGGCCTCAAATGCTAGAATGACCAATATGACCATCCCGCACACCAAAGCCTGGACCTTGGCCGACGCGAAAGCCCATCTCAGCGAGGTCGTCGACAACGCGTTGAAGAAAGGCCCCCAGGTGATCACGCGGCGCGGACGCAAGGCCGTCGTGGTCGTCGCCGCCGAGGAGTGGGAGCGCCAGGCGCAGCGCAAGGGAACCCTCGCCGACTTCTTCGCGGCTTCGCCGTTGCGGGAGTCCGGTCTGGAGATCGAGCGCCCCCAGGACCGCCCCCGGGATCTCGATCTTTGAGCTTCCTGCTCGACACCAACGTCGTCTCCGAGTGGGTGAAGCCGGAGCCCGATCCGCAGGTGATTGCATGGTTGAAGGACGTCGACGAAGACCTGGTGTTCCTGAGCGTCACTTCGCTCGCGGAGATTCGCCGGGGTATTGAGCTGATGTCTCCGGGCCGGCGTCGTGACCGGTTGGCCGAGTGGCTGGCAGAGGATTTACCGGCTCGCTTCGCCGGACGTCTCCTCGACATCGACAGCCGGATCGCCGAGACCTGGGGGATCGTCATGGTCCGCGGGCAGCACGCCGGCACGAACGTCAGTGTCCTGGACGCTTTCTTTGCCGCCACGGCCGAAGTCCACAAACTGACCCTGGTGACCCGCAACGTTCAACATTTCCTGAATCTGGGTATCCTCCTGCTGAATCCCTGGCAACCGGGTGCCGCCTCATGAGCGAAATCGCCGACACCGTCGCCGAGGCCGTGGAGCAAGCCGAGCAAAGCTCCGCGTCGCGCTTGAACACCGTGGTCGCCACCCTGGTGGCGCTCCTCGCCACGGCCCTGGCGCTCGGCAACGTCAAGGACGGGAACATCGTCCAGGCCATGCAGCAGGCCCAGGCGAACCGGGTCGACGCCTGGGCCTACTACCAGGCGAAGAGCACCAAGGGGCACCTCGCCGAGAGCATCCTCGACCAGGTCCAGCTCCAGAAGGAGCTCAATCCCGGCGCCAGCCCCGAGGCCCGCGCCTTCCTCGAACGGAAGACCGCCTTCTACCAGGCCGAGATCGCCAAGTACGAGAAGCAGAAAGAGGAGATCCGCAAACAGGCCGAAGGGTATGAGAAAGAGTACGACCGCCTGAACACCCACGACGACCAGTTCGACATGTCCGAGGCGGGGTTGAGCCTCGCCATCGCCCTCTTGGGCATCAGCGCCCTCACCCGGAAGTGGGCCCTGGTCTGGGTCGCCGTCGCCTTCGCGGCGTTCGGAGTCCTCATGGAGGTCTCCGGCTTTCTCGGCTGGGCGCTCCATCCGGATCTGCTCGCGAAGTGGCTGAGCTGACCCCGGCGGCGGAGACGTGCGGTAGACTCTGCGCCCGGAGGCTCCTCCCATGGCCATCGAGAACATCTCCGACACCGCACGTTGGGTCGCCGTCTATCGCGCCACCGAGACGGCGCGGCCCGATGCGATTTTCCGCGATCCGTTCGCCGAACGGCTGGCCGGGCCGCGCGGGCGGCAGATCCTGGAGGAGATGCCGAAGGGGCGCGCCTATGGGTGGCCGATGGTCGTACGGACGGCGGTGTTCGACGAGATCATCCTGGACGCCGTGAACCGCCAGCAGGTGGACCTCGTGGTCAACCTCGCCGCCGGCCTCGATGCCCGGCCCTGGCGCCTGACCCTGCCGCCCTCCCTGCGCTGGGTGGACGTCGACCTGCCCGGCATCCTCAACTACAAGACCGCGATGCTCCAGGGCGAGACGCCGGTCTGCGCCTACGAGGCGGTGACGGCCGACCTGACCGACGTGGCGGGGCGCCAGGCGCTCTTCTCCCGGCTCGGCGCCGGTTCGGCGCGCGCCCTCGTGGTCAGCGAAGGGCTGCTCGTCTATCTCAAGCCGGAGCAGGTGGCGACGCTCGCCACCGATCTCCACACCCAGCCGAGCTTCGCCGGCTGGCTGATCGATCTGGCCAGCCCGCAACTGCTCAAGCGGATGGAGCGGACCTGGGGGACTACGCTGGCGGCGAGCGGCGCCCCCTTCCAGTTCGGCCCGGCCGAGGGGACGGAATTCTTCCGGCCCTACGGCTGGCGCGAGGCGCAGTTCCGCTCCACCTGGGACGAGGCGCAGCGGCTCCACCGGACGATGAAGGGAGCCTGGTTCTGGAGCTTCGTCGGACGCTTCTATCCGAAGAAGGTCCGGGAGGGGTTCCGCCGTTTCTCCGGCAACGTGCTGCTCGAACGGATCTGAACCCCGCCACCCTCCGAGGTCAGCCGCCGAACTCCTTCTGGAGCTGCTGGAGGACCGCGTTCCCCGGGTCCTGGTCGAGCCGGTGCAGCCAGGCGGCGAGCACCTCCTCCTCCCCCTGGTGCTGCCGCACGTAGGCCTCGAAGGGCCAGGCGACGCGGTCGCCGAAGGCCTTCACCATGCGGCTGTAGGGCACCTGCCCGAGGAACTTGTGGGTGAACGGGTTGGGCACCGCCGGCGAGACCTGGGGCACCAGCACCGGATCGCGCGGAGCGGCCGGCGGGGGAGGTGGCGGCGGCGGAGTCTGGGAAGACGTCTGCGCGACCGCGTCGCGGGCATTCGGCGCATTCGGCGCCACCGGCCCGCTCTGTGGGAAGAGCCGGGCGACGGCGGGGGCGACGAGGCTGTCCCAGGCCGCGGTCGCCCCGTCGAGGCTGCCGTACTCCACGTCCTGGTGGTCGCCCGGCCGCAGGGTGTAGCCGGTGTTGTTCACCAGGTCGAACGGGTTCGAGGCGTCGCGCGCCACGTCGAGGAGAAGGCTGTCGCTCACCCGCTCGCCGCTGAGCGAGCCGGCGCTGGGGCCGTTCGGGCCGGGGACGAAACCGTAGCGCTGGGCGAAGCTGTTCGCGTCGCCGGGAACGTAGGCGGCGTTCGGGTTCCAGGCGGCGGTGACCGTCTTGCGGTCGTTGCCCTCCCGCTCGAGCGAGGACTTGAAGACGGTCCGGGTCATGCCTTGGGCGGCGAGGAAGCCGCCGATGCTGGTGTGGGTCTGCGATCCCATCTGAATCTCCTGGGGGGTGACGTCACCCCGACGGTCAAGGATACCGATTGTATCCGGTGGTACGCTCCTCGCGCCATGAGCCCCGCCGCCGCCGACCTCGCCCCCCTACTCCGCCTGCTCGGCGCCCTCCTGGTCCTTGCCGGGGTGGTGGGGACGGTCGTCCCCGCTCTCCCCGGCGCGCCGCTCGCCTTCTTAGGCTTCCTGCTCGCCGCCTGGGCCGATCACTTCCAGCGGGTGGGCGCCTTCACCCTCACCCTCCTCGCGATCCTCACCGTGCTCTCCTCGGTCGCCGACTTCCTCGCCACCCGCCATGGAGCGCGGCGAGCGGGCGCCAGCACCCTGGCGGTGCTCGGGGCCACGGTCGGGACCTTCGTCGGCCTCTTCTTCTCCCTCCCCGGCCTGCTCTTCGGACCGTTCCTCGGCGCCTTCGCCGGCGAGCTCCTGGCGCGTCGCGGCTGGCGGCAGGCGGGGAAGGCCGGCCTCGGCACCTGGCTGGGGCTCGTTGTCGGCACCGCCCTGAAGCTCGCCCTGATCTTCGCCATGATCGGAATTTTCCTCCTGGCCTATGCTTTGTAACCGGCGGAGGGCACACTATGAGCACGACCCCCTTTTCGACCCGCCGACTCTGCTGCCACCTGCGCTGGCGCGAGCTCCCGTCCGCGCTCGACACCGCCGCTCCCGAGGGGGCCACCCCCTGCTCGGACGAGGGCTGTTTCTGGTGTACCCACACTCGGGGTCACCTCGGCCCGGACGGCCGGGTGGCCGACGAGGGGAGCTGCCGCTCGGGCCGCGAGTGCTACGAGGCGGCCTGCCCGCCCGAGGTCGCCGCGTTGGAAGGTCGAGCGGAGGGTAGCCCCTGGCCATGAGACGGTCGCTCGCGCTGGCCGGCCTCCTTCTGCTCCTCGCCCTCCCCGGCCGGGCGCAGACCCAGCCGCCGGTCCCGGAGCCGCCACCGGCGCCCGCCGCGCCCGCCACGCCCGCCTTCGATGCCAACAAGGATCTCGCCCGGCGCTATATCGAGGAAGTCCTGGCGGGCGGTGATCTCAAGGCGCTCGATACGCTGTTGGCGCCGGACTACGTCGACAGCTCGCCGGGGGCGGAGGCCGGACGCGGTCCCGAGGTGGTCCGCGTCGCCCAGGAGCGGGTGCGAGCGCTCTTCCGCGACCTTCACTACCACATCGACCAGCTCGTGGCCGAGGGGGACAAGGTGGTGGCCCGCTACACGGTGCGCGCCGTGCGCAAGCGGGACGAGGGGGGAGGCGTGGGGGATGCCGGCAAGGAGATCGGCATCGTCGGCATGACGATCTTCCGCGTCGCCGACGGCCGGATCCGGGAGACCTGGACGATCAACGACCAGTTCACCATGTTCCGGCAGCTCGGCTATACCCTGACGCCGCCGGCCCCGAAGGCCTCCCAGAAGCCCGGCGCCCCTCCCGCCAAGCCGCCCGGCGGCTGAGCGATCGAGAGTCACCCGACATCTGGTGCAGGGTTCCCCTGCATGGGATGTTGGCCTCTGCCCGCACAACCTGGCCCGTCCCTCGCGCCTCCCCCGCGAAACCCTTTCCCCTCAGCTCGTTGGCTCCAGCGCCTTCGCCTGGCACGCTCGTCGCTCTCTCGTCGGGCTCGAAGGAGGAAGCGCCATGCCCTCGCGAGCCTCGATCGTTCTGGTTCTCGCCGCCGACGTCGGCGGCAGCGTCACCGCGGGCTGCGGCTCGGGGCTCCAACCCCGCCCCCTGACCGCCGCCCAGGCGTCGCGCGTCGACGCCTTCGGCCAACTCGGCGCCGTCGCCGTCGAAGCTCCCGACGAGGTGTACGCCCGCATCCTCGGGGGCATGCTCCAGCGGACCGGTCTGTTCCGCACGGTCGCCGTGACCCAGAAGTGCGGGGGACCGATCCCCGCAGCCGTCGACTACGTTGCCACGATGACCGGCCGCTGCAGCGGCCGGCACGGCGGCTTCATCCCCTGGCTGCCCATCCTGACCCTCGGCGTCCTGCCGCAGTTCCGCACCGCCGAGCTGGGTTTCCCCTTCACGCTCCGCCAGCTGTCGACCGGGCAGGAGGTCGCGATCCCCTGCGAGATCCGGTCGACCTTCGGCCTCGGGTGGATTCCGCTCCTGATGAACGTCCTCCCCGGCTGGAGCCTCGCCGATCCAGAGCGGTCGCCCAACTACAGCCGCCGGCTCGCCTACTTGATCGCAGAGCGGATGGAGGGGTGGTCGCGGCCTTGAAGTGAGGTCTGCGCGGGCCTGCTGTGTGGGGTCCGCTCGGGCGAGGTCAGGCTAGGAAAGGCGATTGGAGGAAGAGCGCATCAGCAGCCTCTTCCACGTCTTCTCGAGGGCGGAGCGTCCCTTGAGTTGTCGCTCGACCTCGGCTTTCAGGTCTCCGGGGTGGGCCGCCAGGAGGAGCTCGACGTCCAGGAGATCCTGCGGGCCCCCCGCGAAGAGCTTCAAGAGCACCAGATCGGCGCGGGAGACGACCGGCAGCACGCGAGATCCCAGCTGGATCTCGATCCGGCGTTCGAGGACGGCCGGCATCCAGGGTTCCCGACCCACCACGAGATCGAGGATCTCACCCTCTGCCCGAACCCGGACCACTCCCGCGAGGGGGTCGTCCGGGTCTCCACGGCGGATCTCGATCTTGGCCGAGGCCTCCCAACTCTCCCAGAAGCCCCCGCCCATAACGGAGCGGTCGAGGACCAGGAGATCGAGGTCTTCCGAGGCGCGCACCACCCCGTGGGCGGCGAGCGCCAGCGCGCCGATGACCGCCGCGGGGATCCCCTTGGCCGCGAGGTCGGCCAGGATGCGATCGAGCAGGCTAATAGCGCCGTGCCTCCATGACCGCCGACGGGCGGCGGCCGCGGTGTTTGTTGCGGCGCAGGATCTCCCTGGCCTCGTCGAGGGAGGTGCCGGAAGGGAGAGTGGCGTGGAAGAGCTCGAGGGCCTCCCGTCCCAGGCGCAGAGCGAGGAGCATCCGCTCCTCGGGAGTGCCCTGGAAGTGCTTCGCGACCTCCTGGTCGAGGTCGCGTGGAGGGAAGACGGCCATGGCCTAACGCTACCGGGGTCGCCGTTTGCCGTCAACTCCGGTTTGGGAGGAGTTTCCGCCTCCTACCGCGTCCCTCCCCCCTGGGCGGGGGCGGGTTGGGGATGGGGGGAGGACAGGAGGGGGGTGCTCCCCGGGGTACGGCCGGGCGCCGACCAGGTACTCGGAAAATCGGGTCGCACGCGGAGATTCCCGTAGAGACGCCCCAGGCGCTATCGAAATCCTTGCCGTTACCGCGCCGTCGGGGCGTCTCCAACGCTGCCGAGATCTCAGGCGTCGCGACCTGCGGAGACGCCCCGACGGCGGTGGTTCCGGGAAGGTTCCGGACGGCGGTTGGGGGCGTCTCTACGAAGACCGCGCGGGGTAGGGCCGCCGGTTGGTGACCGGCGATTACCGCTTGACTCCCACCACTCACCCTCACTAAGATTCCCCGCGTAAACCCAGCGTCCCTCTCCCCCCCAAGGAGGTGCCCGCCCCAGAAGCCTGACCGCAGGCCCCCGACATCCAGAGCGGCCGTCCCGGCGTGTGTCCGGAGAGGCCCAAAAATCAAAGCGGCCCGGGCGAGTTTGCCCCTCACCCGAGCCAGACCCTGCACGGAGGACTATTCCATGCAAGATCCACAGGATCGTAGCACCCCCCGTCCGTCCAACGCCTTCACCCCCGAGTTCCTCTCCCGTCTCAACCAGCGCGACGAGCCCCTGACCGCGGCCCAGGCCGACGCCGCCGGCCCCTGGATCGTCCAGATCCTCCAGACATCCGTCCAGATCCTCCCCAGCCCCGGCTGGGCGGTCCTCCGCCGGGGCGAGAGCCTGGCGGCCGGCGATCGGCCCACCGCGGTCTTCCGCGATCGTGAGCGGGCGCTCCTCGCCGCCGCGGTGCTCCCCGGCACCGGCTTCGATCGGCTCTTCCGGCTCCAGCACGAGCGGAGCCCGGAGGGGTACGCCATCGTTTCGGGTGGTGAGGTCGTCGGCCACCTGGAGCAGTTCAACCCCGAGTTGCTCGCCGCCCTGCACACGGCGGAGATCTTCGCGCGGGTCCCCGAGAGCCTCGCCCGCCTCCTGGAGGCGAGCGGCGCCGTGGCCCTGGCGAGCGCCGGCAGGCTCCTCGCGGAGGTGTCCGCCGACTGAGGTCGAGTGGGAGGGGGGCGGGGCTTTCGAGAACGAACCCACCCCCCTCCTGTCCTCCCCCCGTCCCCAACCGCCGCCCGCCCAGGGGGGAGGGACCCGGTAGGCGGCCTCGTCGTGTACCCTGAGGGTAGAAAACCCTCGGACGGCGGTCATCGCCGTACGGCCCGCGATCATCGCCGCACGGCCCGCGATCATCGCCGCACGGCCCGCGATCATCGCCGCACGGCCCGCGATCATCGCCGCACGGCCCGCGGTCATCGCCGCACGGCCCGCGGTCATCGCCGTACGGCCCGCGGTCATCGCAGCACGGCCCGCGGTCATCGCAGCACGTCCGGCAGTCATCGCCGCACCTCCGGCAGTCATCGCCGCGCGTCCGGCAGTCATCGCCGCGCGTCCCGCAGTCATCGCCGCGCGTCCCGCAGTCATCGCCGCGCGTCCCGCAGTCATCGCCGCACGTCCCGCAGTCATCGCCGCACGTCCGGCGGTCATCGCCGGCAGGCCGCCGATCTCACCCCTCCCCCTCATCCTTATATATAGCGTCCGCACCCCAGGAGAGCCCCCCCCGCGACCCCCCCGGGAATGGAGGCTTGTTGCAAGAGGTGGAGCGAGGGGGGCCCCCCGACCTGTCGCGCCCTGCCTTGCGGGGTGGCTCTTCGGAGTGCTAGTGTCCCCGGCTTGTCGCCGGCACCCCCGGACCCGCACTGAAATACCCAGCCGCCCCGGCGGCGTTGAGAGGGACCGTGGCCAAGAACCTGCTGATCGTCGAAAGCCCGACCAAGACCAAGACCCTGAAGAAGTTCCTCGGCCGACAGTACGCCGTCGAGGCCTCGCTCGGGCACATCCGCGACCTCGTCAAGAAGGACATGGGGATCGGCCCCGCCTACGAGCCGCACTACGCCGTGCTGGCGGCAAAGAAGGAGGTCGTCCAGAAGCTGCGCAAGGCAGCCAAGGACGCCGAGATCGTCTACCTGGCCCCGGACCCCGACCGCGAGGGGGAAGCCATCGCCTGGCACATCGCCGAGATCCTCGGCAAGGACCCCGAGCAGATGCGGCGGGTGACCTTCAACGAGATCACCAAGCGGGCGGTGCTCGCCGCCCTCGACCACCCCGGCGAGATCGACCTGCGCAAGGTCGACGCCTACCAGGCGCGCCGGGTGCTCGACCGGATGATGGGCTTCCGCCTCTCGCCGCTCCTCTGGGACAAGGTCAAGCAGGGTCTCTCCGCCGGCCGGGTGCAGTCGGTGGCGCTCAAGATGGTCTGCGAGCGCCAGGAGGAGATCGACGCCTTCGTGCCGGTCGAGTACTGGAACCTCGGCGCCGACCTTTTGGCGAAGCAGCCGCCGCCCTTCCAGGCGCGCCTCCAGAAGGTCGACGGCAAGAAGGCCGAGGTCGGCAACGGCAAGGACGCGGCGAAGATCGTCGCCGATCTGGAGAAGGGGACGTTCAAGGTCACCACGGTCGAGCGCAAGCAGTCGCTCCAGCGCCCCAACGCGCCGTTCATTACCAGCCGCCTGCAACAGGAGGCGGCGCGGCGCTTCGGCTTCTCGGTCAAGCGGACCATGGCGCTCGCCCAGGGCCTGTACGAAGGGACCGAGGTCGGCGACCGCGGCCAGGTCGGCCTCATCACCTACATGCGGACCGACTCCACCCGGGTGGCCGACGAGGCGATCGACGCCGTGCGCGACTTGATCCGCACGACCTATGGCGACGTCGCCCTCCCCGAGAAGGCCAACATCTACAAGTCGAAGAAGGGGGCGCAGGACGCCCACGAGGCGATCCGCCCGACCAGCTTCGACCTGCCGCCCGAGACGCTCCGCGACGCGCTCAACCCCGATCAGTGGAAGCTCTACAAGCTGATCTGGGATCGCTTCGTGGCCTCCCAGATGGAGCCGGCGGTCTTCGACGTCACCCAGGTGGACATCGAGAACGGCCGCTACCTGCTGCGCGCCTCCGGCCGGATTTTGAAGTCCGCGGGTTTCCTCGCCGTCTACCGCGAGACGCCGGAAGAAGGGAAGGACGAGGCGGAGGACGCCGAGGAAGCGACCCTGCCGGCGATCGCCGAAGGCGAGGTGCTGAAGCTCCGGCAGGTGACCTCGGAGCAGAAGTTCACCCAACCCCCGGCGGCCTATAGCGAGGCAACCCTGGTCAAGGCGCTGGAGGAGAACGGCATCGGCCGGCCGTCGACCTACGCCACCATCCTCTCCACCCTGACCGACCGCGACTACGTGGAGAAGGTCGAGACGCGGTTCCGGCCCTCGGCCCTGGGCAAGCTGGTCAACGGCATGCTGCAGAAGGGCTTCCACGACGTCATCAACGAAGGGTACACGGCGGCGCTCGAAGAGCAGCTCGACAAGATCGAGGACGGCGAGCTCGAATGGAAGGCGGCGATCGCCGACTTCGACACCAAGTTCACCAAGGACCTGGAGACCGCCGGCGAGCAGATGCCGAACGTCAAGCGGGAAGGCGTGCCGCTCGACGAGCTCTGTCCGCTCGACGGCGGCCAGCTCCTCATGCGCTTCGGCCGCTTCGGGACGTTCGTCGCCTGCAGCAACTACCCCGAGTGCAAGTACACCCGGAACCTCGACGAGCCCGCCACGACCGGCACCGCCGGCGCGGCAGGGAAAGGCGAGGCGGCCCCGGCCGAGGAGGAGATCCCGCTCTGCCAGGACTGCGGCAAGCCGATGCAGATCCGCCGCAGCCGCTTCGGCAGCTTCTGGGGCTGCACCGGCTACCCGGAGTGCAAGGGAATCAAGAAGATCGGCCCCGCGCCCATGGCGCCCAAGCCGACCGGCGTCGCCTGCCCCGACTGCGGCAAGGGCGAGATCGAGGAGAAGCGGTCGCGGCGGGGGAAGACCTTCTGGTCCTGCAACCGCTACCCGGACTGCAAGTTCTCGCTCTGGAAGAAGCCGATCGCCAAGGAGTGCCCCGACTGCGGCGCCCCCTTCCTCCTGGAGAAGGTCACCAAGAAGGCCGGCACCCAGTGGATCTGCAACACCGAGGGCTGCGGCTACGCCGAATCGGTCGACGCCGAAACGGCGAACGCCGCGATCCCCGAGCCCGTCGAAGTGGCGTGAAACGGCCGAGGCAGGGCAGGTAGGGGCAGAGCCCCTGTGCCTGCCCTGCTCAGGCGGCGGCCCCACCTTGACGCCCTCCTCTCCAATTTGTATGCTGCTGCAACATGAGATGAGGATCAAGCCGTCGAAACCGGAGGGGGTCTCGTCATGAACCGCAGGTGGTCCGCCGTTCCGCTCGCCGCTGTCCTCCTGTCGTTCCTCTGGCTCCCCGCCTCGGCGCTGGCGGCGGAATGGCGGCGGGTCGGACTCGCCTATACCGACCTCGGCGCCGTGGCGGTCCCGGCCGCCCCCCTGGGCGCGCTCTACATTTCGCAGCCCGATGCGATTCTCCGCAGCCCGGACCGGGGTGCCACCTTCCTCAGCGTCGGGTTGCCGTACGGCCCCTGCCCGATCAGCGCGACGCCCCACTTGGCGGTCGACCCCACGCGGGCGGGCGTGCTCTATGCGACCCATGGCACGAACCTGCTCCAGAGCGTCGACGGCGGCGCCACCTGGCATCCCACGACCTCCCCCGGGATCGGCTGGCTCACCGACGTCGTCGCCCTGCCGGATGCGCCGGGCCATCTCCTCGCGGTCGGCGACTCCTCGGTCCTGCCTCCCCTCTCCCCGGCGCCACCCTGCTACCCCGCTCTGAGCAGCCATGGGATCGCCCTGAGCACGGATGGCGGCGCGACCTGGACCGTTCCGGTGGCTCCCTTCGCGAGCTTGGGCGACTCCAGCGCCGCGGCCGTCGATCCCGCTCCCCCGCACCGGCTCTATCTCGGCACCACGCAGGGCAACCTGTTCTTCAGCGAGAACGGCGGCGCGACCCTGCTGGCCCTCGCCTCCCCGCCGGCCCCCCTGGGCATCACGGAGCTCCGGGTCGACGCCACCACGAGTCCGAGCACCCTCTTTGCGCGCAGCGCGGGGCAGCTCTACCGGACCACCCTCCGCGCCGATGGCACCGCCCTGCCCTGGACCCGGCTCGACCGAGCGCCCGAGATGAATTCTCTCTCGCGCCAGACCCTGGTCTTCGATCCCCACCGGCCGGGGACGCTGTACGCCTTCTCGCTTCAGGGGGTATCCCTCTCGACCGACCGCGGCGACAGCTGGCAGCTGATCGAGGGTCTCGACCCGTTCGGGATCTCGCAGCTCGCCCTCGATCCTCGCCCGAACGGGCCGCTCTACGCGGCGACTCGCGAGGGTCTCTATGCCCTCGACCGCAGCCGCTGCGTCGAAGACACCGATGCCGGCTGCGTCGCCGGCTTCCGCTACCGCGTCGAGGTCACTTTCGAGCGCCCCGGCGGGGAGATCTTCTTGTCCCACGTCCAGGCGCTCTCGGCCGACACCGTCGACGCCTGGTTCTTCGCGCCGGGGAACGTCGAGCTGCTGGTCAAGGTCCTCGACGGCCGCTCTCTGAACGGCGACTTCTGGGTCTTTGCAGGCGGCCTCTCGGACGTCAAGTACACCCTGACCGTCACCGACACCGAGACCGGGGCGGTCAAGACCTACGTCAAGCCCGCCGGCCGCCTCGCGAGCTTCGCCGACACCTCGGCCTTCCCGGTGGCGGGTTCGGCCAGTGCAGCGGCCGCGCGTCCCGTGACGGCGCCCTCCTCGCTCTTCCTCCCCGATATCTCCGATACCGCCGGCTGCGCCGCGGGGAGCACCGCGCTCTGCCTCGCCGGTTCCCGCTTCGCCGTCTCGGTCGCCTGGAGCGGCGGCCCCTTCGCCGGTGCCGGGCACACCATCCCGCTGACCGACGACACCGGGGCCTTCTGGTTCCTGAATCCCGACAACCTGGAGCTGGCGGTGAAGGTTCTGGACGGCCGGGGCTTGAACGGGCATTTCTGGGTGTTCTACGGCGCGCTTTCCGACTTCGCGTACACCGTCACGGTGACCGACACGGAGACGGGGGCGGTGCGGACCTACACCAACCCCCGGGGTCACCTGGCGAGCTTTGCCGATACCTCGGCCTTCTGAGACGAGCCGAATGCGCCGACCGCGACGCTTCCTGCTCGGTGCGCTGGCCGGCTTCCTGGCCCTGGCCGGCGCGCCGGCCAGGGCGGATCTTCTGGTTTCGAGCAACAGCTCGGCCTCCGTCGAGCGGTTCGACCTTGCGACCGGCGCCTCGCTCGGCGCCTTC
>Ga0137407_10000575_pt1 | contig 24386 bp, 26 predicted proteins | sample CZOMad2_2_16fung_FD_108410 | JGI IMG/M metagenome (GOLD analysis project Ga0137407, IMG submission 108410) | Vadose zone soil fungal communities from Angelo Coast Range Reserve, California, USA - CZOMad2_2_16fungal (Illumina Assembly) | ecosystem: Environmental > Terrestrial > Soil > Vadose... | reverse complement strand
TACGCAGTTCCCGATGGTGGGTACGGTCAGTTTCTCTACGCTGTTGATCTGCCGCGTCATCCTTGGCGCCGGCGAGGGCCCGGCGGGTGCGGTGGCGGTGCATGCGATCTACAAATGGTTTCCTGACGAGAAGCGAACCCTGCCCACGGCGGTGCTGTCGCAGGGATCGGCATTCGGCGTCATCCTCGCCGTACCGGCGCTGAACTGGGTGATCGTCAAGTACGACTGGCACTACGCGTTCGGCGTGCTGGGTGTCGTTGGCCTGATGTGGGTGGTGGCGTGGTCGATCCTGGGCAAAGAGGGCCCGCTGGTGCAACCCGCTACTGTGATGGCTGGTGCGGAACCCCGCATTCCCTATTTCCAGCTTCTGACATCGCGGACCTTTGTCGGCTGCTGTGCAGCGACTTTCGGCGCCTATTGGGCGCTGTCGCTGGGCCTCACCTGGTTCACGCCCTTCATCGTCAAGGGGCTTGGCTTCTCGCAACAGGACGCAGGCTGGATCTCGATCTTGCCATGGGTGTTCGGTGCCGTTGTCGTGCTCCTCACGGGGTGGGTTTCTCAGGTGCTGATGGCGCGGGGCGTTTCTACCCGCGGCGCGCGCGGGGTGCTGGGCGCGGTCCCCCTGATCGTCGGCGGATCGATCCTTGCCGTTATCCCTTATGTCGAGGGCGCTGGGCTGCAGATCGCCTTGCTGGTGGCAGGGTCGGGGCTTTGCGGATCGATTTACGTGGTCTGCGCGCCGATGATCGGCGAGTTCACACCGGTGTCCCAGCGCGGCGCGGTGATCGCGATCTACGGGGCAATCTATACGCTTGCCGGCATTGTGGCTCCATCGGTAATGGGGAGCATGATCCAGCGTGCGTCAGGGCTGCTTGATGGCTATATGACCGGCTTCACCATCAACGCCGTGATATTGATCGCCTCCGGCTTGCTCGGCCTGCTGCTGCTTTGGCCCAATACCGAGCGTGCGCGCTTGATGGGCGGGGCGCGGCAACCGAAATTCGCCTGATACGGCGTCTGGCGCTGTGACTGCCCTGACTCAGGGATGCATCAGCCCTGAGTCAGATGACGCAGCTTTCGCTTGCGGGCTTCGCTCGGTGGCAAGTGAAAGCAGCACCGTCAGCACCATGAACACGGCGGACGCGCCGAACACCCAATGCGGCAAGTTCTGATCCATGATCCAGCCGAACAGCAGCGGGCTGACGATGCCGCCGAGATTGAAGCCGGTGGAGACGATGCCGAAGGCCCGACCGGCGGCACCTGGTGGCGCCGCATTGCGGACCAGCATATCGCGCGAAGGGGCGATCACGCCTCCCAGGAACCCTGCTGACGCCATGGCGATGGCGAGCAGCAGCAGCGGCAATTGAATCGTCGCGATCATGAACACGATGGCAGCATTCACCGCAAAGCAGGCGGCGGCCACTTGTCCGTGGCGCCTTGTGCGGTCGGCGAGAAAGCCGCCGGCCAGCACGCCGATCGCGCTGGCGCCCAGATACGCCGTCAGCGCAATATTGGCGGCCGAGAATGCCACTCCGTAGCCGCTCATCAGCGCGACCACGCCGAAATTGCCGATGCCGGCGTTGGACAGGCTCAGCAGCATGAAAAAGATCGTCAGTATGATGAGGGCGGGTGTGATGATGTTGCGCCGGCGCAAGTCAGTGCCAGCCTTCCCGCGGTCTGCGGCGCTCGCATCGGGAATGCCAACGCCGAGAAGAAGTAGCGCTACGAACGGCCCCACCGCGCCGCTCACGATCAGCGCGCCATGGCCTCCGATCGTTGCGACCAGTGTCGCCACGATGGCTGGCGCCACCGCGCCGCCAAGGAAACCGGCGAAGGTGTGGATCGAAAAGGCGCGGCCCATGCGCGCCTCATTCATGTGGGCCGAAAGAATCGCATAGTTGGCCGGATGATAAGCACTATTGGCGAGCCCCATTAGCCCGGCATTGGCGATCAGCCACGGGTAACTCAGATGCAGGCCGAGCATGATCAGCGCCAGCCCGCCCAAAGTGAGGCCCATCAGCAGGATTTTGCGGGCGCCGATATGATCGGCAAGATAGCCGATCGGCGCCTGCGTCAGGCCGGACGTGACGGCGAAGACGGTGAGGGCGAAGCCAAGCTCAATGTAACCGACGCCGAGCTGCGCTTTCAGGAAGGGGAACAGCATCGGCAGTACGAACAAATGGAAATGACTGACCCAATGCGCCGTAGAAATCGCGGCCAGCGTCCGCAGTTGTTCGTCGGCCTTGGCTTGTTGCGGTGCGGCCAGGATGTCGGCCATGTCAGATTCGCTCTCCGTTTACAGGCGAAACTATCGGCTCTATCGGTTATTTGTCCATGAATACAGGCGCATGGCAGCCCTCAAAACGCCGCCGACGCTTGGCGCCGAGGCCAATGCCTAATGCGTCGGAAAGCTCGCGGGACGAGGTTTTTCAAGATCTCAAAGCGGCTTGTCGTCGTCGCCGTAGCGATCGCGCTTTGGCGTGGCGATGTCGCCATCCTCGACGTCGTCATCCTCGGTGGTTGCAGGTGGTGATTTCTTTGATTTGCCCTCATCCTTGCCGGGAAGCTCGTTCTTTTTGCCGTTTCCGGACATGTCACTCCCCTTTGGTCGGGTGGTTCGGTGGCTGGCCTACTCGCGCCGTCATGTCTGCGACCTCAATCTCACCGTCTTTGAGGCGCTATATTAACCGCAACCGGACAATCTTTCCTGCCCTTTCAGACGTTCAGTGTAAAGGGAGGCGCAACGGAGCATGATCCGGAAAAGTGGGAACCGGTTTTCCGCAAAGATCATGCTCAAAACAAACACCAGAGCACGATCCGGAAGAATGGGAACCGGCTTTCCCTCGCGACAGACGCGTAGCGTTTGCGCGGAGATCAAGCGCATAACCAACAGATGAGAGCCTGATCCGGTTTACTCGGATCATGATTTGGAGCCACATATGAAAAAGCCAAAGATCGAAACGGAAGAAGCGCCGCCACGCCGAATCATTCGCGCCGACAAAGCACCGACATCAGGCTATTCGCTGGTCGTGGACGGTCATTTCAAATCGCACCACGACACGGTCGAGGCCGCCGAACAGACCGGCATGGCGTTGAAGAATCAGTTCCAGATGCTGCAGGTGCAGGTTTACGACGCCGCGACCAAGACGCGATCGCTGATCGAATGGCCCGCGCCGGCGTAGAACGAGATCCGGCCCGGACAGATTGCGGGACAAACCCACGCGGTTGTCCGGAGATGCTCAAACGAGGGGTGTTAAGTCCGGCGCCCGCCGTTTTGCTGTCCCGCCAGCCAATCAGACAAAGCGGGGCCCTTTTCTTCTGACTTCTTGGCCTTGGCACGCGCCTTCTTGGGCGCTGCGGCCGGGCGCGGAGGTTCGGTAGCCTCGCGGGCAAGCCGCAATGCTTTCAGCTTCGCCATGTTATCGGTCACCGCTTTCAGCGCTGCATCGCGCTCGGCCTTTGCGGTTCTGTCTCCACTCGTCGTGCGCGCGATCTTGTTGAAACGCGCGTCGGCGCGGCTGCGGTCTTCTTTTGTCATTTAGATTATTTTCTTTTTTCTGGGTTTGGCCTTGGCTTTGGGTTCCGCAGGTTTGTCGCGCTCCGCGGCTTCCCTCGCCAATCGCATGGCGCGCAGATTCGCCGTCCGCTTTCGTATGGCGATGTCGGCTGCCGCGATTTCCGCCATGGCCTTGATGCCTTCGGCGTCCTGCGCAAGCTTCCGATTCAACCTGATCTCTTTCAGTTCGGCGGCGCTTTTCGGTTCGTCATCCATCGGGTACCTCGAAATTCACCGCGCATCGTCGGGCGATGATCCATGTCATAACCTATCATGCATTGGCCTGCCCAAGGGGCATCTTTAGCGCCCGAATCGCTCGAAAATCGCGCTTTTCAGGCCAAATCGGTGATCTTGGTGAAGATTGAAGATGGGTTCCATGGTCGGCTTCAACCTCGTCCGCATTCCCCGGCAAACCCGGCTGCCGCGCAGAACCGTTGTGCCCGCATTCGCCATTGAAGTCCCGTCCGGCGGTGGACGGGTGATGAACCGGCCATAGGTGAAGGCGCTCTCGCGGCCACCGCTGAATGTTGATCCCTGCGTCGAGAATGGCGAGTTTCATAGGTTGGTTTTCGATGGGCCAACTTTCAATAATCCTGTAGGTTCGCCCTTAGCGAGCTCGCTATCGCTACTCTTTTTTGGTTTTGGCCTGTTGCCGATCGAATGAAATGGATGGGAGATGGATATTTCCCAAACCGCGCCTGATGGTGCTGATAGCAATGGTTCTGGTTCTTTCGGCAGCGTGAGGATGGTCGAGACTCGGCGGATCGTCTCGTTTCTACCCTCGGCCACCGAGATGATATGTGCCCTGGGTCTAGGTGACCGATTGTTGGGCGTTACACACGAATGCGATTACCCCCCGGAGATCGTGGACAAACCGATCGTTGTCCGCAACGTTCTTCCGATCGAAAGTATGAGTCAGTCGGAAATAGACAGAGCCGTAACCCAAAGATTGCGCGATGGTCTAAGCCTCTATCGGGTGGACGAGGCGCTTATGCAGGAAATCGCGCCCGATCTGATTCTTACACAAGACCTCTGTCAGGTCTGCGCGCCCTCAGGAAACGAGGTCTCCCAGCTGTTAAAGACGCTTCCCAGCAAGCCGCAAATATTGTGGCTCACGCCGAAATCCCTCGAACAGATCTTTGATAATTTGCGCGATCTTGGCGAGGCCACGGGCCGCTCTCAAATCGCAGAAACATTGATCGCAGAGGGCCGGGCCCGGCTTGAGAAAATCGACGCTGTAACGCGCACCGCATTGTCGCGGCCTAGAGTCTTTTGCATGGAGTGGATGGATCCAGTCTATTGCAGCGGTCACTGGGTGCCGGAAATGGTTCGCATCGCGGGCGGTATCGACAAGCTTGGACGTGAGGGAACCGATTCGGTTCGCATACAGTGGACAGACGTTCTCCAGTGGCAGCCGGAGGTTTTGATCGTTATGCCTTGCGGCTTTGGTTTGGAAAAGGCTGCCGAGCAGGCACGACAGCTATCCGCCTACCCCGGTTGGGCCGACCTGCCGGCGGTGCGCGACAGCCGTGTCTATGCGGTGGACGCGAATTCCTATTTCGCGCGTCCGGGACCACGGATCGTTGAGGGCACGGAGCTTCTGGCCCACCTCTTCCACCCCGAGCTGGTCGAGTGGAACGGGCCGGTCGGCGCCTTTCGGAGCCTGGAGTGAACTCCGTGCCCCCGAGCTTCTAAGGGCTCCTACCGCACATAGCTCGCAACGCGGATGCCGCCATAGACCCCAAGACCTGGCTGCAGAAAGCCGGTCGGATTCTGGTAGTGCACATTGAACAGATTATCGACGCGGCCGAACACCTTGATCTGATCGGTGACGGCGTAGTCGGCCGCGACATTGACCACGGTGTAACCGGGCGCCAGCAGGCGTGGGATACTGAAATCGCGATTGGCGTCGATGAAGCTGCCGGTGTGCAGCACCGTCCCCGATAGTGTCAGCGGATCGATCGGATTCCAGATGACATTCGCGCTCCATTTTTCCTTGGGCCGTCGCAACAGCTCCAAGCCGGTCGTCACATCGGCGGTGCGTGTAAAGGTGTAGTCTGCACGAACCCGAACACGCTCGGTGATGGTAGCGGCCACGAAATTTTCGGTGCCTTCCGTTACGGCCCTTCCGACGTTGACGTTGGTGCTGCTGAAAGTCGCGGGGTCGACCACGAACTGGATCAGGTTTGTGATGTCGTTGTGGAAATAGGTCGACCCGAAGCGGATCCGGTCGTTGAACAAAGGCTGTTCGAAACCGACGTCTTCGCCGACGCTTTCCTCGGGCTTCAGGTTCGGATTGGCGAAAAAGAAGAACGCGGGGAAACTGACGAAGAGCTGGTTCAGCGTCGGAGCCTTGAAGCCGGTGCCGTAGCTTGCCTTGAACTTGGTTTCCGTAAACGGAGCGATCACCGCCGGCGCGATGCGAAAGGTCGGATGGGTCCCGAATCGATCGTTGTCGTCTTGCCTGACGTTCTCGACCAGGAACAGGCGGTCGGCGAATTGCGATTGCAGTTCGGCGTAGCCTGCCTTGTTGACGTTTTGAGCCGACATCGTGGACGTGTGCAATGTCTCGGTCTCATGCTCGGCGCCGACGATGAAGGTGTGGTTCGGTGCGAGTTGAGTGACGGTGTGCCAGTCGTACTTCACCCGATCGCCGGTCGTGATCGTCGGCGCGGCGTCGCCCGGCGAAATATTGGAATTCCAGTGATCGGTGAAATTGACGCCGAAATAGTTCTTGACGCGGCCGTCAAACATCGACCAGACGGCTTCTTCGCGCGCGAAGAGCTGATGCACTGTTTGCGTGCTCTGTGCCGCGGCGGGCAAACTTGCAAACGTCACCGGGTCGAATGCATCGCCGGTAAAGTGCAGGGTCGCGTCGGTGTAGCGGACGACCGTGTTCAGGGTCAGATTTTCACTAACGTCCGCGCCAAGCTTGGTCGAATACGTCATGTTGTCGTAATTGTTGCCGATCGCCTTTCGCCCGGGTGGTAGCAGCTCCAGCGGTGTCACCGGCACGTCGGTGGCGCGGAAATGCGCAACATTGAAAGCATAATTGATGTGGTCTTGCGAACCGCTCAGGCCCGCGGTCTGATTGAACGTGCCAAACGAGCCGCCTTCGATCGTTCCCGTCGCACGTGGAGGGCCTTCGCCCTTCTTGGTAATGATCGAAATCACGCCGCCAAGCGCGTCGGCGCCATAGAGTCCGCTTTGCGGTCCTCGGAGTACCTCGATCTGTTGGATATCCGCGGTCAATAGCTGGCCCAGGTCGAAGGAGCGGTTCGGGTTACTGGGATCGCTGACGTCGATGCCGTCGATCAGGACTTTGGTGTGATTTGAGTTTGTCCCACGCGTGAACACCGAGGTCAGCCCGCCCGGACCCCCGCTTTGAACCACGTTGAGCCCCGGCACCGTCGCCAGCGCATCGGGCAAGGTGCGGCGCTGATCGCGCTCCATTTCCTTTGCAGTGATGACCGTGACCGAACTGGCGATCTGATCGATCGGGGTCTCTATCGCAGTCGGGCTGACCACGACGGCCTGCTGCTTGGTTGGCGTAGCCGATGGCTGGGCGGCGGTCGGCGCTTGCCGTGGTGCGGCAATGACACGGCGGGACACGTTAGGCCGATCGGGGGCGGGCTTCGGTCGGGTCCTGCTTTTGTCTGGGGGCGCCTCGACTTGAATGGTCGGGAGCACGTTTGGAGAGGCGGATTGCTGCGCTTTTGCAGCAGTAATCTGCAACGAGAGAACAGGTACCAGGAAACTTGAAGCGAGCCAAAAGTTGCGCTGCCGCGCTGCGGCTTGGATGATGGAAGACATGGCTTAGACCTCGGTATGACGTCAGTGGCACGTCACAGCGAACCAAGTCTCACCATCGTGCTTGCGCACCTCGGTGAAGCTAATGCCTGTACTCCCCGACCGGCATCTTCGCGTGTGACCACGGCTGACGGCAGGTCTCCTGGCTCGCGGGTCGTTACCCTTCGTCGCCTTCCCAGGACCGAGATTCCCAGTGGCATATGACGAAGGATTCACCGCTCACAGTTGCGGGGGCAGCCGCGGCATTGGAGAGAACTCTCTCCGCACCGCATTCCCTTTTGATCCCCCAAGGGGGGAACCGTCACGACCATCTAGAATTGCGCCGGGCCAAGAGTCAATGCCATCGTTCGGCCGCGAGCCGTCGCGCATCGCCGGTCGCATTTTGTTCGCGAGCCCCGCTTGTGCCGGACCTCAATCATTGTATGAGCATTGGCGGGGCGACGATATCGCCCTGCCCGGGGATAATGGATGAGCAATCAGAACGTCATGGCGACGGTCGATGCAGCTTCGCGCTGGCGCGCCGGCGTGATGTCAGCGCTTGTTGCTCTCGTCGTGCTATTGCTGCTGGCATCGCTGGGGATCGGTCCAGTGCGGCTGTCGCCGCTGACCGTGGTCGACGCCTTGTTCGGCGGCGGCAGCGACGTGCAGCAGGTGATCGTTCGGGAAATCCGGCTGCCGCGCACGATTTTGGGATTTGCGATTGGCGCGATGCTTGGCCTGTCCGGCGCAGCATTGCAGGGGCTATTGCGCAATCCCCTGGCGTCGCCCTCGCTGTTCGGCGCGCCGCAATCGGCCGCGTTCGGCGCGGTGCTGATCATCGCGCTCGGCATTGCCGACGTCAGGTCCTATGCGCTTCCGGTTGCGGCGATCATGGCCGCATTTGCCTCGGTTTTCGTGCTGCTGGCGATCGCCGGCCGCAACGCCGGGCTGCTGATTCTCATCTTGGCGGGTCTAGCGATATCCAGCCTTGCGGGCGCCGCGACCGCGCTGGTAATGAATCTTTCGAGCAATCCATTCGCCGTGCTCGAAATTGCGTTCTGGCTGCTCGGTTCGCTGGAGGATCGCAGTTTCCACCACGTCATCTTGGCGTTGCCGTTCATCGTGGCCGGCGCCGCCATTCTGTTGAGCCAGCGCAATGCCTTCCGCGCGCTCAGCCTCGGCGAGGAGGCGGCGCAGAGCCTTGGCGTCGATGTCGCTCGGCTGCGGCTCTTGGTGATATCGGGCGTCGCACTTGGCGTCGGCGGCGCCGTCGCCGTTACCGGCACCATCGGCTTCATCGGCCTGGTCGCGCCGCATCTGATGCGGCCGCTGATTGGTCACGATCCGGCGCGGTTGTTGGTTCCGAGCGCGCTCACGGGTAGCGCGCTGTTGCTGTCAGCCGATATCGCCGTGCGCATCATTCCATCGACCAGTGATATCAAGGTCGGCGTATTGACATCGATCATCGGCGTGCCGTTTTTCCTCTATCTGATCAAGCGTGAACGGCGCGCGTTGGCGGGAGGCGTCGCATGACCGTGTCAGCCTTTCTCACCGCCCACAGCGTGAACGTAAAATTGTCTGGGCGCGCCGTATTGAAAGATATCTCGCTTGCGCTGTCGGCAGGACATCTGGTCGCGCTGGTGGGGCCGAACGGCGCCGGCAAGACGACGCTGTTGCGCGCTTTGGCCGGGTTGGTGGCTTCAGACGGCGCCATTAATGTCGAGGGCGAAGCCCTGTCGTCGCTTACTTTACGCGAGCGCGCCCGGCGTTTTGCCTATCTGCCGCAGGGCCACATCGTGCACTGGCCACTACCGGCGCGGGATATCGTTGCGCTCGGCCGCTATCCGCATGGCGCGACCGACCCCGCGCGGTTGACGCCGAGAGACACCGAGGCGGTGCTGCGGGCGATGCGGTTGACCGATGTCATGGAATTCGGCGCGCGTCGCATCACGGAACTATCCGGCGGCGAGCGCAGCCGGGTCGCGCTGGCGCGCGTACTGGCGGTGGAAGCGCCGGTGATTTTGGCCGATGAGCCGACAGCCTCACTGGATCCGCGTCACCAGATCGATGTGATGAAAACCCTGCGCCATGCGGCCGACGAAGGCGCGCTGGTAATGGTGGTGACGCATGATCTCGGACTTGCTGCGCGATTTGCGGATACAATTCTGGTGCTCTCGGACGGCCGCCTGGTGTCGCAAGGCGCGCCCATGGAGGCGTTGTCGGAGCAGATCATGGGTGATGTGTTCCGGATCAGCGCCTATCGCGCGGAATTTCAGCGCGAAGCCGTGATCGTGCCGTGGGCCGAGATTTGAGGGACCGATGAGTGGGCGTCTCGGATCGTTATCCCGGTCGGTTGCCGTCGCGGCGCTTGCGGCGTTTGGCGGCCTCTGGTTTGCGCCTGGAATGGCAGCAGGTCCGCGCATTGTCTCGATGAATGTCTGCACGGACCAACTGCTGATACCAATGGCCGATCCCGAGCAGATCCTTGGGCTCAGCCGATATTCGCGTGACGCCTGGCAATCCTTCGCAGCCGATGATGCCAGGCGATACCGGATCCTATCGGGGGGCGCCGAAGATATCCTGGTGCTCAAGCCCGATATCGTCGTGGCGGGCCTGTTCGACAAGCGATCGACACGGGAGCTCCTGAAAGACAAGGGAGTTCACCTCGCCGAATTCGCCGTGCCGCGCAAGCTTGACGAAGTGAAGGCCCAGATCCGCGAGATGGGTGATGTCGTCGGCCATCCCGATCGCGCGAGCGCGGAGATTGCCCGGCTCGATGACGCGATCGCGCGGGCGCGCCAGGTGGTCGCGGTCAAACGCTACCGCGTGCTGCCCCTGTCTCGACGCGGCTGGGTCACCGGCAGCGACAGCTTAATCAGTTCATTGTTGGCCGAGACCGGGCTTTTCAACGCGGCGAGCGATCTCGGGCTTACGTTCGGCGGCTTCGTCTCGCTGGAGGCGATCGTGAACCTGAAGCCGGATTTGATTGTGGTGTCGGAAGCCGGCGATCGCGCCGAGGATGACGGCCGCGCTTTCCTGCTGCACCCCGCGCTGGAGCGCTTCTATCCGCCATCAAGACGCATCATCATTCCGGAGCGGCTGACGGTATGCGGCGGCGTCATGCTCGCCGACGCGCTTGACGAACTGGTCAAGGAGCTGAAGCGGGTGGAACGATAGAGGATGATGCCTCACCCAGAGGAGCGGTCCAAAGGACCGCGTCTCGAAGGGCCGGGCTACCCCGTCAGCACTGGTCCGCCGGCTTTCTTCCAGGCATCCATGCCGCCTGCGATATGCGCGGTGTTGGCAAGGCCCGCCTCCTTGGCAGCAGCCACGGCCATCGCCGAGCGCTCGCCGAAGGCACAAAAGAACACGATACGCCGCCCGGTCGCCGCGGCGACTTCGCGCAACATCCCGCCGGCCTGCAGGCTTTCGCCGATGCCGGGATAGGGCGCGTGCAGCGCGCCCGGCAGCGTGCCGTGCTTCAAGCGTTCGCCGCTTTCCCTGAGATCGACCATCAGAATATCGGGGCGGCCGAGGCTGTCGATCGCCTCGCGAGCGGTAAACGACAGGCCCTGCTCGGCAAGAGCGTCCTGGTGCAGACCGACATGCATGTTGGCCGGCACCGCGACATCCATCATCTTGGGGTTTGGCAGCTTCAGATTGCTCATCAGCTCGACATATTCGTCGACCGAACGCACCTGCAGCCGCGGATTGTACCGCTTCTCCTCGCCGATGGTGGAGACGGTGTCGCCTTTGTAGTCATGGGCGGGAAACACCATGGTCTCGTCGGGCAGCTTCAATAGCCGGTTGAAAATGGAATCATATTGCGCCCGCGCGCTGCCGTTTTGGAAATCGGTGCGGCCGGTGCCGCGGATCAGAAGCGTATCGCCGGTGAATACGCGGTCGCCCACCAGGTAACTATAGGAATCATCGGTATGGCCGGGCGTGTACATCACATCCAGCGTGATGCCCTCGATCGTCACCTTGTCGCCCTCGGCGACCCGCATCGCCACCACGTCGGCCTTGCTCTGCTCGCCCATGATGGTGACGCAATGGGTGCGGTCGCGCAACTCGCCGAGCCCGGTGATGTGGTCGGCATGCAGATGGGTATCTACGGCCTTGACCAGTTTGAGATCGAGCTCGCGCAGCAACTGGCAGTAGCGATCGACCTTCTCCAGCACGGGATCGAGGATCAGCGCTTCGCCGCCGGCCCGGCTGGCCAGCAGGTAGCTGTAGGTTCCCGATACGCTGTCGAATAGCTGGCGAAAAATCATGAATGGCACGTCCGTCCATTGATTCCGGATATTACACCAAACAGCCAGAAAGAACTCTCATCCCGGTACCGCGATGCCGGGATTACCTTCAACGCCCTTCAAGGTAACGCCGGCGCTATGCGTGTCGAACGGCTTGCTGGAACCGAGATGCCTGGCAAAGATGTCCCATACCGGTTTTCCCCGCTGCTCGTTGACCGAAGCCCAGCTGGCCACCCTGTAGCGCTTGCCGGCCTCGATCGCGCGGCCATTATCCAGCGTCAAGCCGGAAATCCGGCGTCCAATGTTCTCAGTCGGCGAGCACGTATAGGTAAAGCCATCGACCCGGACCATATCACCGCCCTGCTGATAATAGGGATCGTTATTGAAGAGATTGTCGCAGATGTCTTCCAGGGCGTCCTTGATCTGGCTCCCGGTCATGCCCTGGACGTAGGTTTCGGCGTAGCTGATCGCGGTCTCGGACAGTACGTCTTCCATCGTCAGAGGCTGGCCCCGCAGAACGCTCTGGCCCCAGCGGAAGCCCGGCGACAGCGCGATCTCCGCATCGAATTCCCTGCGCAACGCCCCGCAGATCAATTGATCAACGGAGCCGAGGAAATTGTCGCGACGGTAAAGCAGGCGATCTGCGGTCGCGATCTTGCCGGCGTAGCCCGCCGCGTACGGGGCGCGGATGCTTTCAATCAGCGCCGCCATCGCCGCATCCGGCTTCAGCAATTCCGAGAACACCGGCAGCAACCGGTATCGCACGTCGCTGACCCGGCCTGTTGCGAGATCAAGATCGAGCACGCCGAGGAATTTGCCGTTCGAGCCGGCATTGGTGACGAGCGTTATGCCACCGGCATTGGTCACGGGGATCGGCTGCGGAACGGCGTCGTGGGTATGGCCGCCGAGAATGACGTCGATGCCGCGCATCCGGCTGGCGAGCTTGAGATCGACATCCATGCCATTGTGCGACAACAGCACCACGGCGTCGACTTTATCGCGGTTCCGCAAGGCATCGACGAGCCCTTGCAATTCTTCCTCGCGGATGCCGAAGGTCCAGTCCGGCGTGAACCGTTTCGGATGCGCGATCGGAACATAAGGAAAAGCCTGGCCGATCACAGCAATCCGATAGCCGCCAACCTCCCAAATCATGGCCGGCTTGAACACCCGTCCCGAGGCCGGATCGAATGCCTTGGCATCATTGAACGCGGCTTCCTTGGTGAGGTAGATGTTCTGCGCCAGGAATTCGCCCTTGAAGCGCGCGAGGTTGCTACGCAGTGCTGCTTCGCCATAGGTGAATTCCCAGTGGCCGGTCATCGCCTCGATACCGAGCAGATTCGCGACCGCGACCATCGCGGCGCCTTGCGTGGCGTTGGCTATTCCGGTGCCTTGCCAGGAATCGCCTCCGTCGAGCAGCAGCGAGCTTGCCGGCTCCGCATTGTTGCGCAAGTGATCGATCAGTGTTTTGAGGTGCGCAAAGCCGCCGAGCTTGCCGAATCGCGCCGCAGATTTCTCGAAGTCGAGCGAGGTAAACGCGTAGGCGTCGGCGCTATCAGGCCTGATCCCAAATCGATCGAGAAAGGCGCGGCCGACCAGATGCGGCGGCCGTCCTTGCATCGCGCCAAAACCCAGATTGACGCTCGGTTCACGAAAATATCCCGGCAGCAGCTGCGCATGCGTGTCGGTGATATGCAGGATGCGCGCATTGCCGAAATGTTCGAGATCGTAAACGCCAGCGATGTCCCCGCCGCGCGCGCTGGGCGCTAGTCCGCCCGAAAGCACAGCAGCGCCCGTGAGCTTGAGAAAGTCCCGGCGGCGGATGGTCATGCGGTGTCTCCGCGCCATTCTCTCACAACTTCACCGTATTTCGAGTTGTTTCCAGGCTTCTTTTTCGCTTGCCGCCTGGAAAATCGACGCCTTGGCCAGGGCTTCGGCCTCCTTCGCCGACGATATCGCCTGGTCGAAGTCACCTTTGTCGGCGGCCCTTTTGGCAGCGGCCAAAGCCGCCGCGGTCACGGTCCATTGATTGCGCAAGCGGCCGGCTTCTTTATCGGCGGCTTCGGCCGCGGCATAGGCTGCCTTGAACTCGGTCTCGGAGCTGCCGGCCGGTGCCGATGCGGGGCTTGCGATCAACAAAACAGCCACCAGCGAGAACATCGATATCCGCAGTTTCGCTTCGATCATGCTCATGGCCGCGCACCCGGGCCGGAGATCGGCAATCCGTTGCTGACGTAGGACAGGAAATATTCGAGATCGCGGTAATCTTCATCCTGCGGATCGAGCGGTACCCCGCGAATCTGGCTGTTGCAGGTGGTGAAGCGCCGGCTGATCGTTCCCATGCCACCCCATTCGGAACGGTAAATCGGCATTGCATTGAGGATGCCGAGCGCAGGCGCCAGCACTTCGGCGCGCATCCGCTCGCCGGGGTTCTGCACATGGCAGGTCGCGCAGGAGAAATTGAGCTGGCCGCGCCGCGTATAGAAATTGCGCTTGCCGTTCTGGTAGGCCTCAAGCGCACGCGGATCGTCGGGAACCTTGATGTCAAACGGCTTGCCGCGGGATGTGAACGCCATATAGGCGGTGAGTGCGGCCATTTCATCGTCGACATAGGAGAGAGGCGCTTCGCCATTGGCTTCGCGGCAGCGGTTCAACGCAAGTTCAAGCGTGATGACCTTGCCTTCATTGCTATCGAAATAGGGATAGTTTTGCCTGATCCCAATGCCTTGGTCGGGAAAACAATCGGCGTAGCGTTTGCCGTTCCTGAAGGGCTTGGTGAACATCTCCTTGCCCTTCTCGAGCGAAAATTCGTAAGGCGGGAATTGCTCCTTCTCTTCCCATTGCCGGCGCATGTCCTGGTCGAGCGCGTAGGGGCCGTTGACGAAGTCCTCGAGTTTCACGTTGGGGAATTTCTTGACGAAGTAATTCCTGAAGGCTTTGGCGTCAGCCGCAGGATCAGGCTTGTCGGAGGCGCCGGCCGGCTGCGTGGCGCAAAGCGCGGCGAAAGCGGCCACCGCCAGATAGACCCGAGATCGAGCTAAACAAAAGACCATTATTGGATCTTCACAATGGTGGCGTCGGTCTTGCCCTTGTTATCGATCCAGCTGACTTTCAAATCACCGCCCTTGTTGCCGCCCTTGAAGCTGAATTTGACATAGGGGTCCTTGGAGACCGCGGTTCCCCAATCGGCAACGAAGACTATTCTGCCGTCGTGTTCGAAGGTCAATTCCCGGATGAAATGCGCCGGAGTGAGCTCACCGTTTTCGCCTTTGATGAAGCCGGAATCCATCGGATGCTGGATCAGCGTCTGCACTTCGGTGATCTCGCCGTTGGTTATCGCGCGCACGCGAATGGTTGATGCCATCGGGATTCTCCTAGCTCATTATTTTTGCGCATGATCTTGTCGGAAAACCGGTCCCCACTTTTTCGGATCATGCGCTAACCGCCGCAGCCGCCGACGGTCACCTTGACTTCCTTGGTCGCGCTATAAAGCTTGCCGCCGGCTTCCACGATCACGATGACGTCGCTGGTCTTCGCCATTTTGAGGCGATTGGCCACGTTCGGCATCGTGCCTGGCGGGATCTTGTAATACGCCGCCAGCACATTCGGATTTTCCGGAACCAGAAACGAGACCGAGGTAACGTCAGTGAGCGTCGTCGTGACGGCGATCGGAACCACCGCGCCGTTTTCGGCTATTTCCGGCGCATCGAGCTTGACCTTGTCAGATGGCTCGGCGGTCCTGCCATAGAGCAATTTGATCGCTTCCCTCTCATCCTTCTGCTGGAACGCGTCTTCCGGATATTTGTCGTTGGCCGCGGCAAAGGCGGTGGTCGGGCGGAACGAAATAACGCCGAGGCCGGCAAGCGCGACCGAGCCCGCACCTTTGAGGATCAGGCGCCGCATGGCCGGAAAGCGGTCGTGAGGGGTCATCTTTCCAAGTCTCCTGACAAGCGCAGCATCATAGGGTCTGCAGGAAATCCACGATCGCGTTGATTTCCTGCTCGGTCAAAATGCGATTCCGTCCGAATGGCGGCATGGCGCTCTGCGGATTGCGCCGGGTTTCATCGGAGAGGATCGCGAAGAGTTCGTTGCGGTCCGGATACTTGCTTTTGATATCCTTCAATGCCGGCCCGATGGTGCCGGCAAGATCGCCGCCCTTGATCTCATGACAGCTCAGACAGTTACCTTTGCCGCGATCGAACGCCAGTCTCTGGCCGTCGGCCGCGCCGGATTGCGCGTCAGCCGTCGTTATCGAAAGAGCTGCGATCATGAGCGCCCATGCGAACGCCGGCAATGGCAAAGACCTGGTTGGGGAGTGGTCGGTCAAGGCATGGTTCTCGCAGTGATGCCCAGAATATAATTGGTCCAAGCATAAACGCCATTGGGTGACAACGCAGGCAGCGAAGGGTAGGGCGCTGTCTTGCGGCCGGCAAAGGTCGAAAAATACGGGGATTCCGTCGATTAGTTTGAGGCTTTGCGGTTCGTGCAGGAGCGGGCTAAAGCGAAAAGGCCTCGATCGCCAACAAACGGGAGCCCGGCGTGGCGGAATATGTCGTTGAATTCGGCAAGGATGGCCGCCCCGTCGAACCCGACGGTCGCCTCGACGCCCCTGCCTTTCACCGCAATCATCTGGCGATCCGCGCCGTGCTGCAGCAATTCCTGGCCGGGAAATCCGGCGACGGCGTGGAGGTGGGCAGCGGCACCGGCCAGCATGTGGTCGATTTCGCCCGCCATTTCCCCGACATCGTCTGGTGGCCGAGCGACCTCAATGCGAAGCATCTGAAAAGCATCGAAGCGTGGCGGGCGCACTCGCAGCTGCCGAATATCCGCGCCCCGCTGGGGATCGATTTGTCGGACCCCGTCTGGTGTCCCGAGATGCACGACGGAAGCGGTCCCGGCGAATTGCTGACGGTGTTCTGCGCCAATGTCATCCATATCGCGCCGTGGCACGTCGCCGAGGGGCTGTTTGCCGGCGCCGGGCGCTATTTGCGGTCCGATGGACGGCTATTTCTCTACGGCCCATTCAAGCGTGGCGGCAAACACACCGCCGTCAGCAATGCGGTGTTCGATGCAAGTTTGCGCGAGGGAAATGCTGAATGGGGTGTGCGCGACATCGAGGCCGTAGAGAGGCTGGCGGCGAGCGCAGGTCTGCTGTTGGATGAGATCGCCGAGATGCCGGCCAATAATCTGACGCTGGTGTTCGGCCGCTCCAAGACAGGCTGAGCAGCGATGCATAGCGCGCGCCCGTTTGCATCGGTTGATCGAGCGGAGGCCTCGCTTCATAGTACGAGGAAACAACAAGGCCCGACCGCATCCGGCCGCTTTGGGTGGAAATACAGCCGATGATCGATATGACCGCAGCTGACGGAGTTTCCGGCGACGCCCGGGCCCGCTCCAACGTGGTGCGCCTGGCGGCGGCGCAGGCGCTGACCGGCGCGAATGCGGCAGTCATCTTCGCCACCGGTTCGATCGTCGGGGCGACGCTGGCACCCAGCATCTCGCTCGCGACCCTCCCGATCTCAGTGTACGTGCTCGGGATCGCTGCCGGCACCTTGCCGACCGGCGCGATCTCGCGCGCCTATGGGCGCCGCGTCGCCTTCATCATCGGTACCGCATGCGGCACGCTGACCGGCTTGCTCGGGGCCCTGGCCATCCTGCGCGGTTCGTTTGCGTTGTTTTGCTGTGCGACGTTCCTCGGCGGATTGTATGGCGCGGTGTCGCAATCCTACCGCTTTGCCGCCGCGGATGGTGCGAGCGCGGAATATCGCCCGAAGGCGGTGTCGTGGGTGATGGCGGGCGGCGTGTTCGCCGGCGTGCTCGGCCCGCAGCTCGTGCAATGGACGATGGATGTCTGGTCGCCCTATTTGTTCGCCTTCAGCTTCGTGGCGCAAGCCATCGTTGCGCTGATCGCGATGGCCGTCCTCGCAGGCGTCGATGCACCAAAGCCCGCGCCGTCGGATTTGCATGGCGGCCGCCCATTGTTCGAGATCGCGCGGCAGCCGCGGTTCATCGCCGCCGCGCTATGCGGCGTCATCGCCTATCCCATGATGAATCTTGTCATGACGTCGGCGCCGCTGGCGATGAAAATGTGCGGATTGAGCCTCAGCGATTCAAATTTCGGCATCCAGTGGCATGTCGTTGCAATGTACGGACCAAGCTTCTTTACGGGTTCGCTGATCGCGCGGTTCGGCGCGCCAAGAATTGTAGCGGCAGGCCTGCTGCTCGAAGCCGCGGGCGCTATAATCGGTCTGTCCGGTACCACCGCCATTCATTTCTGGGCAACCCTGATCGTGATCGGGGTCGGCTGGAACTTCGGCTTCGTCGGGGCATCGGCGCTGGTGCTGGAAACGCATCAGCCGCAGGAACGCAACAAGGTTCAGGCCTTCAACGATTTCCTGGTGTTCGGTGCGATGGCGGTCGGCTCGTTCTCTTCGGGCCAGCTGCTGGCGAACTCCGGCTGGTCCGCGGTGAATCTGGTGGTGTTTCCGCCGGTGCTGCTGGGGCTGGCGGTATTGGCGGTGGCTTCGTTTGCGAAGCGGCGGGCGGCCTTGCAACAGGTTCCGGAATTCCCCGATACCGGCATGTGAGAGGATTCAGTTCTTCGCCCGAAATGTTGGAGGTGTCTGATGCCGTCGCGGGCCCGTCTCGATGAGTTCATTGCGGTCGTCGAGTCCGGCGACCATGCCGGCGCGATCGAGCGCTACTACACCGAAGATTCCAGCATGCAGGAGAACACCGCGCCGCCGCGTGTCGGTCGCGACGTGCTGGTTGCCCACGAGCGAGCCGCATTGGCGCGGATGACCCACGTCTCTTCCAAGGCGGTCTCCTCGGTGGTCGAAGGCGACCACGTCGCCATCCACTGGATTTTCGAGCTGACCGAAAAATCCGGCCAGCTGCGCCGGTTCGACGAAGTGAGCTTGCAGGAATGGCGTGGCGAGAAGATATTCCGCGAGCGCTTCTTCTACGATCCGACCAAAATCATGATTTGACGTTTGCACAGTTCGGCTGTGGCCGAAGCGTTGCAATTGCTGATCTGCTAATTTCTGTCGTCATGGCCGGGCATAGCCGTCCGAAGGACGGCGTCGCTTCCGCTCGCCTATGTCCCGGGCATGACGGTGTTGCAACGAACGAGACAATCATTGGACGCTTCCCGTCGCATCACCGTTGACGAAACCTCCATCCGCTACGACGGCTGGAGGATCGTCGCGGTGTGCTTTCTGGTGGCAATCTTCGGCTGGAGCTTTGGCTTCTATGGCCAGACCGTCTATGTCGCCGAGCTGCACCGAATGCACGGCTGGCCGGCTTCCCTGATCTCGTCGGGCACGACCTTCTTCTATTTGCTCGGCGCGCTGCTGATCGTCTTCGTCAGCGAAGCGGTCCGCAACTTCGGTCCGCGCACCTGCCTGCTGGCAGGGGTATTGGCGATGGCCGTTGCTGCCGTCCTGATGGGCCGGGTCACGGAGCCCTGGCAGCTTTACGCGGCGGACGCCGTGCTTGCGTTCGGCTGGGCGGGAACCAGCCTTGGCGTCATCACCACCACGCTTGGTCTATGGTTCGACAACAAGCGTGGCATGGCGATCAGCCTGGCGCTGAATGGCGCAAGCTTCGGCGGCATCATCGGCGTGCCGTTGCTGGTGGTCGCAATCGGCCGCTTCGGATTCTCCGGCGCCATGCTGTCGGCCGCAACCGTGATGCTCGCGTTGACGATTCCCGTCATCCTGATTTTTGTTGGTCAGCCGCCCGCCCGTCGCGTCGAAGCGGAATTGGCGGGGCTGGAAGCGCCGTCGGCGCCGCGGATACGCGCATTGGCGTTGCGCGATACCGCATTCCTGACCGTGTCGATCGCGTTCGCGCTGGTGCTGTGCGCGCAAGTCGGGTTCGTCGTCCATTTGATAAATTTTCTCGATCCCTTGACCGGACGGGAACACGCGGCGATCGCGGTCGCGGTGTTGACGGCGATGGCGGTGGTCGGGCGGGTGCTGTTCTCAACCGTGATCGACCGGCTCAACCAGCGGCTGGCGTCTGCGCTATCGTTTGCAAGCCAGGCGGTGGCGCTGGCGATCATCATCAACTCGCGCGATGAATTTCTGCTGATCGCTGCCTGCGGGTTGTTCGGATTTTCGGTCGGCAATCTGATCACGCTGCCGTCCCTGATCGTGCAGCGCGAATTTGATCCGCGCTCGTTCGGCGTGTTGGTGAGCCTGATCACGGCGATCAACCAGGTCACCTACGCGTTCGGCCCGGGAATAGTTGGCCTGTTGCGCGACGCGTCCGGAAGCTATGCCTTGCCGTTTTACGGCTGCATCGGGCTTGAGCTGATCGCGGCGGTTTTGATCATGATTCGAGGAAAAGCCACAACGACGACCTCATCCTGAGGAGCGGCCTTTTGGCCGCGTCTCGAAGGATGGGCCAAATTGAGCGTATTCTCGGCCTCATGGTTCGAGACGGCGCAAGAGCGCCTCCTCACCATGAGGGTCATCCTTCTCGTTGCCGCAATAGATCATCCAGATCGAGCCGGCGCGTGAACATCGCGAGCGAGCCGTCGGGTTTGCGCGGCCATTGCGCCTCGGGCCGGTCCCAATACAGTTCGACGCCGTTCTCGTCGGGGTCGCGCAGGTATAGCGCTTCGCTGACGCCATGGTCGCTGGCGCCGTCGAGCTGAATTCCCGCACTCATCACGCGGTGCAATGCGTCGGCGAGCGCCGGTCGGGTCGGGTAGAGGATCGCTGTATGAAACAGCCCCGTCGTTCCCGGCGGGGGCGGGTGGCCGCCTTTGCTTTCCCAGGTGTTCAAACCGATATGGTGGTGGTAGCCGCCGGCTGAAATGAACGCCGCGCCAGAACTCAGCCGTTGCATCAGCTCAAAACCGAGTATGTCGCAATAAAATCCCAGCGCGCGATCGAGATCGGCCACCTTGAGATGAACATGTCCGATCCGCGTTCCCGCGACGATGGGTGGATTTTGGGGCATCGTCTATCTCCGTTCCGATGACTTTCGTGCCCGGATGCAGCGCACCGCCAAGGCGTTGCACCGCGTCCGGGACACGTAGGAGGTTATCTTTCTTATGCAAGTTCGGACACCTCTCCCTCCGGCAGGTCAAATTCAAAGGTGTTCAGCGTCATCGAGACCATGGTGTAATAGCCGCAGAGTCCGATGATTTCGACCAGCCCGCGCAGGGTAAGCACCTTGACGGCTTCTTCATAGAGCGCCTTGCTCAATCCGCGAGCCTCGTGCAGCGATCTCGCGACGTCGTAGATCATCTGGCCCTTGGGATCATCGAAATTCGGCGTGCGACGATCCCTGATATCCTCGATGATCTTCGGGTCCATGCCGCCTTTGAGGCCGAGCCGCTTGTGGGCATACCATTCGTAATGCGAGGTCCAGTGCCGCGCGGTGACCAGGATCGCGATCTCCGACAATTTCGCCGGAAATATCGTATCGAACCGCAAAACGCCGCCGAGGCGCGTGGCGTGACGCGCCATCTCCGGGCTATTGAGCCAGGCCATCATTGGCGCTGGCGGGGCGCCGCGCTTGCCGGCGATCGATTCATCGTAGGTTTCTTTTTGGTCAGGGCTCATTTCGCCAGGCGAAAGCAACTTTAGCCGCATCTCGGTTTCCTCTTATTTTTCAATCGCTGCGGCTTTGCGCATACACGGGATCGCCGACCAAGGCCACCTCCGGCCTTCCATGGCCAGCGCTATAGATGTGTTGAATTCCGTCATCCGAGGGCTAAGGTCGCAAAAACAACGATGGAAACGGATATGTCCGATCTCGAACATTTTCGCCGCGAAACCCGCGCCTGGCTCGAGGCCAATTGCCCGCCGGAAATGCGACGGCCGATGACCTCAGATGAAGATACCTTCTGGGGCGGCCGCAACACGACATTCTCATCCGAGCCGCAGCGCATCTGGTTTGAGCGGATGCGCGACAAGGGCTGGACCGTCCCGGACTGGCCGAAGGAATATGGCGGCGGAGGGCTGGATGCCGGCGAGGCCAAGGTGCTGCGGGAGGAGATGGCGGCTATGGGTGCCCGTTCGCCGCTGTCGAGCTTCGGCATCTGGATGCTCGGGCCGGCGCTGCTGAAATACGGCACCGACGCGCAGAAGAAGGAACATCTGCCCAAGATCGCGGCTGGCCTGATCCGCTGGTGCCAGGGTTATTCCGAGCCCAACGCCGGATCGGACCTCGCCTCGCTGCAAACCCGCGCCGAAAGCGATGGCGATGATTTCATCATCAATGGCCAGAAGATCTGGACCTCCTATGCCAATTACGCCGACTGGATCTTCTGCCTGGTACGGACGGATCCGGCGGCCCGGAAGCACGACGGCATCAGTTTCATTCTGTTCGACATGGCTTCAAAGGGCGTCTCCACCAAACCCATTTTGCTGATCTCGGGCCGCTCGCCGTTCTGCGAGACGTTCTTCGACAATGTCCGCGTGCCGAAGGCCAATGTAGTCGGCACGATCAACCGCGGCTGGGATGTCGCCAAGTATCTGCTGCAGCACGAGCGCGCGATGATTTCAGGCATGGGCGAGCGCGGCGTCGGCCGGCCGCTCGGGCAGATCGCCGCCGACTCGGTCGGCACCGACGAGGTGGGTCGTCTGGAAGATCCGATCTTGCGCGGACAAATCGCCACCTTCGAGATCGACGAGGCCGCGCTGGCCTGCGCCGCCGAGCGGGCGGTCGATCTGGCAAAGGCTGGCCAGGGGCATCCGGCATTTTCCTCGGCGATGAAATATTATGGCACCGAGCTCAACAAGCGCCGCCACGAGCTTCTGATGTCCGCGGGCGGCATCGATGCCCTGGAATGGGAGAGCAAGCGCTCAAGGGAAGGCGCCCGGCCGCGCGCCTGGCTGCGCACCAAGGCCAACTCGATCGAGGGCGGCACCTCGGAGGTGATGCTGGGTATCGTGGCCAAACGGATTCTCGATTTGCCGGGGGCTTGAGGATCCCGGTCACCGCAACCCCGTCATTCCGGGTCTGGTCCTTCGGACCATCCCGGAATGACGATTCGAACACTGACTCTCTAAACGGAACCCCTCATGGCACTCGTCCTCAGCGAAGAACAGTCGATGCTGCGCGATAGCGCGCGGGGCCTTATCAGCGACAAGGCGCCGGTCTCGCATCTACGGCAATTGCGAGACAGCAACGATCCGACCGGCTTTTCCTGCGACCTCTGGAAGACCTTCGCCGAGATGGGATTTTCCGGCCTGCTGGTGCCGGAGGATTTCGGCGGCAGCGGTTTGGGCTGCGTCGAGGCCGGCGTGGTGATGGAGGAGATCGGCCGCAACCTGATGCCGTCGCCGTTTCTTGCCACCTCCGTGCTCGCGGCTTCCGCCGTGTCGCGCGGCGGCAGCGCCGCGCAAAAATCCGAGCATTTGCCTGGGATCGCCGATGGTTCTTTGCTCGCTTCCCTCGCCATCGACGAAGGGGCCAAGCATCGCCCGCTGATGACAAAAATGCAGGCGGTGCGTTCGGGTAACGGCTTCAGGCTTGTGGGCGACAAGGCCTTTGTGGTCGACGGCCACACCGCGGGCCTTCTAATCGTGGCGGCGCGCAGCGCGGGCGCCGCCGGCGAGCGCGAGGGGTTGACGCTGTTCCTGGTCGATCCCAAAACCCGGGGCATCGAGATCGAGCGCACCGCGATGGTCGATTCGCACAACGCCGCGCGGATCAGGTTCGATAACGTCGAAGTCAACGCCGATGGCGTGCTCGGCGAGGTCGATCAGGGCGGCGCTCTCCTGGAGGGCGTGCTCAATATCGGCCGCGGCGCGGTCGCCTCCGAAATGGTCGGGGTAGCCGAGGGGGTGTTCGGGCGAACCGTCGATTACCTCAAGGAGCGCAAGCAATTCGGCAAAGGCCATCGGCGAATTCCAGGCGCTGCAGCACCGCGCCGCGCAGCTTTACATCGAGATCGAGATCACCCGTGCCACCGTGCTCAAGGCCTTGCAGACGCTGGATTCAGATTTCGAGAAGGCGAGTGCGGCGGTAGCGGTGGCGAAAGCGCGCGCGGGTTCAACGGCGACGCTGGCGGTCCAGGAAGGCGTGCAGATGCATGGCGGCATGGGCATGACCGACCAGTTCGACATCGGCTTCTTCATGAAGCGGGCGCGGGTCTGCCAGGAACTGTTCGGCGACAGCAATTTCCACGCCGACCAATTGGCGCGGATGAAGGGGTATTGATCCAAACCGTCATGGCCGGGCTCGTCCCGGCCATCCACGTCCTTTTCTCCCCATGTCAAGAAAGACGTGGATGCCCGGCACAAGGGCCGGGCATGACGGAAGGGAGTAGGCGTAAAAGTGAAGGCCGTCACCTGATCGGCGGCGCGTATTGAATCCCGCCGGCGCTCCAGAGCTGGTTGAGGCCGCGCGGAATCTTCAGCTTGGATTGCGCGCCGACATTGCGCTCATAGACTTCGCCGTAATTGCCGACGTGCCGGATGATGCGGACGGCCCAATCCTTGGTCAGTCCGAGCTCTTCGCCGTAGGCGCCTTCGGTGCCGACCAGCCGCATCACGTCCGGCTTCTTCGATTTCAGCGCCTCGTCGATGTTCTTTGAGGTCACGCCGAGTTCCTCGGCATTGATCATCGCATACAGTGTCCATTTCACGATCAGCATCCAGTCATCGTCACGCATCCGAACCACAGGCGCGAGCGGCTCCTTTGAGATGACGTCCGGCAGGATGACGTGGTCGCCGGGCTTGCCGAGGTTCAAGCGCAGCGCATAAAGCTCGGAGACGTCGGCGGTCAACGTGTCGCATTGCCCGGAATCATAGGCTTTGACGACCTCG
>Ga0137407_10000571_pt1 | contig 24538 bp, 24 predicted proteins | sample CZOMad2_2_16fung_FD_108410 | JGI IMG/M metagenome (GOLD analysis project Ga0137407, IMG submission 108410) | Vadose zone soil fungal communities from Angelo Coast Range Reserve, California, USA - CZOMad2_2_16fungal (Illumina Assembly) | ecosystem: Environmental > Terrestrial > Soil > Vadose... | reverse complement strand
CTTTGTTTTCGCGGGCAAGATCGTGACCTGCCACGGCCGCTCGATCTTCGAGCTCGAGCCCCCATCGGAAGATTGGGAGGTGGCGCTACTCGGTTTTGGTTGGCTTCGGCATTTGCGCGCGGCTGATACCGCGCTCACTCGCGCCAATGCGCGCGCGCTGGTCGACGACTGGATTTCAAATCCCGGACACAAGCGGCCGGTGGGACGCCGCGCTGACGTGTTGGCCCGCCGCGTCATCTCGCTGCTGTCGCAGGCGCCGCTCGTACTCAGCGATACCGACGGCAAATTCTACCGGCGCTATTTGCGCGGGCTGACCCGCGAGATCCGCTATCTGCGTTACACCATGCTCGATATTTCCGATGGCGTGCCGCGGCTGCAGGTGCTGATCGCGCTTTGCTACGCCTCGCTCTGTCTTGCCAACCAGGCACGGCACATTCGCGCCGCGGCGCGCAAGCTTTCCGACGAATTGCAGCGGCAGATTTTGCCCGATGGCGGCCACATCTCGCGTAATCCCGGCGCGTTGATCGATCTGTTGATCGACCTCCTGCCGTTGCGGCAAACCTTTGCCGCCCGCAACATTGCACCGCCTCCGGCACTGCTGAACGCGATCGACCGGATGATGCCGATGCTGCGTTTCTTCCGTCACGGCGATGGCAGTTTCGCGCTGTTCAACGGCATGAGCAGCGCGCCCTCCGACGTACTCGCGACCTTGCTCGCCTATGACGACGCCCATGGCGCGCCGATGGCAAACATGCCGCACACCGGCTTTCAGCGGCTCGATGCCGGCATCACGACGGTCATCATGGATACCGGCCGTCCGCCGCCGCCGAGCGTCAGTCATGACGCCCACGCCGGCTGCCTGTCCTTTGAATTATCATCGGGCGCGAGCCGGATCGTCATCAATTGCGGCATGCCCTCGACCGGCCGCGACAACTGGCGCAGCTTTGCCCGGGGTACGCCGGCGCATTCGACGCTGACCTATCACGACGTCTCCTCCTGCCAGTTCGTCGAGTTCTCGGCGATGAAGCGGCTGTTGCAGGGCGCGCCGATCGTCAGTGGTCCTTCCAATGTCGAAGGCTATCGCGAAACCGTCGCCAATGGCGTTTTGTTGACCGCATCGCACGACGGCTATCTCGACCGCTTCGGCGTGGTGCACCGCCGGGTCCTGATGCTGGCGCATGACGGCGCACGGCTTGACGGCGAGGACACCTTGTCGCCGGCGCCGGGTGGGCGGATCAAGGGTAACGAGGCCGATTATGCGCTGCGGTTTCATTTGCACCCCTCGGTGAAGGCAAGCCGCCTCAGCGACGCCCGCGGTGTCATGCTGGTATTACCCAACCGCGACGTCTGGACCTTCGAGGCGCTGGACGACAAGGTCGGGCTCGAAGACAGCGTGTTCCTGGCAGGTAACGATGGACCCCGCCGCACCGCCCAGATCGTGATCCGCCAGGATTCGCGTCACGTGCCCTCGATCCGCTGGAGTTTTGTGCGCTCGTCGACGTCGGCCTCGGCCACATCAGCGAAACGTAACGCGCGCCGCGAGCCCGAATTGCCGCTGTGAGAGATTGTCAATGTGGACCAGCGTTCTCATCGCTTGACAAATGTAAGCTGTTTGCTTACGCTGGACCTGTGATCCGAACCTTCAAGAGCAAAGCCCTTTCGGAACTGTGGACGAAGGGCAGGAGTTCGAAGATCGATGCGAAAATGCGTAAACGCATTTTTTGCGAGGCTCGACCGTCTCGATGTAGCCGTCCGGGCCGAGGAAATGAACGTCCCAGGTTTCGACTTTCACCCCTTGCAGGGATTCAATCCGAAACGCTATTCGGTCCACGTCAATGGACCCTGGTGTATCACGTTCGAATTCGAAGACGGTGAGGCGTGGCGCGTCGATTTCGAACAATACCATTGAAGGAGCAAACATGGTCTACGCGGCAAAGCGTGCAAAAAATCGTTGCCCTACTCATCCCGGCGCCCTGCTTCGCGATGATATTATTCCAGCCACCGGCCGGACCAAGGCGGAGATTGCCGGACTTCTCGCGATTTCGCGCCAGCATCTTTACGATATCCTGCAGGAAAGGAAGCCGGTGTCTCCGACCATCGCAGTACGTCTCGGCAAGCTTTTTGGAGACGGTGCGGGAATCTGGACGCGGATGCAGGCCGCTTACGATACGTGGCATGCGGAGCGCAGCGAAGACGTTAGTCATATCCCAACCATCAAGACTAAGGCCGCCTGAACTCCGGAGATTTGGCCGTCGATAGACTCGTCGCCGCTTCCTGTGGTCAACACGGGTACCCCCGGTGCTGGCGGTTTCGTGGGCGACAAAACCGTGCTACCCGGCGAGCTTGTCATTAGGATAAGGGTATGACCGATCATCCGCGCCGTGTGACCCGCGCCTTGCTGTCTGTTTCCGATAAATCCGGACTGATCGAATTCGCTCGCGCGCTTGTCAGCCATGGTGTCGATCTCGTCTCCACCGGCGGCACCGCCAAAGCGATTGCCGCGGCGGGACTGAAGGTCAGGGATGTTTCGGAACTGACCGGATTTCCCGAAATGATGGATGGCAGGGTCAAGACCCTGCATCCGAAGGTGCACGGCGGACTGCTGGCGATCCGCGACAACGCCGAACATACGCAAGCGATGAAGAGCCACGGCATCGCGCCGATCGATTTGCTGGTGGTCAATCTCTATCCGTTCGAGGCCATGGTTGATAAGGGCGCCGGCTTCGAGGAATGCATCGAGAATATCGACATCGGCGGGCCCGCGATGATCCGCGCCGCGGCCAAAAACCACGACGACGTCGCGGTGGTCGTCGAACCGCCGGACTATCAGGCCGTGCTCGACGAGCTCGCGGCCCATCAAGGCGCAACCAGGCTTTCGCTGCGGCGGCGTCTCGCCGCCAAAGCCTACGCCCGCACCGCCGCCTACGATGCGGCGATTTCGAACTGGTTTGCGCGTGAGCTCAAGACCGCGGCGCCGGATTTCCGCGCTTTCGGTGGACGGTTGATTCAGTCGCTCCGCTATGGCGAGAACCCGCATCAGACTGCCGCATTCTATCGTACGCCCGACAGGCGCCCCGGCGTCGCCACCGCGCGGCAACTGCAAGGCAAGGAACTGTCCTATAACAACATCAACGATACCGACGCGGCTTATGAATGCATCGCCGAGTTCGATCCGGCGCGCACCGCGGCCTGCGTCATCGTCAAGCACGCCAACCCCTGCGGCGTCGCCGAGAGCACCGATCTTGTTAGTGCGTACCGCAAGGCGCTGGCGTGCGATTCAACCTCGGCCTTTGGTGGTATCGTCGCGCTCAACCGGACGCTGGATGCCGAAGCCGCCCGCGCCATCACCGAAATCTTCACCGAAGTGATCATCGCGCCCGATGCGACGGACGAGGCCATCGCTATCGTCGCCACAAGGCGGAATCTGCGGCTATTGCTCGCCGGAGGGTTGCCCGATCCCCGCGCTGACGGGTTGACCGCAAAGACCGTTGCCGGAGGTTTCTTGGTGCAGAGCCGCGACAATGCGGTGGTCGACGACATGACGCTGAAGGTGGTGACGAAGCGCGCCCCCACCGACGCCGAACTGCGGGACCTCAAATTCGCCTTCCGCGTCGCCAAGCACGTCAAATCCAACACCATCGTCTATGCCCGGGAGTCGGCCACGGTCGGCATCGGCGCCGGCCAGATGAGCCGGGTGGATTCCGCGCGCATCGCCGCGCGCAAGGCGCTGGATGCGACGGCCGAATTGAAACTCGCCGAGCCGCTGACCAAAGGTTCCGTCGTGGCATCCGACGCGTTCTTCCCCTTTGCCGACGGCATGCTGGCCTGCATCGAAGCCGGCGCCACCGCGGTCATTCAGCCCGGCGGCTCGGTACGCGACGAGGAGGTGATCAAGGCCGCCGACGAGCACGGCATCGCGATGGTGTTTACCGGCGTGCGGCATTTCAGACATTGATAGCGCCCCGTCATTGCCGGGCACGACGAACAGAAATCAGTCCCGCACCCTCCTCAGCAACACCAGTCCGGCGACGAAAAACAGCACAAGCACGGCCATGCCGGCCTTCTGACTTTCGGTGACCGCGGTGACGATGCCGATCAGCAATGGCCCGACGAAAGAGGTGACCTTTCCGGTCAACGCGAACAATCCAAAATATTGCGCCATGCGATCTTTCGGCGCCATGTGAATCAGAAGGGTCCGTGACGCCGCTTGCAGCGGACCACCGGCTGCACCGATCAGGCATCCAAGCACGAGATAGGCGCGTTCCGCAGGCGCGGCGAACAGCGCGCTGCCCGGCACGGGGGCTGCGACCTTGACGAACAGAATCGAATCCCGGTCCACCAGCAGGATCGCAATGATCGCCAGCAGCAGAACCAGCATGCTGCCTGCGATGACGCGCTTTGGCCCGAGGCTGTCGTCGAGCTTGCCGCCGAGCCAGGCTCCGAACGTGCCTGCGATCGCCAGCAGAATGCCGAAGGTGCCGATCTGGATCGTGTTCCAGCCGAAAGTGCCGGCGGCGTAGATGCCGCCGAAGGCAAACAGCGATACCAGGCCGTCGGTGTAGATCATATTGGCGAGCAGGAACGCCGCCATCGACCGGTGCCTCGGCAATTCGGCAAGCGTCTGCCGCAAGTCCCTCAAGCCCTCGCGCAGCGCTTCGCGCCATGGTCGCTTGGCAGGATAATCCGGCGTCAGCAAGAACATCGGCAGCACGAAGACGATGAACCAGATGCTGGTCAACGGACCCGCGATGCGATCGCCCTGGTGGGTGACGGGGTCGAGCCCGAACAAAGGCGAGAAGCCGAACAGCGTGCGGCCGCTCTCGGGACTGGCGGCGAGAAAACCGAGCACCAGGATGAGGCTAAGAATCCCGCCGACATAACCGGTGGCCCAACCGGTGCCGGACAATCGGCCAATCTTGTCCGGCGGTACCAGGGTCGGCATCATCGAGTTGGCAAATACGGTAGCGAATTCGACGCCGACGGTCGCGATGGCGTAGGCGAAGAGCAATGGCGGAACGACGCTGACGTCGCCGGGCTTGCCAAACCACATCAGGCAGGACCCTATCACCAGCATCGCGCCGAACGCCGCGATCCACGGCTTGCGGCGACCGCTGGCATCCGCAATCGCGCCCAACACCGGCGACATCAACGCAATCATCAATCCCGCCGCCGCGGTGGCGAATCCCCACAAGGACTGGCCGCTGGCGGGGTCGGCCGCCACGTGGGTCGCGAAATAGGGCGCGAAGACAAAGGTCGTGATCAGGGTGAAAAACGGCTCCGCCGCCCAGGCGAAGAAAATCCAGCTGATAACGGCCGAGCGAGGCGGATAGGTCTGCTGTATCCCAGCAATGCGTGGGTCGGAAAAAGCCACCGCCATGCCCGAAATGTCCTTACCCATCACGAGGAGGCGTTTTGCTCTTCGCATCGAAAGCCATATAGCATTGGTAGCGGCAACACCCCTGGGGTTTTTTCCGGCCCGAACCGACGTCAACCTTTGGCGGAATTTCGATGACCTTGGTGATGACAGACCTGCGCAGACTGGCTTTAGGCATCCTGCTGGCGGTCGCTTGCACCCTGCCGGCTGCCGCGCAGGAGGCGCGCCGCGGCCTCTACGCGCCTCCCGCCGCGGACACCATTCATTCGGTTGCCGCCGACCACGGCATGGTGGTGGCGCAGGAAAAAACCGCGGCCCGGATTGGTGCCGACATATTGCGGCGCGGTGGCAACGCGATCGATGCGGCGGTGGCCACCGGCTTTGCGATGGCCGTGACCTATCCGCGCGCGGGCAACCTCGGCGGCGGCGGATTCATGGTCATCCATTCAATGGAGCGTCATGAGGACGTCGCGATCGACTATCGCGAAACCGCGCCGAGCGCGACCACGCCCGGTATTTTCCTGGGACCGGACGGCAAGCCCGACATCGCGAAATCCCGCGACTCCGCGCTTGGCATCGGCGTCCCCGGCACTCCCGCGGGTTTGGCGCTGGCGCTAGAAAAATATGGCTCCGGAAAATTCACGCTTGCGGATCTGCTGCAGCCGGCGATCGATCTGGCGCGCGACGGTGTCCTCGTCACGGACGACGGCGCCGACACACTGCCGGATTGGCATCGGCGGCTGGCGCGCTGGCCATCCGCGGCGAAAATATTTTCCCGCGCCGACGGCACCTCGTTACGCGAGGGCGACACCCTGATCCAGACCGATCTGGCGGCCACGCTCTCGGCGATCGCGACGCAGGGGCCGCGCGGCTTTTACGAGGGGCTGGTCGCTGAAAGGCTGATCAAAGCGATTGGCGAAGCCGGCGGCATCATGACGCTGGACGATCTCAAATCCTACCAGCCCGTGATCCGCGCGCCGGTGCGCGGTTCTTATCGCGGCTATGACATCGTCTCGATGCCGCAACCCTCATCCGGCGGGGTGGTGCTGCTGGAGACGCTGAACATCCTTGAAGGTTTTCCGATGCCGGACATGAAGCGGGGATCGGCGCCATCGCTGCATGTCATGATCGAGGCGATGAAACGCGCCTATGCCGACCGCGCCCGCTATCTCGGCGATCCCGCCTTCGTCAGCGCACCGGTTGCAACACTGATTACCAAGGATTACGCGGCCAGACAGCGTGCGGGCATCGATCTCGACCATGCAACGCCGTGGACCGATGCGCTGTCGGCCGTGCCGCCGCGCGAGGGCAGCAACACCACGCATTTCTCCGTGGTCGATAGCCTGGGCAATGCGGTCAGCAACACCTATACGCTGAATTTCAGCTATGGCGTGGGTCTCGTTGCGGAAGGCACCGGCGTGCTGCTTAACAACGAACTCGACGATTTCACTGCCGCCCCCGGCGCGTCCAACGCTTATGGGCTTGTCGGGTTCGAGGCCAATCTGCCGGGTCCCGGCAAACGACCGTTATCGTCGATGTCGCCGACCATCGTGCTAAAGGACGGCAAGCCGGTTCTGGTGACGGGATCGCCGGGCGGCAGCCGCATCATCTCGACCGTGTTGCAGGTTGTCGTCAATGTGCTCGATTACAACATGGATGTCGCCGCCGCGGTGGCGGCGCCGCGGCTGCACCACCAATGGCTGCCGGACGAAGTGCGGATCGAGCGAGGTTTTGCCGATGATACTTTGGCTGCGCTCCGCGCCAAAGGCCATCGCGTGGTCGAGCCGATGGGGCAGACTTCAGCCAATTCGATCGCGGTGACGCCGAAGGGATTGCTCGGCGCTCCCGACCCGCGAACCCGAGGCGCGGAGGCGGCCGGGCAGTAGAACATTCAATATCCCTGAATGCAGAGTTGCCTGCTCGCCGGATCGGCGTAGGGTTCGCGGCAGCACCAATCGGAGGTCGCCCGATGACATCGCTCAAAGGCAAGACGCTATTCATATCCGGCGCCAGCCGCGGTATCGGGCTTGCGATTGCGCTGCGCGCCGCGCGTGACGGCGCCAATATCGCGATCGCCGCGAAAACCGCGGAGCCGCATCCGAAGCTCAAGGGCACCATCTACACGGCCGCCGACGAAGTCCGCGCCGCGGGCGGCAAGGCGCTCCCGGTGCTCTGCGATATCAGAGATGAAGCGCAGGTGATCGCGGCGATTGACAAGACCGTCGCCGAATTCGGCGGCATCGATATCTGCGTCAACAATGCCAGCGCCATCAGCCTGACCAATTCGCAAATGACCGACATGAAGCGGTTCGATCTGATGATGGGCATCAACACGCGCGGCACCTTCATTGTGTCGAAATACTGCATCCCGCATCTGAAGAAGGCCGAAAACCCGCACATCCTGATGCTGTCGCCCCCGCTCGACATGCAAGCAAAGTGGTTCGAGCATTCGACCGCCTATACGATCGCAAAATTCGGCATGAGCCTTTGCGTGCTCGGCCTCTCGGCCGAGTTGAAGAGCGCGGGCGTAGCCGTCAACGCGCTGTGGCCGCGGACCACGATTGCCACCGCCGCGGTCGGCAATTTGCTCGGCGGCGACGCCATGATGCGCGCCAGCCGCAAGCCTGAGATCATGGGCGATGCCGCCCATGCCATCTTCACAAAGCCATCGCGTGAATTTACCGGGCAATTTTGTATCGACGACAAGGTGCTTTACGCGAGCGGTGTGCGTGATTTCGAGCCTTATCGCGTCGATCCGACGGTGCCACTGGCGTCGGATTTCTTTGTACCCGATGAGGACGCGCCGCCGCCCGGCGTCAGCGTGAAGGTGATGTCTTCGGTCGGCGGGGCTCAGAAGTCGCGCTAGCCGATCCTCTCAGCGTCCGACCGCATAGGGTCCGCCTTTTTCCAATGCGCGCTTGTAGGCCGGACGGGCATGAACGTGTTCCAGAAAAGCCATCGCCTTGGGGTGACCCTGCTCTAAACCGCCGCGCGCTGCCGCGGCTTCGAGCGGAAAGCTCATCTGGATATCGGCGGCGCTGAACTCGTTGCCGGCGAACCACTGGCTTTTTCCGAGTTCGCTCTCCCAGAACGCCATGTGCTGCTTGAGCTGCGGAGTGACCAGCGTGGTCAGCGCCTGGTTTGAGACCTTGCGCACCAAAGGGCGCAGCAGCGCCGGCGCGCGTTTCGGCATCAGCGTGAACAACAGCTTCAAGAGCAGTGGCGGCATGGCGGAGCCTTCGGCGTAGTGCAGCCAATAGGTGTAGCGCAGCCGCTCCGGTGTTTTCGGCGGTGGGATCAGGCGCCCCTCGCCATAGGTATCGACGACGTACTCGGTGATCGCGCCTGATTCGGCGATGGTGTTGTCCTTGTCCGTGATGACGGGGGATTTTCCGAGCGGATGGATGGCGCGCAGCTCGGCCGGCGCGCGCATGTCGGGCTGACGCTGGTAACGGACGATCTCGTAGGGGACGCCAAGCTCCTCGAGCAGCCACAGCACGCGCTGCGAACGGGAATTGTTGAGGTGGTGGACGATGAGCATGGGCTGGGTCTCTCGGCGAGGCGGCGACTTTTGCGCTGAAACTGGTCGTGCCAGCCGCACGGTGGAAAGTCGAGATGACGATGTCGGCACATTATACCCGGATGTTATTGACTATCTAAATTTACCCGGGTAATTTCTTCCCTAAAATCAGGGAATGACGATGAACCCTCAACCCCATAGCGCCTTCATCGCCTTCGCGGGCGACCGCCGCGTCGCTGCCGGCGATCTCCACGACGTCGCTCGTGCGGCGACGGAGCTGCTCGATCGCCGCAAGGATGCGTCGATCCTCATTTTCGATGGCGTGACCGGCGCTCCCGTCGATCTCGATTTTCGCGGTACCGTCACCGATGTTTTGGCAAAGTTGCCGGCGATTGCAGACGCATCGGCGACGGCAGAGGACGCGATGCCGTCCACGCCGCGCGGCCCGGGCCGGCCGAAACTCGGCGTCATCGCCCGTGAAATCACCTTGCTGCCGCGGCACTGGGAATGGCTGGCGCAGCAACCCGGCGGCGCTTCGGTCGCGCTGCGCAGGCTGGTGGAGGAGGCACGGCGGAGCGGCGAGGACAACAACCGAGTCCGCCGGGCGCAGGATGCCGCCTACCGCTTCATGTCGGCGATGGCCGGCGACAAACCGCACTACGAAGACGCCATACGCGCGCTGTTTGCAGATGAAGCCGCCCATTTCGAAGAATTGATCGCCGCATGGCCCGCGGATGTGCGCGATCACGCGCTGGCTCTCGCGGAAAGTGCCTTTCGTCGCCAACCGGAAGCCGGTTCCGGTTGATCCGGCAGCATTGAACCGCTAGGCTCGATGGAATGATATAGATCATATAAGAAGCCTCCATTTCAGGGAACGCGCCGTGAGCCCAACAGCCCCGCAATTCATGTTCGATTTCGGCAGCCCCAATGCTTTTCTCAGTCATCAGGCGATTCCCGCGATCGAAAAGCGGACCAGCGTGAAGTTCGAATATGTGCCGGTCTTGCTCGGCGGCATCTTCAAGGCCACCAACAACAAGTCTCCGGCCGAATCGCTTGCCGGCATCAAGAACAAGCCCGAATTTCATGCGCTGGAAACCGAGCGCTTCGTGAAGCGCTTTCACGTCAAGCCCTATACCCCCAATCCGTTCTTTCCCGTCAACACCCTTAATCTGATGCGCGCTGCCATCGCGGCGCAGTCCGAAGGCGTGTTCGAAAAATACGTCGACGCCGCCTTCCATCATATGTGGGAGGAGCCGAAGAAAATGGACGATCCGGAGGTGGCGATGAAAGCACTGACCGCGTCCGGCCTCGACGCCGCAAGGCTTTTTGCGCGCGCGCAGGATGCCGATGTGAAAGCAAAGTTGATCGAGAACACCCAATCCGCGGTCGAGCGTGGCGCATTCGGCTCGCCGACGTTCTTTGTCGGCAAGGAAATGTTCTTCGGCAAGGAGCAACTGCGCGAGGTCGAGGAAATGGTTCTGGGGAAGTAGGTCTGCAACCCTCATGGTGAGGAGCCGCGCATTTCGCGCGGCGTCTCGAACCATCGAGGCCGATACTTTGCCGCCATCCTTCGAGACGCGCTTCGCGCTCCTCGGGATGAGTCCGTGGAGAACCCAGCAATGGAAAAACGCAACGCAACCGTGGCGGTGATCGGCGCCGGCGATTATATCGGCGCCGAAATCGCCAAGAAATTCGCCGCCGAGGGGTTCACCGTTTTCGCCGGACGGCGCGACGGCGCCAAGCTCGAGCCGCTGGTCGGGGACATCGAGGCGGCGGGCGGGTCGATCGTGGCACGCGCGCTCGACGCGCGAAAGGAAGACGAGGTCGCCGCATTCCTTGTCGACGCCGACAAGCACGCGCCGCTGGAAGTCTGCATTTTCAACGTCGGCGCCAACGTCAACTTTCCGATCCTGGAGACCACCGATCGCGTATTCCGCAAGGTATGGGAAATGGCCTGCTGGGCTGGCTTCCTGGCCGGACGCGAGTCAGCGCGGCTGATGGTGCCGCGCGGCAGGGGCAATATTTTCTTTACCGGCGCCACCGCCTCACTGCGCGGCGGCAGCGGTTATGCGGCCTTCGCCAGCGCCAAATTCGGGCTTCGCGCCGTGGCGCAAGCGATGGCGCGCGAACTCGGTCCGAAGAATATTCACGTCGCACACCTGATCATTGATTCCGGCGTCGACACCGCTTGGGTGCGCCAGCGCCGGGAGCAGATCTGGGGCAAGGAGGCGCTGGATAATCCGGATCTGCTGATGCCGCCGGCATCGGTCGCCGCCTCGTACTGGCAACTTTACCAGCAGCCACGCAGCGCCTGGACCTTCGAGCTGGAAATCCGCCCGTTCGGGGAAAAATGGTAGAGAGGCGAGGAGCGAATGGCGAGTAGCAAGAGGGTGAATGGACTTGCCTTACTATTCGCCACCCGCTATTCGCCATTTCGCTTTTTCGAAAAGCCACAACATGCAGGAGAGATAGACCATGCGTATCCTCGTGGTCGGCGCGGGCGCCATCGGCGGATATTTCGGCGGCCGGTTGCTTCAGGCCGGCCGCGATGTGACGTTCCTGGTCCGTCCGAAACGCGCGATGGAACTGGCCCGAGACGGCCTTGTGATCAAGAGCCCGAACGGCGACGTGACGCTAAGAAATCCCGCGACCGTGCAGGCCGACAAGCTCGCCGAAAAATTCGACGTGGTGCTGTTGAGCTGCAAGGCATTCGATTTAAACGATGCAATCAAGTCATTTGCAGCCGCGGTCGGACCGCAGACGGCAATCATCCCGCTGCTCAACGGCCTGCGTCATATCGATGTTCTCGATGACAGCTTTGGCAAGGACCGTGTCGTTGGTGGCTGGTGCGGCATCGCCGCCACGCTTGACGAGCACCGTCACGTGGTGCAGCTGGCGCCGGTTTTTCAATCGCTCAACTTCGGCGAGCTTGATGGCGCGATGTCGAATCGCATCCGCGCCATCGCCGAGAATTTTGCAGCCGGCAATATCGGTTCGCAGCCAAGCGAGAACATCATGCAGGAGATGTGGGAGAAGTGGGTGCTGCTCACGACCCTTGCCAGTTCGACATCGCTCATGCGCGCACCGGTGGGCGATATCCTGGCCGCGCCGGGCGGGCGTGATTTCCTGCTGGGCGTTCGTGACGAATGCACTGCCGTTGCAAAGGCTGCGGGTTATGTCCCGCGCGAGGCATTTCTGACCCGCATGAACGGAATGCTGACGACCGAGGGATCGCCTCTGACCGCATCGATGTTCCGCGACATCAAGGCAGGCGCACCTGTCGAGGCCGATCATGTCGTCGGCGACATGATCGCGCGCGGCGATGCCGCCAAAGTCCCGGTGCCGAAACTGCGCACCGCTTACACGCATCTGAAGGCGTATGAGAGGCAGCGGGGGTAGGGTTTCACCCGATGTCGTCCCCGCGAAAGCGAGGATGACACCTCAAAGATGCGCCAGATAATGCGCCAGTGCTACGATTTCCTCTTCGCTCAGGGGATAGGCGACATCCGCCATCGCGGCCATGCCGCCGCCGGATCGCACACCTGATTTGTAGTCGTGCAGCGCCTTCAACAAATATTCCTCGCGCTGGCCGGCAACGCGCGCCACCGCTTTGGTACCCGCAAATGTATCGGTGTGGCATGAGGCGCAGCGTCGGCCGACCGCGGCCTGCGCGCCCTTCTGCGACAGATCGGGATTGTCGTCGGGCTTTGCCTTCGGCGGGGCGAGTGAGGCGAAATAGGCGCCGAGATTGCGAATATCCTCATTGTTGATCTGCTCGACGATCGGCTGCATCTGCTCGTTCTTGCGCGTGCCGCTGCGGAAGAAGACCAGCTGCCACTGGATAAACTGATCGGGCTGAGCCGCGAGCGAGGGAATGTTTTCGGTTTGCGAGATGCCGGCTTCGCCGTGGCAGCTGGCACAGAGCTCTGCCTTCTCCTTGCCGGCGGCAACGTCGGCGGCGCGGGCAAGTGGTCCGCCGATGACTGCGACCAGCAGCATTCCTGCGAAAACTATTCTCATTCGCCGCCACTCCCTGTCGTCGTTGCCGGGTTACTTGACCGTGTCTGCACCCCGGGCAAGCGCCTTTCTTGCAAACAAAAAGCTGCGGTCGCTCGTTCCCGAGCAACCGCAGCCTCGACGTTTTTAGGCCCTACTTCTTGTTGTAGCTGATGCGATAGATGGCGCCAGCCCAGTCGTCGGCGACGAGGATCGATCCATCCTTGTCCATGATGATGTCATTGGGCCGACCGAGATAGCCCTGGTCGCCTTCGAGCCAGCCGGATGCAAAGATTTCCTGCTTGGCACTCTTGCCATCCGCATCGACGATCACGCGCTTGATCCGCGCGCCCTGATATTTATGCCGGTTCCAGGAACCGTGTTCGGCGATGAGGATGTTGTTCTTGTACTCGGCGGGAAACTGGTCGCCGGTGTAGAACTTCATGCCGAGCGGAGCCACATGTGCGCCGAGATTGACGACGGGCGGGGTGAATTCCGAACATTTGTGACCCATCGCAAACTTCGGATCGGGCAGGTCGCCCTGGTGGCAATAGGGATAGCCGAAGTGCTCGCCGAGCTTCGAGATCATGTTGAGCTTGTCGCTCGGGATGTCGTCGCTCATCCAGTCGCGGGCGTTTTCGGTGAACCAGTATTTTCCGGTGCGCGGATCGACGTCGCCACCGACGCTGTTGCGGACGCCGAGCGCTACCAGTTCGGCGTTGCCGGTCTTGGGATCGACCCGGCGGATCTGCGACACGCTGGTCGGCGGAATCCCGATGTTGAACGGAGGTCCGAACGGCAGATAGAACCAGCCGTCCTTGTCGACCGCGATATACTTCCAGCCGTGCGCCGCGTAGGACGGCATGTCGTCATAGACCACCTTGCCGTCGCCGAGCTTATCGAGATTGGCTTCGGCGTTGTCGTATCTGATCAGCTTGTCGGTAGCGATGACGTAGAGCGCGCCGTCACGAAACGCTAGCCCGGTGGGCATGTTCAGCCCCTTGAGGATGGTCTTGACCTCTTTCTTGCCGCCATTGTCCTTGATGGCATAGACATTGCCGAGACCGAACGAGCCGACAAAGAGCGTGCCCTTGTCACCCCAGGCCATCTGTCGCGCGGCCAGCACGCCGGGCGCGTAGACTTCGATCTTGAAGCCATCGGGTAGTTTAATCTTCTTGATCAGCGCGGCGAGTTCCGCCTCGGATGCGCCGGTCGGCGGTCCTGACGGCGGCGCCAAGCCCTTTTGAGCTTCGGTCTCATCACCGAGGAACCAGTCGTCCGGCGGATGGGTCCAGAATTCCTTGGTGCCAGACTCGTATTTCTTCAGCGGTTTATCCTGCGCCCCGGCCTGGCCGGCCCCCGCAACAACGAAGATTGCTGCGAGCGCAAGAATAGATCGATTGAAAGCCGATTTCATCACGTCACTCCCTATGCAGCCTCGCGGCTGCGATTGTTGTTTATTGTGCGTCTGCAAGAGACGAACGTTTTAGTCTGCCGTCGAGACGGATCAGACGGCGAAATGCTATCACATCCGCTGCCGGAGAGAAGTGCGGCGAGCGGCGTTGTCGGGCTCCAGGAAATTGAAAGAAATTTCTTCGCTTTGCCCCGGTCGGGGAAAACGAAAAGCCCGCTGAGACAGCGGGCCTTCGTTAAGCTCTGACACTTACAAGAAAATCTGGAGCGGGCGAAGGGATTCGAACCCTCGACCCCGACCTTGGCAAGGTCGTGCTCTACCCCTGAGCTACACCCGCATCCGAGAGATTGACGACGCGTGATCGCCGACAACGGGCAGAGCTATGCCAAATGCGGCCCTCGAATGCAACAGCCGGCACGTGCCCTCGGACAGCCGAATGACACGATCTGCGAGGGTAATGGGCCGAAATTGGCCGGAATGGCATGCAAATCGCCGCCAAAGCTCTTTTGCCCGATCTTCAGGCTGGACCCGCGGCAAAACGGCCAACATGGCGCAATGGCAGTCTGCGGCTCACCGGGCTTTTGCAGGAGTGGGCTCAGCCGACCCGGGAACCAATTGAAATTTCCGGTCAAACCGCCATTTGGGTTAAGTGAACTTCTGAACCGTGACGCCGGGCCGTGCTAGCATGGCCCCATTTACAGGACATCAGGCGAGGATCCCGTGACGATAGTAGAGCAGGGCAGTGGACCGGCGCCGCAGGCAGCGCCCGATCTGATCAAGGAGACGACCACCCAGACGTTCGTGAAGGACGTTATCGAGGAGTCAAAGCGCCAGCCAGTGCTGATCGACTTCTGGGCGCCGTGGTGCGGCCCTTGCCGCCAGCTCACGCCGATCCTCGAAAAGGCGGTTCGTGCAGCCAAAGGCAAGGTCAAGCTGGTCAAGATGAATATCGACGAACATCCGACGATACCCGGCCAGATGGGAATCCAGTCGATCCCGGCCGTGATCGCGTTCGCCAATGGCCAACCCGCCGATGGTTTCATGGGTGCGGTGCCGGAAAGCCAGGTCACCGCCTTCATCAACAAGCTGACCGCGAGCATGCCGGGCGAGCCCAACGTCGCGGAAATCCTGAAAGAGGCCGAAACCGTTCTGGCCGAGGGCGATCCCGCCACTGCCGCCTCGATCTACGCCGAGGTGCTGGCGGCCGACGCCACCAATATTGCAGCCCTGGCAGGGCTCGCAAAATGCTACGTCGCGACCGGCGCCATCGAGCAGGCCAAGCAGACGCTGGCCATGGTGCCGGAATCGAAGCGCGGCGATGCGGCGGTGAAGGCCGTGCAGGCATCGATTGATCTTGCCGAACAGGCCAAGGCGCTCGGTCCGGTGACCGAACTTGAACAGAAAGTCGCCGCAAACCCGCTCGATCATCAGGCACGATTCGATCTTGCGACCGCGCTCAACGCCAGCGGCAAGCGCACCGAGGCTACGCATCAGTTGCTCGAAATCGTCAAGCGTGACCGCAAATGGAACGACGACGGCGCCCGAAAGCAGCTGGTGCAATTTTTCGACGCGTGGGGCCCGGCCGACGAGGCCACGGTTGAGGGACGAAAGCGGCTGTCGACGATTTTGTTTGCATAAGTCTTGTTCTGCGAGGATGGGCGTCGGTTTTGCCGCGCAATCGGGTTAACCCAAATTGCGTGGGCTGACCTGCCACATCATAGGCGCCAAACCTGATGCCCCAGAGGCCAGCACCGGAACTGCAAAATGCCGATCAATGCTGAATACCGCGGACCCGGCGACCTTCCTGAGGTGATCCCGGTGTTTCCGCTACCCGGCGCGCTGTTGCTGCCGCGCGGGCAGATGCCGCTCAATATCTTTGAGCCGCGTTATCTGGCGATGGTAGACGACGCATTTCGCGATGGTCATCGCCTGATCGGCATGATCCAGCCCGACGTCTCCCACTCGCCGGACGAGGCCCATCCGAAGCTTTTTCGCGTCGGCTGCGTCGGCCGCATCACCCAGCTCGCCGAGGCCGGGGACGGCCGCTACATCCTCGAACTCACCGGCATCTCGCGCTTCAAGGTGATCGAGGAAATGACGGTGCTGACCCAGTATCGGCAATGCAAGGTGGATTACTTCCCCTACCTCGACGATTTCACCGCCCGCAAGGGCGAGGAGGCGGTCGATCGCGAGGCCTTGCTCGACGTGCTGACGGATTTTCTCAAGGCCAACAATCTCAAGGTCGATTGGGAAGGCGTCGAGAGTGCGCCCAATGAGGCACTGGTCAACGCGCTTGCGATGATGTCGCCCTACGGCCCGCCGGAAAAACAGGCCATGTTGGAGGCGCCCGATCTGAAAACCCGCGCGGAAATTCTGATCGCGGTCACCGAAATGGATCTCGCCAAGAAGCGCACCAGCGGCGACACCGGGTTGCAGTAATCAGGCCGCTGGCAACGTTACCGCAACGCCCGTCTGCCCAAGAAAATATGAACGGGAAGCCAGAGCGACAGGGAAAACCCGGCGGCGATGTGGATCCAGCTCATCCACGGCCGCAACGTTTCCGATCCTAGGTAATAAAGCCCAAACGCGGTTGCGATCAGTATCGCGTTGAACGTGGCCATGGCCGATCCTGAAGCGCGATTTTTTCGGCTCCGCCAGGCGCGCATTACATGTACCGGGATGAGGGCACCCAGCACCAACAGGGTCACCATTGCGGCACCACCATGCACCATCAGCAAATACGCTACGCTCTGCTGCCAGAACTCGTCGCCGGAAATATCCTTTTGCCAATCCGCCAGAAGCCAACCGACGCCTGTCAGGAGCAGGACCGCGAAAGCCGCATAGATCGCGAAGCGGAATGAAGATTTAAGCCGCAAGGTACACTGCGTGTTGCCAGTCAGGGGTGATCTGAACGTCGCCGTCCGTCGAAATCAGTAGCGCACTTGCATTGTAGTGCTCAAGCAATTCGGTTGCGTCGGTTCCGGCAATCATCACAATTTTCGTCAGCGCGTCGGCAATCAGGCAAGAAGAGGCGCGTACGGTGGCCCCGACGATGGCCTGGGCCGGCTTGCGGCTACCGGGATCGATGACCGCTGAGCCCACCGTATCCGTGGATTGAAAGGGATCGAAGCGGCGCGCCGTCGAGGCCAGCGCTTGATCGGTGACCTCGACACTGCAGATCAAGCGGCGGGGATCGCGCGGATGACGAATATGTATCGTTTGCAGCTCGAGTCCAAACGCGGCGAGATCGCCGCCGGCATTCACCAGGCCGCTGGCTGCGCTGAATCCGCGCAAAATCTCCAGCGCCCGATCGACCGCGAAGCCTTTTGCGATTCCCCCTAGGTCGATCCTGATGTTAGCATCTCGAAAACGGACCCTTCGACCTTCCAGCAATTGGATTGCATCAAGTGGCCGCGCATTTTCGTCGACCGGAGCATCGTCGTTTACCCGAGGCAGAAATCCCATGGTCTGCAACGCCGGTGCGACAGAGATATCAAAAATGCCGTTTGACCGGCGATGCATCTCAACGGCTGCTTCCAGGACCTGGAACGTCCAGGCATGAACGCTGACCGGCCTAACAGAGGCTTCTCGGTTGAGACGGCTGACGTCGCTGTCCGGCTCGTGAAAGCTCATCAGGCGGTGGACACCGGCGACAGCCTCGAACGCCGCATCGATGGCCGCGTTGATGTCGGATTTGACCGCCCCCGCGGCCTCGATCTCGACGAAGGTGCCAAGCAGCGGTCTGGCGCGGCGTATTTTATCGGAGGCGATTGCCATAGGCTGCCAATACTCTCTTCACCCCTTCGGTGACATGCGTCGATGACAGGGTCGCGCCGGCGATATTTCTGATATCGCCGTTGATCTTGAGCGCGCTGCCGCTTGTCTTTCCGACGAACTGCGCGAGCCAGCTCGGGCTTCTGATCTCGCCCCCGTAGGACTCCCGGTATTGCAGAATCTCGACGCTGTGCACGGCCCCGCCTGGTGTCAGCGCCACCGCGTAGTCGATATAAAGGTGCTTTCCAACCACCCGATCGAAGATGAAAAAGCCAGCGACGCGTCCACCGGCTTCGGCTTTCCAGACCCGTCCCGCCTGCACTTCGGTGAAATGCGTTGCCGACGGAAATGCCTGCTTCTGCGCCTCTTCAATCGAAAGATACTGCATCGCATAGGAAGGCGAAGCGATCGACACGATTGCTGCTGCCGGCAGTGTATATCGAACCCATTGCGTCATCATTCACCTTAGTTCCCGGTATTTCCAATCAACCGCCGCACGACCTTTGCCGATGCCCCTGCGGCTGTCCCACAAGCGCGTAGCCGTCGCGTTCAAAAGAAAAACCCGACGCCGCCAAGAAACGAGTCCGAAAGAGCGCCGGCGATACTCCTGTCGATCACCCTCTGATAAGTCGCCTTCAGTACCACTTTGGGGGACGGGAAGATCGCAAAGCCCGCGGTGTGGAATTGGCGCTGGCCAGCGCCGGTTGGCATATTTGTGTCGGTTCCGGCAAATCCGCCAGTCTGCAGATTCTCGTACGTGTAGCGATAGAACGGCACCGCCTCCCAGTCGCTTTTCAAGATCGTCCCAAGCGGCACGTGATAGGCAATTTCACCGGAAACGCCGAACATCGACTTGCCGACATTGTTGGTGGGGTCGGTATCGTTGTTCGCTCGCAGGTCCTCCGGATGGCTGAAGTCGACGCGGACGTATTCGCCGCGCAGTTCGAGACCGGTCTCAGGCACGCGGTAGCGAAATTCGGCGTCGAATATTCCTACACTGTTGCGTCCGAGCAGAGCGCCCGTATCCGCATAGGCGCCGCGCGGCGTTATGTCGGGACTAAAATAGCCGCTTATGCTTCCGGCAAAGCCGGGCAAAGATGGGGGCGCAAAATCCAGCTTGCCCGCATAGGCGAGGGTGTCGCTGAGCTGCGCAAATCCACCGCGCACTGGGCGGGAGAAACCGAGCGCGTTGAGACCGTCAATGCCGGCCATATAGCCTGCAGGGAAGGCCGGGACGGCATTCCCTGCAGTACGCAGCCCGAAGTCGCCGCCAAAGTCCTCGATGCTGGTACTGATCTGGAACTGATAGCTGAGACCGTCCGCAATCCTGCCATAGACGCTGCTCGCCCCCGCAAAGAACGTGGACGGGATAAGGCCGTTGTAGAGCTCGGGCCGGTTGACGCTGTAAAATTGGGTCGGCTCATGATGTTGATTGATATAACCGATCGGTACCAGATCGATGCCAGGAGAGCGCCAGTTGAATTGATCGACGATCTTGAAATCAATCCAGATCTGCTCGATCTCGGCCGTTCCATGCAGCTTGTCATCGGCGTCGAAACCTGAGCCGGCGTGCTCAAACTCGATCTCGGCATTGAAGATGATATTGTCGGTAATCGCATAGGTCGGCAGCAGTACGAAACGCGCGGCATCGAAGCCGTTCTGCCACCGGCCGTTGGCCGCCGGATTTTGCATCGCGCCGAATTTGATTTCGCCGTAAGCCCCTATGCTCAGTCCTGCCACGGGCGAAGGCGCCAGCCCGAGAATCGGGAGATCAGACGGTTGTCTCGAAACATCGAGTGGTTTGGTCTTTGGCGACGGCTTGCCTCGTGAGTCCTGCGGTGGGTCCGCCTGTACCACGGCGTTGGCGTTTTTTTTCGGGTCGGGAGCAGGTGCCTTTTTTGGCATCTTTTCGGAGGAAGCGGTCGGCTTGTCGGCGGGGGCGGTTTGTTTTTCGGGCGCAGAAGTCTGCTTCTTCTTGAGTTCAGCTTCGAGCGATTGGATGCGCTGCTCCATCATCTCCAGCTTTTTGAGCAAGGCTTCGTTCGCGTCACCGTCCGCTGCCCTGGCGCCGCTACAAACAAGGATGGACATCGCGGTTGCCGCAAGCAGCGCCTTTTGCCTGGAAAGTCGATCCGGGTTGAATATCGATACAGACAATCGCGGAAACTGGTGCAACGACATAAGGCCTCCGATCTGCGGAGATCAAAAGCTCCGCGACTTCTTGGGCACCTATTACCGTTGCAAGATATTTTGGGAATCGGAAATGAAAGGGCGCGACTGGAATCTCTCCAATCTGCAGACTGGAACGATTCTAGTTCTTCCGGATAACGCCAACAAACTGCGCAGGCATCGAACCCGGGCGCATCGTCGGGGAAGTGGCTAACCGGCGCCGAGCGCGACGGCGATGTTGTAGGTCGCAAGGCTCGCGGCATAGGCGAGCGCGAACATATAGGCGAAGGTGATCGCCATCCATTTCGAGCTTCCGGTTTCGCGGCGGATCACCGCCAGCGTAGAGGCGCATTGCGGGGCGAAGATGTACCAGGCCAGCAGCGACAGCGCCGTCGCCAGGCTCCACTTGGTGGCAAGCACCTGCCCGATTTGATCGGCGGCTTGCTTGCCGCCCTCGATCGCATAGACGGTGCCCAGCGCGGCGACCGCGACCTCCCGCGCCGCCATGCCGGGGATCAGCGCGACCACGATCTGCCAGTTGAAGCCCAACGGAGCGAACAGCGGCTCCAGCGCCCTGCCGATCATGGCGGCCAGGCTGTAGTTGATGGCGGGCCCCTCGGCGCCTGCGGGCGCGGATGGGAACGACGCCAGGAACCAGATCAGCACCATCATCGAGAAAATCGTGGTACCCGCCCGCTGCAGGAACATTTTCGCCCGCGTATAGACCCCGATGGCGATGCTACGGGCGCGCGGCATTTTGTAGTCGGGTAGTTCCAGCATGAACGGCGCCGGCGCGTAGTCGCGCAACATGAAAAACTTGATCAGGAACGAAACGCCCAATGCGCTGGTAATGCCGGCCGCATAAAGGCCGAACATCACCAGGCCTCGCAGATCGACCCAGCCCCAAACCTGTTCGGCGGGGATGAAGGCGGAAATGATCAGCGTGTAAACCGGGATACGCGCCGAACAGGTCATCAGCGGCGCGATCAGGATGGTGGTCAGCCTGTCGCGGCGATTGTCGATCACCCGCGTCGCCATGATGCCGGGGATGGCGCAGGCGAAACTTGAGAGCAGGGGAATGAAAGCCCGGCCGTGCAGGCCAGCGCCGCCCATGATGCGATCCATCAGGAACGCCGCGCGCGCCATGTAACCGAAATCTTCCAATAGCAGGATGAACAGGAAGATGATGATGATCTGAGGCAGGAACACGATGACGCTGCCAACGCCGGAAATCACGCCGTTCTGCAGGAAGCTTTGCAGCAAGCCTGCGGGCAAGGTGTCGTGCACAAGGTGACCCAAAGCTGCGAAGGCGGACGACAAAAGCTCCATCAGCGGCTGCGCCCACGCGAACACCGCCTGAAACATGACGAACAGGACCAGCGCCAGGATGGCGAGCCCAGCCACCGGGTGCAGCACCACGGCATCGATCCGTGCGGTCCAGGTGTCGGGTCTCGCCGGCAGGCTGATGGTCGCCGCAATGATCCGGTCGGCCTCGCGCTGGGTGGCACGCAGCTCGGCCACGGTGAGCGGGCGCCAGAGATTTTGCTGCAAGGGAATCGGTGCTTGGCTGCCGATCTCGTCGGTTTTCGAAAGCAGATCGGAGATGCCGCCCTTGCGCACCGCGATCGACGTTACGACCGGTATCCCCAACATCTCGGACAGTGGGGCGACATCCACGGTGACGCCGCGTCGTGTGGCGATGTCGAACATGTTGAGCACCAGCATCAACGGCCGGCCGGTCAACTTGAGTTCCAGTACCAGACGAATGGTCAGCCGCAGATTGGTGGAATCGGCCACGCAGAGCACGAGGTCGGGCAGGGTTTCACCCGCGCTGCGCCCAAGCACGATATCACGCGTGATTTCTTCATCGGGGCTGCGGCCACGCAGCGAATAGGTGCCGGGCAGATCGACCACCGATACCTGTCGCCCCAGCGGGGTGACAAAGAAGCCTTCTTTGCGCTCCACGGTCACGCCGGGATAGTTCGCGACCTTTTGGCGGCCGCCGGTCAGGGCGTTGAACAGCGAGGTTTTGCCACTGTTGGGCGTGCCCACCAAGGCGAGATGCAATAACGGGGCTTCCATGGCACCTTACCGCTTCGTCAGCCGACAATGACGGCCATCGCCTCGCGCCGGCGTACCGCGATCGTGACGTTCTCGATGCGGACCGCGATAGGGTCGCGGCCGACGATGCCTTCGTGGACCACCTCGACCTTGGCGCCTTCCACGAAGCCAAGTTCGATCAGGCGGCTTTCGAGCTCGATCGCGGAAAGCGCGGACGAGGCTTCATCGGCGGCGAGGCGATGGATCACGCCGGAGTAGCCGCGCTTGGCCAACCCCAGCGGCATTTGCTGGCGCGCGGCGGTCTGTTTGTTTGTGGTCATGGTTTGTATTTCCAGCCGCGGACGGAGAGGTCAAGCGTGGCGCGCACGACACCCATCTACCTTAGAGAGATTGTAAATCGGCACAGGCGCGTGTTGCCGCAAGGGCAAAGAGACCCTCTTTAACCTAGAGAAGTTCTAAGTAGTTGTGATCGATCAATCGTGGTTACCGCGTCGGTTCCGCGGTTAGTAGCCGGCCGCCGCCATTGCGATGACGGCGCAGAGCGCCATCCATCCAAAGTGCCGGCCGTGAAAAACCCAGGCATTGCCGATCATTCCGAAGCCGTACATCGCGGCCATCGTGATGATGATCCAGTGCCGCGCCGAGGTCGAAGTCATCGAGGGCGCTGCGATCAGCAGCACGCCGCCGCAAATCCAGCCGATCGTGCCGATCTGCCAGCACAGCCGGATCAGGTTGCGCAGCCGCGGCGGCTCGATGGTCGCGCGGGCAAATACCCTGGTTTCACCGAGGACGCCATGGATAAGGGCCACCGCGATGGCGGCGAGCCCTGAGCATTGCAACAGCAGATCTCGCATCGGGCCGCTCTCCATACACAACTGTATGGCAAGTTGGGCGGATTGCTGGCGTCTGTCAATACAGTAGTGTATGGTAGATTGCCGCAGGAGGTGTCATGGCCGATCAACTCTCTGCCAAAGACTGGCTTGACCAGGGACTCAAGGCCCTGGCGAGGGACGGCTTCACGGCGCTCAAGGCCGAACCGCTGGCAAAGGCGCTGGGCGTGTCGCGCGGCAGTTTTTACTGGCATTTCGCCGACGTCGAGGCCTTTCACGGGGCCATGCTCAAGCATTGGCGCGAGGTTGCTGCAGAGCGGATCATCAGTGCTGTCGAGGCCGCCTCGCCGGACCGGAACGCCTTGCCGGCGCTATTGCGCCAGGCCTTCGGCACTAGGTCGGCGCTCGAAAGCGCGGTCCGCAGCTGGGCCACGATCGACCCCGCGGCGCGTGCAGCGGTGCATGCCGTCGACCGCCGCCGTCTCAGTTACGTGGAAGGTTTGCTCCAGGCGGCCGGACTTTCAGCCAAAGTGGCCCGCGCCAGAGCCCAGATTCTCTATTGGGCCTTTCTCGGCTTTGCCTTGTCGGACCGGGCCTTACCCCCATCACGGCAGGTCGCCCTGCTCGACGAACTGCTCCGGATGGCGTTGCGATAGCGCTGCACCACTGGCGCGATGCGCCGTCTTCGCGCCTTTTGCTCGCATGGTGAATCGTTAAGTCTTGGCGGCGGTGGCGCCAGCGAGCGCCGTTGGCCGACCATTTCAACGCGCCGGGACTTCGAGTCTGTTTGCGACTTGGCTGCCCAAACCCTTCCATTGCTCATCTACCTGGAGTTCACCGGTGGGCGGACGCTTCGCGGGTTCGAACGATAACCCTACGTTCACCATGAGGACAAATCCCCTCATCGCTGTCCGCAAACTTTTCGGCTCTCAAGTCCGCTTATACTTTTACTGCTTAGTCATCCTTAGGGGAGAGGCTGCGGCCAAGACAGAGTTCAGTATCCCAGCGTAACAGTAGATAGCGTAATGAATATCGCCCGCATTGTCGTCTTGACCATCGCCCTCAGTGCCGGCGGCGTCGCGGCCTATCTTGCGAGTGGATCGGATAGCAAGCCCCCAGCAGCACCGGTCGCACAATTGCAGACCGTCGATGTTCTGGTCGCCAAATCCGACATCGGCCTTGGCCAGACGGTCACCCCCAACGACATGCAGTGGCAGAGCTGGCCGGCGGCAGCGGCAAGCAACACTTTCATTCGCCGCAGCGAACGTCCCGACGCTACCACCCAGATCGCCGGCTCGATCGCCCGCTCGCCCTTTATCGCTGGCGAGCCGATCCGGGAAGCGAAACTGGTGAAGGCCGATGGTTCGGGCTTCATGGCGGCGATCCTGCCCACCGGGATG
>Ga0137407_10000570_pt1 | contig 24543 bp, 22 predicted proteins | sample CZOMad2_2_16fung_FD_108410 | JGI IMG/M metagenome (GOLD analysis project Ga0137407, IMG submission 108410) | Vadose zone soil fungal communities from Angelo Coast Range Reserve, California, USA - CZOMad2_2_16fungal (Illumina Assembly) | ecosystem: Environmental > Terrestrial > Soil > Vadose... | reverse complement strand
TCATCATCGCGCGGTATGCGGTCGGCGAGGTAAAGCAAACCGTGGCCTTGTAGGTTTCGATGATCTTGACCATCTCGCTGGGCGCCGCGTTCTCCAAAAGCGTCGCGGTGGCGCCGAACCGCAACGGAAAGATCGCAAGACCGCCCAATCCGAATGTAAAGGCAAGCGGTGGCGAACCGACGAAGACATCATCGGGAGTGACGTTGAGGATTTCCCTGGCATAGCCATCGGCGATGATCAGGAGATCGCGATGGAAATGCATCGTCGCTTTTGGTTCGCCCGTGGTGCCGGAGGTAAATCCCAGCAAGGCAACATCATCCCGGCCGGTTTTGACCGCGTCGAACCGCACCGGCTTGCTCAGCGCCACCCGATCGAGCTCGGCACCATGGTTTGACGTTCCGTCGAAATTCACCACCTGCTTGAGGAACCGGCTGGTCTTCGCGCACGCGACCAGTTCGTCGGCGATGCGACTGTCGCTCAGCGCGAGGCCGATTTCGGCCTTGTCGACGATCTTGGACAGTTCTCCGGCCCGAAGCAACGGCATGGTATTGACGACGACGGCGCCTGCTTTAGTCGCCGCCAGCCATGCCGCGACCAGGGCCGGGTTGTTGCCCGAGCGTATCAGAACGCGGTTGCCGGGCTTTACGCCGTAGTTCTCCACCAATGCATGCGCAAGGCGGTTCGACCAATCCGAGAGCTCTTTATAAGTGCGCTGGCGGCCGTTGCCGATCAGCGCCACGCGATCACCGAGCCCCTTCTCGACGATCCGGTCGGTCAGCTCGACCGCGGCGTTGAGATAGTCGGGGTATTTGAACTCCGGCCGGTCGAGAAGCAAATCCGGCCATCGATCGAACGGCGGGAGATTGCGCCGCGCAAAATCGTCAACATGACCCGATGGGCCAAGCGATGGGCCAGCTGATGGGTCACGGCTTGCAATTGCACCTGACATTTCCATCGTCCCTCGTCTTCGGGATCAAAGGCGTAAGACGCTATCCAGGCGGTCCGGCAGCGCCTGATTTTCAAAACATTTTATACTTAAAGTAATTCGGCGCAATAGCCCAAATTCACCCGATCCAGCACTTTTTTATAGTCTAGCGCGCCACCAACGCTTTCAGGCGCAACACCATCGGCGAATCCGGTTCAGCAAGCGGGGCAATCGCTGTGAAATGGTTGGCGCCGGGAACCGTGCCGAACCGCGTCGCGACGCCAGCCTTTCCCCAGAGATCGACGATGGTTCGGCTCTGCCGGTAAAATTCCGCGCTTTCATTTTCGCCCACGACCGCGTCGAGGCTCAAGCGCGTCGGCGCCTGCCAAAATAGTGGGCTGGCGGCGCGGGCAGCTTCCCGATCGAGACCCATCGCCTTGTTGATGGAGGTGCCAATCAGCGGCCCGAGGTCGAACAAACCCGAAATCGCGTAAGCGGCAATCACCGGGTTCGCAGGAACCGAGGCATCGAATGTCCGCCAATCGGTCGCCAGCATGCAGGCCGCCAAGTGCCCCCCGGCGGAGTGGCCGCTGATCACCAGAGGCTGTCCAAGCCGCGCCAGCTCGCGCGATGCCGCCCGCATCTGCCCGATGATCTCCTCGACGGTGACATCAGGACAAAGATCGTAGCTCGGAATGGCAACACCGATGCCATGGGCATTCAGTCCGCGAGCGAGGTGGCTGAAGGAGGAGCCGTCCAGCGCCTGCCAGTAGCCGCCATGGATGAAGACGACAATCGGCCCTTTGCCGTCGCCGGCAAAAAGATCAATGACCTGTCGCACTCCGGGACCGTAGGAGATGGCACGCGGAGTATGCCCCGCGCGATAGGCGGCGGCATCCTTCGCCCAACCCGCGATCAGCGCGGGGTTCTCCGGAACCCGCGCCCGGTTGTTATATTCGGCCTCATAGTCGATGCCGGCCACGCGCGGTTACGCCCTCTTTTGCGCGGATTTCTGCGCGGAGGCCTTGGTTTTGGCCAACAGCCGCATCAACTCGCGGACATCCTTTGGCGAAAGATCGGAAAATATGTCGGCGATCCATGTCTCGTGCTCGGCGGCCATCTTGCGAAACTCGGCGCGGCCGGCCTTGGTCAGCCGTATCACCTGGACGCGCCGGTCGGTGTCCGATGTTCGCCGATCGAGATGGCCGGACTCGACGAGACGCTCGACCAAACCGGTGACATTGCCGTTACTGACCATCATCCGCTTCGAGACATCGGACAGCGTCATTCCATCGGGCGCCTTGTCGAGTTGCGCCATCAGATCGAAACGCGGCAGCGTGACATCGAACCGCTCGCGCAGCCTGCTCCGCACCTCGCCCTCGATCAGGGTTGTGCAGGTCAACAGGCGAAGCCACAACCGAAGCTCGTTGCCGTGATCCTCGGGGAGTTCGACGGCCTTGGTCTCGGAATCAAGGATCATGATGCCATCACACCTGCCTGGCGGCCTCAGCGACCGCGGCATTGCCAATGTCACGCCGGGCACGCCCTTCGGTCGGTTATTTTGACCTTCAAATAATTCGGAGTTCGCCGCAAGTCAAAACGGCGGCCGGGGTCGCCTTCGTTTCTCCTGGTCGTGTTTCTTTAGGGTTCAAACAATTGGCGCGCCCCTTGCATGTTGCTACATTGCTTCACGTGTCGTGCTTTCGCGATGGCTTCGGGCTTGCAGCTGCTTTGCTTGCCGCAAGCACCATCATCAGAATAAGCTGCGGGAGCGAAGACTGACGTCGTGTCGGGGTTGGATTTCGGCCGCAATGCAGCCGATCAGGAGGATGTCATGAAACAGCGGTTGAAGTTGGCTGGCCTGGCGGCCCTGTTTGGGTTCGTTGCCAATGCGGCGGTCGCGCAGGAAAAGCTCAAGATCGGCTTGATCGTGACATTATCGGGTCCGGCGGCGGCGCTCGGCCAGCAGGTCCGCGACGGCTTCACACTCGCGATCAAGGACCTCGGCGGCAAGATGGCCGGCCGGGAGGTGGAGGTCGTGGCGGCCGATGACGAGCTGAAGCCGGACGGTGCCGTCACGAAAGTCAAAGGCCTGCTCGAACGCGACAAGGTCGACTTTGTCGTGGGACCAATCTTTTCCAATATCCTCCAGGCGATCCACAAGCCGGTGACGGATACCAAGACCTTCCTGATCAGTCCGAATGCCGGCCCGTCGAGCTACGCCGGCAAGAACTGCAGCCCGTTCTTCTATGTGACCTCCTACCAGAACGACCAGGTCCACGAGATCCTTGGCAAGGTGGCGCAGGACCGCGGCTACAAGCGCGTCTACGTCATGGTCCCGAATTACCAGGCCGGCAAGGATTCCGCCGCCGGTTTCAAGCTCGATTACAAGGGAGAAATCGTCGAGGAGAGCTACGTGCCGCTGGGCACGCTGGATTTCCAGGTCGAGCTTTCCAAGATCGCCTCGCTGAAGCCCGACGCGGTGTTCACCTTCATGCCGGGCGGCATGGGCGTCAGCCTGGTGAAGCAATTCAGGCAGGCGGGATTAGCCGATCAGATTCCGGTGCTTTCGGCGTTCACCGTCGATGAATCGACGCTGCCGGCACAGCAGGATGCGGCGGTCGGCATGTTTGGCGGCGCGGATTGGGCGCCCAATCTCGACAATTCGCAAAGCAAGAAATTCGTCAGCGCCTATGAAGCTGCCTACAACAGCGTGCCCGGCACCTATGCCATGCAGGGCTACGACGCGGCGTTGCTGATCGATAGCGCGGTGAAGTCGGTCAAAGGCAACCTCGGCAACAAGGAAGCGGTGACAGCTGCATTGAAGAAGGCTGATTTCACCTCGCTGCGCGGCGGTTTCAAATTCAACGTCAATGGCTATCCGATCCAGGACTTCTATTTGACCAAGGTGGCCAAACGCGCCGACGGCAAATTCCAGACCGAGATCGTTCAAAAGGTCTTTGAGAATTATGGCGACCGTTACGCCAAGGATTGCACGCCCGGCAACTGAACACACCAAAGCGGATTCGAGCGAGGCGGATATCGTTTCGCGGGACGAAAACGCGTCCAAATAACGAAAAGGGAGAAAACAGGCAATGAAGAGCGAGATCACCGGCATCACCCGCTCCAATGAGGGCATGCAGGGAATTTCCTGGAATATCCTCGGCCAGACCTATGTGCCGAAGAACTGCACCGACCATTGCTTTTCGTGGCATGCGACGCTGCCGCCCGGCACCTTCGTGCCGCCGCATATCCATCCCGATCAGGACGAATATCTCTACATGCTGGAAGGCAAGCTCGACTTCATGCTGGCGGGCGCCGACGCCCAGGCAACCCCGGGCGATCTGATCCGCCTCGGGATGGGCGTTCCCCACGGCATCTTCAACAAGTCGGACCAAACCGCGAAAGTTCTGTTCTGGGTTTCGCCGAGCCAGAAGCTGTATGATCTGTTCTGGGGCCTTCACAACATGAAGGAGCAGAAGCCCGAGGACGTCGTGGCGATGGCCGCGGAATACAACATCCACTTCCTGCCACCGCCGCCTGGGGCATAAGGGCGACGTAATCCTGACATTTGCGGTCGTCATTCCGGGATGGTGCGTTAGCACCAGACCCGGAATCTCGAGATTCCGGGTTCAATGCTGCGCATCGCCCCGGAATGACGGAAACGCCCAGCTACGCCCGCACCGCCGCCAGCCCCGGCACGGCCGCAAAGCCGGCCTTGTGGGCATAGCCGCGCACGATCGCTTCGCGCTGGGCATAGCTCAGCACCTTGTCGATATCGGTGAAGCCGTCGGGGGCGAGCTGCTCGACGGCGTCGATCACGCCTTCGGGCCCGCCGCGGCGGTTGGAGCGCACGATCTCGGCCGTCATCGGCAGCCGCTTCTGCTCGTAGGCCACCAGCGCCTGGCGCGGATGCTCGGAGTGCGCCAAAAGATCCGCCAGGCAACGCGCATCGAGAATGGCCTGCGAGGCGCCATTGGAGCCCACCGGATACATCGGATGCGCGGCGTCGCCGAGCAGCGTAACCCGGCCGCTCGACCAATAGGGCAAGGGATCGCGGTCGCAGGTCGGATATTCGTAGAACTCGGGCGTCGCCGAAATAAGGCTCGGCACATCGACATGGGGCACCGAGAACCGCGCGACATGCGGCATCAATTCCTCGCGCTTACCGGGCCGCGACCAGTCCTCGCGGCGCGGCGGCGGCGTATTGCCATCACCGATTTTCACCAGCACCGCCCAATTGGTGAGACGGCTGGCCGGGCTCGACCCCTCCGCGATCGGATAGACCACGACCTTGGCGTTGAGACCGCCGGCCACGATCATCGAGCGGCCGGTCAGAAACATCGGCCAGTCGCGCGCGCCGCGCCAGAGCATCAACCCGTTCCAGCAGGGCGGGCCTTCGTCCGGGAAAAGCGTCTCGCGCACCCGCGAATGAATGCCGTCGGCACCGATCAGGATATCGCCGCGCACGGTCTTGATATGGCTGCCGGTGCGATCGAAGAAATATGCCGTTACCCCACCCTCGTCCTGGGTAAAGGCGCCGAGCCTGCAGCTGGTGTGGATCGCATCCTTGCCCAGCCGCTCCTCGACGGCGCGGTGGATCACGCTTTGCAGCCGGCCGCGATGGATCGAGAATTGCGGCACGTCGTGCCCGGCATCGATGCCGCGCACGTCGCGCCAGACTTCCTGGCCGTGGCGGTTCAGATAATAAAGCACGTCGGTGCGGATCGCGACGTCATCGAGCTGTTGCAAGAGGCCGAGGCCGGCGAGTTCGCGGATCGCATGTGGCAGCGTATTGATGCCAACGCCGAGCTCCCGGATCGTATCCGCCTGCTCGAACAATTCGCAGCCGATGCCGCGGGCGCGCAACATCAGCGCCGTGGTAAGGCCGCCGATGCCGCCACCGACGATAATCGCCTTCATCGCTCTACTCCACTCACACCCAGACACTTCGCGACGGCCCTTAACGTCGCATGGCGCCTCACTCGGCCGCAAGCGGCTTTGTCGCCTCCGCCTTCAGCTCGGCCCGGGTCTTTGGCTTAGCCTTAATTTTCAGGTCCTCGAAATCCTGCCGGTCGCGGACGCTGTTGCGGAAAATCTGCTCCTTGCCGGGCAGATATTGGGGCGGGCAGAACACCCCCTCGGCCCCATACCAGGCCGCGGCCTTCAGCGTAAACGCCGGGTCAACCAGATGGGGGCGCCCGAGCGCCACCAGATCGGCCCGGCCGGCGGCCAGGATGGTGTTGACCTGATCTGATGTGGTGATGTTGCCGACGCACATGGTCGCGACCCGGGCCTCGTTGCGGACCTGGTCGGAGAACGGCGTCTGGAACATGCGGCCATAGACCGGTTGAGAATCGCGTACGGTCTGCCCGGTGGAGACATCGACGAGATCGACGCCGGCCTCGGCAAAGGCCCGCGCAATCTCCACGGCCTCGTCGCCGGTGATGCCACCATCGGCCCAGTCGGTGGCGGAGATGCGCACCGACATCGGCTTGTGCGCCGGCCACACCGCCCGCAGCGCCTCGAAGATTTCCAGGGGATAGCGCAGGCGATTGGCAAGGGAGCCGCCATAGGCGTCGGTGCGCTGATTGGTCAACGGCGAGATAAAACTCGCCAGGAGATAGCCGTGGGCGCAGTGCAGCTCCAGCATATCGAAGCCGCAAGCCTCACCCCGCGTGGCCGCGGCAACGAACTCGGCCTTGACCGCGTCCATCGCGGCGCGGTTCATCTCGCGCGGCACCTGACTGTCCGGAAAATACGGAATCGGCGACGCCGACATGACGTCCCAGCCGCCCTGCTCCAACGGACGGTCCATGCCGTCCCACATCAATTTGGTGGCACCCTTGCGGCCGGCATGGCCGAGCTGAAGGCAGATCTTCGCCGCGGAATTGGCATGCACGAAATCGACAATGCGGCGCCAGGCGGCTTGCTGCTCGTCGTTCCAGAGGCCGGTGCAGCCGGGCGTGATGCGCGCATCACGCCCCACGCAGGTCATCTCGGTAAAGATCAGACCGGCGCCGCCGAGCGCGCGCGACCCGTAATGCACGAAATGGAAATCGCCGGGCACGCCCTCTTTCGCCGAATACATGCACATCGGCGACACCACCGCACGGTTGTCGAGCGTCATCTCGCGCAGCCGCAGCGGTTGGAACATCGGCGGCAGGGGTTTCTCGACATCGACGTCGAAACCCTGGGCGCGGACTTGTCTGGCGAATGCCTTGTCGACTTCGCTGACAAAATCCGGCGCCCGCAGCGTCAGATTGTCGTAGGTGATCGCCTTGGCCCGCGTCATGACACCGAAGGCGAACTGCACGGGATCGAAATCCCAGAACCGATCGACGTGCTCGAACCAAACCAGCGAGACGTCGGCGGCGTGCTGGGTCTTCTCGACTTCCTCACGGCGCCCTTGCTCATATTGCTGCAACGCGGCCTCGACCGTCGGCGCGCTTTGCATGGCGTCTGCCAATGCAATCGCGTCCTCCATCGCAAGCTTGGTGCCGGAGCCGATCGAGAAATGCGCGGTCGCCTTGGCATCGCCAAGCAGCACCATGTTGTCCTTGATCCAGCGCCGGCTGCGGATCATCGGAAAATTCCGCCACATCGAGCGGTTGGTCAGGAGCTGGTGGCCTCCGAGGAACCAGCCGAAGATCTCGGCCATTCGATCGGCGGATTGCTTCTCGCTCAGGCCGGTCAACCCTGCGCGCTTGAAAGTCTCGGGATCGGTCTCGAAAATCCAGGTCGAGCGGCCCACCTCATATTGATAGGCGTGCGCGATGAACGGCCCCCACTCGGTCTCCTGAAAGATAAAGGTGAAGGCGTCGAGCGGCCGGGTCGAGCCCATCCAGGCGAACATGTTGGAGCGCAGATCCACCTCGGGCTGGAAATGCCCGATATATTTGTCACGGAAGCGGCTGTTGATGCCATCGGCCAGCACCACCAGATCTGCATCGGCAAAGCGCGTATCATCCTCGATGTCGGCCTCGAAAATTAGGTGGACGCCGAGTTCGCGCGCGCTCTCCTGAAGGATCATGAGCAACCTGCGGCGCGAGCAGCCGCAAAAACCGTTGCCTCCGACCCGGTGCACGGTGCCGCGGAAGTGCACGGCGATATCATCCCAATAGGCAAACTCCTGGGTGATGCGGCGGTAACTCGGGGGATCGTATTTCTCGAAATTGTCGAGCGTGGCGTCGGAGAACACCACGCCGAAGCCAAAGGTGTCGTCGGCGCGGTTGCGCTCGTACACGGTGATCTCGGCTTCCGGCCGCTGCTTTTTGAGCAGGATCGCCGAATAAAGACCGGCCGGTCCACCACCGATGATCGCGATCTTCATGGGAGCCTCCGGCCTCTTCAATCTGCTCAATCTGCTGAATCTGCCCCAGTGGAATTATTTTAAACCTAAAGCAATTGGCCGGCAAGCCCCGCCCACTTCCTTTGGAGCTCATACCGGAGAACCCTACCAAAATAGAGCTCGGATTTGGGCCTTTTATCTGAACTCGTCATGGCCGGGCTCGTCCCGGCCATCCACGCCTATTGCCGTCTCGACAAAGAAAGACGTGGATGCCCGGCACAAGGCCGGGCATGACGAACCTGGCCCAACCATCGCCTGCTTCCAGACGTGCGCCGATCGTCAGCGCTACCCTCAATTACCCCTAAACACCGGCTTGGCTTTGTTCGAAAAAGCCTCGAAGGCACGGGTAAAATCCGCCGTGGTCATGCATAGCGCCTGCGCGACCGCCTCGGCCTCGATCGCCTCCTCCACCGACATCGCCCATTCCATCGCCAGCATTCGCTTGGTCATGGTGTTGGCGAAGGTCGGCCCCTCCGTGATCTGCTTCGCCAACGCCTGCGCCTGCGGCAGCACCTGCTCGGGCGCGACGATACGGCTGAAGAACCCCCAGCGCTCGCCCTCCTCCGCGGTCATGAAGCGGCCGGTATAGAGCAACTCCGAGGCCCGCGACTGGCCAATGATGCGCGGCAGGATTGCGCACGCCCCCATGTCGCATCCGGCCAATCCCACCTTGTTGAACAGGAACGCGACCTTGGCACCGATCGCTGCGAACCGCATGTCGGACGCCATCGCGATGATGGCGCCCGCGCCTGCGCAGATGCCCTCGACCGCTGCGATAATCGGCTGCGGAGCGGCCCGCATCGCCTTGACGAGATCGCCGGTCATTCGAGTGAACGCGGTGAGGCCCTTGGTATCCATCTTCACGAGCGGGCCGATGATTTCGAAGACATCGCCGCCGGATGAAAAATTACCCCCGGCGCCCGACACGACCACCGTTTTCACATCGTCATCCATGGCGCAGGCGCGGAACAAATCCGTCAACTCCCGGTAGCTCTCAAAGGTGAGTGGATTTTTTCGCTCGGGACGGTTCAGCGTCACCGTCGCCACGCCATCTTCCACTTTCAAAAGGAAATGACGGGGCGAATACTGCGCCAAGGGCAGCGTGACGGGGTTGGCTGGCGTGCTCATGGATTCTCCCTTCCAGACTTCGTCATTCCGGGATGGTGCGTTAGCACCAGACCCGGAATCTCGTCATTCCGGGCTCGATGCTTCGCATCGCCCCGGAATGACAGATTCAAACGAACGCGCTCCGCGCGCCTCAAACTTCCCCACCGGCCACCGCGATCGCCTGCCCCGTGATCGCACCGGCACCCTCGCCGCACAGCCACAACACCGCGTCGGCGACTTCCGCAGGCGTCACGAGACGCCCTTGCGGATTATGTTTGGCAAGTTCGGCCACCGCTTGCGCATGGCTGCGGCCGGTCCTTTTCATGATGTTGTCGATGCTGCCGGCAACGAGATCGGTATCGGTGAAGCCGGGGCACACCGCATTCACCGTCACGTCCGTCGCTGCGAGTTCGAGCGCCAGCGAACGCACCAGGCCGACCACCGCGTGCTTTGCGGCAACGTAGGCGCTGACATAGGCATACCCCTTCAGGCCTGCGGTCGAGGCAACCGCTATAATGCGGCCGTAACGGCGGTCCCGCATCGACGGCAACACGGCCTGGATGGTGTGGACCACGCCCATGAAGTTGACGTCCATCATTCGCTTGAACAGCGCCGCGTCGGACTTTCCGAACGGCGCAGATTCGGCGATCCCTGCATTGGCGATCAGGATATCGATCGGCTGACGCCGTGATGCTTCCGCAACCGCGGCATTGACGGCCGCTTGATCGGCGACATCGGCCACCACGGCGAAATGCGCCGCTCCTGCAGCGACCGTCTCATCAAGGGTTGCGCGATGGCGGCCGAGTACCGTGACGGAGGCTCCGGCCTGCGTCAGCGCGGACGCAATCTCCCGGCCGATGCCGCGCCCGCCTCCGGTGACGAGCGCATGCAGGGAATGCGGCAGTCCGGGCATGCGCAGCCTCCCGCGACGAATTCACCAATCTCAGAGCTTTGCGTATATTTTAGACTTCAAGCTTTTGCAACAAATCAGCGCCCGATGGAGGAGAAAGCATCATCAGCCGTGCTTGACAGACGAGACGCCGCGGGTAGCGTCCAGGTGACACATGGAGGACGGGTATCATGGCAGCGCTTGAAAAAGGCATCACGCGGAACGGAACGGGCTATTCCGGCAAGACCTGGAATATCCTTGGACAGGTTTACTTCCCGAAAGCGGTGACCGACTCCACCTTTGCGTTCGAGACCAACAGCGACCCGGGCCAGTTTGTCCCGGTCCATATCCACCCCACACAGGATGAATTCATCCTTGTCCAGGATGGCATGCTCGACCTGAAACTGGACGGCGTCTGGGTACAGGCCAAGGCCGGCGATCTGGTGCGGCTGCCGCGCGGCATTCCGCACGGCTATTTCAACAAGTCGGACAAGCCGGCGCGCGCGCTGTTCTGGGTGTCGCCGACCCAGAAACTCGAGGCGCTGTTCAATCAGCTTCACAATCTGTCGGATGTCGCCGAAATCGTCCGCATCTCGGCCGAGCATGAAGTGAATTTTCTGCCAGAAGAAGCCAACGCTTAAGCGTTCGGGATTCCAGGTCCGGTTCTTCTATCGTGCCGGCTTATGTCCGCAGGCACGCGCGAACTCCCTATGCCTCCATTCACCACCGGCACGATCGATTTCGCCGAATTCGAACAAGGGGGATTTTCCATGGTCAAGCAAAAGAATGTTTGCGTTATCGGCGCGGGCGTCGCCGGCCTTACCACCGCAAAGACATTCATCGCTCGCGGACACAAGGTGACCATCCTTGAACGCAGCGGCGATCTCGGCGGCGTGTGGGAGCCGGCGCGATCCTATCCGGAAGTTCAAACGCAAAGCCCGAAGGATCTCTATCGATACACCGACAAACCGATGCCGGACTCCTATCCGGAATGGCCGACAGGCCCGCAGGTTCATGCCTATCTGGCCGAATATGCCAGAGAGCACGGCCTGATGCCGAAGATGCGCTTCAACTCTTCCGTCGTCGGCATGGCGCGCCGCAGTTCCGGTTTACCGGGCTGGTTGGTGGAGGTCCAGACACCGGATGGCAGCATCGCGCGCGAGGAATACGACTTCGTCGCTGTCTGCAGCGGCCAATTCAACGAGCCCGAGAGGATCAGCCACCCCGGCGCAGAAGCGTTCAAGGCGGCAGGCGGCAAGATCCTGCATTCCGCCGAGCACACCGATGCTTCCATCGTCAGGGGAAAGAAAGTCGTCGTGCTCGGCGGCTCGAAATCCGCAACCGATATTGCCGTCAACGCGGTCAACGCGGGTGCGAGCGAGGTCACGCTGGTTTATCGCGAGCCGGTCTGGCGGATTCCCTACTTCATCGGTGGGCTCCTCAATTTCAAACGGATTCTCTACATCCGCGCCCAGGAGGAAATGTTCCGCAGTTGGGGCATCGGCATCGCGTCGCGTATAGCCCATGCGATCGCCAAACCATTTGTCTGGGCGAACTGGCGGGGACTCGAAAGCCTTCTCAAGCTGCAGTTCAAGCTGAAGAAGTGCGGAATGGTGCCGGAACAGCGGATCGAGGACGGGATCAATTGCTCGGTGCCGATCGCAACGCCGGAGTTCTTTCCGATGGTGGCCGACGGCCGGATCAAAGCCATCCGCGGCACGTTCGACCGTTACGACAGCAAGACCATCGTCATGACCGGGAGCGAGCGGGTTGCTGCCGATGTCGCGATACTCGCCATCGGATTCAAGCTTGGCGTTCCGTTTCTTCCCGAGGCCTACCGCAACAAGCTTGTGGAGCCTGACGGCCAATACCGGCTGTACCGCGTGATCGCCAATCCTGACCTCCCCGACATGGGTTTCGTCGGCTTCAATTCGAGCTTCTGCACGGTGCTTTGCGCCGAAATGGCGGCGAATTGGCTGGTGCGCTATTGCGACGGTCAATTGGCGAGGCAGCCGACCGCCGCCGAGATGTACAAGAATATGGACATGATGCTGCACTTCAAGCGCGTCGAGCGACCGGCCGCCGGCGTTTACGGCGGACTATGCGTGGCGCCCTACCATTTCAAACATTTTGACGAATTGCTCGCCGACATGGGGCGACGATACGCCGGCGTAACCCGTTGGTTGAGAAATTCACGCCGCCCGATGCTGACGCTTATGGACGCTTCCTGGCCTCAACTCCGGATTACAGGGTTGAGCCGGCGTAGCCGAGACAGGTGACATGCCCGCAGGCAAGGAGTTTGTCAGCGCGGGGCGCTCTGGGTCACGGCGGCAAGGCCTGCGGGCGACCAACGCCATTCGTCGGTGGCAAGCTTGCCGGCAACCATGATCAGCGTTGCCGCCAACAGCAACCGCAACGCGGTTTCCGGCACGCGGGTCGCGCAATAGCTGCCGATGACAATGCCCGGGAGGGAGCCGATCAGCAGCACGCTCATCAGTTGCCAATCGACCGCGCCCATCGCCCAATGTCCGATGCCCGCAATCAGCGTCAACGGCACCGCGTGCGCGATGTCGGAACCGACGATACGCGACATCGGCAGCTGCGGATAAAGCAAAAGCAGCGCGGTCACGCCGACCGCGCCAGCGCCCACCGATGAAATCGAGACCAGCACGCCGAGCCCTGCACCAACTAGGACGGTCGCCCGCGCGATCGTGGTCTCATCGTGCCGCTCCAACCGCCACCGCAGCGCCTCGATCACCGCCTTGCGGAAGATCAGCGACACGGCGGTCAGCAGCAGCGCAAAGCACAGCACCGAATTGACCAGGCTGCGCGCGGCTTCGGCGTTGAGATCGAGCTTCCACAGCACCCCCAGCGTGAGGGTGCTGGCTGGAATGCTGCCGCTGGCAAGCCGGATCACCGCTGGCCAGTGGATGCTCCGCGCCCAGCCATGCACGACGCTACCGCCAGCCTTGGTCGCAGCAGCGTAAAGCAGATCGGTGCCGACGGCTGTGGCCGGATGCACGCCAAATAGCAGGATCAGCAACGGCGTCATCAACGAGCCGCCGCCGACGCCTGTCATGCCGACGAGCAAGCCGACGCTGAAGCCCGAAAAGACGTAAAGGGGATCGATCAAGGGCATTCAGCAGGCCTCACCATCTACGCACGATCGCGCGATCACGACGTAGTAGGCTGGCGGCATCGCAAAGCTTCCCCAACAGATTGGCACGGTGCAGCGCACCCGGGCCCCTGGCCATCGACACCTCTCAGGTAGGATCATATTTCCCATCGCGGCAATAGTGTGGGTGAAAAAAGAATGATTCTTCCGTCGATGGGGGTTCCGTGGGGATTTCTGCCTGTGCGCCGGGATGCCGTGAAACCGGCGCCCCCACCGGATACCGCCGATGCCATTGTTTGGCTTAAGGGTCTTAGCGCTCAGCTACGAATATTCGCCATTCGCGGTCACGGCAGCGAGACTGGCGTTGGCGCCGTCTTCGCTCAAATTCGCTTCAGCGCAGTCAGGATAATTTGCGGCGTCAGCGGAATCTCCGTAATGACCGCGCCGAACGGCCGGAGTGCATCGTTGACCGCATTCGCCACCGCCGCCGCCGCGCCCGCGGTCCCGGCCTCGCCTGCGCCCTTGGCGCCGAGTTCGGTCTCCCCGGTTGGCGACACCACGTGGCCGACGTCGATATCGGGCATTTCGCCGGACATCGGAACCAGATAATCGGCCATGTTGGCGTTGGTCAATTGTCCCCGCTCATCATAGATGCACTTCTCGAACAGTGCCGCACCCAGGCCCTGCACCACACCGCCGCGAATTTGCTCATCGACCAGCTGCGGATTGATGAGCGTGCCGCAATCCTCAACCACCCAGTGCCGGAGCAGTTTGACGAAGCCGGTGTCGGTATCGACTTCAAGCCATGCGGCCTGAACGCCATTGGTGAACGCAAACGGATATTCTCGGGGCACAAAGTGGCGCGTCGCCATCAGCTCGGGCTGGATACCCGGCGGCAAGGTGTCCGGGCGGAAATAGACGATCCTGGCGAGCTCGCGCAGTTCGATACGCGGCGCGCCGTCGCTTGAGTTCACGACCGCATTGTTGACGATGTCGAGTTCCGTGGGGGAGGATTGCAGGATAGCCGCTGCGACATCGAGGATATTCTTGCGCAAGATTTTCGCGGCCTGAAGTGCCGCTTCCCCACCGATCCCGGCGCCGCGCGAGGCCCAGGTGCCACCGCCATAGGGCGTGTGATCGGTATCGCCCGAGATGACGCGTACGCGCGTCATCGAAACACCCAGCACACTGCCGACGATTTGCGCCGTAAGCGATTCCGAACCCTGTCCCTGTTCGGTGATGCTGGTCTGGCAAATCACCGAGCCCTGGGCGTCAAGCCGCACCGCGACCCCATCCTGCGATGAAATCTTGGCACCGCCGACGCCGTAAAACGCGGCACTTGGATTGGTGACCTCGATGAAGCTGGCGATGCCGATGCCGCGATGAATATTCTTCTGGCGCAGCGCCGCCTGTTCGGCGCGCAGCGCGTCGTAATCCATCATCGCCATCAGCTTGTTCATCGCGGCATGATGCGACAACAGCTCAAACCGCAGACCGGAGGGTGACGCGCAGGGATAGGCATCATCGGCAATGAGATTGCGGCGGCGGATCGCAACCGGATCCATCCCGATCTTGGCGGCCGCGAGATCGACCAGGCCTTCGGTCACCGAGCAAGCGATGGGATGGCCGACCGCGCGGTACTGGCACATCACATTCTTGTTCTGGAACACGACGCGGGCGCGGGCGCGATAATTCTTCGTTGCGTAGGGTCCGCCGACCAGATTGACGACCTGATTGGCTTCGATGGCGCTGGTGCGCGGATACATCGAATACGGCCCGATGCCGGTGAGATCGTCGATCTCGAACGCCATGATGGTCCCGTCGCGCTTGACGCCGATCTTTCCCTTGCAACGATGGTCGCGCGCATGAATATCGGTGTTGAAACTCTCGACCCGATCGGCGACGAATTTTATCGGCCGCCGCAGCAGCTTCGACAACGCGTAGGTTGCCATTTCGTCGGCGTAGATGTGAACCTTGATGCCGAAGGAACCGCCGACGTCCTTGCACACCACGCGAACCTGCGATTCCTCCAGGCCGAGATGAAGGGCGGCGAGGTTCTGCACCATGTGCGGCGCCTGCGTACCCTAGTAGATCGTCAGTCGTGCTTCGGCGGCGTTCCAGTCTGCTACTACCGCGCGCGGCTCAAGCGTCACCCCCGTGTGCCGTCCAAAGATGAAATCCGCTTCCACAATTTCGTCGGAACCGGCAAAGGCGGCGTCGACGGCACCCGCATCGAGGTTGCGCTCAAAGGCGAGATTGTCGCCGAGCGAGGCATGAACGACCGGCCTCTCGGGATCGAGCGCGGTGCGCATGTCCGTCACCGCTGCCAATTCCTCGTAGTCAACGGTGACGATCTCGGCCGCATCCTCTGCGGCGGCGCGGCTCGTCGCCACCACGGCCGCCACGGCCTCGCCCTGCCAGCAGGCGCGGCCGATCGCGATCGCGTGCTGGAGCGCGGATTTAAGGCCCTTCAGGTGCGACAGCACGCCAACCCACGGCGTGATGACGGAGGCGAGCTCTTCACCGGTCACGATCGCGATGACGCCGGGCATACTTCTCGCCGCGCTGACATCGATCCCGGCAATCTTCGCGTGGGCGTGCGGCGATCGGACGAACACCACATGCGCCATCCGCGGCAGCTCCAAGTCGCTGACATAAAGTCCGCGCCCCTGCATCAGCCGCTCGAGGTTCGGCCGCGGGACCACCTTGCCGATATATGAATTCGGCCGGTCGAGCACCGAGAGCGTTTGCGGTTTAACAGGCGACGACGTCATGGCTTGCGCCCCGTGCGAGCCCGCGCCGTGGTCTCCACCGCATCAATAATGGCTTGGTAGCCGGTACAGCGGCAGTAGTTTCCGGAGAGATGCTCGCGGATTCGTTCCCGGTCCGGCTCGGGTTCCTGCTTCAGCAGATCCTGCGCGGCGATCAACATTCCCGGGGTGCAAAAGCCGCATTGCAGGGCATTGCGATCGCGAAAGGCGGCCTGTAGATCTGCGATCTCGCCGCTGTCGGATAATCCCTCGATGGTCTCAATGGAAGCGCCATGCGCCTGCGCCGCCAGCATCAGGCAAGAACGGACGATTTCTCCGTTCAGGCGCACGGTGCACGCACCGCAAACGCCGTGCTCGCAACCGACATGCGTGCCCGTGAGCTTCAAGTGCTCGCGCAGGAAGTCCGCGAGATTGAGGCGCGGCAAGACCTGCGCATCGACGCGCTCGCCATTGACATCAAGCGAAATTGGCAGGGGTGCCGTCACGCCGATCTCCCAATACTCAGATCGGGACGGCCGAGCAGCGAGGAGACACACCGCGCTAACAACACCTTCGCAAGATGCCGGCGCATCGACGCATTGGCCTGCTGATCTTCCGGTGGATCGAGCTCTTCGCTTAAGCTCGCCAATGTTTCCGACAACAACGCGGGCGTGACACCCGTCTTGAGAAGCTTTGCTCCGGCCTTGGCCATCACCGGCCGATCTCCAACAGCAAAGAAGACAGGCCGAAGATCGGTCAGCATGTCATTTTCCACGACCGCCTGGGCGGCCAGGCCCACGATGGCGTAATCGCCGTGACGTCTCGCGAATTCAGCGAAGAAATGCGTGGAAGGCCTTTGCGTCACCGGCAGCTCGACGGCAACCAGCAATTCATGAGCCGACAACACGGTCTCATAAATTCCGGTAAAAAAGTCCTTTGCCGGAACGCGGCGTTCGCCGGCGGACCCGCTGATGATGACGGTCGCGTTCAGCGCGACCATGCAGGCCGGCAGTTCGGAGGCGGGATCGGCGTGCGCGAGGCTGCCGCCGATCGTGCCGCGGTTGCGGATGGCGGGGGGCGCCACATGGGCGATAGCGTCGGTCAATAGCGGCGCATGCGCTGCGATTACGGCGGACTTCAGCAGATCGACGTGGCGCGTCAGCGCGCCGATGGTGAGAATGCCGCCACTGACCGCGATGGAACGCAGCTCAGTAAGGTTTCCGATGTCGACGATCAGTTCCGGAGCAACGAGGCGGAGATTCATCGCGGGCATCAGGCTCTGGCCGCCCGAGAGCACCTTCGCCCGCTCGCCATGCGCGGCCAGCAACTCGATCGCGTTCCCGACGCTGGTTGCACGCGCGTAGCTGAAAGCCGAGGCTTTCATTGATGTGACCTCCCCGGCCCGATTTGCTGTATTTTTCAGGATTAGACGGCGATGCCTGCCAAAGGTCAAGTTTGTTTATCGAACGATTATTTCTGATGACTCGACTTTCGGATTGGTCATAATGGTGTGAAATTCGCGCCACTTTAGCGCAACAAGATGCGCTCCGGGGAGGAGCAGGCAATGAATCTGGGCTTCTTTACCATGCCGATCCATCCTCTCGAGAAGGATTGGCGGCTCTCGCTGCAGGAAGATCGTGAAGCGTTCGTGCTGGCCGACGAACTGGGGCTCACCGAGGCCTATGTTGGCGAGCATGTCACCGACAAGGCCGAGAACATTACCTCCTGCATCGCGTTCCTCGCCTGGATCGCGGCCGCGACCAAGCAGATCAAGCTCGGCACCGGCACCATCAACATGCCAAACACCCATCCGGCCGCGATCGCGGCCAGCATGGCGATGCTCGACCACATGCTCGACGGGCGCCTGATCTTCGGCATCAGCCCCGGCGGCCTTCTGTCGGATGCCGAGTTGTTCGGTAATCTGGATGCCAATCGCAACGAGATGTTTCTCGAATCGATCAATCAGGTCCTCGACATCTGGGCCGGCGAGCCGCCGTATAATTTGCGGGGAAAATACTGGAACATCTCGACCGAGCGGACACTGATCAAGGATATCGGGCAAGGGTTTATCGCCAAGCCGCTGCAGCGGCCGCATCCGCCGATCGTCGTTACCGCGGTGGCGCCATTCTCAAAGGGCGTCACCGAGGCTGCCGCGCGCGGTTGGGAGCCCATTTCGGCGAATTTCCTGATGCCCGCCTGGGTCAAAAGCCACTGGCCGAAATATGTCGAGGGCTGCGAGCGCGGCGGCCGTCCCGCTGATCCCGCGAACTGGCGCGTCGCCAAGAGCGTGTTCGTGGCAAAGGACGCGGCGACGGCAAAGGCCTACGCGACCGACCCGAATGGCCCCTACTTCTATTACTATCGCTCGCTGTTCACAAAATTGAAGAAGAACGGCCGCATCGAACTATTCAAGACCCGCCGCGACCAACCCGACGACGAAGTAACGCTCCAGATGATCTGCGACAAGTTGATCATCTATGGAACCCCCGACAGCGTCGCCGATCAACTGCTGGCCTTCCAGGACGAGGTCGGGACGTTCGGCACGCTGCTCTACGCCGGCAAGGATTGGAAGGACCGCGAGCTCGGACGGCAGTCCATGATTCTGATGGCTGAGAAGGTCATGCCGCGACTAAACGCGGCGTCCTCCAAACAGTCCAACGCCGCGGAGTAGATAAACGCTCTATACGACCGCTTTCACCGGGGAATGGTGGACGCCAGCAGCGGTTCCAAAAACCCGTTCAAAGCCGGCCAAGAAGGCATCCAGCGCATCGCTGATCATCTGTTCCTTGTCCTCGAGGACGGGCGATTCGTAGATGTATTTGCGAACGCCGTAATAAAAGATTCCGCTGTGAAACACCCACGCCATCTCAAGCTCGGCCGCGGTCGGCTTGTTTTGCACGGGCAACCCCGCTTCATGCCGGCATTCCCTGATGATGCGGGAAAGAATCTTGTCCCGCACCACGCCGACATACCATCGGTTGATGTCGAGCCCTTTCAGGCCCGAATAGAGATAGATGCGCAGCCATTTGCGGGTGAAGATCACGTTGGTATAGGCGTTGTAGAATTCCTGCAGCCGTTCGCGGATTGGCCGCGAGCGGTCGGTCAGGAGCTTCTCCCAGCCGGTATCGAGCGGCTCAAGATAGACCGTGCGATAAACCTCCTTGATCAGATCGTCCTTGCTTGGAAAATAGCGATACAACAGCGGCTGGGTCACGCCGAGCCGACGCGCCAGCGCGCGCGTTCCGCCGCCAAATCCTTCTTCCGAGAAGAACTCGGTCGCCTTGGCGACGAACTCCTTGCGGCGGTCGTCTGGTGACAACCGCTTTTGCTTGACGCGCGCGCGCTTGGGCGAGGCCTTCCTGCTCATGACCCTGCCGCCACAGGAATGTCGTCGGCGCCGAGAAACCGCCCGTAACCGCCGTGTGCAAACAAAAGCGGCTCTTGCCGGTTGTAGGCATAGGCCTCCACGGCACCCAGAAAGATGACATGGTCGCCGCCGTAATAGCGATTGGCGGCGCGGCATTGAAAATGGGCAACGCTGTCGGCGAGCAGCGGCGCGCCGCCCATTCCCGGCGTCCACGCGACACCCACGAATTTATCCGACGAAGCCTTGGCGAATTGGGCCGCAAGCGCCTGCTGCGACGCGCCAAGGACGTTGACCACAAAATGGCTGGCATTCTGGAAGATCGGCAATCCTTGAGAGAACATCCCCAGGCTCCAGAGCACGAGCGGTGGATTAAGCGACACCGATGCGAACGAATTGCAGGTCAACCCATAAGGCTTTCCATCCGCCCCAATGGCCGTGATGATGGTGACACCGGTGGCGTATGTGCCGAGTGCGTTGCGAAAATCCCTGGGGTCGATGGCCGAGCTGCCGCTGGCCAGTTCGTTGGCCGGATCGGGCTCGGTCGGATGCTTAGGCGCGTCGTTCATTCCTCTTGGCCTCAAAGCGTCAGGTTTTCGGACGGCAGGCCGAGCGCGACACGTCCATAGTTGGTGCCGGCCGCGTCGAAATTGAACGCGATGTGCGAATTGATCGCGTGAGCATCGCGAAACTGCCGTTGTAAGGCACCTGACGTGTAGAGACCCCGAGCGCCGCTCGCCGCAAATAGCAGCGACACGGCTTCGGTGCAGAGATTGACGGAATAAGCCCCGTCGCGCCGCATTTTTGTCTTGCCGGCGATATCCGGAACGTGGCCGCGCCGTGCGTCGGCCATCGCCCCGATACAACTCGAGCGCATGATCAGCCGCGCAGCATCGATCTTGGAGGAAGCCTCGGCAATCTTGATTTGCGTGGTCTGGAGGTCGCCGAGTTTGGCGCGGTTGTAGGTGGACGCGCGATGGCGCGCGAGATCGACGTAATCATCAAGACAGGCTTGGGCGTTTCCAAGCGCAACGCCGGAAAGCACGTAAGGAAACAGCGAGAACACCGGCAGCGCATAGAGCGCATTCGGATTGACCGCGCTTCCGGGTGTCGGGCCCCCGGCCAGATCATTCACCGCAACCGTCATCGGCTCGGCGACAAACGCGTCGTCGACCTCGACGTCATTCGATCCGGTTCCCCGCAACCCGGTCGCGTACCAGGTGTCCTTGATTCGGTAGTCGCTCTTGTTGAGCAAGAAAATGCGGTACTCGATGCCGTCAGCCTCATCGTCTGATGACACCACGCTTGCGAGCATATTCCATTCGCAGGAGTCTACTCCCGAGGAGAACGGCCAACTGCCTCGCAGCGCATATCCCCCGTCGACCTTCCTGGCACGGCCGGCAGGAAATATAAACGAGGACGCAATCAGGGCATTTGGCTCCTTGCCCCAGACCAGATCCTGGGCGCGCTTGTCGAACATTCCCAGCATCCAGTGATGGCTTGAAAGATTGGCGAAGTTCCACGCCGCCGACGCATCGGCCTGCCCGATCGCATCGGCGCAATCGACCAGGGCTACGTAGTCGAGCTCGGAGCCGCCCACGCGTTTGGGCTGCACGATCCTGAACAGGCCGGTCTCGTGCAAATCGCGTTCGGTCTCCGGTGGCAGCCGCCGCAATTCGTCCGACCTTGAAGCGCGGTCGCGCAGACGCGGGATCAGGCCCCTGGCACGGGCAACCATGGCCGCATCGGCGCGATCGCCGGTCGCCGGGTCGGCGGGAGAGCTTGCATTTGGCTTCAGACCGATACCTGTCATTTCACGGTCCTCGCTATCGCGCCCGGCGTGCGGCCTTCAGATGCGGCCGATCGAGATACAACGAGGCGGCCAGGCCCTCCTCGTTCTGTTCGGCAAACTCGCTCAAGAACTTCATCTCGGGAATCCGCGAACGGTCAAGCGTGCCGACGTCAGGCCAATCGATCTCGATCAGATTTCCGGAGGGATCCCGCAGATACATCTGGACGCAACCATCGGGAAGCTCATTCACCGGATTGCGAAACGTGGTCGAATCAAGTGCGCCCATTGCCTTCGCGGCGTCATAGGCCGCATGGAAGTCATCCACATCCAGCGCGAAATGCTGATAAACGGGAACGTGATCTTCCAGCTCGAAAATGTGCAATTGCAGGTCGCCGCAGCGCAGATATTTCGTCCTGAAACCAAAATTGTAACTGGGGATGGTCTGCATGCCCAGCACGGTCTCGTAGAACTTCACCGACTCTTCGAGATTCTTCGTGCCGATCGACAGGTGATTGAAACCCGTAACCTTCATCCCTTGTCTCCCTTAAGAAAGCACTCTGCGCCGCGCGGCGACGAAAGCTGCTTGACCGGCCGACCGTTTGACGGTTGTTTATCGCCCGATCACTAATTAAGGCGCGCCCGGCGTTGCCCGTCAATCGAATTCGGCAGGGAGGGAACCAACTCGCATGAACAAGACTGTAGGAATCGTCGGACTTGGCATCATGGGCGGCGCGATCGCCCGCAACCTGGTCGATCGCGGGTGGCGCGTAATCGGCTTCGATACCGATACCGCCAAATGCGCTGAGTTGGCGGCAGCCGAGATTGTCATCGCCGAAAGCGTGGAACAACTCACACGTGACGCGCCCGTCATCATGACGAGCCTTCCCACCCCCGCCGCGGTCGAAAATGTGGCGAAAGCCATCGCCAATTCCGGCGAGACGCCCCGGATTGTGATCGAACTCTCCACCCTCACCCTCGCCGACAAGCTCCGCTTCGAAGCTATTCTCAAAAAAGCCGGCCATGTCCCGCTGGATTGCCCGCTGAGCGGGACCGGCGCGCAGGCCAAGATGCGCGATCTCGTGGTCTATGCCAGCGGCGACGGCGATGCGATTGCCCGTTGTGCGGGGCTGTTTGCCGACTTTGCCAAGCAAAGCGCCGATCTCGGCGCATTCGGTAACGGCAGCCGGATGAAATTCGTCGCCAATCATCTGGTGGCCATCCACAACGTCGCCACCGCGGAAGCGATGATCCTGGCGGAACGCGCCGGGCTCGATCCGAAGCTGGTGGTCGAGATGGTCGGTCCGGGCGCCGGCGGCTCGCGCATGTTCCAGATGCGCGCGCCGATGATGGTCGAACGGAGTTACGAACCCGCGACCATGAAGGTATCGACCTGGAAAAAGGACATGGCGATCATTGCCGAATTCGCCGACGACGTTGGCTGCGCCACGCCTTTGTTTACGCTGACCCAGCCGGTCTATGCCGAAGCGATGGCGATGGGACTGGGCGATCAGGACACCGCGGCGGTATTTGAAGTCTTGAAGAAAACCATCATCACCGCAGGCGAAACAGGTTGATCGAAACCCCAAACGTAGCGCAAAGGTTTGCGATACCGCACTGCATCAAAGGCAATTGTGCGAAACCGCCGGTCGCGTTGAGCGAAACGCCCGCCGGGGGTCGACAGTGTGGTTATCACTTGATCATTTACGACATCCGTTCGATAAATCACTCAACCAATGAAAAGTTCGAAGAATTGATATTCGGTTGAAACGCCCGGGGGGATTCATGAAGGTATCGCGACGACAATTTGTTTCAAGTGTTGCCGGCGCGGGTGTCGCCAGCATGGCGGCTCCCAACCTTGTCCTTGCCCAGAACAGCGGACCGATCCGCATCGGCCTTCTTGCAGCCAAGACTGGACCGCTCGCCTCGGGCGGCATCGACATGGAACTTGCCCTGACGATGTTTCTAAAGGAGCGCGATTACACGCTCGCTGGCCGCAAGGTCGAGTTGATCGCAGCCGACACCGCCGGCGTCCCCGCCACTGCGCGCACCAAGGCGCAGGAGTTGATCGAGAAGAATAACGTCCATTGCATGATCGGTCCGCTTGCGGCCTTCGAGGCGCTGGCGATCGCCGACTACCTCACCGAAAAGGAAGTACCGACGCTCGGCGTGGCCGCGGCGGAGGACATGACCCAGCGGCACCCAAGCCCGTGGTTTGTCCGCTTGACGTCCACCTCGGCGCAATGCGCCTACCCGTTGGCTGAGTACTCCGCCAAGGAACTGAAATACAAAAAAATCGTCACCATCGCCGATGATTTTGCCTATGGGCATGAAATGTGCGCGGGCTTTCAACGCGCTTTCGAGGACAATGGCGGAAAAATCATTCAGAAGATCTTCACACCTTTGGCGACGCCGGATTACGGCAGCTACGTCGCCCAAGTGAAGAGCGCGGACGCGATCTTCCTCGGCACCGCCGGCTCGAACGGATTCCGTTTCTTGCGCCAATTCATCGAATATGGTCTCAAAGACAAAATGGCCGTCATCGGCGGCATGACCGCGCTCGACGAATCCGTGCTTCGCAACATGGGCGATGAGGCGTTGGGGATCCTGACCACGAGCTGGTATTCGGCTGAACTCGATAATCCCCTCAACAGGGTTTTCGCGCCGGCATTTCGCAAGCAATTCAAATACGACCCCGGCTATTATGCCGCCAGCACTTACGTCTCGGGCGAGGTTCTGGAAGCAGCGCTCAAGACCATCAAGGCCAACGCGGAGGACAAGAAGGCGCTGATGGCGGCGATCCGCGGCAACAACGTGCAGACGGTGCGCGGGCTCGTCAAATTCGATGAATTCGGCAATGTGGTCGGCGACGTCTATATTCGCAAGGTTACAAGGAGCGATGGACGCCTGGTCAATTCCGTCATCAAGACCTATCCGGATGTCAGCCAGCTCTGGACCTATGACAAGACCGCATTCCTGAAGAATCCCGTGTATTCCCGGGATTACCCGCCGGCAAAAAACCTGGAGCCATAAATTTTGCATGAGTTGCGGGACGACCACCTCGCAACATTTTTCGAAACAAGATCGGGAGCCAATGCAATTTTGGATCATCCAGGGTCTTAACAGCCTGTCGCTTGGTGGCCTGTTGTTTCTGCTCTCGTCGGGCTTCTCGCTCATCTTCGGCCTGATGCGGTTGGCCAACCTGACGCACGGCGCGTTCTTCATGCTCGGAACTTATTTCGGAGCGACGGCG